>Ga0136611_10001420_pt1 | contig 16624 bp, 13 predicted proteins | sample AntDrymUQ2232306_2_FD_106645 | JGI IMG/M metagenome (GOLD analysis project Ga0136611, IMG submission 106645) | Polar desert sand microbial communities from Dry Valleys, Antarctica - metaG UQ223 (23.06) | ecosystem: Environmental > Terrestrial > Soil > Desert | place: Antarctica: Dry Valley...
GGCGGGCACGCTCTCGGGAAACCCGGTCGCCACTGCCGCCGGCATCGCCACCCTTCGCATCCTCAGTCGCCCGGGCGTGTGGGATACGGCCGCCGCCTCGGCCGAGCGGTTGATCGCTGGTCTGGTCGAGGCAGCCGCAAACACCGGAACATCGGTCCAGACTACGATTGTTGGGACCATGGCTGGGTTCTTCTTCAATGGCTCACCGGTGCGGAACTATGAAGACGCCAAATCGAGCGACACGATCCGCTTCGGGCGGTTCTTCAACGCCCTGCTCGATCGCGGAGTGTATTTTGCGCCATCACAGTTCGAGTCCCTGTTCCTCTCAGCCGTGCATTCCGACGTAGACATGGATACGACCCTGGCGGCAGTGAACGAAGCCATGATGGTTTCGGCGGAGTAACGAACCTACCCTTCGCGGACGGCGTTCAGGAAACCGTCCCGACTACCGAAGAATACGAACCCATCGATTACGATCGGGGCCGACTCAATCGTGTCCCCGGCGAGGAAGTACCACACTGCCTCGCCGGTTTCGATATCGAGCGCCAAAAGTGAGTTCCCCGTTCCCACGAGTGCCAGCTTGCCGGAGATCGTCGGAGCCGTCATCGCCCGCTTGCCGCTTGGGTAGAGCCAGCGACGTTCCCCGGTCGCCATATCCAGGCCATACACGCCGCCATCGCTTGCCGCCAGCACCACGATGTCGCCATTGGTGGCCGGCGGATGGGTACTGCCATGGTTGGCCGACCAACGGCGATCACCTGACGTGAGCTCAAGGGCATGCAATTCTCCAGCCTGGGTCGTGGCCAAAATCGTATCGTCGACGATAACCGGTGTCGCATAAATCGCACCCGCGAGAGACTCCCGCCAGTTGAGCGTTCCGGATTCCCGATCGACACTGTAGAGGATGCCCTCGTCGGTGCCGTAGACCACCGCGTCTTCCGTAATTGATGCAGCGCCAAAGACGATGCCTTCGGTCGGCAGGCGCCAGGCCACTTCACCTGTTTCCGCCGTGAGTGCGAAGATCCAGCCCTGTTGGCTACTGACCACAACCAGGCCGTCACGCACGCTCGGGGAAGCCTGACCGCCGTACTGCAAGGGTATCGTCCAACGTTCGTCTCCAGTCGCCGCGTCGAGCGCGCTGAACGAGAATCCGCCGCCGACGTAGACGACGCCATCGACGACGGCGGGAGTGGCCCGCGTGACGTAGGACGTCACCTCGTGCGTCCAGCGTTCTTCACCCGACATGGCGTCGACGGCGTGGAGCACGCCAGTCTTGCTCGTGACGTACACGATGCCGTTGGCAATGGTGGGTGCGCTATAGAGTTCTCCGCCTGTGTCGAACTGCCAGGCGAGCACTGGGGACACCTTTGGGGCTGGTCCCGGCATCTGGCTATCGTGCATTGGACCGCCGCCCGACATCGGCACGGTCCCAGCGACACCACCAGTCGAGTTCTCTGATAACGGGGTGGAAGCTGACCCCGTAGGGGTAGCGCTCAGCGATGGGACATTGTCCTCGGTGAGCGTTCCTGACGCCTGGATGGCGCGGAAGCCGACAAATACCAGCACCAGTGCGGCCGTCCCGGCGAGGAATCCGCCCCAGATGCGCATCGCCTTATGATCGCGCCGGATCTGCCAGATTCCTGCAATGGCAACGATTACGGCGGCCATCCAGATCATGAGGCTGAGCGATCGATCTGGTCCAACGATCAACGCGATGGCGATGAGCACCGCTCCAGCGGCGATCCACCCGCCTCCCCCAGCAGAATCCTCGGCGCGCATTCGATCGTGCTGGCGGCGCTCACGTTCGAGACGCTTCTGCAATACCGCCATACCTGGCCGTGTATCGGACGATGCAACCGGAGACGTCGATCGAATGTCTCCGGCGCACGAGACGCAGAACAGCGCGTGTTCGTCATTCTCCCAGCTGCACTTCGGGCAAATCCTCACGTGGGCTACGTAGCCGGACCAATGCCGCTTCGAAGGACCATCGTACCGAGGAGCGTGCACCCTGCCCCCAAGTGGGTTCGTCCGGCTTTCGGGTCGTGGCGATTTGGATGGTTGATTCGGCGAGGCGCCCATGCTGAATCCTTGCGGTTCGTGCTCATTCTACCCCGGCCGCATCGTGCACGCCTGAACGCGAAACCGGGTCAGCGATTGACGCTCACCCGGTCACCTTGTGCATCGTGATCCCAAATGGATTCAGCGCCTGGGGGTGCCGGCCAGGATGGTCCAGGGCATCGACCCGGTCAGCAGGGTCACATCGAGTTCCATGCCGGCGAATTCGGCGAATTTTTCACGGGACCAGAAGTTCCGGTGATCGGGATCGGACCCGCGTGGCCTGATATCCAGGTTCTTGCCTCGCGCCGCGTTGGCGAGGCAGAAGAATGGCTCGTGGGGGACGCTCAGCACCACGTGGTTCTTCGCGACCCTCGCCAGTTCCTTCAGCGCTCGATCAGGTTCGTGCAAGTGTTCGAGTACCTCGAAACAGCACACCATGTCGAAGTTGTCGTCGGGGAAATCGGTGTTGTAAATGTCGCCGACCGCGATCGATGCGCGTGGGTTGCGCTGTTGGGCGACTTTGACTGAGTCTTCCAACACATCGAATCCGGTGATTTGGGCATTGGGCATCGCTTTGTGGAAGATATCGACCACGAATCCTTCCCCGCACCCGGCATCGAGCATCGTCACGGGTTGGAGGCCAGTCACGATTGTGGTTACCCTGGTATGGAACCGATCGATAAGCTTGCGTTGCACAGGATTCTCGCTGGTGTGTTTCCGGTGGTTGCTGGTATCGACCAGGGTGCCGCCTTTGTACGTGAACGTTTCACTAATGCTCATCTGATGCCTGCCCTTTTCTCGGAAGCGGTGGATCGTATTACGACGACGTTGATCGGGAAGCGGTAGGTCGGCTGCCGTTGGAGGTCGGTGTATCCCGGCGCCGGGAAATCCACCACCGGGCCAGCCCGTACAGTATCGGGATCGCGGCAAACAGCGCAATCCTGTAGACCAGCGCCGCGGCGATCACCGGGTCGCCGGGCACTCCGGCCAATCGGGCGACAGCGTACATTAACGCCTCACGCACTACGGCCCCACCCGGAATAGGACTCAGCATCCCGACCAGGATCGGAAGCGTGGTTAGTCCGAGGATGAAAACGAACGACGGGTCAACGCCAAACGCTGACACCAGCAGCGCAAGCACGATGCCCTGGACTATCCAGTACACCGCCGTGGCGGCCAGCGCCAGGACCGCTTCCCGGGGCCGCTCACGCGGTGCCAGCAGAATTCGCTTGGCCGCTTCGAACAGTCGGGCCCGCCGGTCTGCCTTCCGCAGGAACCACCAGCAGCCGATTGCCGCGATCGCAGCGAATGCGACACCGGCCACGGCATACACGCGGACCGAGTCACCGAGCTCTTCACCCACTGCACTGGTCGAGCCGTTAGCGAGCAGGAGCCAGAGCAAGGTTCCCGCACCAAGGACGATCACGTCCATACCGATTTCCCAAACCGCAATGGTCCCGGTTGCGCGCGCATCGAGCCCCAGCGCGCGCTTCGTCAACGCCGCTCGTGACGGCACGGCCAAGCCGATCGGCGCGGCGTAGTTGATCACGACCGAGGTGAGAAAGGCTTCGGACGCGCGTGCCAGATCAGAGGCGCCATGTGCCATCCGGACCAGCAAATGCCAGCGGTAACACAGCAGTCCCAGACTCGCGACGTAGATCGGCGCCGCCAACAGGAGCATCGACATATTTGCGCTGCCAATGACATCAATGAGGTCGCGCAGTGACCCTTGAATCCAGAGCACAACGAGTGCGATGGCGACGCTGGCGCCGAAGATCGCTGGGGTCGGAATCCGCGAAAGGGGGCCGAGCACCGCCAGCAGGCGATTGGTCGAACCCAAACCGCCGCTTGTCGGGACCGGGTCGCTCACACGGGGCTCGGTAGGAGTCAAGCGTTTGTTCCGGATTTTCGATGCGCAACGCCGCCCGAAAGGTCGATTCGGTTTGTAAGGCCAATGGTTGCACTCAGTGGAAGCCGCTTCGCAGCGACCGGGGCGTTCGATCCGTGCGCCTGGTATTCGCCCAGCAATCCCAACCCGAAGAACTGGGCGCCAATCACCACGAGGAGGACGGCGAGCAGGAGGGCAGGACGGGTGCCGATTGCGTTGTCGAGCGCGATGCGCTCGAATGAGAGCCAGAGTCCCAGGGCGATGCCGAGGGCCATTGATATCAACCCTGGAAGGCCGAACAGGTGCATCGGTCGTTGCCGGTATTGCGTCAGGAAAATGACGGTCAGCAGGTCCAGGAACCCTTTGGTCAATCGCGACCAACCGTACTTCGAGGAACCCCATTTGCGGGCGTGATGCTTGACCGGGAGTTCGCCTATCCTGAACCCCTCGGCGCTGGCGAGCACCGGTGTAAACCGGTGCAATTCGCCGTAGAGGCGGATCGACGACGTGACCTCGCGCCGGTAAGCCTTGAAACCGCAGTTGAAGTCGTGAAGTTGCACGCCGGTCGTTTTGCGCACCGTCCAGTTGAAGACCCGGCTCGGGGCAGTTTTGCCAAGTGGATCCTGCCGCCGCTGTTTCCAGCCGGACACCAGGTCGTATCCCTGATCCAGCATGAGGAGGAAGTTCGCCAGTTCGTCCGGGTCGTCCTGCAAATCGCCGTCCATCGTAACGACGACATCTCCGGTGGAGAGGGAAAAACCGTTGGAAAGTGCCTGGGCCTTGCCGAAGTTTCGCCGGTGACGCAGGCCGATGACGCGTGGATCCTGCGCGCTCAGGCCCGACACAAGGCCCCAGGTGCCATCACTCGATCCATCATCGACGAAGATGATCTCGAAAGGCAGCTTGATCCGTTCGAGTGAAGCGAGGAGGCGCTCGTATAACTCTGGCAGGTTGCCTTCCTCGTTCATCACGGGTACCAGGATCGTCAGGGATCCAATTGGCCGTGGGCCGATGTCGCCTTCCAGCGTGAAAACGTCAGTCACCGATGCCGGAAAGGCGTTACTTCGCGGGCCACCGGAACGGACCGGAGCCGACCGTGCTGAGCCTTGGATGTCCGTTGAAGAGATCGTCGCATCCACGTTCGCTACCGCCCCCTGGGAACCCGCTGGAATGAAATGGCCCCAGCCAGTGTGTGTCATAGTCCCCCGCACCAGTCAACGGGAATCCGGTCAATCAACTGCCAGACTATAGCCTTGATCACGACGCTAACGCAAACCGGATCCAGTTGGTACGGGGCGTCCAGACCGGCCTGTCGCAGGCACTGTTCACCTGATCGGAGAACCGGCGTCTGTGCCATCCCCTGGAGTAGCATCGTCCGCCTGGGCGAGGTGCGACACATAGGTCATATCACCATGCTCATCGGTGATATAGACCTCCATGAAGTCGGAGGGGGAGTCCGGAAAGGTGAACATTTGCATCACGGATCCGGTGGGATCGACCTGGAGTTCGCACATTTTCATCGTGTCGCCGTCGCGGCTGACGCCCCACACGTCGTGACGCTTGCCAGGATCAAAGTTCCAGCCCAACACCATGCCCATGTCGTTGGATTCACTCATGCCGAGTTGACCGCTGCCATGACAGGTCGGACAGGATGCTTCCTTCTCCACGGAGTAAAGCGCCACCTGGCCCCCGCTTGCGAGCGCCTGGCTAAGCGCTGTCTGCGCTTCGAGGTCGTTACTCTGCTGGTCAAGGTCGGTTCGCATCGAGTTGGCCCAGACCCCCATGACCACTAGCGAAAGCGCCAATGGCGCGATCAGTGCGGCGTTGGCGTACTGCCACCACCCAGAGGTCCTGCGTCCGACTTCTGGTAACATGGGAACAGGCTGGGCCGGGTGTTGGGATGGAGTGTCCATCGGCCCGGAAGCATCTGTCTTGATGCGTTCGAACAAACTCGATTTGAGTTCCGGCCGAGGTGACGGACCAGCCGCGACCGCATGCGGCAGCTGAGCCACGACACGTTCGAACCGGAGCGCTTCGGCCTGGCACGAATCGCACCACCGGAGGTGATGTTCAACCACACCGCGTTCGAACCGGTCGAGCGCATCGAGGGCAAACCCTTCAAGGTTCTCCAGAACGAACGCGCATTCGGCTGAATGAGGCGCTGATACCTTGGTTGTTGGTTCGTTAGGTCGGCTGTTCACGCCAACTCCACTTCATGTGTTTCCAAATAATCCCTGAGCTTGCGCATTCCGAGACGCATTCGTGTTTTTATTGTGCCCAGCGGCTCACCAAGTTCTTCGGCTATTTCACGTTGAGTCAAACCACGGTAGTACGCCAGTTCGATTGCGCGCCGTTGGGCATCGGGCAGGGTTCGGATCGCTCTGGCCATCGTCTCCCTTAGTGCTCCCAACTCTGCCGACTCTTCAACCGACGGCGATTGATCGGTAACGTTTGTCAGCATCAATACCGGATCGGCGGATTCGGCCCGCTGAGGCCGTCTTCGGCGCTTGCGAATTTCGTCGATCGACATGTTGTGCGTGATGCTGAGCAACCATGTCGCGAACGAACCACGTCCGGCAGAGTAATTGTGGGCCTGCTGCCAGGCGCGGAGAAACACTTCCTGAAGTAATTCCTCGCCGGATTGACGGTCACCGAGCATTCGGGTTGCGAACGACAGGACAATCCGCGAGTACCGGTCGTAGAGAACTTCCAGAGCCTCCGCCGAGCCGGCTGCAACTCTGGTGGCTAGCGTTGCGTCGTCCAGCTCCAGTAAGTCGTCACCGGCCGTTGAGTCGGTCAACGTCATGGCCCAAATCTCGAATCGAACATGGCCCCCAAGGCTTCGAGATCGGTCACTGTATATCTACGTTGAGGATAAGGGCGTGGATGCATCGAAAGGCGCATTGGTCGTCTTTGCTCTCAGGCTTTGGTATCACCGATCGGGTCGTTTCGGCGTGAATAATGATCCAGACGGCGCCGTTTGATCGAAAGGGCAAGGAAGGCAGCGTTGGATCGTCCGGGCAAGGATACTTCACCGGCAATGCCCGAGCGGTCACGCCAGGCCCAGCGCCACCCTTGCCTCGGCTACAGTCGAGAGTGAGCCGGTAACCACCACGATGAGCTTTTCGGACGTGCCGGTGGTTTCCTGAAGCGCGAGTTGAATCGCCTCCGGGACATCACCTGCTACATGCGAATCGGCACCCATGGCCTGGAGAGCGGCGCCAACGATCTCGCCGGACAACCCTCGAGGGGACTTCGGAGTAACCACGAGCCAGCGATTCGCAATTGAGATGAGAGGCTGGACTATCAGGTCAGGCTGCTTGTCGTTCAACATGCCCATGATTACGGTCACGCTCCAGCGGGCAAAGTGCCCCCGGACCGCCACCGCCAGGGCCTTGGCGGATGCCGGCGAGTGAGCGCCGTCGAGGACGAACGTGACGCCCGACGCATGTCGTACGATCTCGAATCGACCGGGAATGAATGCGGATCCAACACCCTCGCGTACCGCTGTGTCGAGCACACCATTTTCGGGTAGCACGTCGAGTTCTGCCAACGTGTGAACGGCCGCAATTGCCAGCCCGGCGTTATCGACCTGATGCTGGCCGATCAGCGAAGATACGAGCTCGTCGTGCCTCCAGGACGAACCCACGACCGAGAACGACTCGTCGGTTCCCGAAACTATCCAGTCCCGCTGTGCCACCTGAAGCGGGGCGCCAAGTTCCCTGGCCCGATCTTCGATCACATCCAGGGCGTCGATCGGCTGAGCGGCGCAGACGACCGGCCGACCAGCCTTGATGATGCCCGCCTTGTTGCCTGCGATCTCTTCCATGGTCGAGCCCAGGATCGCTGTGTGCTCATAGTCGAGGACGGAGATGACGCTTACCATGGGATCGACGACATTGGTGGCGTCCAGCGTTCCTCCCAATCCCACCTCGATCACCGCAACGTCACACTGCGACCGTGAGAACCAGAGCAGGGCCATCGCCGTCGACAATTCCCAGGCGGTCACCTGGCCGATGTCTTCGTCGTCGCGCTCCGCCTCCACCGCGGCTTCGATGGCGTCGGCAACCAACGTCACGAAATTGACTTCGCCAATCTCAATATTGTCGACCACGAAACGTTCACGGTACGAGTGGAGGTGGGGGGAGAGGTAGCGACCGCAGCGCCACCCGGCTGCGCGCGCGATGCTGTCGATAAAACTCGACGTCGATCCCTTGCCCTTGCTTCCAGCCACATGGATGATGGCGAAGTCCCGCTCTGGATTGCCAACCAGGTCGAGGACTCGCGCGGTGCGCACCAGGCCCAGGCGTGCCGAATCGTCACCTGCGAACGGATTGCTGATGAAGCCCCGATCGTAGCCTGAGCGTTCCCAGATTGCGGCCATTGCTTCTTCCAAGTTCGCAATCGTGGTCATTGGTTGGCTGCCATTGCCAATAGCGGACCAAACCGGCGTTCGACAACACCGGCAGATGCCTGGAGCACTTGGTGGTGGTGGTCCAGGGCTGGCTCGCGTGCGGGGAAATCGTCGCGGAAATGCCCGCCTCTGCTTTCTTCCCTCGCCAGTCCAGAGCGGGTCACTTCATACGCGAGAATGAGCAAATTACGAATCTCGATTGCGGCGATCGCATTCATCGACGCCACTCGCTCGCCAATGGCATTCAAGCCGTCGATCGCGGCGCGCATACCAGCTTCATTCCTCACGACCGCAACGTGCGCGCTCATCAGACGCTGGATGTCGCTCCGGATTGTTCTGATGGAGGTCAGGCTGGTCGGGTCAGCGTTGACTGGTGGTCGATCCAAAGATAATAAGCTGGGTGGCCCTGATCTGCGATTGGAACCGATCGACTCGGCTGCGCCGAGCCCAAACACCAGTCCTTCGAGGAGTGAATTGCTGGCCAGTCGATTCGCGCCGTGCACGCCCGTGCAGGAAACCTCACCGATCGCCAGCAACCCATCCATGGACGTTCGGCCCTGGGTGTCGGCCACGATGCCGCCCATGAAATAGTGCGCCGCGGGCGCCACCGGAATCAGGTCTGTTGTGAGCGACAAACCATGGTGCCGCAAACGTTCCGCGATGGTGGGAAACCGCCGAAGTACCATGTCGGGATCGAGGTGGCGGAGATCGAGCGATATCGGTCGCCCGTTATCCAGAGCCACCTGCTGCTGGATTGCCCGGGCAACAATGTCTCGCGGCGCCAGTTCGGCCAACTCGTGGATATCCAGCATGAACCTCGCGCCGTCGGCCGAAAGCAGGTAGGCGCCTTCGCCACGAATCGCCTCCGTGACCAGGAATGGGTCGAGTCCCGAACTGGACAGGACGGTGGGGTGGAATTGGGTGAACTCCAGGTCGGCAACCGCCACCCCCGCTCGGAAGGCCATGGCAACACCGTCGCCGGTCGCTCCTGGTGGGTTCGAGGTGACCGCCCAGAGCTGGCCGGCTCCCCCATTCGCCAGCACTGTCGTCGATGCGGCAAGGTACATCGCTTCCGTGGAATCGTTCTCGACCATGAGCGCACCCGCACAGGTCCCGTTTGGACCGGCAACGAGGTCGACTGCCGTCGTGTGGTCGAGAATCCGGACCGTTGGCCGGGCCCGGAGTTGCGCGACGAGTGATCGCTCAATCTCGGCCCCGGTTGCGTCGCCCCCGGCGTGCACCACGCGGTTCCGGCTGTGGGCTGCCTCCTTGCCGAGCGCAAGGGAGTCGTTCTCAAAATCGAACCGGGTCCCGTGCTCGATGAGCCATCGAACCGCCGCCGGGCCACCGTCCACGAGCACTCGCACTGCATCGCCGTCGCAGAGACCTGCGCCGGCCGCGATGGTGTCCGCGAAATGGAGATCGGGATCGTCATCGGCGCCAACTGCCGCGGCCAGGCCACCCTGCGCGTACCAGGTATTGCTCTCGCCAAGCGAACCCTTGGTGACCACAATCACCCGCACGTGTTCAGGGAGGCACAGGGCAAATGACAGCCCGGCGATTCCGGCTCCAATGACGACGACATCAGTCGTCTCCCTGCGGTACCAGGAGCGAATGGGTTCGAGCAGCGCGTCGAGCGGGAATGGCATGTGGGTTGGCAACCTCGATTTGGAACAGGCGTCTGGGTCAATTGGCATCGGATGTCGCGTGACCGGAATGTCGATTCAGACGGGCGCGCACGTAGGGGACGTGCTCGCGGGCCTTAAATGGCTGGTTGGCTACCCCGTTCTTTCCCGCGTGGGCCCTTGCGAGGTGTCTCCGGACCGTCACGACGCCGATTGCTCCCCCCAAATCGAGCCGGGTGCAATCGTGGCGTTACGGGGCGGCATAGACGGGCCAAGTCCATTTTTGGCCAGGTGTCCTTCGGGCCCGTTAGCTCCCCCTGCGAATCAGCGATCAATGCGAACTGGCGAATGCGCAATGTTGTCTACAACCGTAAATCGATCAAGCCCCGGTCGGTGACTCGCGCCTCTGGAATCACGGACAGGGCGAGGAACGCCAATTGCCCGAATGGACTCTGCAGCGAACTCCCGAGACCCCTGGCCGCCGCTTCGACCGCCGCGTATCCCGCCGAAACCTCACCCAGAGGCGCGTCCGAGACGAGCCCGCCAATCGGTAGTCCCAGATTTGCCACCACTTCAAGGTTTGACACGACCGCCAGGCCCCCCTGTGATTCGGCGACTGTGGCGATCGCGGCCAGGATATCGGCGTCGTTCGCGCCGACCGCAATGATGTTATGCGCATCATGCGCGATCGTGCTCGCCATGGCTCCGCGCTTGAGCCCGAAACCTCGGACGAGGCCCACCCCGACGCGGCCCGTCGCATGGTGGCGCTCGACGCACACCAGCTTGAGTACGTCTGCTTCGACCGAACTCACGGCCTGGCGATCCTTGATTGTCGGCTCGACATCGATCAATCGGGTCATGATTTGGCCAGGTATGACTTCGACGGCCTGGCGTGCCGCCTCCGGCGCCAGACGCATGTGCGAGAGCTGGATCGGCGCAACATTGACCGAGTGGCGCAGGAAATCCGGAACGTTCATATCGGGTAACGAGGTCAGAAGTTCTCCGCTGCTGGCCACCAGCCGACCGTTGTAAAACGTGTGCTCGACACTGACCGATTCAAGGTCCGCGAGAACTACCAGGTTGGCGCGGTAACCGGGAGCAACCGCCCCGATCCCATCCAGGCGCCAATGACGGGCGGGGTTCCAGGTTGCCATCCGGATCGCTCGCACCGGGTCGAGTCCAGCCCTAATCGCCGTTCGCAGGATGTCATCGACATGCCCGTGTTCGGTCAGGTCGTGGCAATCACGATCGTCAGAACAGAATGTAATCCGGGGCCATGTCTCGTCGTTCACCAGCGGCAGAAGATCGAGCAGGTTCTTCTCCGACGACCCTTGCCGCATCATGGTGAAGAGACCGGCCCGGAGCTTGTCGCGAGCTTCATCCAACTCGAACGACTCATGGTCCGAATCCATTCCTGCTCCTGCGTAGGCCTGGAGCTTCGGTCCTCGCAAGCCCGGCGCGTGGCCATCCCGCGGTTTTCCGATCGAGACCCAGATCCGACCGCCTATGTCTGGATCGGCGGCCAGCACACCGGGGAAGTTCATCATTTCCCCGAGCGCCACGGTTTCCGGCCAATCGAGCATCGCCTGGATGTCGTGAAGCTCGAACGATGCACCCGGGCTTTCCAGGGGACTCGCTGGGACGCAGGAGGGCACCGTGAAACGGATATCCAGTGGTAATTCGTGGGTCGCGGCGCACAAACCCTCAACGCCCGGCAGGCCAGCGACGTTCGCGATCTCGTGGGGATCCGCAATGATCGCACCCGTTCCGTGTGGCACAACGGCGCGGGCGAGTTCCGGCGGCCACAGCAGCGTGCTTTCGAGATGGAGGTGCGGATCGATGAACGATGGGGTAACGATCATGCCCCGTACGTCGATGAGCTCGCGAGCATCAGGGAACCGTCCCACGCCAGCGATCATGCCCGCATCAATGGCGACATCGGCCTCTATCAATTCGCCCGTAAACACGTTGAGCACGCGTCCACCCTCGAGCACGGTGGCTGGCTCATACAAGCCTTGGGCGATGGCCGTTCGACGTCGCCATTGCCAGAGCCACTTGAAGTATGCCGACTCGGCGTCGGTGTATTGGTGCTCGTCGCTCATCGTGAGGTGGGTGTCCTCGTGCTCCGGATCGCTCATGAAGGGATCCGGATAGGGCAGGACCAGGGGTCCTCCCGCGTATCGGGCCAACACCAGGTCGGCCCCTGACTTTGTGGACAATTCAAGCTAGCCAAGCTGGGATTCGATTTTCGCCACGATGGATTCCAGTTCCGGGAGATGACTGCGAACGAATCCACCCACATCACCGGTTCGATTGAACGGCAGCTGGTAGGTTTCGGACACCGCGACGCCCTCATCCACTTCATCCCACATCACACGCTGGTGCGCATCGAGAAAGCCGCGCGCAATATTCGGCAGCATCAGGCGTGCGAGGCGGGCACGGGACTTGCGTCGCCACTCGTTTTCCTCGTCGGCGTAGAGGCCTGGCGATGAAGACCACAGCTCGACCTCGTACCCGTCATCGCCGATGCGCACGTTGGCTCTGCCCACCTCGTCGTCGACAGCAATGCTCCAGCGGTTCTGGTCATCCAGCATGCCGTACGCGTAGAATCCGGCATCTTTCAGCGATTGCCGTATGGGATCGAGGGCGATCCGGTCTTGCTCGATCCTGGCGTTGGCTGCCTCTTCCTCGTCGGCTTCATGAAACGGGAATCCAAAGAATGACATGGCTTCGTGCTCCGTAGTCGTGATGCGATGCTAGAGAACAACTTGCTCGACGTCTGGCTGCGGCGTGTTGCCGTTGAATCGGGAAGGGGAAAACGTATTCCCGCGATCATGCCCGATGACCATGATATCCGCCAGAATCCGGGCTCCGGCCGGGCTGCCCATGATTCCGTGACCACTGTATCCGGTGTTGAGGAACAGTCCTTCCGTTCCGGGTGCTGGGCCAATCAGCGGCCGGTGATCTGGGGTCATAGTGTACTGGCCCGCGGTAAGGGAAATATCCCCTGGCGATAACCGTTTCGCCAGATCGTGCCAGAAGGGGGCCAGGCGCCCTATTCCCTTCTCCCCAGCAAGAATCAGGTCGGTGAATCCAGGATCTGGATCAACTGGCCAGGCTGCTTCGGCGTCTTCTTCGGCATGCGCCCAGGCCATTAGCGCCCCGCCCTTGTGCGGCCGCCAGTGGGCGCCAGTATTCGCGTCGATGGTGACTGGTCCAGACTGCGGAATGGCTGTGTTAGGCCCGACGATCACGCGATGCCTCCGCCAAAGCGCAATCGGTAGCCGAACCGGCGAGAGTGCCCGTGAGAACGGCCCCGCCGCCAGGACGACGATGCCGGCGGCGACGAATCCGGCGCTGGTCTCAATCCCCTGAACGCGACCCGTGTTGACCTGAATGCGCTCGACCCTGACGCCAAGGTAGATGGGCACGCCGGCACTGGCGGCCAATGCCTCAACAGCAAGGTCACTTTGGATCCACCCGTCGCGGCCCCGAAAGGTAGCGGTGACGATGTCGTTGCTGAGCCAGGGGTAGCGGCGCTGTACCTCTGCGCCGTCGAGAAGTTCCACATCGTCGAGACCGGATTGGCGCTGCCGTTCCACCCTGTCCTCGAACGCACTGCGGTCGGCCTTCTCGGTCGAGGCGAAGAGATAGCCTTGTTGAAGCAGGTTGACGCCAGCGTTGGACGCTGGCAGGCCGCACCGTTCGGCGAAGTGTTCGTAGAACTCAAGGCTTTCGGCCATCATGGCGATGTTGTCAGGCTCGCCGAACTGGGCCCGGATACAGTGGGCGGACATCGCCGTCGTCCGGATTCCAATGTCGTCCGCGGCTTCGACAATGATTGAGTGAATGCCCCGTTGCCGAAGTGTCCAGGCGGTCGCGACCCCAACAATCCCGCCTCCAATAATGACGGTTTCGGCGGAAGGTGGAAGATCAAGGTATGACCTGCGATCGGCTCGTCTGTGCTGCATCGAAACGGCTGCCTCCTGTTTTGTGCTGGTGATACAGGCTGTTTTGCTCACTGCTGTGCCAGTCTTGCCACCGCTGGATGACTCGATCTTCGACCACTTGCTCTTTGGTGCAAAGTGCACAGGAATAGTGGATGGATGTTTGCCGGTTGTGCATACTGGAAGCGGGTCACCCGGTTCGCATTTGACACTACAGCGATCAAGCGGCTATTCTCCGCACTTACTACCAGATGAACGGGTACAAGAAAAGAGCAGCGCGCTGTACCGAGGCAGGACCGGGGGTTTCTGCGACCAGGCACAGGGGTCAACGATCGGAGCACGGAAGTCGTGCCCGGCGAGTATTCGGGCCGTGGGGCCAAGATAGCTGCATGTCGAATGGCTGGGGATGGACCCCGGGCTGCGATGTGCATCCGGGTCGCATAAGCGACCGTTGCTGGAGGAATCTACGAATGGCAGATCCGCGTTTTGAAACACTCATCGAGCAGGTACGGACCGGCGCAATCAATCGCCGCACGTTCATCGTGCGCTCGGTCGCCCTTGGCATCTCGGCTGGTGTCGCGGGCTCTGTGCTCGCGTCCACGGTCGCGGCCCAGGATGCCTCACCGGCGGCTACCGCTTCTGGCGGCCTCACCCCCGAGAACCTCGGTGTGGAAGGTGTCGAGCACATCACCGACACCAGCAAGGGCACGATTAACCTGTACTCGTCCTGGCCGATGAGCGGCGCCTCCGAGCAGATCGGCGCCGATTCTGCGGCGGCGGTGCAGTTGGCAGTGGATATTTGGGGCGGCGCGGCCGGCGGGTTTGCCATCAACTACGAGGCGCTGGACGACGGAATTGCCGCCAATAACGGCGCTTGGGATGCCACTGCCGAAGCCAACAACGCGACCCAGGTCATCAACGACCCGGATGCCGTGGCCTACATTGCTACCTATAATTCCGGCGCCGCGGTGGCCTCGATTCCAATTATGAACGAAGCTGGCATGGCGATGATTTCGCCGGCCAACACGGCAATCCAGTTGACCCAGGAGAACCCGGCGAACGAAGAAGGATATCCTGAAGTCCTCTACCCATCGGGCACGCGCAACTACATGCGCGTGGTGCCGAACGACTTCCTGCAGGGCCGTGCCTCCGCCAACTTCATCGTCAATGGGTTGGGCGCCCAAACCGTCTATGTGCTGCACGATAACCAGGTCTATGGCTTGGGATTGGGGACTGTTGTCAACGAGGCACTGGTGGAACTCGGCGCCGAGGTCGTCGGGTTCGAGGCTTTCCAGGCCGACGCCCCGGAGTACCAGGCACTCGCAACCAAGATCGCCAACGCCGCGCCTGACGTCGTGTACCTCAGCGCGATCGTCAACCTCAATGCGAGCAAGCTGGTGCAGGATTTGCGGGACGTGATGGCGCCCGAGGACACCACGATCATGGGTCCGGACGGCTTGTTCAACCAGGCGTTCGTCGATGGTGCCGGCGACGCCGCCGAAGGCATGTACATCACCTTCGCGGGGCTCCCCGCCAATGAGCTCGACGGTGTTGGCGCGGAGTGGTACAACGCAATCAAGGAGATTGTAGGAAGGGAGCCAGACGGCTACTCCGCCTACTCATTCGAGTGTGCGGTCTGCGTGTTGCAAGCGATCGATCAGGTCGGCGAGAAAGACCGGGCGGCGATCCTCGACGCCATGTTTACGACCGAAGGCTTCAGGGGCCTGCTCGGCACCTGGAGCTTCACGGAAACCGGTGATACGTCCGGCGATACCGTTTCGGCGAACATTGTTGTAGATGGCGTCATTACCTTCCAGGAAGCTATCGGACTTCCCGAGTAACAGATTCATGTCAACCGGGCCGGGCTCATTGCCCGGCCCGGTTCGCTTGTGGTCGGCGTTCTCCGTTGGGGCTGACGACGAGAGGCTGAGGCGTGCCTGCCCGAACGGGGCGGGAAAGAAAGTCATCAATGGATTTCGACTGGACACTGTTTTTTCAGTTCATGATTATCGGGTTGGCAACCGGTTCATTGATTGCCTTGATCGCGCTCGGGTACACGCTGGTCTATGGCATCATTGAGCTCATCAACTTCGCGCACGGCGAGGTCTTCATGATGGGTGCCTTTTTCGCCGCCACAGTGGCCCTGCTGACCGGGGTCACGAGTGAGTCCTCGACCGCGGCGATTGTGGCCGTCCTGTTCCTGACCCTCGCGGCGTCGATGATCTTTTCCGGTCTCCTCAATGCTGGTATAGACAAGCTTGCGTACAGTCGGCTGCGAAACGCACCACGCCTCGCTCCACTGATCGCCGCAATTGGCATGAGCTTTATTTTGCAGAACCTGGCAATTTACTGGAAGGGCCCCAATCCGTTTACTGCCCCCGACCTCATCCCGCGCCGGTTCCGGACCTACAACGTCCTCCAGGAATGGCCAATCCTCAAGGACTGGTTCGCCGATTCCACGCTCCGGCTTCGGCTGATCGATGTCTTCGTCATCGGCGTCACTATTCCGCTCCTGCTCGTCCTCTCCTGGTTTGTCTACCGAACTCGGATCGGCACCGCCATGCGGGCGACCGCCCAGGATCGGGAGGCCGCCGCCCTCATGGGGATCGATATCAACCGCACCATCGGCGTCGCCTTCCTGTTGGGTGGTGGGCTCGCCGGCGCCGCCGGGATGGTGGCGCTGTTCTACAAC
>Ga0136611_10001421_pt1 | contig 16623 bp, 17 predicted proteins | sample AntDrymUQ2232306_2_FD_106645 | JGI IMG/M metagenome (GOLD analysis project Ga0136611, IMG submission 106645) | Polar desert sand microbial communities from Dry Valleys, Antarctica - metaG UQ223 (23.06) | ecosystem: Environmental > Terrestrial > Soil > Desert | place: Antarctica: Dry Valley...
CACCGCGGGTTCGTCGATGCGGCTCGCGTTGACGATGATCCCGACTGCCGCAGTGCAGCTGCTCGACGTCTCCGCGGAGGCGGGCATCCGCACGCTCGCGGAGGACGCCGGCGTCCCCGTGCCCCACGTCCACCACGTGTGCACCGACGAGTCCGTTCTCGGCGGCCCGTTCTTCATCAGCACCGCCGTGGAGGGTGAGACCGTGCCGCGGCGCGTGCTCCGTCTGGCCCACGCCGCCGGTGTCGGCGAGCGGACGGCGGCGCAGATCGGCGACGCGATCGCGCACCTCCATCGCGTCGATCCGACGGCTGCACCGGCCGAGCTCGTACGACCCGCCGGCGACTTGCCGATCGCCGCCGCGCTCGAGAGCGCGGACCTGCTCCTCGACGAGCTGCTCGACCCCTCACCGACGTTCGCCTACGGCATCCGTTGGCTGGAGCGCAACGCCCCTTCGGAACCGGAGGTGCTGACCGTGCTGCACAGCGACGTGCGCACCGGCAACATCATCGTCGGCGGCGACGGGCTGCGGGCGATCCTCGACTGGGAGACCGCCCGCGTCGGTGATCCGATGGAGGACGTCGCGTGGCCGTGCATGCGGATGTGGCGCTTCCGGGAAGACGCCAAGGTCGTCGGTGGCCTCGGCAGCCTCGAGTCGCTGCGCAACGCGTACGTCGCGGCGGGCGGCTCGTGGGACGAGGAGCGGTTCCGCTGGTGGCGCGTGCTCGGCACGATCCGCTGGGGGCTCGGGCTCGCCGGCCAGGCGCGACAGCACCTCGACGGGAGCTTCCCATCGATCGTCATGGCCGGCAGCGGGCGCCGCGTTCCCGAGCTCGAGTACGACTCGCTGCTCCTCATGCGCCCGTAGCAGCACGGCGACGCTGTCAGGAAACCTCGCGCTCGAGCGCGAGGCTTCGTGACAGCGTGCGACGAGTGTGCACGGTGTGACAGCCTGAGCCGATGCCCCTCGGCGACCGGTTCCGTGCGGCTGCAGCCGTCGCGAGGACGGTCGGGGTGCCGTTCGAGCGGCCGGACCGCCTGGCACGCAGCCTCCTCACCGCAGCACCGTGGGGCATCGGCCTGTCCGGTCTCGTCGCGTCGGCCGCGGGCCGGTACCCGGAGGCCGTGGCGGTCGTCGACGACGGGGGCGCGATCTCCTACGGCGAGGTGTGGGAGCGCAGCGGCCGCCTCGCCTCGGGGTTGGGGGCGCTCGGCGCTGCGCGAGGGACAGTTGTCGGCGTGATGTGCCGCAACCACCGCGGGTTCGTCGTGGCTGCGACCGCAGCGGCGCGCACGGGCGCCGACCTCGTGCTGCTCAACACCGGCTTCCCCGGGCCGCAGCTCGCCGACGTCGTCGCTGCGGAGCGGATCACGATCGTCGTGCACGACGACGAGTTCGCCGCTGCGCTGGCGTACTGCACCGGCATCGCATCGGTCGACGAGGCGTCGTCTGCTGCGCTCTCCGAGTCGGGAAAGCCGCTCACGTCGCGCGGGATACACCGCGACGGCCGGATCGTCATCCTCACGTCCGGCACGACGGGCCGCCCGAAGGGCGCGGTGCGCCAGTCGGGTTCGAGCGGCGGCGCCGGCGGCGCAGGGTTCCTGGTGCGGATCCCGTTCCGTCCCCGCGATGTCCAGGTGGTGCCGGCGCCGTTCTTCCACGCGTGGGGGCTGTCGCACCTCATGCTCGGGATCGCCCGCTGCGCGACGACGGTCACCGCCCGCCGGTTCGATCCCGCGGCGACGCTCGCGGCGATCGCAGCGCATCGCGCCCGGGTGCTGGTCGTCGTGCCGGTGATGCTGCAGCGGATCGTCGCGCTGGAACCGGCGACGACCGCTGCGGTCGACACGTCGTCGTTGCAGGTCGTCGCGGCCAGCGGCTCGGCACTCGGTGGGCGGCTGGCGACGGAGACGCTCGAGCGCTTCGGCCCGGTCCTGTACAACACGTATGGATCCACCGAGGTCGCGCTCGCGTCGATCGCCGACCCGGAGCAGCTCCGCTGCCACCCGACCACCGTCGGCACGCCCGCGCCGGGCGCACGGGTCGAGATCCTCGACCCCTCCGGCCACCCGCTTCCGGACGGTGAGGTGGGCAGGATCTTCGTCGGCAACGATGCGCGCTTCGACGGGTACACGTCCGGCGGCACGAAGGAGATCGTGCACGGCCTCATGTCGTCGGGCGATCTCGGCCACTTCGAGGTCACCGAGATCGGCCGGCTCCTGTTCGTCGACGGTCGCGACGACGACATGGTCATCTCCGGCGGCGAGAACCTGTTTCCCGGTGAGGTCGAGGATCTCCTGCTCCATCATCCGCAGATCGACGACGCTGCCGTCGTCGGCGTGCCGGACGAGGAGTTCGGTCAGGTGCTCGCGGCGTTCGTTGTCCGCCGGCGTGGGAGCAGGCTCGACGCGAGCGCCGTGCGGGCGTACGTGAGGGAGAACCTCGCCCGCTTCAAGGTCCCGAAGCGCGTCGAGTTCGTGAAGGAGATCCCGCGCAACCCGACCGGGAAGATCCTCCGCAACCAGCTCGCCCAGCGCTGACGCGATGCACGTCGTCGCGACAGCGGGTCACGTCGACCACGGGAAGTCGTCGCTGGTGCGCGCGCTGACGGGCACCGACCCGGACCGCTTCGCCGAGGAGAAGGCGCGGGGGCTGACGATCGACCTCGGCTTCGCGTCGACGGTGCTGCCGTCGGGCACCGTCATCGCCTTCGTCGACGTCCCGGGTCACGACCGGTTCACGAAGAACATGCTCGCGGGCGTTGCGTCCGTCACGACATGCGCATTGATCGTCTCCGCGGTCGAGGGCTGGAAGGCCCAGTCGGAGGAGCACCTGCGGATCCTCGAGCTGTTCGGCATCGAGCGCGGCGTCGTCGCTCTCACGAAGGTCGACCTCGTCGACGACGAGTGGCGCGAGCTCGTCCGGATGGACGTCGAGGAACACCTCGCCGGCACCTTCCTGGAGCGAGCGCCGGTCGTCGACGTCGACTCCCTGAGCGGGCGCGGCCTCGACGACTTCTGCCGAGCACTCGACGACGTCGTCGCTGCGGCGGGGCCAGTCGTCGATACCGGCCGCCCGCGGCTGTGGATCGACCGCACATTTGCGGCGAAGGGATCCGGCACCGTCGTCACCGGGCTGCTGACCGGCGGGTCGCTCGCCGTCGACGACCAGCTCGTGGTCGTTCCCGGCAACCGCGACGTCCGCGTGCGCGGGCTGCAGGCGCTGCACCGGTCGCACGAGTCGATCGGGCCGGGCAGCAGGGTTGCGGTGAACCTCCGCGGCATCGCTCACGACGAGACCGCTCGCGGGGAGGTTCTCGTGGAACCCCGCCAGTGGCGTCCGACGAGGGTGTTCGACGTGTCGCTGCGCATCCTCTCGGCGCTCGGTCACGACGTCACCCGCCACGGCGCGTACGCCTTCCATGTCGGCAGCGGCGAGTTCCCCTGCCTGCTCCGCCTGATCGGCGCGAGGTCGATCTCCCCCGGGAGCACCGGCTTCGCCCGGGTGCGCATCGCATCCGAGGTGGCGCTGCTTCCGGGTGACCGGTTCGTGCTCCGCGAGCACGGCCGCGCGGAGACCGTCGGCGGCGGCGAGGTGCTCGACATCGCGCCCGTCCTGCGGCTCTCGCGTGCCCAGCCGAACCGGGACGTCGCCCGGGTGATCGCCGAGCGCGGCTGGGTCTCCGTGACCGACCTGGAGGCGATGACGGGTGTACGACGCCAGCCGGACGCAGGGGAGTGGGTCGTCGATCCCGTCGTGCGGGCAACGGTGACGGAGGAGATCCTGCAGGCCGTGGCCGACGCGGGACCGCTCGGGTTCGACGTGGCGCGGCTCGACGACCGCCGGCGTGCGCTGCTCACGACGATCGACACGATCGTCGTCGACGCAGGGCGGGCGCGTCCCGCGGATGCGCCCGTCGACGACCTCGCGCAGCACCCGTTCCTCGCTGCGCTGGAGGCCGCGCCGTTCGAGCCGCCTGCGCCGGACGGCGTCGATCGGGAGACGCTCCGCGAGCTCGTGCGACGCGGCCTGGTGGTCGAGCGCGAGGGGGTGGTGTTCGCGGCATCCGCGATCGAGCGCGCGGCACGGATCGTCGCCCGCCTCCTCGCCTCGTCACCGGACGGGATCCCGGTGCCGCCGATCCGGGATGCGCTGCAGTCGTCGCGCAAGCATGTCCTGCCGCTGCTCGCACAGCTCGACGCGACCGGCGTGACACGCCGGCGCGGCGACCTCCGGATCGGCGGACCGCGCCTTCCGGCGCCCGACGTCTAACGCCGTCTGGCGTCGTGGAAGAGGTCGCGCACGCGGTCGACCATCGACACGACTGGCCCGACGAGCATGTTGCCGACAGCGCTCTCCGGTGCCGACCTGTGCGGGTGCGTCGGGGCGCGCCCCTCCGCCATCTGCAACCGGCCGCCGAGCCCGATCAGCTCGTCGGCGTCGTTCGTGCGGGCGAGGAGCGGGAACACCTCGCCCTCCTCGGCCTGCGCGTGTGCCTCCACGTCGGCACTGAAGCTCGTGAACACCGTGAGGAACTCGTCGCTCGCAGGGTCGAGCTGCTCGAGGTGCGCGAGCAGCTTCTTCGCAGCGTCCTCCTCCGCCTTGCGCTCCTCGCCGATGCGCTCGCCCTCCTCGCCTGCGCTGCGTCGCAGCGCCGGGTAGATCACCATCTCCTCCACCGTCTCGTGCACTGCGAGGAGGCGCACGAGCGGCTCGAACGACTCCGCACGGGCGGCCGGCGCCGCGCCATTGACGGACGCCATCAACTGCCGCACGATGCGGTGCTGCTCGAGCAGGAACGCCACTGCGTCGGGATTTCCGGTCAAGTTCGTCATCGCCGATCCTCCTGCGTCGTCGGACGAATGGCGACTACCCCCGGTCGCCACCGGTCAGACCACCACGCTGCGCGAGTGCAGCGCCCGCCGCGCCGCGCCTGGAGGTGGGTTTGGCCGTTCTTCACTGACAAGAAGGTGCGCTGTCGGGGAGCCGCGCCCAACAGGTAGCAGTTTCCCGACAACGCCGCAGTGGACGGCCGCAACCCGCCGTCGACCCGCGCAGCGCCGCCCTGAGAGCATGGGTTGTGGGTCACGCCGGGTGGCCAGTCCCTCGGTGCCAGAGGCGGGAGCGCCGGCCCTCAGCGAGGGTCGAGGACCACCACGGGGATCTCGCGCTCGGTGCGGCGTTGGTAGTCGGCGTAGTTGGTGTGGGTGCGGATGATCTCGGACCAGATGCGGGCGCGCTCGTCGCCCTTGGTGACGCGAGCGCGCATCGGGCGCTTCTCGCTGCGCATCTCGAGCTCGACGTCGGAGTTCGCGACGAGGTTCAGGTACCAGTTCGGGTGGCGGTCGTCGCCGCCGTACGACGCAACGATCACGACCGAGCCGCCCATCAGGTGCGCTGCGGTGAGCATCGTCGTCCGGCGCTCACCGGACTTGCGGCCGACGGTCGTCAGCTTCAGCACCGGCATCTTCAACAGTTCGCCGCCGATCCTGCCGCCGCTCACGTCGTAGACAGTGCGGTGCACACGCGTGATCACCTTCGCGAGCAGGTCCTTCGGGTTCGGCGCGTTCATGCGCGGAGCCTACGAGCGCTCCGCTGTCCCGGGACGTCGTCGCGCACCATCGCCCAGGTGCCCGTCCGTCCCGTGGGAGCGGTACGTTCTCGATCGATGGGCGACGAGACGTCATTCGGCGACGTGGGCGTGCGTCTCGATGTATCCGGTGTCGCCACTGCGACGATCCATCGCCCGCCGGACAACTACTTCGACATGGCGCTCATCGCCTCGATCGCGGACGCGTACGAGCATCTCGACACCGACACTGCAGCGCGGGCGATCGTGCTGCGCGCAGAGGGAAAGCACTTCTGCGCCGGCGCCCGGCTCGCGCCGCCGGACACCTCGCGTGGCGGATCGGGCGGCGGGCGGCACCTGTACGACGAGGCGCTCCGGCTGTTCGCGTGCCGACTCCCGGTCGTCGCCGCCGTGCAGGGCGCGGCGATCGGCGGCGGCCTCGGGCTTGCGCTCTCCGCCGACTTCCGCGTCGGGTCCTCGCAGACGCGGATGAGCGCGAACTTCGCGCGGCTCGGCTTCCATCACGGCTTCGCCTTGACCGTCACGCTCCCGGCGGTGGTCGGCCAGCAGCGGGCGAACGAGATGCTGCTCACCGGGGTGCGCCTCGACGGCGAGGAGGCGCACCGGATCGGACTGCTCGACCGGCTCGTCGACCCTGCGGACGTCGACGCCGCCGCGCATGCACTGGCGGCCGACATCGCCGCCTCCGGGCCGTTGGCCGTGCGCAGCATCCGCGAGACGATGCGCCGCGGCCTGGTCGACATGGTCCGCGACGCCACGGCGCGCGAGCGGGCGGAGCAGGAGCGGCTGATGATCACGTCGGACTTCGCGGAGGGCGTGACGGCCACTCGCGAGCGACGCATGCCGCGTTTCGAGGGGTCGTGACGGCGTCGGCGTCGGTGCGCGTCGAGGCGAGGGCATGGCTCGACGCGCACTGGGACCCCGACCTCGCGCTCGTGGACTGGCGGCGGATGCTCACGTCGGCGGGATGGATGAGCCCGTCGTGGCCGGCCGAGTGGCACGGCAGGGGACTGCCGGCATGGGCGGACGACGTCGTCGGCGACGAGATCGCGGAGATCGGCGCGGTCGGCCAGCCGCTCGGCGTCGGCACGGCGCTGGCGGCGCCGACCATCCTCGCCCACGGCAGCGACGAGGTGAAGCGGCTCCTGCTCGAGCGGATCCTCACGGGCGAGGACAGCTGGTGCCAGCTCTTCAGCGAGCCCGGCAGCGGGTCCGACCTCGCCGGCCTCTCCACGAGCGCACGGCTCGACGGCGACGAGTGGATCGCCAGCGGTCAGAAGCTGTGGAGCACGAGCGCCCACCACGCCGAGCTCGGCCTGCTGCTGGCGCGCACAGACTGGGACGCTCCGAAGCACCGCGGGATCACGTGCTTCGCGCTCCCGATGCACCAGCCGGGGGTCGAGGCGCGCCCGCTGCGGCAGATGAACGGCCGTGCCTCGTTCAACGAGGTGTTCATCAGTGACGCGCGCATCCCCGCGTCGCACGTGATCGGTACGCCGGGTGAGGGGTGGCGGGTGGCGCTGACGACGCTCGCTCACGAGCGCCGCTTCGGCGCGGTCCGCCGCCGGCGGATCGACGCGGGCGCGGGTCGCGCGCTCGAGGAGGCGGCTGCCGAGGCGGAGGAGTACTTCGCCACCTACGAGTGGTACCCGCAGCGGGCAGGGCGCGTGGACCTGATCGCCGGCCTCGCGCAGGAGCGCAACCTCGCCAACGACCCGCTCGTCCGCGACCGCGTCGCCGCCGTGACCTCGTGGCAGCGCACCCAGCAGTGGACGGCGCAGCGGGCACAGGCGGCGCGTGCGGCAGGGAAGCCGCCCGGCGCCGAGGGGTCGATCGGCAAGCTCGGCATGAGCGTCGTCGCGCGGATGGCGGCGAGCACGCACTCGGTCCTCGTGGGCGCCGACGGCATGCTGACCGGGCCGGACTCGCCCATGGGCGGTGTCGTCGCCGAGGTGCTCGTGTCGGTGCCGGCGCAGTCGATCGCCGGCGGCACCGACGAGGTGCAGCACAACATCCTCGGCGAGCAGATGCTCGGCCTCCCGCGCGACCCGTCGGTCGACCGGGACATCCCATTCCGCGAGATCAGGAGGACAGCACCATGACGATCGATCACGACGGCAGCGACACCGAGCGCGACACCGGTCTCGACGTCGAGAAGGACGGGTTGAAGGGGGCGGAGCGCGACGCGGCGACGACGCGACGCCGCGAGATCGCGGCGCAGCACCTGCGGTTGCGGGCAGAGCGGCCCACGTCCTCGGCGCGAGGCGTGCATCACGTCGCCCTGCTCTGCGACGACGTCGAGCGGACGGTGCGCTTCTACCAGGACCTCCTCGAGTTCCCGCTGACGGAGATGTTCGAGAACCGCGACTACGGCGGCTCGACGCACTTCTTCTTCGACATCGGCCACGGCAATGCCCTCGCGTTCTTCGACCTGCCGGGTCTCGGCCTCGGCGCCTACGCAGAGGTGCTCGGCGGTCTCCACCACCTGGCGATCTCGATCGAGCGTGACAAGTGGGAGCACGTGAAGGACAACCTCGACGCGGCGGGAGTGTCATACGCAGTGGTCGACGAGTCGTCGATGTACTTCCAGGACCCCGACGGCGCGCGGATCGAGCTGATCAGCGACCCGCTCGGTGAGATGTACGGCGTCCCGGTCGGCTGAGCCCGGGGTCAACTCGCGCGGCCGTCCCGGTCGTAGGCGACGTGGCCGCCGATCACGGTGGCGGCGACCTGGAGCTCGTCGTCGAGCAGCACGACGTCGCCGGCGCACCCGGTGTCGAGCCGGCCGAGATCGGTGCGCCGGAGCAGCCGTGCGGGCGTCGCCGAGGCGGCGATCGAGGCGTCGGCGAGCGAGCACCCCGCGTACTCGACGAGGTTGCGGACGGCCTGGTCCATGCGCAGGATGCTGCCCGCGAGGACGCCCGTCGCCGTCCGCGCGCTCACCTCGTCGACGACGATCTCGATCCGGCCGATCCGGTACGGGCCCGGCGGCGCGCCGAGCGCGGCGACTGCGTCGGTGACCAGCGCGAGCTGGTGTGGGCCGAGCGCCCGCCATGCGACCGCGACCATCAGCGGATCGACGTGGACGCCGTCGACGATGATCCCCGAGATGACCGTCGGGTGCGCGAGCAGCGCGCCGACCGTGCCCGGGTTGCGGCTGCCGAACGACCCCATCGCGTTGTAGAGGTGCGTCGCGCCGGTGACACCTGCGTCGACCGCGGCGCGCAGCTCGTCGGGGGTCGCTGCGGTGTGACCGGCGCAGACGACGACGCCGATCTCGACCAAGCGCCGCACCACGTCGAGCGCGCCGGGCAGCTCCGGTGCGAGCGTGACCATCGACAACCGGCCCGACCCGCTCCCGACGGAGGCCCACGCCACCACGTCATCGACGGACGGCAGGCGGAGCAGGCGGGCGTGGTGTGCGCCCTTCCGGGTCGGCTCGAGGAACGGCCCCTCGAGATGCACGCCGAGCGCCCGTGCAGCGCCGGGCGCCCGCGCAGGAACGGCCGCCAGCACCTCCACCGCTCGCTGCGTCACCTCCGGCGGAGCCGTGACGACCGTCGGGACGAACGCGGTCACGCCTGTCCGGGGGAGGAGCGCGGCGAGCTCGCCGACCCGCGCGGGCTGGCCCGTCAGGTCGATCCCGAAGCCGCCGTTGATCTGCACGTCGATGAACCCCGGCACCACCGAGCAGCCGGCGGCGTCGAGGACCCGGCCGGCGGACACGACGCCGTCGACCACAATGCCGTCGACCACGTCCAGGTCGCGGTCGCCGTTGCGGACCGAGATCGAGGCGACGGGACTCGGTTGGGGCACGCGCGAACTCTACGATCCCGCTATGACGGAACGGGAGGGCGCGCTCCGGCTCGCACTCGACGCAGCGGGCATGGGCACGTGGGTGTGGCGGCGGTCGACGGACGAGGTCGAGTGGGACGTTCGGATGGCGAGCCTGTTCGACATGGCGCCAGAGGAGTTCGGCGGCACTGTCGACCACTGGGCAGACCTCCTCCACCCGGACGACCGCGATCGGGTTCGCACGGAGTTCGATGCCGCGACGACCGCAGCGTCGACGTTCAACGTCGTCCACCGCGTCGCGCCCCCACGCGCTCCGGGGCGGTGGATCGAGTCGTGGGGCCGTGTCTTCGTCGACGACGCGACGGGCGAGGTGACGGGCGCCCGCGGCGTCGCGGTCGACGTGTCGGACCGCAAGGTCGTCGAGGCCGAGCTCGAGCGCACGCACGAACGCCTCGCGCTGCTCGCCCGGAGCGGGATCCTGCTCGCCTCGTCGCTGGAGCTCGAGCAGACGCTGAAGAACCTCGGCCGCGTCGTGGTGCCGAGCCTGGCAGACGGATGTGAGGTCGTGCTCCTGGAGAAGGACCAGCTCCGTCGCTACGTCATCGCCGTCGACGACGACAAGGCGGCGCTGCGTGAGATGTCGCCGATCCCGGACAGCCCGAACCACCCGATCCGTCGCGTGCTCGACTCCGGTGAACCGGAGCTGCTGCGGGTCGCGACGTCGCCCGAGGACTTCGGTCCCGCGGATGTCCCGACGAGCGCGCGAGCGCTCGGTGTCACTGCGGCCGCGATCGAGCCGATCCGGATCCGCGGTGAGGTCCGCGGCGTGTTCGTCACGTCGTGGACGACGGAGCCCCCGGACATCGACGAGCGGCGTGCGCTCGTGCCGGATCTCGCGATGCGGGCGGCACTCGCGATCGACAACTCGCGGCTGTTCCAGGCGCACCGAGAGACGTCGATCACCCTCCAACGGGCGCTGCTCCCGGACGTCCTCGCGACGCCACCGGGGTTCCGGATCGCGACGCGGTATCACCCGGGCCTCGCCGGGGTCGAGGTCGGCGGCGACTGGTACGACGCCACGGTCGGCAAGTCCGGGTACCTCGAGGCCTGCGTCGGCGACGTCGTGGGGCAGGGGATTGGGGCCGCTGCGGCGATGATCCGCATCCGCACCGCGCTGCGGACGCTGATGTTCGACCGCACGCCTGCGCAGGCGATCACCGACCTCGCCGGCCACCGCGCCGTGCTCAGCGCCGGATTCGTCACGGTCCTCGCGGCATCCGTGCGCCGGGACGGCAGGACACGGATCACGTGCGCCGGGCACCTCCCGCCGATCCTCGTGGAGAACGGCGTCGTCGAGGTGCTGGAGACGCTCGCGGATCCGGCCCTCGGCATCCCGTCGACGCGCCCGTACCAGCAGATCGAGCGCGACCTGGCGCCGAGCAGCCGGCTGGTGATGTACACCGACGGCCTCGTCGAGCGGCGGCGAGTCGGCCTCGACGTCGGCATCGACACGCTGCGAGGCGTGGTCGCCGACTGCGTCTCCCTCGACCTCGACGCCACGGCCGACCACATCTTCGCCCGGATGCTCGGCGACGACGCCCACGACGACGTCGCGCTCATGATCATCGAGCTCCCTGCCACCCTCGATTGACCGGCCGCCGCAGTGCGTACGCCCCGACGCGCCGCCTCACAGTTGCATCTCGGGACTCCGTTCGTCAGAGCGAACGCAGTATCCCGAGAACGCCGTGGTCAGGGCGACCGTACGGATGACGCGCTGTCGTCTGCCATCGGGAGGCGGAGGATAGGAGATGCGTATGGGAATCGCCGTCGCCCTCATCGGCCGGCACCGGGTCCGAGCGCCGAGACGATCAAAAGGAACGGGTGAGGTTCCGCGACGGATCGGAAAGAACTCCTCAAGTTGCCCACGGAAGGTGCCGACAGAGAGGACATGGCAGTGCGGCCGCTGACGCTCGACCACGGGATCCTGGACCTCCAGGACGATCTGGCCCGCGTGGTCCGCTCGCTTCGGTCCTGCGTATGCAGGAGCGACGGTCCGCGCAGCAGTCGTGCGCGAGCTCCTCGTCGCGCTGACGACTGGAGACAGCAGAGCTGAGCGATGCGGCACAGGCGCTCGGCGTGCTGCGTGCGCACGAGGGGCGCCGGGCGAGCGCACTCGTCGAGGATCTGCTGGCGCTGCGGACGTCGCTGTGGGGGCGGCTATCGGTGGCGTCCGCGATCGCGGACGACGCCGGTGGCTGGTGATGCTCCACCAACGATCGACGGAGATCGTCGACGGTGCGCTGCGGGCGGCGGTCGAGTCCTTCGTGACCGAGTCGCATCGCGTCCTCTCGCGCAAGGCGACGCGGGATCCGCTAACGGGGCTGCTGAACCGCGCGGCGTTCGACGAGGCGCTCAGCCGCGAGCTGGCGGCGCGTGCGCAGGCGCCGACGGTCCTCCTGGTCGACCTGGACGGGTTCAAGCAGGTGAACGACCACCTCGCCACCTCGCAGGGGACTCCGTCCTGATCGCCGTGTCTGCGCTGCTGATCGACGTCTGCCGCGACGGCGACATCGTCGGCCGCCTCGGCGGTGACGAGTTCGCGATCATTCTCCCCGAGACGTCGGGCGCCGATGTGAAGCCCGTGGCCGAGCGTCTGCTGGCTGCGTCGGGACGTAGCGCCTGCCTGGCCCCCGCGGGCGCACGGCGGGTGTCGATGAGCATCGGCCTCGCCTGTCTGCAGCGGCCAGCGTCGGTCGAGCAGGTCCTGCAAGCCGCCGACGACGCGATGTATGCGGCGAAGCGGTCCGGCGGCTCCGCCGTCGTGAGTGCGACACCGGAGCGCGCGTGCTGACCCAGCCGCGCCCTGCGAGGCAGCCGGCACCGCGCGCCCCCGCGAGGCTCTGCGACCGCAGGAGCAGCCGTGACCTCCAGAACGAGATCTACCCGCAGGCGCTGCGTTTCGCGCTGATCATGGTCGACCGCAGCGACGTCGCGATTCGCATCGCGCGCCGCGCGATGCCGTCCTCGAAGCTGTCCGCCGGCACGTCTCCTCGACAGGAGCCCGCGGCGCACGCCTGGAGCGCCGACGAGCGCCTCTCTCGAGCAGTGACCGAGCTCTGCGACGGCCAGGGCCTCAGCCACCGCGTCGTGGCCCGCAGCCTCGGGACGTCGCCTGAGGAGGTGGCGCGACTGCACGAGCTCGCGCGCCGCGAGGCGGGCGTCGACCCGGTGGCCGCGCCGCAATGCTCCGGCTGGTCGCTCGTGCGCCGCTACGACGACCTCGCCGCAGTGGAGCTGGTCGCCGCGAATCGTCACATCGAGCTCTGCAGGGACTGCAGTGACGCGCAGCTGCCCGGCTGCTCGCGCGTGCGCGGTTGCGCAAGGCGATCCCCATCGGCGGCGGCGGCCTCGTCGCCGGCGGCGTGGCCGGCGTGATCGGCGTGCTCGGAAGTGCTGTCGCAGGTGTGGTCGTCGTCGGTGCACTCGCCACGACGACCGCCGACGTCGACATCGCGTCGAGGTCGGTCCTGCGCGGCGCCGTCGCCGTGATCGAGCCGGTCGCGATCGCGCCGCGATCGATCGTCGCTGACGCCGCCGACGCCGTGGACGTGACGAAGCTCGACGGTGACCCCTCGCCAGTTGCCGACCGCCTTCGTGCGCCGGCGAGCGGACTGCCCGGTGCCGTGACGAACGTCGACCTGCTCGACCCGTCGGTTCCGCTCGACACCCTCGCGCCGCCACCCGCCCAGGTCGTCGTCGAGGACGTGGCGAGCGTGCCGGCTGTCCCGACACGACGATCCCCGACGTGGCGGTTCCGGGACCGACCGCCCCTGCGGTCGCCGTCGCGCCAGTGCCGCTGCCGGGCGTGACGGTTCCGGGCGTGACGGTTCCGGGCCTGCCGCTGCCGGGTGAGTCGGAACCGATCCCTACCGTGATCGAGGTGGCGGCGCCCGAGGTGTCGGTGCCCGAGGTGACGGTGCTCCCGGAGCTGACGGTGCCGTCGTCGACCGTGCCGCCGGTCGACGTTCCGGTGATCGACCCTGCGCTCGACGCGGTGGTGAACGCCGTGCTCGACCCGCTGCTCGAACCAGCGCTCGGCGGGCTGCTCTCGATCTGATTCGTCAGCGGCGTGGTGGAGACGGTGCCGTCGTCGCCACGACCTCCGCCAGACGCGCACGCAGCCACAGCGCGTCCGTCACCGCGTGGCCCTCGTAGTCGTTGTTGAAGTAGCAGTACGCGCCGACGCCACGCGCGTCAAGCTCGGCGAGCCGCTGTTCCCACGGCTCCAGCCGCTCCGGCCCGTACAGGGCCCAGTACTTGTAGCGCAGCGCGTCGGGGCCGTGGAAGCGGACGTACGTCCAGTCGGTCGTGAGCTCGAACGGGTGGTCCTCGATCAGGTCGTGCACGCACAGCGCTGCGTCGTAGCGGCGGAGCAGATCGAACACGTCGTCGTGGAGCCATGACGGCTCGCGAATCTCGAGCGCCCACTTCATCGTCGCGGCCTCAGGGATGTGGCGCGTGGCGACGAAGAACTGCTCGAGCCGCTCGACGTTGCGGCGCCACTTCGGCGGCAGCTGGATCAGCGTCGGGCCGAGGAACTCGCCGAGCGTCGTGGCCCGGTCGACGTGGTTCGGCAGCCACGACGCGGCGTCGTTGAGCTTCATCCGGTGCGTGCCGAACACGCCGAGCTTCAGCGAATAGAGGAAGTCGGGCGGCGCCGCGTCGTGCCACTTCTGCACCGACTCCGGCTTCGGCAGCCGATAGAAGGTCGTGTTCAGCTCGACGGTGTCGAACAGCGACGCGTAGTGCTCGAACCAAATCCGCTGCGGGATCTCCTGCGGATAGACGAGGCCGCGCCAGTCGCGGTACAGCCATCCCGAGCACCCGATCCGGATCACGCCGTTGAAGTACCCGCCCCGGTCGTTTCGAGACGGTGCGCCGTGGGAACGGGTTGCCGTGCCACAACCGGACCCGACGACACCCGCAGAGACGAAGAACGTCGGGCACGACGTCGGCGACGACATGTCCGGTAGCGCCGACGCGAACGCCGAGAACGACCCGCGCGTCAGCACGATCCCGCTCGACAGCGAGGACGGCGGCACCGTGGTGATCAGCCAGCAGGCCGTCGGGACGGACAACGAGGTCGGTGGCGGAGAGTTCCCCGAGGGCGAGCTCGAGAAGTCGATCGCGAAGGCTGCTGCGGAGCAGGAGCGCCTGGAGCGCGAAGCGCCGACAGACTGACGCGATGCCCGAAGGCGACACGATCCGGCGCCTCGCGGACAAGATCACACGGCGCTTCGCGGGCGAGCGCTGCTCGCGCTGCGTCACGCGCGACCCGCGGCTCGTCGGGCTCGACCTCGCCGGCCGCACGCTCGTCGGCGCCGACGCCGTCGGCAAGCACCTCCTCATCCGCTTCGACGACGGTCGCACGTTGCACGCGCACCTGCGGATGGACGGCTCGTTCGACGTCGGACCCGCGTCGCGCGAGCCCGAGTGGCAGCGCCGGATCGAGCTGTGGATGGAGACCGGCCGGCTCACCGGGATCAACGTCCCGATCCTCGAGGTCGTCGCGACGGCTCACGAGGACTCGGTGATCGGGCACCTCGGGCCGGACCTGTGCGCGCTCGAGCCACCCGACCTCGTCGAGGCACTCGACCGGTTGACAGCAGACCCCGTGCGCCCGCTCGGCGGTGCGCTGCTCGACCAGCGCAACGTCGCCGGGTTCGGCAACGTCTACGTCGTGGAGATCCCGTTCCTGTTCGCCGTGTCGCCGAACCAGCCGGTCGGCACCGTCACGGGACTCGACACGCTGCTCGCGCTCGGTGCTGCGCTGATCCGAACGAACGCGCAGCGGGGTCCGCAGAACACGACCGGGCGCAAGCTGGCGAACTCAGACCACTGGATCTACGGCCGACGCCGCCGGCCGTGCCCGCTCTGCGCGACACCGCTCGACGGGTGGGAGGAGGGCGAGAGCCCGTGGGGGCGCGTCGCGACGTGGTGTCCGTCCTGTCAGCAGCTGAGACCGGAGCGGCGCGCCGACGCGATACGCGCGCGGCGCCTCACCGCGCTCCATCCGGCGCGACGTGATCCCCACTTCCCTGTCGATGTTCGGGCGCTGGCGCAGCGGGGTAGTGCGTCCGTCATGGACAGCGGCGTGGCGCCCCGGCCGGGCGCGACCGACGACGAGACGACCGAGGTGGCGTCCAACGCGGAGCGGATGCCGGCGGACGCCGGCGCCGTGCGCGAGAGCGCGCAGCGCGTCGACGACCTCGAGCAGCGCCGCACCGCGGAGGCTCGCGAGGCCGGCGAACCGTCCGGCACGACCGCGACGGGTCCCGCACAGCGCCGCTGAGGCCCGCCCACGTCGTCAGCGGCCGTCGGACGTCAGCGGATGTCGTGGCGCACGGTGAGGTCGCGCGCGCGCGCTCTAGCGCGTCCGCGATCTCGCGGAGACGCTCGACGAGCCGCTCGTCGTCGATTGGCCCGATGTCGTTCTGGAGCTGCGCGACGCGCAGGCGCAGGCGCGCCGTGTCGGCGCCGAGTTCGGCGAGTGCGTGGTGCGCCTCCTTTGCGGCGCGATCAGAGCGCACGATCGGCTCAGGAGCGCCGCGCACCCACCACTGCCCACCGCCGGCCTGCTTGGCGCGGTACATCGCCTCGTCCGCCTTCGCGATCAACTGCTCACTCGTGGTCGGCGCACCCGGCAACGCGGTCGCGACGCCGACGCTCGCGCCGATCGTCAGGTGCTCGTCGTCGATCCTGAACGCTTCGCTCGTCGCGTCGACGACGCGGTCGGCGAGGCGCGTCGCGTCCTGCTGCGTCGCCACCTCGCAGACGATGCCGAGCTCGTCGCCGCCGAGGCGTCCCAGCGTGTCGAACGGACGCAGCGTCGAGCGGAGGCGTCGCGCAACGGCGACGAGCAGCCGGTCGCCGCAGAGATGGCCGTAGCGGTCGTTGACCTGCTTGAAGCGGTCGAGGTCGATGAACAGCAGCGCAGTGACGTGGTCGCGTGCGGCCCGCGCCAGCGCCGCGTCGACGAGCCGGGCGAAGGCGTCCCGGTTCGGCAGCCCGGTCAACGGATCGTGCGTCGCCAAGTGGAGGAGGCGCAGCTCGTTCGCCTTGTGCGTCGCGATCTCCGTGAGCGTCACGACGCACGTCCGCGCGTTCACCGTCTTCGCGTGCCGGACGCGTGCGTGCACCCACACCTCCTCGACCTGCTGCGGGTCGAGCGCGCTCGACC
>Ga0136611_10001422_pt1 | contig 16618 bp, 14 predicted proteins | sample AntDrymUQ2232306_2_FD_106645 | JGI IMG/M metagenome (GOLD analysis project Ga0136611, IMG submission 106645) | Polar desert sand microbial communities from Dry Valleys, Antarctica - metaG UQ223 (23.06) | ecosystem: Environmental > Terrestrial > Soil > Desert | place: Antarctica: Dry Valley...
ACGATGCCTATCCGTACGCCCTCGAGCCGCGGGAGCTCACTCAGCCCCGCGCTCACACGCTCTCTCAGCGACGTTATCGACCCAATTCCGTTTTCGATCTGCGCGAACTCGCCATAGTGCGCTGCATCTGGAAGCTCCCGACCCGCGAGGAGGTATAGCTCGTCGGATCCAAACACCCAGGTGTCTCCACGTTCCCGCTCCCCGCGCCTGCCCCAGCTCTCGACCTGTTCCAGAAGTGTTCTGGCGCTGATGCTGTTCATTCCCTGCCCGCTGTAGAGGTGCGAAAACTGCGTCAATCCCACCGGCACCACAGCCGCCGACAGCACCGCCTCGCCGAGGTTCCACAAATCGGAAAGAGATTCCTCGAGAACCACGCCATCGTTCAAACCGGGAACCACAACCATCTGACAGTGAAACTGGATGCCGCCGCGAGCGAGGCGAGTCAGCTGGTCGACGATGTTTGGCACCCTTGGATTGTTCAGAAGAACCTTGCGAGCCTCCCAGTTGGTCGCATGAACAGACACATATAGCGGCGAGAGCCGATACTCCAGAATTCGGGCGATGTCCCGATCCTTGACGTTGGACAGCGTGGCAAAGTTCCCATACGTGAAGGAGAGCCGGTAATCGTCGTCGCGGATGTAGAGATTCCGCCGCAGGCCCGGGGGCAGGCCTTCAATGAAGCAGAACTCGCATCGGTTTGCGCACCGACGCACATTCGGCGGCTCGAGTGCAACGCCCAGCGATTCACCATCCGGACGCGCGATCTCGAAGACGATCTCATCGCCGTCCGGTTGCCTGGCCTCGATGACCAATTCATCATCGGCTGACAGAAATTCCCAATCGAGAAAGTCGAGCACCGCGCGTCCGTTCACCGACCTGAACTCCGTGCCGGCCACCACTCCGATCTCTTCAGCGATGCTGCCTGCTTCAACCCGCGACACTCGTACCATAGCTAAAGTAATTTAGAGACTAGCTCGCCGAAATCAAGGAAACATGGATGCTTAGCTCATTGCGCAGGAGCCGTGGCTGCAAGGGTTTCCAGCAGCTTGCGCGCCCGTTCCTCGCTAAACCCCAGCACCTTGGCGATCGTCTCCGCCCCCGCATCCCGAACGCCCTGTACGCTCCCGAATTCCTGAAGGAGGCGGCGGCGTTTCACGGGCCCAATGCCCGGCACCTCGAGCAACGCGGAAGTCACTGTCCGCATGGTTCGCCGCTTTCGGTTATATGTGATCGCAAATCGATGCGCTTCGTCTCTGAGCTGCTGGAGCAGCCTCAACGCTGTCGATCTGCGAGACATTCGAATTGAATCCTGCCGTCCCCACACAAATACTTCTTCCTCACGCTTCGCGAGACTGATGAGCGGCACGTCTCCGAGACCAAGTGGAAGGAGAGCTTCGTGCGCCGCTGACAACTGGCCTTTGCCACCGTCAATAACGATCAGATCCGGCAAGGTTTTCTCGTCTGCGAGTCGCCGTTGGAAGTAACGCGAGACAACTTCCCGCATCGACGCAAAGTCATCCGTTCCCTCCACAGTTTTCACTTTGAACTTTCGATACTCAGCGCGCTTTGCCCTTCCGTTTTCAAACCAGACCAGAGAGCCGACGGTGTCTGTACCCTGCGCTGTCGAGATGTCAAAGCATACCATTGCCCGAGGCAGTTTCTGCAACGATAGCTCCCGGCTCAGCTCGTAGACCGGGTCGGCAGCTCTGGTTCCCGCTTCGTGGTGGCTTGCGAGACGCTGCTCTTCCAGAAGGTGTCTGGCATTCTGCTGCGCAAGGTCCACCAACTCTCGGCGCGGGCCTCGCTGGGGAACATGCACGCGCGTTTCACCGAGCGTCTGTTCGAGCACCTCGCGGTCGTCAAAATCAAATGGTACGAGGAGATCGCGGGCACGTTCATGGAGGGGCACATAGGTGAGCGCCAGATAAGCGGAGAGCGCGGTGGTATCCTCTTCCCCGTCGAGATTTTCCAGAAAGCGATGCTCCCGCGATAGCAGCTTCCCCGAACGGACCCTCAACAGAGTGACACACGCGTCGCCGGCATCCCTGGCGTACCCAATGACGTCACGGTCGCCGCCTTCGACCTCGAGCACCACGGTCGGCTCCTCCATCCTTTCAATATGCGCCAGTGCGTCACGAAGCTCGCCGGCTCTTTCGAAATCAAGTGACTCCGCTGCGAGTTCCATCCGTTCGCGAACCCGCCTGACGACCTCCCCGGGCTTGCCGTCGAGGAAAACAAGCACTTCATCGATCATCGAGCGGTACTCAGGCTGGCTTTGCGCAAGGATGCACGGAGCCTTGCACCTTTTTATGGAGTAGTCTAGACACGGCCGCTCGGGCATTTCGCGTGGCATGTCATAGTTGCAGGAACGGACGGTGAAAATGCGCTTGACGACGTTGAGCGCACGCCGCATCGAGCCCACATCAGTGTACGGCCCAAAGTATCTCGCTCCGTCGTTCCGCAACTGGCGCGTGACGTACACCCTAGGAAAACTTTCCTGAATCGTGACTTTTATGTACGGATACGACTTGTCGTCACGAAGTGCGATGTTGAATCGCGGCCGGTATTCCTTGATCAGATTTGCTTCGAGGATCAACGCGTGCGCTTCAGTCGGAACGACGATCGTCTCGACGTCCGCAATCTGATTCACGAGATGTCGGGTTTTTGGGCTACCCACGTGATCAGAGCCGAAGTAGCTGCGAACGCGAGAGCGGAGTTTCTTCGCCTTGCCCACGTACAGCGTGGTTCCGTCTCCCGACTTCCATAGGTAAACGCCGGGGCCGTCAGGCAGATGTGGCAGTTTGCTCGCGACGTTATCCGGAATAGACCTCATCTTTAATTATACCTTCAGCGGCAAACGCCGCTCGGTGCTCCCGCCTACAGTTTGCGGCGGATTCGCTCGGTAAGTGACACTGCCTCAGGTACACCTATCAGGGTAGTGATCAACAAATAGGAAAGGCCGTACGACGAAAGGATCACGAGTGCTATCCACACCGTATGGCGACCTTCCAGGCCGAGCTTGAAGCCCCATCCGATTGCCGCAGAGGCGAGCGCCGCCACCCAGAGTTTTATCGTGAATGCGGCAGGTATGGACGTTTTTCCAATCCGTCTGGCCATCTCCCGCCGGAGAAGGTAGAACTCGACCCAGCCGGAGATACCTGACGCCGCTGTTAGAAAGGCGACCCCCCAGCGCGGATTCAATCCGAGCCATCCTGGAAGGTAAAGGGCAGCGACGTATCCAAGCACGCAATTAAGAGTCACCCGAACAACCGCGAACCTGAGCGGCGTGCGTGTGTCCCGCAGAGCGTAGAAGGTCGATGAGTAAAGGCGCCCCCACGTTGAAGCAAGCAGGCCGATTGTCGATCCGGCAAGAATCTGCCATATCCAGATGCTGTCGCTGCGTGTAAACCGGCCCGATTCATAGAGCGCGGCCGAGACAACGTCGCCGAGGGCAAGGAACGCAATCACGGACGGGATGATGAAGAAAGCAATGCGCTCCAGGCCGCCGTCAAGCCTGCCTCTCAGATACGTCGAGATTTCGTCCATCGTGCCGGTAGCGCTTGCCATTATGGGAAGCTCCGCGGCCGACACTGCCATGCCGAAGAGGCTCACCGGTAGGGTGTAAAGCACCTGTGCATAGGCGAGGGTCGCGACCGCGCCCGTCGGAAGCCAGCTCGCAATGAAGGAATCGATGAACGCCGATATTTGTACGACGCCACGTCCGACGAGGGTCGGCAAAAATGTGCGAGAGACGTTCCGGAAGCTCTCGCTTCGAAAGTTCAGGTTGGGCCGAAGTCGCTTTACCAGTCCGAGTACGAAAGGAATTTGAACGCCGAACTGTAAAGCGCTCCCGGCCACCGATGCCCAGGCAAGGGTCTGAGCGAGACGCGGCAGCGCGGTTCCAGCGCCGTACCAGAGCAGCGTCCCGATCATTACCAGGTTCCACATCACCGGAGCTGTATAGCTCACGAAAAACCTGCGATGGCTGTTGAGGATTCCCAGACACCACGCAGAAAACACGAGCAGCCCCGCCCCGGGGAAAAAAATCCTCGTCAACTGAACAGTGAGCTCGCGCTTTTCGCCGCTGAAGCCGGGGGCGATTGTGCCGACGAGGGCCGGCGCGAGCAGCACTCCTGCCAGAACAAGTACAGCGGAAACGAGCGCCAGAGCTGCTATCACTGCGCCGGCCAGCCTGCCCGCCTCTTCTTCCTTCTCGCGTGCTATCAGCCCTGCATACTCCGGAATGAAAGACGCCGACAGCACACCTTCGCCAAACATGTTCTGGAGAAAATTCGGTATCCTGAAGGCTGCATTGAATGCGTCGGCGGCGATCGACGTACCGAAGTAGTGGGCAAAGACTTTTTGACGGACGAGGCCGGCAATTCGGCTCAGAAAAATGCCTGCGCCAACGAGAAACGCAGCGCTGCGGGATCGGTCGGCGCTCATGCCAGAGCGATCGCGTGCGGCTCGATCTCCCGCATTACCTCATGAATCAGTGCCTCCCCGTGCCGCGCCAGCAGCGGGACGATGTTGAGTGATCGCTCCTGAACCGCGTCGAGTGGAAAAAGTGCCGCCCTGGCCGCGGCAACGTCGGTCAGATCGGCATTGCCACGGCGTTTTACGGCGGCGGCATACCGGCGCTCGAGTCGATCGATCTGTCGCGCGACGTTGTGCCTGAGTCCCTGGACAACCCGCGACGGTACCAGCCCTGACCCTTCAGCGGCAGCGATCGCATCGGCCGCTGATTGTATGGACTCCCTTATATTATCCAGGCTGCTCCTGAGCCCTGAGGGCAGCGACGCGCGCGCCATTTTTGTCGCCGCCGCGTGCGGGTCGCGAAGATCATCGATCGACAGGCCATGTTTTTCGAGAATGCGATCTATTCGGGGCTCGACGACCATCCCAGCCCAGCGGGGAACGACGAGCGGTACCGGAGTATCCAGTACCTCTGCAACCGCGGATACCTGAGAGAAGTATGCGATCTCCGCCGGTCCGCCTACATACGCAACTGTCGGGATGATGGAGCGCTCGACGATAGGCCTCAGCAATACGTTCGGTCCGAGATTGAGTAGGTCTGTTGCCGTGGCCGCGGCGCCTGCCGAGCGTGTCGTCACGCGGTTCCGCTTGCCATCCTTCTCTCGGAACACCAGGCTCCTGCCCTTTCCCTGCCTGACTTGAACCGAGTGTCCAGCGGAAGTCAGTTCAGCAGTCCGTGATTCCAGCGCTGATTCCACTGCGGTCGCCAGTCTCAATGCATCACGAACCACTGGCAAGGCAGCAGCTTTTATTGCAGGGTGCGAAGCATCGACGACTGCGATTCCCAACGGGCTGAGGATCGACCTCAGCAGTGATAAATATGCGCCCCCGAGGGTTTGCGCCGGAGAATAGGCGCGACGTACGATGTCGAGAATGCCCGCGTGCGGTGCTGAGCCTGATGCGCTCGTCAGACGGGCGAGCTGCTCGCTGACATCGCCGAGGGGCATCTCGCTCAGCGTGGCCCCGGTTTCAGGGAGCGTGTCGATGCCTATTCTGACCGCACGGTCATGCAATGCAACGGCTGTAGACGCTGCCTCGACGAAATCCGAATCATCGGTGGCTGCCCAGAATACCGGAACGACTGCACGGCCGGTGAGCGACTCAAGGTGATCGGCAAGAGCCAGCGCGGAGAGCGCCTTCCACCAGGTATACAGCGGACCTCCAAACAAGCCCGGCTGTTGTCCGGTCGTCACCGCAAACCCTGATTCCGCGGCGCGCTCGAGCCTTTGTGCAGCGACGCCTGTTGCACTCATCGCCGGCGCGATCACCGATATCCAGTCTCTGCAAACCAGCGAGGCCCGCATTTCCTCGCCACGCCGTGTCCACTCGCGAGCGCCTGACGGACGCCTCACATACCATTCGCTCACACCAACGCCGCTGATGGCTGGCTCTGTAAGCAACGTTCCGCGCAAAGGGGTGGAGACGACCCGGATACTCACCGGCGTCTACCGAAAATGATCACGCGTGGCGAATGACGCTGTAGCGGCGCGGCCGTGTAGTCACCATGACAACCGGTCACTTCGAAACCGGAGTCTGTCATCATACGCGTCAGTTCTTCCGGCGTGAAAAGCCTGACGCGCTCTACGAATTCCCGCGCTTCGCCGCGGATTCTGATAGTCTTGATGACATAGCGCCCATCATCGGTGATCTCCCTCGTCTGCTCGATGACCTTCCCATCGATGACTCGCTCATCGTATGGCACCAGAGTGGTGCGCACGCGCCCGGCGTTCAGAAAATCGATGACGAACGTACCGCCGTCGGCCGTCACTCTCGCTACTTCATCGAACACGAGACGATGTTCCGCATCGGTCCCGAAATAACCGAAGCTGGTGAACAGATTGACGACGAGATCGAAAGCACCGTTCGCAAACGGGAGAACCCGCATGTCCCCCCGGACGAACGAGGCGGGTGATTCTTCCTGCTTCGCAAGCCTCAGCAGAACTTCCGAAAGGTCGATGCCGAGGGTCCACCACCGGTCGGCAAGGGAGCGCGCGTGCCGCCCCGCGCCACACGCAACGTCGAGTACCCGGTCTACCTCACGGCCACCGATCGACCGTTCGATGAGCTCGATTGCGTGCTCCGCTTCGGCTTCATCCCGATGCGGGTACAGCGCTACATAGTCCTCGCCGAACCATGATTCGAACCACTCAGACATCCGCGGCGTTCACTTGTGGTACGGTTCTCCCCTGATGATCGATCCCGCGCGATATAGCTGTTCGGCAAGCACCAGCCGCGCCAGTTCGTGCGCAAGCGTCCAGGGCGCAAGCGACAACTTCGATGCCGAACGGCTGACCAGGGTATCGGGCAGTCCGAACGCGCCGCCGATCACGAAACCGATATCGCGCTCGGATTGGCGCTCGTTCATCAGCCATGACGCGAAGGCTTCTGACGTCATCGGTTGTCCGGCCGCATCGCATGCGACGACCCTGGTACCTGCAACGCGTTCCGCGAGCCGCTTTCCTTCCCGCTCGCGAACGACATCGGGTGAAATTCCTGCCGCGCGCTCCTCCCGGACCTCATGGAATTCAAGCGGCCAGTACCGCGCCGCCCGAGTTTCATATTCGTGAATTGCGGTCGCAAGGGCCGCATTTCGCGGTTTCCCAACCACCGCAACGACCATCCGCATCAGGCGTATACGCCACGCAACCGGTGTACAGTCGCGACCCGATTGATGGCAAGCATATAAGCGGCAGTGCGCATGTTCACCCGATGCTCCTTGGACAAGTCCAGGACTGCCTGAAAACTGTTGACCATGATGTCCCCGAGACGGTCGTTGACCAGCTGCTCCGTCCAGAAATACCCACCTCGGTCCTGCACCCACTCGAAGTATGATACTGTCACGCCGCCAGCATTGGCGAGGATGTCCGGGATAACGAAAATGCCCTTGTCTTCAAGAATGGAATCCGCACCGGCGGTCGTCGGCCCGTTCGCGCCTTCGCAGATTATCCGGGCACGAATGCCCCCGGCGTTCTTTGCAGTGATCACATTCTCGAGCGCAGCGGGCAGCAGAACGTCGACATCGAGGGCAAGCAGGTCAGCCCCGCTGATCGTCTCGCCCCTGCCATAACCCTCGAGTGTGCGGTGAATACCCGTGTAGGCGATCGCGTCGTCGATGTCGATTCCATCCGGATCGTGAATGGCAACTGAGCGATCGCTTATTGCGACTATCCTGCAGCCCTCTCGCTGCAGCAACTTTGCCGCGACCGAGCCGACGTTGCCGAATCCCTGGACAGCTACCGTCGTACCGGCTACCGGCATGCCGAGATGCTCGAGCGCCTGCCTGGTGACGATCATGCACCCCCGGCCCGTCGCCTCCCGTCGTCCCAGGGAGCCACCCATTTCCACCGGCTTGCCGGTGACAACAGCCGTGACCGTATGACCGACATGCATGGAATATGTATCCATAATCCATGCCATGACCCGCTCGTTGGTATTGACGTCCGGAGCAGGAACATCCGAGTCCGGACCGAGCACCTGAATGATGCCGGCCGTGTACCGCCGCGTGAGGCGCTCCAGCTCCGCGATGCTCATCGTATCCGGGTCGCACACGACACCACCTTTCGCGCCGCCGAACGGAATGTTTACGACCGCGCACTTCCAGGTCATCCAGGCGGCGAGCGCTTTCACTTCTTCAAGCGTCACCTGCCTGTCGAACCGGATGCCGCCCTTGGCCGGTCCGCGAGACGTGTTGTAAAGAACCCGGTAGCCTGTGAAAACCTCCACTTCACCATTGTCCATCATGACGGGAACCGAGACAATGATCTGTTTTTCAGGGTGCCTCAGAACGCGATAGAGGCCCGGCTCGAGGTTGAGCAGTTCCGCTGCCCTGTCGAACCGGAGCATCATCGCTTCGAACGGATTCTCCTCATTGAGAAATGTTTCCTTGTCGGGTCCTACAATCGTTCTCGTGGGTGTGCGGCGATCAATGGCCATGTAATGAAAGCTTCAGATACCTGGTTCATGGACGGAGCGCAGGATTGAAGCGCTCCAGCAGAGCGTCGATTGCGGCACCGCCGCTCTCGACTTCAAGTGACTGCGAAACATACCATAAAGGGGGTGCATCGGCAGGCCACAGCGAGTTGAGTTTCACCGCATCCTTGAGAGTGCAAACGGCGATATCGACTCGCTCATCACGCGGTGTGATTCTGGAGATATCGGCCTGCGAGAACGCGTGATGGTCGGCGAATATACGGGCAACAACCACCGCCCCCAGCGCTTCGATCTGCCGAATGAACGCGTGCGGATTCCCGACGGCAACGATGGCCAGGACTCGCTTGCCGCGGAGATGGGAGAGAGGCAACGTGTGTGTGTCGCTGCCAGGGCGAACCAGCTGGGCCAGAACCAGTCTCACCACCGCTTGCCGGATCATCGGTGCGGCGCCAGCGATCGCGGCAGCCACGGCGTCTCGCTGAGCATCAGTTGCCGTCTTGCGCGTGATGATCGCGATTGCCGCTCTGCGTATCGCAGAGATGGGTTCCCGCCACGGTCCGGCGGGCAGCAGCCGGATGGATCCCGTCCATTGGTCCGCGCTCACCAGCACTACATCGATATCCCGCGCTGCACGGCGATGTTGAAAAGCATCGTCGAGAACAGCAACGTTGGCGCCCGCCAACGCTGCTTCCCTGATACCTGCGACTCTGTCGCTGTTGATGATCACTGGGATGTGCTTGTTTATCCGGGCGTGCACCAGCGGCTCGTCTCCTCCGTACCCACGAAGCACAATCGCGGGCGTCATGCCCTGACGCGACAGCTGGGCGGCAATCCATGCACTGACTGGTGTTTTTCCCGTTCCCCCGACCGTCAGATTGCCGACACTGATAGCTGGAATCGGAGACCGGCGGGCACGCAGGACACCGGCGTCGTACAGAGCTCCACGCAAAGCAATGATCCCCTGGTACGCGCGTTCGGCGGGTGCCAGCGCAATACGGGCGACGCGATCACGCGGTCGCTTGCCGGTCCACAGCTTGTCGATCATGCGCTGGCGCTACGAACAGTGTGAGCCATCAGCGCTTCAAAGGCCGACGACTGCGCGGCCGCTTCCCGCACGGTGGCGGCTTCAACACGAGCCGGCGCACCATAGGAAACAGTCACCGTCGAGAAGGGTTTCGGTATCATGAATCCGTCCCAGCTGGAGAGTTTCCACGCTCTGCTGGCGTGTGCCGCAATGGGAAGCAGCGGCGCGCCGGTGCGCTGGGCTGCAACAAGTGCACCCGGGGCGAACTTGTGCGCCGGACCCCTTGGCCCGTCAGGCGTCACCGCGACTTCATTACCCGCATCGAGCGCTCTAACAAGCGCCAGCAACGCGCGACCGCCACCACGTGTTGTGGAACCGCGAATAAGATCATACCCGATCGACTGCGCGATCCGGGCGATCAATTCGCCATCGCTATGCTCGCTCACCAGAATAGCGACATGCTGGTGGCGATGATGCCAGATGAGCGGCAGCAGGTGTCCATGCCACAACGAGAAGATAAAGGGCGTCTTCGATTCTCTGAGATTCAGCAGGTGATTGCCACCGGTTATTCGATAGCGCCATGTCGACGCAAGCGCCCGCAGGACACCGCTGCCTGCAAGCACCGACAGCCGCAGATTCAATGACTTGTCCGCGTTGGCTGCAGGCGTCATCCGACCAGCTCGCTTGCCATTGCCGCAACACGCGCCGCGGCACCTGGAGTGCCAAGCTTTCCGCGCACCTCGGCCAGCCCAGCCATGACGCGAGCACGTTCCGCATCGTCCGGTTTCAGCAGACGCTCGAGCTCACGGGCGACAGGCACCGGCTGAAGTGTATCCTGCACAAACTCTCTTGCCACTTCGCGGCCCGCAACGACGTTTACCAGTCCGATGTGTGGAATCGTGACCATCCATCTGGCAAGGAGGTACGATAGGCCGCTGGTTCGATAGGCAACCACCAGCGGACAGTCAGCGAGTGCCGCTTCGAGCGTCGTTGTCCCACTCTTGCACAAGGCTGCGTCGGCAGCACGCAATACCGTAAAGGAAGCGGAATGCACGAGCCTGAATGGGCACTCCGATGCGGTCAGCTGGATGGAAGGCGCGACGCTTACGATTACCTGAAGCGATGGGATCATCCGGACTGCCTCCTTCGCGGCGTCGACGAAATCAGCGATGTGGCGTTCAATTTCCTGCTGCCGGCTTCCAGGAAAAAGGGCCAGTACGGGAGCATCGGCCGACAGTCCGAGCGAGGCTCTGGCGTCGGTCTTGGATGGCAACGCGCCGGCCCTGTCCAGCAAAGGATGACCGACGAACGTTGCGTCAATTCCCGCTCCGCGCAACAACTGTTCTTCAAAAGGCAGAATCACCGCTGCCTTGGTGACCACTTTCGCGAGCTTCGGCAGGCGGTTCCCACCCCAGGCCCATACTTGTGGAGTGATGTAATACAGCACAGGCACGCTGGCGTCAGTGGCCGCGCGGGCGACCTTCATGTTGAAGCCCGGATAATCGACGACGATCACAGCCGCAACATTACCCGTAGCCAGCCTGGTGCCGATCGTTTCGAGCAGCACATAGTGCCGGGGAATGTGCCGAATCACTTCGGTGAAGCCCATCAGTCCAGTCCCGAATCGATCGAACAGCTTGACGCCAGCCTGTTCCATCAGCGGGCCGCCAAACCCCGTCAGCTCCAGGTCGGGTCTCAATTGCCTGAGTTCCGTCGCGACTCCCGCCGCGTGGATGTCCCCGGAAGCTTCGCCGGCGACGAACAGAATCTCAGGCACGGGCTGGCAGAGCGTCTCCCGTGAGAGCAGGGCCCGTTCGTTCGATCTCTGCGACGATTCTCAGTGCAACCGCAAGTGCACGGCGGCCGTCGTCTCCTGTTACGACAACCGGGGCGTCTCCGCGAATTGCAGCAACGAAGCTCTCGAACTCGAGTTTCAGCGGCTCTCCTTCCGGGGCGGTGAGGGATATTCTATCGACGAAGTCAGTGATGTCGACCGGCCCCGCGGGTAGCCGCATTGCAAGAGCCTTTTCTTTCAGTCGAAAGAAATCACCTGTGCCGGCTGCAAGATCCAGCGATATGTATCCGCTTTCCTGGAATATCCTGATCTTGCGCACCCTGTCGCGCGAGATGCGGCTCGACGTGATGTTGGCAACGGCGCCCGATGAAAAAGTGACACGGGCGTTCGCAATGTCGAGCATTGGCGTAAGCACAGGCACGCCCACTGCTGCGATCTCTTCGGCAGTGTCTCCCACGAGAGTCAGCACCAGGTCGATGTCGTGGATCATCAGGTCGAGGACGACGGCCACGTCGGAGCCGCGGACGCTGAACAGCGCAAGACGTTCGCTTTCTATGAAGCGCGGCCGCGACACGTATGGGAGCGCCGCGCGAACCGCACGGTTGAAGCGTTCGACGTGGCCCGTCTGCACCAGGCAGCCATTGAGGTGCGCGAGTCTCAACAATTCATCGGCTTCCGCGAGCGTCGCCGCGATCGGCTTTTCGATAAAGACGTGCTTGCCCGCCATTAGCGCATCACGCGCAACCGCGAAATGTGCCGGAGTTGGAACGACGACGGTCACCGCATCCACCTGGCCGATCAGCGTCGCCATGTCGCGATGACGGACCACTCCGAGTTCCGCGCTCACAAGGTCTGCACGTTCGTCAATAGCTTCCACAAAACCAGCCAGCTTCACGCCCTCCATGTCGCGCAATATCCGGATGTGATGATACCCGAGACTTCCGGCACCAATAACGCCGATGCGAACTGGAAAACTCAAACCACGACTCCGCGTTCGCTTGCCTCGACGAACGCCATCAGCTCCCTGACTTCCGGGAAGTGCTCAAGTTCAGTTTCTGCCTGTTGCATCGCCTGGCTGAGGTTCAGGTCGGATCGGAAAAACAGCCGGTACGCACGTTTCAGCTCGCGCACGACTTCATCCGGAAATCCGCTTCTTTGCAGTCCAACGCTGTTGAGACCGTACAGCCGCACCGGATTTCCAACCGCTTTCAGAAACGGCGGGATGTCTTTCGACACGCGCGAGCATCCGCCGATGAAGCTGTTGCGACCAATCCGAACGAACTGGTGCACCGCTGAAAGCCCGGACACCGTCGCTTTCTCGTCGATTATCACGTGCCCCGCGAGCTGAACGCCGTTTGCGAGAATGACTCCGTTGCCCACTTGGCAATCGTGTGCAAGGTGAACGTACGACATAAGCAGACAGCCACTGCCGACGACAGTCCTGAACGAATGCGAAGTCCCGCGATTCACCGTCGAATACTCGCGGATGACTGTGTCGTTGCCGATCTCGACGAAAGTTTTTTCGCCGCCGTACTTGAGATCCTGCGGCGCCCCGCCGAGAACAGTGCCCACCCCGACCTTGACGTTCGAGCCGAGCTTTACATCGCGCTCGAGCGTAACCCGCGGCGCGAGGTGACAGTTATCGCCGATCTCACACCCCTCTCCCACAATCGTGAACGGTCCGATCTCCACCCCTGCACCGATCCTGGCGTCATCAGCGACGATGGCGGAGCGATGAATCTCCGCGCGTTTCATCGGTCTCTGACCATGGCGGCCATATCAGCTTCAGCCACCACTTCCCCATCCACCTTCCCCACTCCGCGCATCTTGCAGACCTTACCGCGTACCTGGACAATCTCGAGTTCGAAAATGATCTGATCGCCGGGCTTCACTGGCTTTCTGAACTTGACGTTGTCGAGCGACATGAAGTACACGACCTTCGCGTCCAGATCGTCGAGCGAACCCATGAGCAGCATTCCGCCGACCTGGGCCATTGCTTCGATGATCAACACTCCCGGCATGATCGGATGCCCCGGAAAGTGCCCCTGAAAAAAAGGCTCGTTGATCGTGACGTTCTTCAGCCCTACAATGCGTTTGTTATGCTCGATCTCGAGGATCCGATCCACCAGCAGGAACGGGTAACGATGAGCGAGGACCTTCATGATGTCTTCGATTGCGTAAACCATGTCACCTCTTCCAGACTTCTGCCGGTTCCGAAGGCCGGCACCGCCGGACTGCAAAGTACCAGTCCGCATCAGTTCCCGCAGCAGCGTTACCGTACCGCGATGACTTGGCCTGGTAACAGTAATTTTCGCATGGACTCGCGCTCCCGCGAGTGCGAGATCCCCGACACAGTCCATCATCTTGTGTCTGACGAACTCATCGCGCCAGCGCAGCGGACCGTTTACCACATTGTCGTCATCGAGTACGATCGCATTCTCCAGCGACGCGCCCTGAATCAGGCCCTTCCCACGCAGTGATTCCACCTCACTCAGAAAGCCGAACGTCCGGGCTCCGGATAACTCCGTCGAAAAAGTGTCTCTGGTAATTTCGAGCCGCATCGTCTGGCGAGCGATTTTCGGATGTGGAAACTCGATTGTAACATCGAGCTCGAGGCCGGACGCCGGCTGCGCGTCATAAATGGATTCACCATCGATGATCCGAACCGGCTCCGCGATGACGAGATAGTCAGCTTCCCCGCCAATGTCAGCGAGCCCGACGCGCTGGAGCGCCGCGAAAAAAGGCGCCGCGCTGCCATCGACGATCGGCGGCTCCGGACCGTCCATCGTGATGATGAGGTCGTCGATTCCCGAAGCGGCAACCGCGGCGAGCACATGTTCAACAGTGTGGACGGTATTTACGCCGCGTCCCAGCTGGGTCCGCCGCTCACTCGCGGTGACCTGAGCCAGCCGCGCGGGTATTGCCGGCGCACCCTCGATGTCCGTACGCTGAATGACGATTCCAGCTCCCGATGCAGCCGGGCAGAAGGAGAGCCTGCAGGGCTGCCCGAGATGCAGCCCAATGCCTTCGACGGTGGCAGGTGCCGCAACAGTAAAGCGGCTCACTTTCGCTCACTTTCCTCGAGCATTCGCTCGATCCGTTTGAGCAGGCCAGAAAGTCTGAAGAGGGCGCCCGATGCGCGAAGCGATTCACGATGAGGCCGCGCCGGATAACCGGACCAGATCTCACCTGGCGGCACGTCGCCGAAGACTCCCGCTTGCGCGGCGATCTGCGCGCCTTTCCCAATAGTCAGATGGCCGGCAACACCGGCTTGCCCGGCAATCACGCAACCGTCTTCGATACGCGCCGACCCCGCAATGCCCGCTTGCGCCATTATCAGACAACGTCTGCCAATGCGCACATTGTGCGCGATCTGCACCAGATTGTCGATCTTCGTGCCGTCTCCGATCACCGTATCGTCAATGCTTCCACGATCGATGGTGGTGTTTGCACCAATCTCCACGTCGTTGCCTACCACGCACCGCCCCACATGCGGGATTCGAGCGTGTTCCCCATCGGTAAACACATAGCCGAACCCGTCGGCGCCGATCCGCGCTCCGGAATGGATCACCACGCGCTCCCCCAACTCGGCGCCAGGGTACAGCGTCGCCCCCGCCAGCAACCTCGAGCCGGTGCCGATCCGTACGCCGTCACCGACGACGCAATGGGCCCCGATCCACACTCCGTCGCCTACAACGGCGCGCTCACCAATTACAACATATTGATCGAGTGATACGCCCTCGCCGAGTTTGACTCCGCGGCCAATTCGGGCGGTTGCATGCACACCCGGACGTTTGTTGAGCGCGGGATACAGTCTCGGCAGCAGACAAAGCAAGGCCTGGTGTGGATTTTCTACTACGATGCGCGATGGTGCGGCGCTGGGCGCGTTCGCGAGCGATGGGGTGACGAGAACGATCCCCGCACGAGTGGCCGCGAACTCCCGGGCGTAGCGAAGGTGTGCGAGGAAGCCAAGCTGCGAAGGCCCAGCTCTGTCGAGAGCCGCAATGCTATCGACAATTGTATCGGGCGCACCCCTGAGTTCACCGCTCACCAGGCCTGCAACGACCTCAGCGGTGAGCGTGCTGACACGCTCACCGCTGAGAGATTGTGCGCTCGTTACCGCCAGCGTCACCGACCCGGTGGTCGCGACACTCCTGCTGGCTGAGGGGTAGTAAGCGATCGGGCAGCTGTGGGCTTGGGAGCCGCTTTCACTCTGGCAAGCACCTTTGACGTAAGATCGAGCTGTTTGTCAGCCGCGAGTATTACGCCGCTCTGGGTTGCCACATCGAAAATGATCGCATAGCCATCCTCGGCTCGCACCTGCTCGATGATCTTCTGGATGTTCTCCATGATTGGCCGCACGAGTTCTGCCTGGCGCGTCTGCATCTGCTGGTCGAGTTGCTGCGCACGAGTGCGGTAGCTGGTTTCACGCTCCTGAATAACCTTGGCCCGTGACACGCGCGTCACACTGTCAAGGCGACCTGCTTCCTTGTCGAAGGTCGCCGCCATCGTCTGCAGCGAGTCGCTCATACGCTGGAGCTGTGCCTGATAGGCGGTCACTTCACCCTTGAAGCGCGTTTCAGCCTCCGCCCGTCCTGGCGCTTCCGAGAGGATCTGGGCCGAGTTGATCCATCCAATCTTAGCCGATGATTGGGCGAAGGCCGAACCGGTCACAACTGCACCGGCAATGAGTGCGAACAACGCCGCACGAAACAAACCACGCATGAAGAACTCCAATGTTAGAAGAACTGTCCAAGTTTAAAATGCAGCTTCCAGCCTGGCGCCGGGCGGCCGGCAGTGTCCAGACGATCGAATCCATACCCTAGATCGATGCCGATCGGTCCAAGCGGGCTCACCAATGCCGCCCCAAATCCCGCACCCCGGAACAGCCGCGTAGGATTGAATTCGCGCGGATGATTCCAGACGTTGCCACCTTCGAAGAAAGTATTGACGTACAGCGACTGATTGACCCTCAGCCCGAGCTCGGCCGTTCCGGTAAAGAACGCGTTACCGAACGACTCGCGCCGCGCGCCACCGCCCGAGCCCCCCTCAGTAGAAGGATCAAACCCTTGCGGCGTGATCGAAAATTCGTCGTAGCCGCGCAATGGCTCGCCATACTGCGTCCCGCCGAGCGAAAACGACTGAGAGTAGAAAAACGGGCCTGGGTTGCCGAAGAGCGCGCCCGCCCGCGCTGAAAGCCCCAACACAAAAGTCATTGGTTGCGAGCCAAGAGCCGTTCCACCGATTGCACCAATCGGTGCGTACGATCTAAGCTCCGTCGTGTAGCGTTGGAAAGACGCAGTGCCGCCCAGCGGACCGCCATTGAATTGCGC
>Ga0136611_10001423_pt1 | contig 16615 bp, 9 predicted proteins | sample AntDrymUQ2232306_2_FD_106645 | JGI IMG/M metagenome (GOLD analysis project Ga0136611, IMG submission 106645) | Polar desert sand microbial communities from Dry Valleys, Antarctica - metaG UQ223 (23.06) | ecosystem: Environmental > Terrestrial > Soil > Desert | place: Antarctica: Dry Valley...
AACGCGGACGATCTCGCGCAGGCGCCCAGCGGCAGCGGTGTCCAGAGGAACAAGGCCGGGGTCGTTGGCGTTTGCGCCCAGTAATTCGGCTGCGGTCGCGATCATCCATAAATCGCGATCGGACATCATGTTTTGGTAAGACAAATCGAGTGTCGCCGAAGAAACAGATAACGTGCGCCAGACGCCGATCAACTGTTTCGGCAGGTTCTTCGCGCCGTGCTGGCTCCAGGTCGCCTCATAAAGCAAGCGAATCAAATGGTCGCGCACGAGAATCGGCCTGTAGGTCGCGACAAAACTGCGCATTTCGGGGGTGCGCTCTGACTCCGGCAAAGTCGAGATGACTCGAATCAGGCGCGCCGCGGGATGAAAAAACTGGCTGTTGGCCAGCGTGTTTTCGCGCACCCGTTTTTGCGATTTTGTGGTTTCGATCCACGGCAGTGTTTTCGCGACGTCGCTGCCCTGATCGTCCAGCAGCTTGGTCGAGACGCCGGGCGATTTTTTACGGCGCATCGCGCCCAGAGTCGTGAAGCGTTGCGAGTAAACCAGGTAGAAATCGGACAGCTCGTCAATCAACTCCAGATCGTGAGTCGATAGCGCCATTTGAACGGCGCCTCTCATCGCATGCTCGATGAAATAAGCCTGCGGTGCCACGTCTCTCGCGCCGTACGGCCAATTGTTATCCATCTTCCACTTTCGCTGCGCCGCAACCCACGAAACGCCGGAATAACGCGATAGCCATGTCCGTCCTGTTTTCTCCCACGCGCTTTCCAGGTAGTTCTGTTGCGGCAAAAGATCGCCCCAATTCGCCTGCGCCATTTGAAACTTCGTCCAGAATCCGCCCGGCTGCACGGAAATGTAAAGAGGGACGCCCGGAGCCAGGCCTTTTTCCAGCACATCGACGGAAAGGCTGCGGCCTTTGACTGTTTGTGTCACGATGGGCCGGCGAAAAGACGCGCTATCGTCGATCCTAACCTGAAACGAAGTCGTGCCGATGACATCGGGCCACGCGATATTGAGCTGCTTGGCAGCGGCGTCTTGCCCCACGACGATTCCCGGATTACGAACTTCGATGGAAGGCGCGCCGGATGATGGCGAGCATCCCGCCGCAAACGCAGTCATGGAAAACAGCAGGCCGAGCCGCAAAAAAGTACTTTTCACAGCGCGCGAATCGCGATGCCTGTTTTCTAGACAGCAGGAACCTGTCAGCGGCTGATTGAGTTTCGCGGCGGGCATTTGAGAACTCCATTGGGCTGGATGAGAATGCCCTTACGACGTGCCAGAGGAACATCCTGTTCTGGTCTGGTCAAAGCAAAAGTACGCGGGTATTCAGGCGTACTTTTGCTTTGGAAATCATTGCGTCTCGAAAAATTGGCGAATGTGAGTGGCTATGAATTCCTGGTCTTCGCCGGCCAGTTCGGGATAAATGGGAAGCGAAAGAGCTTCGCTGGCCGCTTGCTCGGCGTGCGGCAACTGCAAATCGCCGGCGATGTCGGCGTAAAGCGGCTGCCGGTGCAGGCAATGCGGATAATAAACCATCGTCGGGACGCCGTGCGCTTGGAGATGCGCCGCCAATGCGTCGCGCTGCGGCGTGCGAATCGTGTATTGGTGGTAAACGTGGTAGGCATCGGGCGCTTCGTAAGGCGTGACGACCGGCGTTCCAGCCAGCATTTCATTATAGCGATGCGCCACAGTGCGGCGGCCTTCCTGCCATCCATCGAGATATTTTAATTTGACGCCCAGAATTGCGGCCTGCAGCGTATCCAAGCGGCTGTTGAATCCGAGCACTTCGTGAAAATATTTTTTCTGCGCGCCCTGGCGCCGCAGCACATCGACTTTGTCCGCCACTTCCTCGTCGCCCGTCACGACCATGCCGCCGTCGCCGTAGCAACCGAGATTTTTGGACGGGAAAAAACTCAGGCATCCCGCATTGCCCAGCGAACCCAGCTTGCTGCCTTTGTAGCGCGCGCCGATGGCCTGGGCGCAGTCTTCGACGATGAGCAAATCGTGCTCGCGGGCGATGCGCAAAAGCGCGTCCATGTCGCACGCCTGGCCGTAAAGATGAACCGGCACGATCGCTTTGGTGCGCGGCGTGATTGCCGCCTCGACCGCAGCCGGATCGAGGTTATAAGTTCTCGGGTCGATGTCGACGAAAACCGGCTGCGCGCCGCAATGCGAAATCGTATTGGCGGTCGCGACAAAGGTAAAGGGAGTTGTGATCACTTCGTCGCCGGGCCCAATGCCGACCGCTTCCAGCGCGAGCCTGAGCGCATCGGTGCCCGAAGCCACGCCGATGCCGCGCGCGCACTCGCAATATTCGGCAACCCGTTTTTCCAATTGCTTGACTTGCGGCCCCAGTATAAATTGGGTGCTGTCCAACACTTCCTGCATCGCGGCATCAAGCTCTTCTTTGATGCTGCAATATTGCGCTTTCAAATCTAAAAAAGGAATCACGTACTTCTCCTGAAAATAAAGTACGCCCGAATTCGGGCGTACTTTTGATTTATCCCAAACCCTTAGGGCGAGGCTGTTTTGGCTTCGTCCGCGGCGACAACGCCTTCGCCGGCCTTGCGATAACTTTTGTCACAGCTGTGGCACGTCGCATCGTCGCCTTCGAAACTTAGTTTTTCGCCGCAAGCGCAGACCCAGCCTTTGACACGCGCCGGATTTCCCATCAGCAAAGCATAGTCGGGCGCATCGCGCGTGACGACGGCGCCGGCGCCGACAAAAGCATAACGCCCGATCGTCGTGCCGCACACAATGGTGCAATTGGCGCCCAGCGTCGCGCCTTGACGCACCAGTGTCGATTTCAATTCGTGCATTCGCGGAACCGCGCTGCGCGGATTGAACACATTGGTGAAAACCATCGAAGGCCCGCAAAAAACGTCGTCTTCCAGCGTCACGCCTTCGTAGACCGAAACGTTGTTTTGAATCTTGACGTTATTGCCGATGACGGCGCGCGGCCCGATGACGACGTTCTGGCCGATTTTGCAATTCTTGCCGAGACTGGAACCTTTCAAGACGTGCGAGACATGCCAGATGCTGGTACCATCGCCGATTTCAACACCGTCGTCAACAAAGGCCGATTCGTGCGCGAAGTAAGATTGCGTTGCTGGAGGAGGTGCGGGAGGCGTTGCAGCAGGAGACGGCGCTGGCGAATCTTTCAATTCTTTGACGTCGAGCGCGTCTTGACACTGTTGCAAAACCGTCAGCACGCGCAGGCCTTCGGCGCCATCGGTGCGCGGACGCTTGCGCGTTTCGACGCATTGGAGAAAATGAAGACATTCGGCGCGTAGCGGCTCGCCCGCTTCCAACGGCACAACCTGAGCTGATGCTTTATTGGCGACGGGCATCTGGTTTTTCCACTCGATGGAATGAGGATAAAGCAACAACTTGTCCTGTTTTTCCATGTCGTCGAAAACTGCCATTTGCTTGTCGCCAACGATCACCAATTTCTGTTCTTTGAACGGATGCAGCCAGGAAACAAAAATATGCGCTTTGACGCCGCTGGGGAAAGAAAGCAGGCTCATCGTAATGTCCGCGATCTGGTGATGCAGATAATTGCCGCCCTGTGCTTGCACCGCATCGGGCATTTCGCCCAGCAATCCCAGAATCACTGAAATATCGTGCGGCGCGAACGACCATAAAATGTTTTCCTCGCGCCGGATTTTGCCCAGATTCAAGCGATGCGAATAAATATATTGAAGACGTCCCAGCTCGCCGTTTTCGATCATCTCGCGCAGCTTCAGCACAGCCGGATGGTACCAAAGCAAGTGTCCGACCATCAAGATGCGGTTTTCTTTTTCGGCCAATGCTACAAGCTCGGCGCCGGTCGCAACGGAAAGGCATAGCGGCTTTTCAACGTAGACATCTTTACCCGCCAGCAACGCTTCTTTGACCAAAGAGGCGTGCGACTCGGCGGGCGTGGCTATCGCGACGGCGCGGATAGTTTCGTCTTGCAAAACTTCGGCGTAAGAGCCGACGATGCGGCATTGCGGATACTGCTTCGCCAAAGCCTGCTGCCGTGCCACATCGCTGTCACAAACAGCCGCCAGCGCATTCAATTCGTTGAAATTGCGAACCAGGTTCTGGCCCCAGTATCCCGAGCCTACTACCGCTACCTGAGCAGCTACTTGATTTTCCATTATCTGCGTGTCCAATCTTTTGAAATTTTCAATTTCTCCGCGCCTACAGCACTCTTTTGTGGCGCCGTGAGGAGCAACATTCACTCAAAAGTACGCCCGAATTCAGGCGGACTTTTGCCAGTCGAGCTTCACGGTTCAACCGGCATCGCACGATTGTTCTGGGTGGCGCCGATTTGGAGCGGCGTATTCTCATCAGGGCAAAAATCAGGAATAACTTCTCGAATAAGATTGGGAATCTGGGCATCTTCTCCGTGTTCGCCGGCGGTGCGCAGCCGCTCGATCTTTTCCAGCAAAGCCGGCAATTCGACGTTTTGCGGGGCGGCCATGAAAAACGGCCCGTTTTTCTCGGCGTGCTCGGCTTCCTTGGAAGTCAGGATGTCTTCGTACATTTTTTCTCCGGGCCGCTTGCCGATAATACGCACCTCGATGTCTTGATCGGGCACCAAGCCGGAAAGCCGGATTAAATCGTGCGCCAGGTCGAGAATGCGCACCGGGCGGCCCATGTCGAGGACAAAGACTTCACCACAGCCGCCGATCGCGCCGGCCTGCAAAATAAGCTGCACCGCTTCCGGAATCGTCATGAAAAACCGCACCATGTCCGGGTCGGTGACGGTGACTGGAAGGCGGCGGCGAATCTGGCTGCGCATCGTCGGCACAACGCTGCCGCGACTGCCCAGCACGTTGCCAAAGCGCACGCAGACCATGTTGGCATGGTGCTGCGCCGCATAACCCTTGACGATCATCTCGCAAATGCGCTTGCTCGCGCCCATCACGTTGCACGGCTCGACGGCTTTGTCGGTGGAGACCATGACAAAACTTTCGACTTTGTGGGCCAGGCTCAGCTCCACGACGTTAAGGGTTCCCACAACATTATTTTTAATCGCTTCGGACGGATACTGCTCCATCATCGGAACGTGCTTGTGCGCCGCCGCATGAAAAACCACGTCGGGCCTGTGGCGCGCGAAAATGCGATCGAGAGCGGGGCGGTCGCGCACATCGCACACAACAGGCACTATCCCGCACGCGCCATTGCTTTCACATAGCTCCTGCACCATTTCAAAAACGCTGTTTTCGCCGCGCCCCAGGACCAGCACGTTGTTGGCGCCTGCCGCGACGGCCTGGCGGCAAAGTTCTCCGCCGATGGAACCGCCGCCGCCAGTTACCAGCACGCTCTTGCCGCCGAGGTAGCGCGCAGTCGCGGCGTGGTCAGGCTGAACTTCGGGGCGCGGCAGCAAATCTTCCATGCGGACTTCGCGCAAAGTCGATGGATCGACTTTTCTCTTGTCGCCTATCATTTCACGCAGTGGCGGCAGAGTGCGCACCGGCACTTCCAGAGGTTCGCAAATCGCGAGAAGTTCGCGCAGGCGCTCCGGCTCCAGCGACGGAATCGCGATCACGATTTCCTGCACCGAAAGTTCGCGAACCAGGCGCGGCAATTCATCTGTTGAGCCGAGCACGCGCAGGCCACGCAGACGCCTCCCGTGAAGGCGCCGGTTATCGTCCACCAGACCGACGATATGATACGCCGCCTTTTGCTCTTGAATTTGAAAAGCCAGCGAGCGCGCCGCCGCTCCGGCTCCCACGATCAAAACACGATGTTTTGCATCGCCATCTTGCGGGTCGGAAGCCAAAGCGCGCGCGGTGATGCGCGCGCCGCAAAGCAGCACCAGATAGAACGCAGGTTCAGCGGCAAGAATCAAATCTGGCCTGACCAGAGCGCGCAGCGTGAACGGCTCGGGCAGGACTCGAAGCAAAAGCCCGATGGCAATCGGCCCCAGAGCCGCGCTCAGGGCAAGCCACAAAACGTCATAACGCGAAACGTGAAGCCACGATAAATGATGAAGCCGCAACGCGAAATAAATGAAAAGGCGCGCGCACAAAACAGCGACCATGAACGGCAGAGGACTGCCGGGAGATGGCACCTGCCCGAAGGAAATCAGCCATGTCCAGCCGGCTGCAATGAGAATTAGCCCAATGTCCACTGACACCTTGACGATATCAGGGTGTGAAAAGCGCAGGACATAACGGATAAAATTCCGCAGTGGAAGCGTCATGATCGTCATAGCATTTGGAGCGGCATGGTGCGCCGGATGACGGTGCTGGTGCGACTAAAAAGAATGAGACCCGAAAAGAATAATGAGACTATGTTTACCAGACGACTCTTTGTCTGAAGCATTTAAGAGGCAATCACAAGACTTGGAAACATACCTGCCTTTGTTCATTGAATTCAGAACCCTGTAAACCTGATGGTTTAACACGAACGAGCCGGGAAAAAATTCCAAGTATTCGTAAATGAGTAACACTAAAAAGTACGCCTGAATTCCGGCCAATTTGCTCGTGCCTTTGGCAATCCAGGTGCTTGTGGCGGACATATGCGACTGAAACCGGCGTTTCAATGACGTTTGAGCAAGCGACTCCAGTTCCACAAACCTCGTTCAGATTTTTTGGGTTCCGGCGTGGGAGGCGAGACCGGCTCGCCGGCAAGTACGCGCAACGGGTTTTTGACTAAAATCTCATGCGCCGCCGCCTCGCCGACAATGTTGCATAAAGCCTCAGCGACTTCGGCAGGCAGCACGCTGCGCGATGAATGGGCATCGGAAGCTACCAGCGAAACCAGTCCGGCTTCGAGCAGCCTGCGGCTGCAGTCTTGCCCCGCGCGCTCTCGGTTGATCAGGCTGCGCGCTGTGATTTGCAGCAACGCGCCGCGCGCCGCCACCTTTTCCATGATGCTCACATCGCGCTGTACGTCCGCCAGTCTTTCAGGATGAGCGATGATCGGCGTCACGCCGTGCAGCGAGATCGCGAAAAGGCTTGCGTCCAGTTGATCGGTCCAGGTGTGCGTCGGCGCCTCGACCAGTGCATAACGTCCAGCCCCGCCGACCGTCAGCCATGATTGCGCGCCCACACGCGCCGGCAAATCGGGATCACCCAATATCAATTCGGCGCCGGCCACCAATGTTATTTCAATGCCGGCAGCCGTGATATCGCGCTGTAAATCGGCGCACGCCGGAGGAATGTCACGCGCCGCGCGCTCGTCCCTGGAACCAAACGACCTGCCTACGTGTGGAGTGACCAAAATGTGCGTGAGGCCACTTTGCGCCGCATGGCGCGCCATGTTCAAAGACTCATCCAGAGTGCGCGGCCCATCGTCCCAATCGGGCAGAATGTGGCAATGCAAATCGGCCAGCGCAATCAGTTCGTCAGCTTGAGCCATCGTTGAATTTCCTGTCGGACGGTCGTCTCGAAAAGTACGCCCGAGTTCAGGCGTACTTTTCGAGGCAAAATAGGCAAAAAACAAAGGGACGCCTTTTCAAGCGGCCCTTTGCTGCGACTTTGCAAGCCTTTAACTTGCGCCCGAAAAGCTCAAGCCGAACTTTTGCGGAACAATATGCGAATCGCTTTAGCTTCAAAGCGACGCGCCCCTGTTAGTTTGTCGGGGACGGCGCGGCACCGGTGCCAGGCTCGGGAACGACGACGGAGTTGGCGCCGGGAGCAACGACAACGCCCGTCTGGGTGTTACCGTTCTTGTTGCCTCGACCATTGTTTCCGTTAGCACGACCGTTGCCGGGGTTGCTGGTGCGGAAGAGCGCATTGATCAAACCGTACCCGCCAATGCCCGCAGCAATCAGAGCGGCGATGCGAACGGCGCCAGGAGTGCCGTCACGATAGTCACTTGGGTCGGTGGCCGCAATGCTGGCGGTCGGCAACACAACAAGCGACATGACGAGCGCGGCGGCGACAACCGCCATTGGACGCACAAAGCGCGGCGCGAAAGCCACAACAGGCGCTTCCTCTTCGTGCTTGGCGCGTGGGCGGAAGCAGCTTGTGCCGATGCCCATCATCAACCAGAAGAACATCGAAACCTGGCCGAACTGCCACGACGGGCTGCTCATCGCATCGACGGAAAAGGCGACCATCGCGCCCATGCTGCCGATCAACAAGTTGCGGCGAATGCCGGCATCCATCTGCTTCAGGCTCTTGACCGCTGTGACCATAAAGCACGCCATGACGGCGAGCAACAAGGCCAGACCGGGCAAGCCCAATTCGACGGCTGTCTGCAAGTACAGGTTATGCGCGTTTTCCGCCAACGTCACGCGGTTGCTGTTTTCGACGATTGGGGCGCCGAAGTTGGTGAACGGATGCTGGTTGATTGCATACGAGTTGACACCCCAGCCCAAAGGACGCTCCTGAATCATCTTCACGGCGCCCTGCCACAGGCCAACACGCATGTCCCACGAATTGATGCCGGAAACGTTGGTCAATGTAGCACCACGTTCGGCGACACCGGCATTTTGCGTCGACATCAGCGCAAAGGAGCCGACGGCGATAACGGCCATGACCAAAGGCAAAACCAGCTTGTGCTTTTGCGTCTTCAGAGGCGCGCTCTGACCGACGCTTTTCTTGGCGTTGGCGTAAATGACCAGGCCAGCCAAAACGGCGATGCCGGCGGCGGCGCCGAGCCACGCGCTACGTGTTTGGGCGAGCAGCAGGCTGCCGGCCGTCATCACGGTGACGATTTGCGCGACGAGCTGGCGGTTGCGCGACTTGTCGGCAACGGCGATCACGGCGACAATCGGCAGCAAGATCATCAACAAGGAGCCGAGCGGCTGCTGGTTGCCGAAAAGAACCGTGGCGCGCGCGCCCGGATCCATCGTGTATTGACCCATCGTGATGATGGAGACTGCACCTGCCAGGAACAACAGGGTGTCAACCAGCATCGAAAGGTGCTTCGACTGGCGGAACTGATAGGCCACGACGAAGTACAACATGACTCCGGCGCCAAGGGCCAAAACGCCCTGTACGGCGAACGCTTTGTTCGGCGAAGCAATGCAAGATACCAACGCCAGCGCCAACAACAACAACGCGGGCAAGTTCGCTCCGGTGCGCACGAACGTCAGCACGCGCTCGCGGCTGATGTCCAGGCGCGAACGCCAAAGCAAGGTCGTGACCAGCAAAAGCGCGAAGCCTTCGAAGATCAGGGCGGCAAAGCCACCGACGCGGACATCCGCGGGGACTGCCACCAGCGGCACGATGACGACCATCGCCAACACAAGGGCGATGAGGCGGTTGTGGAGAGCCTGAGCCCACCACGAGTTACGACCGTTTCCTGCGTTACGCATACCTTCTCCTGTTGACCCCGCGTGACGGTGACTGAAGCATCCGACATCGCGTGTCATAAGAAATTATCGGCGGTGCCTGAAACATTCGCCGATTGTCTTAATTTTAAGACATTAGCGCCTCGCCTGTCAAGCGTAAATTGAGCCTTTGCACCCGACCCCGCCAACAAAAAAAGTACGCCCGAATTCGGGCGTACTTTTCGCTTGTGGTGCAGCAAACTTCGCGTTTAAAAAATGCCTGTAAACAGCTTGGCGATGCCGAGAATCGAACCGAGCGGATTGGGTTTCACCGGGTCGCGCGACGGGATATACAACACGTCGCCGGGCCGCAAGACAACATTTCCCGCGCCGCCGGTTTTCAAGAGCTTGCTGATGTCGATCAGCTCGGACTGGTTTGTAGAAGTATGGAAAATGCTGGCGCCTTTCAAATTCGCATCGGGCGACTGGCCGCCCGCGCGATTCAAAACGCTGATCACGGTCGCGTCGGCTTTGCTTTCGGGATAAGCGAAAGAACCCGGATCACGAACCGCGCCGACCACGGCGAAACGCGCCTGCGTTGTCGGAATCACCAGTGCATCGCCCGCCTCGAATCTGAAACCGACTGTCGTCGGACTCATGATACCGTCCACTGTCGGACGCAAATTCACTGGAATCTGCTTGTCGCCACGCTGAACATAAGCCTTGCCCAGAGACGCGTCGTTGGTGGCGCCGCCGGCCTGGCCCAGCAGCGAAGCGATCGTCAGGTTATCGTCGAGATTATAAACGCCCGCTTTCATGACCTGGCCGATCACGTTGATCTGATTGCTGGTATCGGGAATCACCAGAACATCGTTGTTTTGCAGCTCGAAGCCGAGCACGGCTTCCGATGGCCGGCCCTGAATCAAAGCCGCGTACAAATCGACGGGGATCTGAGTTTTGCCGCGCAGGACATAAGCTTTGCTCAACCCCGCGTTTGTCGCCGGACTGCCGGCTTCGGCGACCAGAGAAATCAGCGTCATGCCATCTTTGATTTCATAGGCGCCGGGCTTGCCCACCTTGCCCGAAACCGTGACCTGATTGCGCCTTTCCGGAATGTTGAGGACATCGTCAGCGAGAAGAATCACGTCGTCCGCCGCCTCGCCTTTCATGATCGCTTCGATGTTGACCGGAATCGTCGTCGGCTTGCCGTCCACGGTGCGCGTGATTTCAGCTTTGCGCAAGTCGCCTTCAGGCGATTCGCCGCCGGCTAAAGCCAGAGTTTTCAGTACGGTCGCGCGGGTTTTATTTTCGGGGTACGGGAAAAATCCCGGTTTCACGACTTTGCCCCCGACGCCAAAGCGCAACTGATTTTCGGGAATTTCGAGAATATCGCCCAATTGGAACTTGAACGCCGCGGCCCTGAGATTGGGTTCGCCATTATCGAGCGTGGGCCTCAAATCGAGCGGAATAATCTGCGAGCCGCGCATCACGTGCGCCCGGCTCAAAGCGGCTTCTTCTTTGGCGCCGCCGGCTTCTGCAAGCAGCGAAACAGGCGTCAGGCCTTCTTCGAGATCGAAAGCGCCCGGCGACTTGACAGCGCCGCCAACATGAACCTGCTTGACGATATTCTGCGCTTCGAGCATTACAAGGTCGCCGGTGCGCAGCAAAATATTAGCGCTGCCGGCGGGATCCTCAAAAGCACTTCCGATGCTCAAAGGCATTACGTTTTTGCCGCCTCTCATCAGGCGTCCCGAAACGCGCGCCACTTTCGTGTCCAGTCCGCCGGCGGCGGCAATCAAATCCATGAGGCGCCACTTGGGCTTCAGCTCGAACGTGCCGGGCGTTTTCACGGCGCCCACAATGCGCGCGCGCTGCGAATGCACTTCTTTCACCGAAACCGTGACGACGCCGTGGTTGATGCTTTTCGCAAGTTCCTTTTGAAGGAAAGCCGCCAGCGCCTGCGGAGTTTTCCCCGCCGCCTGAACCTGGCGGGCGATGCGCGGCATCGCGATTTTGCCGTCGGGACGAATCGTGATGACCTGGTGCAGCTCATCGTGGTTACTGACTGTGATCTCGATCACGTCGTCGGCGCCCAACACGAAGTCGCCCACCGTCCTGGCATTTTGCGCAGGCGCTTTAGCGGATGCTTTAGCAGGCGCTTTAGGCGCGGTCTGGCCGGCGCAAGGAAGCAAAGCGAGCGGCGCAACGGCGCAAGCCGCAAACGGAACAACCTTCATAAAACGGCGTACTTTTTTCATTGTTTTCCTGCCTTTAAACGTCTTTATTCTGCGTGAGAGCCTCGACGTCGGCTGAAGAACCGGCGCCGTTGGAACCGTCGTTGGAACCGTTTGTCGAACCGGTTCCGTTGGCAGACGCACGGCGCGCACTTAAAGTTTTGCTGTCTGCGTTGCCCAGGGCGCCGGCGCTTTTGCTTTCTTTCTTGCTGCTCTTGTCCTCGCCGTAATAGCCGTAATCGTAGCTATAGTAGCGATCTCCGTGCGCCGACTCGATTTTATTAAACACGACGCCGAGCACGTGGGCGTGCGCCTGGTGCAACAATTCAAAGGATCGCTGCACCGCCGATTTACGCACCTTGCCCAATTCCATGACGTAAATAACGCCGTCGACTTTGGACGAAAGCACTTGTGCATCGGCTGTCGCCAGGCACGGCGGGCTGTCGAAAATCACCGTGTCGGCGTCTTCTTTCAAAGCATCCATCAATTCGTTCATCGCCTGAGAGTTCAGCAATTCCGCCGGGTTGGGCGGAAGTACGCCCGAAGTCAGGATGCGCAGGCCGGGGATTTCGGTATCTTGCAGCGCATCTTCCAGCGTCGATTGGTCGGCCAGGACATTTGTCAGTCCCGGCTGGCGCGCGAGGTTGAACCGCGAATCCAGTTGAGGGCGATGCAAGTCGGCATCAACCAGAATGATGCGGCGGCCATCGAGCGCCATCGCGATGGCCAGATTGGACGCCGTGCTACTTTTGCCTTCCGCCGGGATCGTGCTCGTCACCATCAGCAGGCGATTGGAGCGGTTCACCAGGGTGAACTGCACGTTGTTACGCAAAACGCGAAAACGCTCGAGCAGGTGATTGTCGCCGCCTTTCAGGCTGATGAGGTGGCTTTGGCCGTCAGGAATCAAAGGCAAATGACCCAAAATCGGCGTATCGAGCAGCCAGCGCGTTTCTTCCTCGTCGTTGATGTGATCGTCCAGCGAATCCTGCAGCAAAGCCGCGCCACATGCCAGCAGCAAACCCAGCAAAATCGCCAGCACGATGTTGCGCATAACTTTCGGCGAAACCTGCGACGCGCGGCCCGCTGCTGCGATCACTTTGATCGGGTCGTTTTTGGCTTCCGTCGCTTCCTGGCGCAAGCTCAGGTCGTTGACGCTTTTGGCGAGGTTGGCAACGTCGCTTTTGCCGCTGTCGATGTCTCGCTGTAACTGCGATTGCGTTCGACTGAATGAGTTGTAACCTTTTACGCTGGCTCTCAGGGTTTCGACGCGTGCTTTCAACTCTTGCAAGTTGGCGCTGGCCGCCATCGCATCGGCCCGTGCCTGGGTGATTTTCGCTTCGGACTCGGCGACAGCCGGATTTGTGGTGCGTGTCGTTGTCGTCACCGTCGGCGGCGTGCGCGCCAGGCGCTGCTTGAAATCCGTGATCTGCACATCCACGCGCTGAACTTCGGGCTGGTCGGGCTTATAAAGAAATAACAGCCTTTTGCGATCGCTTTCCAACGCTGCGAGGCCGCTCTTCAAGACCGCGATTTCCGGGTTGGTCATCGTCGTCGGAATTTCAACTGAGCCGGACAAGCCGCGCCGCGCCGAACCCAACGTCTCGTAGCGCGCCCGCGCGCTGGCCGCATCGGCTTCGGCCTGGCGCACATTGGCGCGCGCCGCGGCCAGAGCGCCCAGGTCTGCAGGCACTTCGACTTCCGAATTGATGATGCCGCGCTGAGTCTTGAATTTTTCCAGCGCGCGCTCGGCGCGATCCAGAGCGGCGTTGCGCTCTTTGTAGCGGCGACGGGCGAAATTCAGCGCCGTGGTGACTTCATGAAGACGATCCGACCTCAGGTTCTTGAGGTAAACCGAGGGCAGTGTCGCGGTGAATCGCTCTGCCAGGTCGCGCGAGGCCGAAGTCGCGGCGAATTCGATGACATCGGTCTGGCCCACCTGCCGCACATCGACAAAAACATTCTTGCGCGTCGTCCCGACGGCGACGCAGACTTTTTCCATCAAGGTCGGGCTGCGCAAAATTTCGACTTGCGTGCTGACTTCGTGGCCGGCAGGCGGGATGAAATTATTCAGCGGGTCAGCCGGATTGTTGATGGCCAGCATTTGCGCCTTGCCTTCCACCAAGATGCGCGCCGACGAACGATAAGAAGGCCGCGTCATGAACGTAATCACGGCGCCCAGCGCCAAAACCGTGATGAAAGTTTGAATTGCGATTGCTTTGCGACGCCGCAGAATCGATAAAAAATCGCGCAGCGAAGGCTCGTGTCCAAACGGGGATTCTGATTCGAGTGGCGCGATTGGCTGTCTGGCGAGCGTTCCCGTGTTTGCCTGTTCAATCATTTGTACGCTTCCTTAATTTGCGGCTGGTTTTAATATTTGCAATATATCCGAAATGTGCGGCCCCGCGCCAATTATAGCCGGACGGAAGAATGTTAACAAATGAGCTATGACAATTCGCCGGTAGACGCTCGGTCGCGCTTGAGGTTGCGTTTATGAAAGGCAAAACGTAGCGGAAAAGTACGCCTGAATTAAGGCGTACTTTTCATCGAATGTCCGCTTGCGCACGCAGCCGCGCGATTTCCTGCATTACTTTTTGCGTGATCGCTTCGAGCGTGGCGCGGTCGGCGCGGCGCGCGTATTCTTCTTCGAAATGGAGCGGCGCGCCAAAGCGCACTTCGACGCGAATCAATTTGGGCCCGCGATGGCGCGGCGACAGCGCGGCGCCGGTTCCTCCCAGATACATCGGCACAATCGGCGCTTTGGCATTGTGCGCGATCATCGCCAGGCCGATTTCGCCGCCGCCCAATTCTCCGCTGCGCGTGCGCGTGCCTTCGGGAAAAATCACCAGAGCTTCGCCGTCTTTCAAAACTTGAGCGGCGCGTCGCAGCGCGCGGCGGTCGGGCGCGCCGCGCCGAACGGGAAAAGTCGCCATGCGCTGAATCACATAACCCAAAATTTTAAAGCCCAGCCATTTTTGATCGAAGAGTTCGGCTTTGCCCATCGTAATTACGCGGCGCGGCGACGCGCAGCCGACCAGAGGCGGATCAAAAAGTGAAGCGTGATTGGGTGCCAAAATCACCGCGCCCGTTTTGGGCACGTTTTCGCGCCCGTAGACTTTCCAGCGACCAAGCTCGAAAAACCGCTTGTAAAGCCAGCGATTGAGGTAAAACGTCCAGCCGTAAAGCGGCACGATCTCGCCGCCGGCTTTTTTCGCATCCGCTTTTTTCGCATCCGCTTTTTTCGCGGTTGGTGTTTTTGCGGGCGCGGCGCTTTCGGGCGCGGTAATTTCGCGCGCCTCGTCTTTGGGTGGCGCAACGGTTTCCGGCTCGTGCGTTTCGCTCACGATTTGGCTCCGCGCTCTATTTGGCCGGCGGCGCGTTGCGATTCGATGATTTGCGCGATGCCGGCCACGACTTGTTCAAGCGAAAGATCATCGGTCGCGATATGAACCGCGTCGGGCGCGGCGCACAGGGGCGAAACCGCGCGTGTGCTGTCGCGCTCGTCGCGCTCGCGAATGTCGCGCGCCGCATTTTGGTGTCCATCGCTTTCGCGCTGCGCATTTGCGCTATGCGCATCCGCGTTTGGCGCATTCTCGTTTGGCGCATCCGCGTTTGGCGAATCGCCTTTGGCAGCGAGTTGGGCGGCGCGGCGAACGGCGCGCGTGTTTTCGTCGGCGGTCAGGAAAACCTTGACGGGTGCATCGGGAAAAACGACGGTTTGAATATCTCGTCCTTCGAGCACGGCGCCGCCATAAATCGTTTCGCCTTCGCGCGCCAGGCAGCGCTGCATTTCGACGATGATTTCGCGCAGTTCCGCAATCGCCGCAATCGCCGAAGTTTGCGCGCCGATCTGCGGAGCGCGGATTTCCCCGCTCACGTCGCGTGCGCCGATGAACAGCTTTTTGCCGTTTTCTTCAAAGCGCAGCGGCAAGACGCGCGCGAGTTCGACGATTTGAAGATCGTCTTGTCCCAGGCGCAAGCCTTTTTCCGACGCGGCCAAAGCGACCGCGCGATACATCGCGCCGGTGTCGATGTAGGCGAAGCCGAAATGCTCGGCCACGGCGCGCGCCGTGGTGCTTTTTCCGGCGCCCGCCGGCCCGTCAATCGCGATAATCATAATCGTTAAATTGAACACCGACAAACACGGACGTGGTTCGCGGACAAACACGGATTTTCTGTCGGTGTCCAGTTGAAAAGTACGCCTTTATTCGGGCGTACTTTCAGTGTTTCACACTGGCCAGCAAATCGAGAAAATTCGGAAAACTGCTGGCGATGGCCTGGCTGTTTTCCAGGTGTGTTTCGCCCTGCGCGACAAGGCTTGCGACCGCCAGCGTCATGGCGATGCGATGATCGCCGGGCGGGCTGGACACGTGAGTGGCTTTGAGCGGACTCGGGCCGCGGATTATCAGGCCGTCGGGCTGTTCCTGAATATCGGCGCCGAGCTTTTTCAATTCGCGCGCGATAACGGCGATGCGGTCGCTTTCCTTGACGCGCATTTCCGCCGCGTCGCGAATCAGCGTCACTCCCTGCGCCTGCGTCGCCAGCAAGGCCAGAACGGGTAGCTCATCTATTAATCTGGGAATTAAATCGCCGCCGATTCTCGTCGCCAGAAGCGCCGCGCCGGTCACAGTCACGTCGCCCAGCGGCTCGCCGCCGCTTTGGCGCTGGTTTTCAATCTCGACGCGCGCGCCCATCGCGTGCAGCACATCCAAAATTCCCGTTCGCGTCGGATTGAGCCCGACGCCGCGCACCGTGACCTGCCAGCCCGGGCGCAGCGCCGCCGCGACAAAGAAAAACGCCGCCGAAGAAATATCGCCCGGCACCGAGACATCGGTTGCCGTCAGGGTCGCGCCGCCTTCGACCGAAACGCAGTTGTTCTCGCATTTCACCTCGACGCCAAACGCGCGCAGCATTCGCTCGGTGTGATCGCGTGCCGGCGCCGGCTCGACAACCGTTGTTTTTCCTGTCGCCTGCAATCCCGCCAAAAGTACGCCCGATTTTATCTGCGCCGAAGCGATCGGCATTTCATAAGTGATGCCCTGCAAAGCGCCGCCGCGAATGCGAATCGGCGGCGCTTGCCGCACGCCTTCGCCCCCGATCTGCGCGCCCATTTGCACCAGCGGAATCGCGATGCGATCCATCGGGCGTCTGGATAAAGAATCGTCGC
>Ga0136611_10001424_pt1 | contig 16614 bp, 13 predicted proteins | sample AntDrymUQ2232306_2_FD_106645 | JGI IMG/M metagenome (GOLD analysis project Ga0136611, IMG submission 106645) | Polar desert sand microbial communities from Dry Valleys, Antarctica - metaG UQ223 (23.06) | ecosystem: Environmental > Terrestrial > Soil > Desert | place: Antarctica: Dry Valley...
CCAGAGACGCGGCTGTTCGCGACCGCCTCGCTTGGCGTTGCGTTCTACGGTCGGAGGTGAACACCGGGCGACAAGACCGAGCATAACCTGTCGATCGAGCCTGCGAATCCGTGTCGCACCATTGGGCTTCTGAGCGCTCTGCGGATCGATACGGCTCGTATTTCTTAACTCTGCGACGATGAACGCGTTCGGTTTCCGCCGGGGCCACGAGAAATACCGCGATTCGAAGCCCTTCCCGTCCAAATGACGCCGGAATGACGGGTCAATCCTACCATGGCGCAACACTTCGTGCCGCGCTGTCATAAAATGGTACGTTCGCCGTCATAAAACAGCCGTTTACAGCGTCCCTTCCGGCTTTGAGCTTGGGAGTCCGCCAGAAGCCTGCTGGCCGAGTGATGCAGCAGGAAACGTAACCGGGACACTCCGACGCCGGATGTCGCGTCAAGCTTCCCGAACGCCGCCAGCGTGCCATCACGCGAACTTGAAGTCAGCGTTCAGGGCGCTCATTCCTCCCGGGTTCGAGGAGCGACTGAACGCGACGCGCCCTTCGTTGCGACCAGCAGGGTGTTCCGCCGAGCGATAGAGCTCGTGGAGCTCTACGCGAAGCACGATCACGTCACCATCCTGCTCGACGGCGAGAGCGGTACCGGCAAGACCATGCTCGCGCGCCAGCTTCACGAACTCTCACCGCGCAAGTCGCACATCTTCCACCGCGTCACGGTCTCTACGCTGGAGGATTCGCTCGCTGCATCCGATCTGTTCGGTCATGTCGCTGGAGCGTATACCGACGCCCGGAGCACTCGCCCGGGCCACTTCGTCACCGCGAACCGCGGGACGCTCTTCCTCGACGAGATCGGCAAGGCGTCGCCCGCCGTACAGCGGAAACTCCTCCAGGTGCTCGAAAGCGGCGAATTTGTTCCGGTAGGATCGGATCGGACGGTGCGGGTGGATACTCGCGTCGTCCTCGCCACGAATATCTCGCTCGATACGCTGGTCGCGCAGGGATCATTTCTCCCTGACCTGTTCGCGCGCATTGGATACTTTCGCATTAACCTCCCATCGCTGCGCGATCGTCGCGAGGACATTCCGGGACTCGTCCGCCACATGATCGGGGTTCATTCGGTGCGACTCGGGTTTCACGAACTCCCGGACGTTGAGACCGAGCTAATGGACGGTCTGCAGCACGCGAGCTGGCCATACAACCTTCGGCAGCTCGACGCGGCCATTCAGAAGCTGCTGATTCTCGCCCAGGGAGCGCCCTTGCTCACGTTCGAGCACTGCGATGGCGAACTGGATTTTCTGAGAGGGTCGGGCCGCGACCGGCCAGTGCTCTGCGTCGAGTCGGTCAGCGAGGCGATGCAGGCGTGCGACGGGAACGTATCGCGCGCCGCGCGTCGGCTTGGAACCGCTCGATCAACCATTTATCGCTATTTGCGCGAAGCGACGTCCGGAACTCCGGCAGGGACGTAGCGCTCCATGAGGGCGAGCGGCGCCAATGTCGGGAGCTCACTTTGCGCGTCCTCCGTTGCTGGGGTGAGAGCGTCTGATGGTAAACGAACGGCCGCGGCGTGCGCCGAGGGCGGCGCGTGTGGCGGGGCCCTGCCCCTTACGCATCAGCCTCCTATTAGCGCCGCATAGTACTTGTGGTGTTCGTGACGAATTGCGTTTGACGAGCGCATCGTCGACCAGGTTGGCCCAGGCTTGTAACCGTCCGCGCTTATAGACGACAGAGCTTCTGAGTGATGCATCCCGGGGGAGCGTAGCGCTACACTTTTCCCCGCACTTATGTGTGTAGCGCGACAGCACACTTGATCGCAGTGATGATCAGAATCTCGCGCTAAATCGCGCAACACAAACGAGTTCCATTATTCGCGCCGCCGTGGCGTGCTGGTTGCTTTTGCGGTCGGCGTGCTCACACCGTCCACCCCCGAACTCGCACTCGCTGAAGGCGTCTCGCGCGAGTACCTGCTCCACCACCGCCTCTGCCCCAAATCCCGAGGCGACGACGGCAGCGTCATCGTCGCCGTCGCCCCCAATGCACTGCTCGACGGTCTCGATGACATCGCGTGTGCGTACCACTGCATCGTCGTCGCCGAACCCGCCACCGGCGACGAAGTCGAACGCCTCATCGAACGGCTGACCACCCGCTCCGACCGCGACATCGAGCTCGCCAGCGCTGGCGATGACGACGACCTCGCCGCCGACGTACGCGATCTCGCCAATCAGCCGCCCGTCATCCGGTATGTAAATCTCCTCGTCAAGGAGGCCTACAACGCCGCCGCGAGCGACATCCATCTGGAAGCCTCTCGTACTGGTCTTGTCTGCCGCTTCCGCCTCGATGGCGTCCTGTCCCAGGCGCCCGATCCACCGCCCTCGCTGCATCAGGCCGTCGTCTCCCGAATTAAACTCCTCGCCGAGCTCGATATCGCCGAGCGACGGAAGCCGCAGGACGGACGCATCCGAGTGCGATTGGAATCCCGCGAGCTCGATCTGCGCGTCTCCACTGTGCCAACCATGTTCGGTGAAAGCGTCGTCCTCCGACTCCTCGATCGCGGGGGCCGGCCAGTCGCCCTCGAGGAACTCGGAATGCCGCCGGGCATCCTCGAATGCATGTCCGCGCTCAGCCGCCGGCCGCACGGCATGATCCTCGTGACCGGACCTACGGGCAGCGGCAAGACGACGACGCTGTACGCCGCGCTGCAATGCCGAGACGCCCTCGCGGAAAAAATCATTACCGTCGAAGAGCCAGTCGAGTATCAGCTCGCCGGTATCACACAGGTTCCCGTGCACGGCCAGGCCGGCATCACCTTCAGCTCCGCCCTGCGCTCGATTCTCCGCCAGGACCCCGATGTGATCATGATTGGCGAGATGCGCGATCGGGAAACCGCCGAAATCGCAGTGCAGGCCGCGATGACAGGACACCTCGTCGTGGCCACCCTCCACACCAACGACGCCATCACCGCCATTCCGCGTCTCCTCGACTTGGGCGTGCCCGACTATCTCGTCGCCGCAACGGTCGACGGCATTCTGGCGCAACGGCTGGTGCGTAAAATCTGCGATGATTGCCGGGTGCCTTACGAGCCGCCGCCGGAATCGGTCGCGCTACTCGCCAGTCGCCCCGTCGGAAAGCGCCGCTTCTCTCGCGGCGCGGGCTGCGCGAAATGCCGCGGCACCGGCTACCGCGGCCGGATGGGCCTCTTCGAGCTGCTCCTCATCAGTGATGACGTGAAGGATGCCATCGCCCGCCGGGCGCCCAGATCGGAAATGCGCCAGATCGCCACGGCAGCGGGAATGCGAACGTTGCGCACGGACGGATGGGCAAAAATCGAGAATGGCCTCACGACCGTCGAGGAGGTGCTGCGTGTCGTCCAGCTTTGATCACCATCGAACCCGGCGCACTCGGCGCGGATTCACTCTCATCGAGATGCTCGTGGTCATCGCGATCATCGCGACACTCGCCGCCGTCGTCGCTCCCAATGTCTTTCGCAATGTCGGTGACGCGCAGACGACCGCCGCGAAAACGCAGATCGCAATGATCGGGCTCGCGCTCGACAGCTATCGGATGGATATCCACACATACCCCACGGACGACGAAGGCCTGGGCGCGCTGCAAACGCCTCCAACGACATCGGAAGGCGTCGCCAACTGGCGCGGCCCGTACCTGCTTCGAGCAATTCCCGCGGATCCGTGGGGTCGACCGTATCTCTACCGCTCACCGGGCCAGGCCAATCCGCGCCGCTTCGATCTGTATTCGCTCGGCCGCGACGGCCAGATCGGCGGCACTGATGAAGATGCGGACATTACTTCGTGGGGTGGCCCGGTCGCTCCATGAGCGAGTCCACCACCTGGGCCTATCGCGCCGCGCGCGCGGATGGCGTTCTGGAACTGGGGTCGGTCCAGGCCACGAGTCGGGAAGACGCATGGGCGGCGCTCGGAGGTCGAGGTCTCTTTCCGATCGACCTCCAGGCCGATCGACCACCGATGCTCGCGCAGCGAACACTCCCGATCGATGATCTCGCGCTCGGTCTCCGCACACTCGCGAGCCTCCTCGAGGCCGGACTGCCGGCCTCCCGAGCGCTGCGGGCCTTCGAGGACAGCGCTCCGCCCAGCTGGAACTCGCTTATTGCCGCCGCGCGGGACCGCGTCCGCCAGGGGGAGTCGCTGTCCGCGGCGCTGTCGGTGGGCACCCATGCCCTGCCGCCGATCGTCATTGGCATCCTGAAAGCCGGGGAAACCGCGAGCGCGTTGCCCGCTGCCGTCCGCCGCGCCGCGGATCTGATGGAGAGCTCCGCGGCCACGCGAGCCGCGATGAAGAACGCCCTCGCCTATCCGATCGTGCTCGCGATCGCGGGCTCGGCGTCGCTCGCGCTGATCATTGGCGTAGTCCTGCCGCGGTTCGAAGCCATCCTCAGTGATCTCGGTCAGGCGCTTCCACCAACGACGCGACTGGTCATGACGTTGGGTGCCGCCATGCGAGCATGGTGGCCGATGGCGGTCGCGGTGCTGGTTGTGGTCGCGCTTATCTGGCATCGCATGTCGGCGCAATCGGCTGGACGCCACTGGCTGCATTCACGCTACCTCGAGGTGCCACTGCTCGGCCGCGTCAGAGAATCGATCGGCATGGCCCAGATCGCGACGTCGCTCGCCCTGCTGCTCGAAAGCCGGGTGGCGATGCCGGTGGCCATGTTGCACGCCGCGCGCGCCAGCGGCGACGCCGCGCTGGAAGGGCGCATTCTGCGCGCGCGCGATTCGGTGCTCTCTGGTTCCAGGCTGTGGGCGGCACTGAAGGAGCACCGGGCCATGTCGCCAACCGGAATACGACTCGCAATGGCGGGTGAAGAAAACGGCCAATTACCAGCAATGCTGGCACATGCGGGCCGACTCGAGCGGGAGAGCGCCGAGCGCTCACTCAAAGGCGCGTTGCGACTCCTCGAGCCCGCGCTGATCATCGGCTTCGGCGCCTTGGTCGCGATGACCGCCGCCGCGCTGCTACAAGCCATCTACACGCTCAGGCCCGGCACATGAGACTGCGTGCTGGATTCACGCGCGTGGAGAGGCTGCGTGACGGATTCACGCTCGTGGAGATGATCGTTGTCATCGCCATCCTGGCGATCGTCGCGGGCATCTCGGCCACCGCACTCCTTCGCGCACCGGACTCGCCGAGCGCGGCTGGCGAAAGTGTGCGGACTGCCCGTCGTCGCGCGGTGCAAACCGGCGCCTCGGTCACGATCTCCGTCGCGGTCGGGGATCAGAAGCGAGCCATCGCCGTTACCGCCAAGCCCGACGGCAGCGTGCTCTCCGATACGACGCTTGCCATCGACCCGTTGACAGGTCGCCCGGTGCCACATGCGCGCTAGACGCGGTGCGATTCTGCTGGAGGCCATCGTGGCGGTGACCATCCTTGCCATCGCGGGGCTGGCCGGCGTGGCATTCGTCTCCGACGCGAGCGCCAGTGTGCAACGCGCGCGAACCAGGGACAGGGCGGTGAGGGACGCCAGCGCATTCATGGACGCAGTAAGTCTGTGGCCGCGCGCCGATCTCGACCGCCATCTCGGCTCGCGACCGCAGGGTGTGTGGAGACTGACGGTCAACCGCCCCACGCCGACGCTGTACGTTCTCCTCATCGCCGATAGCACAGGCACCGACGAGCTGCTCCGTACCACCGTGTTCCGCCGACTGGACTCCGATGTTACCCGCTGACGGTCGTCAGGGCTTCACGGTGCTCGAATTGTCGGTGGCCCTGGCCGTGGGGGGTATCGTCATTCTCGCCGCCTGGACGATGGTCGATCGGGTTGCCCGCACATCGGCCGAGATCGTGGCGTTCGCGAAGGAAACCGATCGGGAGGCGAACTCCGACCGGTTGCTGCGGTCGCTACTCGAGGGGGTGGAGGTCCGTACGGATTCGCTCGCGCGGTTCGTCGGCGGCGAGCGTTCCATGCGCTTCATCACCCGATGCGATATGCCAGGCGGGTGGCAGGAGCCCTGCGCAGCCGGCCTCGCCATCGAACGCGTGGATGCCGAGCCCGCGCTGCACGTGGTGTTTGCCGAACGGATCATCGTTCTGAAGCCTGCCGTGGGCAGAGCATACTTTCGCTACCTCGGCAGTCCCGCCGACGGCGGGCACTGGTTGCCGTCGTGGAAGTCGTCGCTCTCCATTCCGTGGGCGGTCGGCGTGGTACTCGAGAACGACACGCTCATCCTCCGAATTGGAGAGCGTGGATAATGCGACGCACTGCACTCCGTTCGCAGCAACGTCGCCAGGGATTCGTTCTGATAGCGGTGTTGTGGGTGCTTGTCCTCGTGTCTACGCTGGGCATGGCCGCCGGTCTCGCGGCGCGCGATGCGATCGGGACGACACGAAACCGTGTCGAGAGCACGCGGGCCAGGTGGCGCGCCGAAGGGTGTTTCGAGCGGGCGCGTGCGGCGGCGGAGGCGGCACTCGCGACCGCGTCGAACGCCGCCTTCGGGGCGTGGGATTCTCTCGACACGGTCGTCAGGGAATCCGATGGGCTTGCGGGCTCCGACTGCAATGTCACCGTTGAGGCGTCAGGCATCCGCCTCGATGCCAATAGCGCGAGCGCCGAGCGAATCAGGCTGAGTCTGCGGGCGCTCGGGGCGGCCGCCTTGCTGGCGGACTCGCTCACCGATGCGCTGATCGACTGGCGCGACGCCGACGATGCGATGTCGCCCGCGGGTGCCGAGTCGGACTGGTATGCGCTCGAGGAGCGGATCGGTCCGCGCAATGCACCGCTGGGGAACGCCGCGGAGCTGACACTCATACGCGGCTTCGGGGAGCTCGAGCCTGCGCGGTCGCTTTTCGATGTGGAGCCACTCGGCACCGCCATCAATCATGCGCCCTATGCAGTGCTCGCCGCGCTCCCGGCGTTCACACCCGAGTTGACCGCGAGCGTCCTCGAACGCCGCGCGCGCGGAACTCCGATTGCCGATCTCGCTTCGCTTGGCTCACTGGTATCCGCCGACGCACGCGACCAGTTGATGGCGCGCTTTCCCGAATTGGCGGCGGCGGCGACGATTCACCCGGTTGCGTGGTCCTTCACCAGCAGCGTGGCCTCCGAGCCTGGTGAGCCCGTTCGCGCGCGCCTGGTGGTTCGAGTCGAACGTGCGGGCGACCGCCTCGCGATCATGCGCCGCTCGGTCTGGCCGTGAAGATCGTGATTGGACTCGCCCTGGACTCGACGTCCGTCCGCGCCGTCGCCGTGCGCGGCGAGACCATTGTCGCGGCCGTGGAGTCGGAGATCGGTCACGACGAGAGCTCTGGCCACGCCATCGCGTCACTGCTGGCACAGCTTCCCATCTCGCGGTGGTCGGTCCCCACTGTTTACGCGGTTGTCGGACCCGCCTCCGCCCAGGTGAAGAATCTCATGGGCATTCCGTCCGTTTCCGACTCCCGACTCCAGGACCGAATGATTGGCGAGAGTGCAGGCCGGCTGTTTCTTCGCAACGGCATTCCCCTCGTTACTGCGTCGTCGACCGAAATCGGTGGAGCACTGTGGGGAGCCGCGATTGACGAACCCGCGGTGCGAGCCATCGAGAGTGCGTGCCGGCAGTTTCGATTCCGGATGGGCGCCATTGCTCCCGCCGTGGCGACTCTGGTTGCTGCACTGGACGACGAGCGTATTGTCTGGCGAGATGGTGATGTGGCCGCCGAGATCATCCGGGGCGCGTTCGGGATTGAAAGCGTCCGGCGGCTTCCGGCGGACACTGTCGAGATACAGCAGGAGTACCGTCCGGTTGCGCAGCTCGCGAGCCTGTCGGGCGATGCCTGGCGATTCGCGGATGCGTACGGTGCGGCACTCGCCGGTCATCGAAAATGGCTGGCCATTGGCGACGAGGCGGCAGTGCACCGGCGATCGCAACGGCGGCTCACTGCCGCGGCAGCGTTCGCCACTGTGATGCTGGGTGCCGCGCTGATCGCGCCGGGACTGGCCGCGACGTTCGCGCATCGCCGGCTGGAACGGTCGCTCGTTCCACTCGCGCCGCTGGTCGCTGAGAGTGCGCGTCAGGAAGGCGTGCTCGCTGACGTCTCGGGCGCGTTGAACCAGGTGACGCGCTTTGGAAATTCGCGTCCGGACGTTACCGGCCTCCTGGCTGCGCTCGCGACGAATTTGCCGCCGCGCACAGCCATCACGTCGCTCAAAGTGGATTCCAGAGCGCTGACGATAACCGTGATCGGAGCGTCCGTCGCGGATGCTGTCACGGCATTGGCAAAGGTGCCAACGATGCGGAACGCCTCGATCGTCGGCGCGATCACCCGCGAGACCGCTGGTGTCGAGGAGCTGGAGCGCGCGACCATTGTCGTTCCCCTCACATCGGCCGCGCGAGCAGCGGCCCAGCCGGGCAATCGTCGGCCGCGGCGTCCGGTGCAGCCGTGACCGCGCCTGGCCAGGCGCGGGATCGCCGCGCTCTGCGTTGGGGCGGCGTGGTACTCGTTGGGCTCATCCTGATCGGCCGGGGGTTGCCGCTCCTGAGGGAGGGGACGGCTGCCAGTCGCCGCGCTGCGCTGGACAGCGCCTCGAGACTCGAGCGGGCCCGCGGCGCGCAGGTGCGCCGTGGCGCCCTCGAGGATACGCTACGCGCGCGGAGCGCACGATTCACGGCGCTGATCCCGAGCTTGTTGAGCGGAAGCACCGCCGCGGCTGCCGCAGCCGAGCTGTCCCGAATCGTCAGTAACGCGGCAACGGTGGCGGGGGTGCATGTGACGTCCACGCGAACGCATGTCGACTCGGTCCGCAGTGTCTTCACTCCAGTCTCGGTGCGGGCAAGCGCAACGGGCGACGTCAGTGGCGTTGCACGACTGCTGGCATCCCTCGAACGAAATCAGCCGCTGTTGGCGCTGGACGACATCACTATCACGCAGCCGGAAGTCCATGCGACGGCCGATCGCATGGAGACGTTGCGAGTCGAGCTCACCGTTCGCGGCCTTGCGCACGCGCCAAACCGCGCAGCGCGATGAACCGGCGACTGGCGGTCGAGCTGATACTCTGGAGCGCGGGGGTGGTGGGAGCCGCGCTCGCGGTCGCCGGGTGCCAGTCGATCTCCGCATCGCTCGCTGCGGTCGCGTCGCACGGTGAGACCACTCTCGCGCGCATCGAGACGCAGGACACCACCACCAGGCGCACCGGAACGAGTGCCACGATCGTCGCGTCGAATCCGTTCCGGCTATCGCGCCAGCCGTCACGCTTCGGGTACCAAAGTGGCGACCGCGGAATGCTACCGCCCGTTGTTCCCAACGTCGTGCGCCCACCTTTCTCTGTTAGCGGCTTCGTCGGAGGGCCACCGTGGGAAGCCATCATCGAAGGGCTCGCTGGCCACGAGAATGGCCTCGTTGTTCGCGCCGGTGATGTGATTGGCGACATGAAGATCACGCGTATCAGACGCGACACCGTCGTCGTTCGCGGACGCGACACGACCTGGAACCTGACAGTGAGGCGAACGTGGTAGCCACAATAGGTCGATTGGCACTGATCGCCGGTCTGAGCGCCGTGGTCGCGAGCAGGCCGCTGTCCGCGCAGCGCGATTCCGTCGTCGCGGTGGGCGCCGACAGCATCTCGATTCGTCTGATCGACGTGGATCTCCGAGCGGCGGTGCACGCCCTGAGTCGCTATCTCGACAAGCCCATCATGATCACCGGATCACCGGCGATGTCGCGCATCACTCTGCAGACACCGAAGCCGGTGGCCACGGGCGACATCCTCCGGCTGTTGCGGGGGCTCGTCGAGAGTCAGAATCTGGAGCTGGTCAGCGACACCGCCGCGGGCATGTATCGAGTGCGGGCGCGCGAAGCACCGCGCGCCGCGATGCCTGAGATGGGCGCTCTCACCCGACCGTCGGGGGGCGCCATGGAGCTGTTCGTCATTCACCTGCGGCACGCGACGGCAGCCGACGTGGCCGCCACCGTCAATGCGCTGTACGGCCGCGGAGGTGCACTTGGTGAGCCGGGAAGCCGAGTTCCGAATCTCTCGGATGATCTGCGTAGAAATCAAATCCCGATGCAGCAGATGCCATTGGCAGTGGAAGGGCAGAGCGCGGCACGGCCCGCGTCTCTCACCGGCGAGACGACGATTGTGTCTGATCCTGGCACCAATAGCCTGCTCATCAGGAGCAACCGTACCGATTTCGGGCTGATCGAAGCGGCCGTCAAGGAACTGGACGTGCGCCCGCTTCAGGTTCTGATCGAGGTGCTCATCGCGGAAGTGCGCCGCGACCGCGGATTCTCGTTCGGTGTGGACCTGCAGGCGAAGAACGTGAACCTGCCGGGCACGCGCGCCAAGGGAGAGATCACCCAGACCGGCCTCGGCGTCGGCGACTTTGCGCTGCGGCTGCTTGGCGTGCCGGGCATTGATGTCAACGCGACCCTGCGCGCGGCCGCCGCTCGGGGGGACGCCACGATCATGAGCCGCCCCGTCGTAATCGCCGCGAACAACAAGGAAGCGGAGATTCTGGTGGGCAGCCAGCGACCGTTCATCCAGGTTTCGCGATCCCTGCCCACCGATGCACCGAGTCGCGATCAGGTCGTGCAATACAAGGAGGTCGGCACCCGTCTCGTGGTCCGACCTACCATCAGCGCCGATGGATATGTGATGCTCGAGGTTATGCAGGAGGTCAACGCGGCCACCTCCGAAACGCAGTTCGACGCGCCGGTCATCTCGACTCGCACGCTGCAGACGCGCGTGCTCGTGAAGGACGGCCAGACAGCGGTACTGGGCGGATTGTCCGACAACCAGCGAGACCGCAACCAGGGTGGCGTGCCCATTCTCTCCAGCATTCCTCTGCTGGGCGGACTCTTCGGGAGAAGCAGCAACCGCGCGAGCAACACGGAGTTGTTCCTCTTCCTGACTCCCACGGTGCTCTACACCGATGGGGACATTCGCGAGCTGAACAGCGATTTCCAGAAGCGCGCCAAGGTGGTGAAGCCATGAGCGAGCAACTGTTGAGCTACACGATCATCGGCAGCTCGATGTCGATGCGCAGCCTGCGCTCGACGATTATTCGCGTCGCTCCAACGATGGTGCCCGTGTTGATCCAGGGTCCCACCGGATCCGGGAAGGAGCTCGTCGCGCGCGCGATTCACGATATGAGCGGCCGACGTGGTGCCTTCGTAGCCTTCAACGTCTGTGCGGTCGCCGATTCCATGTTCGAGGACGCGTTGTTCGGCCACGTGCGCGGCGCGTTCACCAGTGCCTTTGGAGACATGCCGGGCTATCTGGCCGAGGCCAATGGCGGGACGATATTTCTGGATGAGATCAGCTCGCTGTCGATAAGTGCGCAGGCCAAGCTGTTGCGGGCGATCGAGACCAGAGAGTTCAGACCGGTGGGGGGGCGCACGGACCGGCGGAGTGATTTTCGAGTGGTCGTCGCGACCAATGAACCGCTCGAGACGCTGGTAGCTGAGCAACGATTCCGCGCGGATCTGAGCTTTCGGCTGCGCGGACTCGTGCTGGATCTGCCCTTGCTGCGCGATCGCCTGTGCGACCTCCCCGAACTCGCACAGCATTTCGTGAGAGAGGTTGATGCTGCTTCGCGGGGCCGCCGTCTAAGCCAGTGTGCTGTTGAGGAATTTCTGAGCTATGACTGGCCAGGGAACGTCCGCGAGCTGCGACAGGCGGTCGAGAGCGCCCTCGCGATGACCGATGCCGACGTCATCACGGCTGCGGAAATGCGCTTGACGTGGAGACGAACGACGTGCTGCCGTTTGCCGCAGGAACCCTTCGAGCGCCGTCGTCTGCAGACCGTACTCGAGCAGTTCGATTGGGACACGGCGAAGGCGTCTCTGCACCTTGGTATTGCGAGATCAACGCTCTACCGGCGCATGCAGCGAGTCGGGTTACGCGTTCCGCGGCACGCAGGGCTCTCTCCCGACGCCTTCCCATCTTGCCCCGCCTCAGCCTCGCGGTAGGTTCGCAACCGGCAGCGCGACGGGAGGCCGATAAGGTGGCGTGGTGACGGGGCCTGCGCTGTTCCACATGGTGAATCGGTCTCCTATTAGCGCCGCGCAGTGAGAATGTCGCGCGAATGTCCCGCGAATCACGACAAGTAATTTCTCGCGTCACGCTATCCATATTCTGTGCCTTGAAGGGGTTAGCGCAACGAGAAGTCAAGGCACCGCGCATGCTTTGGCTGAGGGAAGTCTCTTCTTCTCCTTCCCTCGTCGGAGCATGTATGACGCATCCTCGTGCGCATTCGCTGTGGGCACTCTCCTGGACCCTCATGGTCCTTGGTCTCATCGTGCCGCCCGCACTCAAAGGGGAACCCGCATCACCGCGAAAGCTCCTGAACGGACAGGAGGTTGATGTGGATCAGACGGCAAGCTTCCTGGTGTCCGGTAGTGGCTTGGCGATCGGGACCACGACCTTGCCGAACGGCGTGGTGAACGCACTGACGGCCTCGATTACCGGAATCGGCAGATACTTCGATGCCACAACCGTAACCGACTCCAGAACCACCTTCGCGAGCTACCGCGTGGATCCGATCAGTAACCGCGGCAGACATCTGATCTATAACAGCCACACGGCGGAGCCCTTGCCGGTCTGTCCCGGATTTGTGCGGATTACCCATGCTCCACCCAGTCCTTATGGTCAGCCCACCGGATACGTGCGGGTCGAAGCGGGGGAGATCACCACCACGCTATGCATTTCCGGAAGAGTGTCATTTCGGTTCACAGTGAATGACGCCGACCGAAGCAGTTACTTCACGGAGACCTGGGACAGCGCGAATGAGTGGTCTGTCTATGAGGCGACGGCGCTGCCGCTCGTGAATGGCGTGAGTAACGTGCTCGTCGCGTACAATGATTCCCAGGATGCGGAGGGCAATCCCGTGACCTACTCCGACCAGCGGACTATCAGTGTGGATTACGGGATCACACTGGCAGTCACGCCGGACGGGAACAGTCTCCGCGTACTCGAGTCCGCATCACACAGTGCGACCTTCACGGTGCTGAACACCGGGACCGCGTCGGGTACGGTAACGTTCGCGACCGCCTGTACCGGAAGCGGGGCGAGCGGATGCAGCACGCCGGCGTCGCTGACACTCAGCGCCGGACAGTCGGCCCCGATCACGGTGAGTTACGTCTCCGGTGTGGTCGGCACCAGTGGACAGGTTCGACTCACGGCGACCTCGGGAGCCGCGCGCGATTCCGGCTGGTTCGCCATCACACCCGGGCTGACCGTGCCGGTGGTGGTCACCGCCGGGTTCAACACCGGCACTGAGATCGAGCGCGACCTCTGTCTCACCGTGGCGGCGGGAGAAAGCGCGGCCTATGAGTGCGGCGATCTGCGGGTGGTGCACGCGCTCCCGAGCGTGCGCACGCTTGGCAAGGATCGGGTGCCGACGCTCCTGTACACCAGTCAGCATGCGAGTCCCTATCCTGTGATCGCGGCCGTCGTGAGCCAGGCGGCTGGGGTCCTGCCCGACCGGGTCACCGCCCGCCTGGTGATCAATGGCACGCTCCGGGCCTCGGGCGAGTGGACCGGGTTGGACTGGGCGGCAGGTGCGCGGCGCATCTCGGTCGGCTTTGACGCGAGCAGCGATCTCACCGAGGTCTACACATTCCAGCTCGAGATTCGGAACTGGTTCGGCGCCGATTCCTCCGTGGCGGCCGTGTCCGCCGGCGAGATGATCATCGTGAACCGACAGGGCAGCGTATTCGGGTCGGGATGGTGGCTTGCGGGGCTGGAACAGCTCATCGTCCGGGCCGACGGCACCCGCCTCTGGATCGGCGGCGACGGGAGTGCCCGGCTCTACCGGCCGGTGACGACGAACGTCTGGGCCGGCGGCGCGGTCGATCGGCCCGATACGCTGAAGTGGGATGGCTCGCGCTATGTCCGCGCACTGCCGCATGGCCTCCAGGTGAAGTTCGACGCGTCCGGTCGCCACCTGGAAACCGTAAACCGGCTCGGTCACCTGACCACCTTCAGCTATACGGCGGGCGGGGATCTGGAGTTCATCACGGTCCCGCCGGCGAGCATCGGGTATCGCTATCAATTCACGTACGCGGCCGGTACCGGACGCCTCCTCCGGGTCGATGCCCCAGGCCTGCTCGGCGCATGGCGGACGACGCAGTTCACGATGGACGCCGGCCGGCTTATGACGATCGACGATCCGGATGAGGCGCCGCCAGGGAGCGCGTGGTTGATCGACCCAAGCCTTGGCGACGGGGGACAGCCGTGGCTCGTCCAGTTTTTCTATCCGAGCCCTGCGTCCCGCCGCATCGTGACGCGATCGAACCGGCGCGGCCATGCGACGCATTTCGCCTACGACGCCGGCAATCGGCTGCGTGAGTCGTATACCGACCTCGACGTGGCGCCGTGGCGGATCCAGGCGAGGTACCGCGCGGCGGAGGTGGCCGGGCTGGCGGGCGGCGCTTCGGTCGATACCGCGCTGGCGTACTCGTTCCTCGATGGCCCGCGGACCGACCGGAGCGACACGAGCCTCTTCTGGATCGATCGCTTTGGAGCGCCGCGCACGATCCGCAATGCCGCCGGCTACGTCACGACACTCGAGCGAGCGCACACCACCTATCCGGCGCTCGTCACCCGCGTGCGCCATCCGAACGGCCGCGTTCAGCGAGCGGCGTATGATGGACGCGGAAATCTCGAGACGATGCTCGATTCGGGGACCATCGACGCGGGGCAGGCGGCGACGACGCGGTACCGGTTCGATCCCGCGTGGGACTTCGTCACGTTCATCGACCCTCCAATGCGTGACAGCGTGCGCTTCGACTACGATTCCGTCACCGGGAACCGGCGGTGGCAGGAGGACGCGCGCGGGAGCATGAGCCGTGTCGAATATGAGTACGATGCTTTGGGGTTACCCGCCTCGATCAAGACGCCGCTGTCCCCGCCGGAATCACTGTTCTACGACCCCTTCGGCAACCTGCGACGCGTCCGGAGTCCGCTGGGCACCAGCGTCACCTATTTCAAGGATGGCCTCGGCCGCGATACGCTGGTGGAGACGCCGGTGTCGGACAGCATCCACAGCCGGAGCTTCGTGCTGCGTCAGCGGACGCTCTGGGACGTGATGGATCAGGACACGCTGAGCGTCTTCACCGCCCCGTCCGACAGTGCAACGTACGCCTTTCCTGCGACCTACCAGCGGGCCTTCTGGTGGGGCCCAACGGTTCGCGTGACCAAGCGGTTCGATCAGAATGGCAACCTGCGGGATATCACGCGCGATGCCTGGATGACCGACCAGGGTGTCACGTCGCGCACAACCAATCCGATGACGACGCAATTCCGATACGACTACGCCGACCGGAAGACTCTGGAGATCGCGCCCGACGGCTACCGGGACTCCCTCAAGTACGACGCTGCCGGCAATGTGATCGAGCGGGTCAGCAGGCGTGGACTCTCGGTATTCCTGCAGTACGATGCCATGAACCGGCTGGTGCAACGCAGGGTGCCGGCCGTGAGCTATCCGCGCGAGCCATACGCGGACACGGAAATGCCGCATTACCGGAACACGCAGACAAATGCCTTGCTGTTTCCCGGAGGTCTCACGATCGAGGAACTCGTCGATACGCTGACGTATGACGAGATGGGAAACGTGCTGACGGCGAATAACGCCGACGGGCGCGTCACGCGCGAGTACAACCTGAATGGGACGCTGCGCCGGGAGGTGCAGCGGATCCGGACTTATGCGGGAGCGGACTTCGCCACCCACAGCTACGACCTGGGGTATACGTACGATCTCGGTGGTTGGCGCAAGACCATGCAGCACCCCCTCAACCTGCGTTCCATTCAAGGCAAGGAACTGGGTCCGAGGCCTGATTCCCTCACCCGTTATACCTACCATCCGTTTGGTCCCCTGCGGACCATCACGAGCGCGCGGCACTTTGTCACCGGCTACTTCTTCGACGCCGAGAGCCGGCTCGACTCGCTGTCGTTCGGGAACGGCGTCTGGGAGAAGCGACGGTATGACGGCGAGGGCAAGGTGGTCCGGCGCTTCGCGAAGACGCGGGATTCGACGTCGACCGGGCATGCGCCGTACGGGATCGTCCATGACTTTCTCCTGGCGCACGACTCCCGCGGCCGGCTCACCTACGTCCTCGATCGCAACGAGCAATTCTTTCATCGCTACACGCCAGCCGGCGCGGCCGCGCGGAGCGAATCCGACTACTGGTCCAGTGTCCAAGGGAGCTGGATTCTGAATAATGTCGACATCTGGGAAGTGGACGCGCTGAGCGCGATCACGGCGCATCGGACGCTCTCCGGCAGCAGTAATGAGACGCGCGATACCGTGACCTACCAGGCCACGACCGGGCGGATGAATCGGAAAGCGGCGCGCGGCAATAATGTGTGGCGCTGGCTCGCCCCCGCCGCCCACGACGCTTCAGGTAACCTGCACTTGAGCGAGCAGGAGCGCCTCGCCAGCACCTGTGGGTACAACGGGGAGCTGTGCGAGCAGCAGTGGTCGGGCGGGCTCAGCCGCTACTACTTTCGCGAGGTGACGGCCAATTACTACGGTGCCGACGAGCGGCTCCGGGTGAGCGACCGGAAGACCTCGGACAATGTGTACTACCAGCATGTCGGGGGGCTCGAGGAGTATCGCTACGACGCCCTGGGCCGGCGCGTGCTGCGGCGCTACCGGGCCGATCCC
>Ga0136611_10001425_pt1 | contig 16609 bp, 14 predicted proteins | sample AntDrymUQ2232306_2_FD_106645 | JGI IMG/M metagenome (GOLD analysis project Ga0136611, IMG submission 106645) | Polar desert sand microbial communities from Dry Valleys, Antarctica - metaG UQ223 (23.06) | ecosystem: Environmental > Terrestrial > Soil > Desert | place: Antarctica: Dry Valley...
CACCGGTGCGCAACCACCCGTCGACGATGGTCTCGGCCGTGGCCTCCGGCTTGTTCCAGTAGCCACGGATGAGGTTGGGGCCCTGAAACCAGATCTCGCCCGACTGCCCGGCGGGCAGTGCCTGGCCCTCGGGATCGCGCACCTCGACCTGCATGACCGGCACGACGCGACCGGTCGAAGTCGGGCGCTGGACGTAGTCGTCGCCGTTGTTGCCCGGGCCGTAGGCATTGGTCTCGGTCATGCCGTAGCCCAATGACGGACGGGCCTTCTTGAACGACGAGTCGACTCGGGCGACGAGTTGCGGCGGTGCCGGCGCGCCCCCGCCCCCCACGCTGATCAACGACGACGTGTCGCGGGTCGAGAACGAGGGTGACTCGAGGAGGTCCCACGACTGGGTCGGGACTCCGACGAAGTTGGTGACCCTTTCCCGCTCGATCAACTCGAGGGCCCGCTCCGGATCCCACTTGTACATGATCACGAGCTTGATGCCGGCGGAGAAGCACGAGAGCATCACCGGGACGCAGCCGGTCACGTGGAACAACGGCACGATGAGGATGAACGACGGCGCGCCGTCGGGTTTGGGGGCGTCGGGACGGCGGATTCGGTCGATGGCGGCGCGACACCCAAAGGCGGTGAGCGACTGGACGATGGCGGCGTGGGTCGATACCGCACCCTTGGGACGCCCGGTCGTGCCCGAGGTGTAGAGGATGGTGGCGTCGTCTTCCCCCAAGACGTCGACGTCGGGCATCGGCGCGCCGGCGACCACCACGTCTTCCCATCGCTCGGTGGCGTCGAACGAGCGACCCTCGGGAAGGCGGACGCCGATGGTCGCCATACCGAGACGAGCGGCCGACGCACGGGAACGCTCGACCCGCTCGACGTCGCCGATGAGCACCTTCGAGCCCGAGTCTTCGAGGGCGTAGTCGAGCTCGTCCTCGGTCCACCAGGCATTGAGCGAGACGGAGATGGCGCCGACCGAGGTGATGGCAGCGAAGGCGATGACCCACTCGGGGTAGTTGCGCATCCCGATGGAGACACGATCGCCCTTGGTCAGGCCGTAGCGCTCGACCAGGGCGACCGCCAGCCCGTCGACGGCATCCATCACATCGGTGAACGTCCAGCGCTCGTCCTCATAGACGAGGAAGGGCTGGTCGCCGAAGTTTCGGGAGGCGGCGAAGACCTCGCGCAGACTCTGGGGGGCGTTCTTGAAGGCCAACACGGTGGTACCGGAAAGTACGATCTCCTCGGTCTCGAAACGCTCTCCGGGAGCGGTGACCTGGGCAGCAGCAGCGTCGTAATTCAGCGTCATGGTGGCCATTGGTCTACACGCCCAGCGCCTCCGTCGACTACACCGGAGAGGTGCGTGAGCTGACCCCGTCCGAACTCGACACCCATGCCGGGCGCGTTGCCGCCGACGGCTACACCATCATCGAAGGGGCCTTCGACCCGGCCTTCGCCGACGAGGTGCAGGCCGACCTCGAACGCCTCGAGGCCGACCTCGGGATCGTGCCCGCCGGCAACCCGTTCGAGGGAGCGAAAACCGTCCGCATCTACAACTTGTTGGCTCACGGTACGGCCTACCAACAGATCGCCGCGTCACCCAGTGTCTTGCCCGTCGTCGAGCGGGTACTCGACCCGGGGTGCCTGGTGTCGTCGCTCTCGTCGATCGCCATCTGCCCGGACGAGACGGCCCAGCCGATCCACGCCGACGACCAGCTCATCCCGATCCCCAAGCCTCATCCCCCGACGGTGTGCAACACCATGTGGGCGATCACCGACTTCACCGAGGCCAATGGCGCGACCCGCCTCATTCCGGGCTCCCACCTCCGGGACACCAACCCGAGTTTCACCGAGACCTACGAAACCATCGGCGCCGTCATGTCGAAGGGCGACGTCCTCGTCTGGCATGGCTCTCTGTGGCACGGCGGCGGGGCCAACGCCACCGGCGAGCGCCGTTATGGCATCGCCATGAACTACTGCGCCGGCTACATCCGCCAGCAGGAGAACCAACAGCTCGGACTGTCGCCCGATCTGGTGCGAACGTTCGAGCCCCGCCTCCAGGAACTGATTGGCTACGGCATCTACTCCGGGCTCATTGGACACATCGACAAGCAGAACCCGGCATCGCTCTTGGGACGGACACCGGCCGGCGGCATGATCTGGGACGCGGGACGTCGTGGTTGATTCCAGGCCGGTCGTCCCCGACTGACGGATGCGAAGTAGCTCTTTCTGACTATGGACAAGTCGGTCGTTTCGGAGTGTGGTGGAGGCGTGATCCGGCGAGGCCCGTCCCCAGCCGCTCGAGAGTTCGACGTTGCCGCCGCATTGCTGGTTGCTCGCTCCCGGGTACTGGTCGTCACCTTCTTCACTTTGGCCGCAGCTTTGGCTTTCGAGGAAGCCACCCATCCGGCCCTGCAATACACGCTGGCGTTCGCCGGACTTCCCCTCTCGGTCGCCCTCGCCCTCAGTGCCGACCGCCTCCGTCCCACGGCCTGCGGCGCCATGGGCGCGGGTATCGACGCCCTGATACTCGCCGTCTCCCTCGTGACCTTCCCCGAGGCGGTAGCGACGATTGCGGCCGCCTTCTTGGTGCCCCTGCTGATCGCCTCGTACACCGGCGGCCGATCCCTCGGCCTTGCGACGGGTGGGGTCGGACTGGCGATCGTCGTCATCGTGGCCGCCGCCGGAGGAGGGTCGCTGTCCCCCGAAGTCGGGTTGCTGATGGCCATCGCCATGGTGGTGTGCATCGCCGTCGTCAGCCGTGCCGACCAACTCCTGGCGCGATCGACCCGCCGGGCCCGCTTTCACGAAGCCCGCGCCGGCATCCTGTTCGAGCACCTCGCCGAGCCGGTGGTCGTCACCGACGCCTGCGGCCGCATGAAGCAATGCAACGGCGCCGCCCGTGACCTGTTGGGGGCGGATCCCGCAGGGGTCGCATGCGCCGACGCACTCGGTCTTCGCATCGGATCCATCATGGTCGACTGCACCGGCGGGTGCGGGATCCTCGCCATCGCCGGGAGCCGAGACTCCGGTGGCGTCGAAGCCACGGCTTACCCATCCGGGAGCGATCCGGTCCCGGTGCTGGTGAGCGTGGTCGAGGTTCCTGGATCCGACGGGTCCGAGATCGAATATCTCCACACTCTCCGGGACATCACCAAGCTCAAGCTGGCCGACGATGCCAAGACCTTGTTCTTGGCCACGGTCACCCACGAGTTGAAGACCCCGCTCACCGTCATCCGCGGTTTTCTCGAGACGATCGACCGGCCCGACCTCGATCAAGAGCTACGAGTGGAGGCGATCGGCGTAATGCGGCGTCGCGCCTTGGAGCTCAGCTCCATCATCGACCGCGTGCTCCTGGCCAGCCGTATCGATTCAGGTCGTCTGGAACTCGACGTTGTCGTCGTCGACGTCGTCCCCATAGCCCGCGATCGCGTCGACGCCCTCGCCGGCGCCACCGGGCGGGCCATCGCGCTGCGCGCCGAAACCTTCACGCCGCCGCTTCTCGGTGAGGAGGCGGCGCTCGCCACGATCCTCGATCACCTGATCGACAACGCCTGCAAGTATTCGCCCGTAGAGGCGACGATCGAGGTCGTCGTCGAATTCGGCGATGACGATGTCCAGATCACCGTCTGCGACGAGGGCGACGGGATGACGGCCGAGCAGGCGAACCATTGCTTCGACCGCTTCTGGCAGGCCGATCCCACGTCGCGTCGCAAGGTCGGCGGCTCGGGTATCGGCCTCTTCATCGTCCGCTCGCTGGTCGAGTCACTGCAGGGTTCGATCACCGTCGACTCCGCGCCAGGTCAGGGATCGCGTTTCACGATTCGACTCCGGCGCGCGGACGTGTCGGCCGATATCCGCCTCGGTGAGACAGATGCCCCGACCCCAGAGCGCTCGATCGTTCGCGAGTTCATGCGCCAGATCGGCATCGACATCAGGGAGACCATCCAATGACGGTGACCCTCGCCATCCTCAGCATCACTCTCGGGTTGGTGTACACGAGCTACGGCATCATGACGATCGTCGACATGGCCCGCGGGTGGCGCCGCTATGGGTTTTCGCACTTCGGCATGGCGTGGATCGCCATGGCGTTCACCTGTGGGCCTCACCACCTCGAGCACGGCCTGCACCTGCTCTCCGGCAACCGTCCGGCCGGTCCGCTCGAGCTGGTCGCCGTGATCGTCGGGTTTCCGGCCGGCGTCATCTGGTTCCTGCTTCGAGTCGAGGCGATGAGCGGCGGACGCGGCGATCGGGTGCTCGCCGATTCGTTCCGACCCGTCCGGTGGCTGCCGTATTTGTTCGGCGTCTACGGGGGCGGGTTTCTGGTGGCCACCGTCGGCGTGCTCGTGCGGTTCGAGCAGTTTCCGCCGATGGTGGCGTCGAACCTCACGCTCGTCGTCTTGTACGGACTGATCGGCTGGTACCTCCTGCGAACCCAACTCAAGACGCATCGGGCGTCGGGCGCCTGGTCGCTCTCGGGCATCGCCCTCACCATCGTGTTCCCCACGTGCGCACTCATGCATGCCGCATGGGCTGCGTACCAGGTGGCGGGCCGGTACGAGGCGGACGTCCACACCGTGATCATCGACTGGTTCGCCGTTCCCGCCGCTGCGTACTTCTTGTGGGTGTTCCGCGGCCTGTACGCCGGCACGGTGCGCGATTGGAACGAGGCGACCGACCGGACCGAGCGGGAGCCTGCTCTGGTCTGACCCGCGGGGTCAGCTCAAGCCCGACCCATGGCGGCGTAGACGTGTCCTTGACCACGATCGGCCCACACGACCTTGTGTCCGGCGATGGCCATCACCTGGGCGATGCCAGATCCCATCACGCCCGCACCCATCACGCCGATCTTCTCTGTCGCCATGACGAGCGGTCTAGCAGTCGTCTAACTGTCGGAGAACACGGACCGGACGTCTCGGCGCCACTGGCGCAACAGTGGGCTGCGTGCGGCTTCGGTCTTTCCGAGTCGGACGACGACGAGGTCGAGGCCGGGCACGATCATGATCGACTGGCCCTCGTACCCGTTGGCCCAGAACGTCCCGAAACCGTCGACATCGTCGGGGTCGACCCACCAGTGCGCTCCGTACCCGTTGCCCGTGCTCTCGTCGATCGACTGCAGGCGCCGGCCGTCGTCGACCCAGCCCTCGGGCAGCAGACGCTGACCGTCCCACACGCCGTTGCGCAGGTAGAGCGTGCCGAAGCGGGCAAAGTCCTGAGCCGTGCAGTAGACGAACGACGAGGCGATGAACGTGCCCGCAGCGTCGAAGGTGGCCCGGGCTGACCGCATGCCGATGGCGTCGAAGAGACGGGACTGGAGGAGCTCCTCGTAGGGGCCGCCAGAACCGACGAGCCGCGCGACCATGCTGGATATGACATTGGTCGTGCCACTCGAGTAGTTGAAGCGCTCACCCGGCGTCGCCTCGAGTGGACGGTTGGCGGCGAAGCGAGCCACGTCGTCCTTGCCCTTGCCGAACAACATCTCGATGACATCACTGCGGCCAGCGTCGACGTAGTCCTCGACGAAGTCGAGGCCGTCACGCATGGCAAGGAGATGGTCGAGGGTGATGTCGCGCCTGGGGTCGTCGTCGCCCCGCCAGAGGGGGACGTCGGCGGGGGCCGGAACCTCGAGGCGCCCTTCGGCCACGAGCATGCCCACGAGTGCATGGAGCATCGATTTGGCCATCGACCAGCTGAGGAGTGGCGTCTCGGGTCCGATGGTTTCGTCGGGACCGCCAAAGTGCTCGATGACGTCGGCGTACCGCTCGGCCACGAGGCGTCCCTTGTGCACCACGGCGACGGCGTACGCCCTCGTGAGGTTGCCGTCCAGATCGAACATGGCGTCGAGAAGGGGGGCCAGGGCGGCGGGCCCATCCCCCGTCGGCCACTCGTCGGTCGGCCAGGAAACACCTTCGGGTTGGCTCGGCAGCGGGATCACGTGACGAGCCTGGCATGCTGCGACGATGCCTGGAGCCCTCGACGATCTGACCGTCCTCGAGCTCGCCAACTGGGTGGCCGGGCCGAGCGCCGCTGCCCTCATGGCTGACATGGGGGCCGACGTCATCAAGATCGAACCGCTCGGTGGCGACTCGATGCGGGGCAAGCTCCGCCAGCCGGTTGCGCCGGACGGTGCGGGGAAGCACGACGTACCGTTCCACTTCTCCAACCGGGGGAAGCGGGGCCTGGCCGTCGATCTCGCCCATCCCGACGGTGGCGCCCTCATCCGGGAAGTGGCGGCCAAGGCGGACGTGGTCATCACGAACCTGTTACCGGGCCGCTTGGCCAAGTTCGGACTGGGCGCGGAACAACTGCGGTCGACCAACCCCGGACTGATCTACGCATTGGTCACGGGGTACGGATCGACGGGCGACGACGCCGACCGCATCGCCTTCGACCTCACCGCCTTCTTCGGTCGAGGCGCCATCATGAGCCTCATCGGCGAGCCGGGCGAGCCGCCGCCTGCCTTTCGCCCCGGGCAGGGCGATCATCCCACGGGCCTGGCGCTGCTCACGGCGATCCTGGCGGCGCTGCGGGTACGCGACCGCACCGGCGAGGGGCAGGTGGTGGAGACGGCCCTCATCCGAACAGCTGCGTGGACGATCGGCTGCGACGTCTCGGTGGCGCTCGTCGATGGCGTGCAACCCAACAAGCGCGCTCGGGAGGAAGCCATCAGTCCGATGAACACCCGCTACCGCTGCGCCGACGACGTATGGGTCAACCTGTCGACGCTCGACCAGGGCGCGTGGGGTCGGTTCTGCACGGCGCTGGGTGTGCCCGAGCTCATCGATGACGGCCGCTTCGCCACCCCGGTCGACCGCTTCCGCAACAATCGTGAGATCGTGTCGTTGCTCGACGCCGTGTTCGCTTCGCAGCCGTACGACCACTGGGCGCCGCGCCTCGACGCCACGGGCATCATCTGGGGCAAGGTCGCGTCGCTACCGGACCTGATCGCCGACCCCGCGGCCCGCCACATGGGCATGTTCACGACGATCGACCATCCCGTGCTCGGCACGTTCGAGACGCTGGCCGCGCCGTTCACCATGTCATCGAGCGACGTGCGGGCGCGGGGTCGCGCGCCGTCGATCGGCGAGCACACCGACGAGGTGCTCGCGCAGTTCGGCGTCTCCGAAGAGCGGGTGGCCGAGCTCCGCTCGGCCGGCGTACTGCCGGCCTGACAGGCACACCCGTCAGGGCCGGCGGCGTCGGGAGCGCCAGCGAGCGCCGCCAGTCCGCCGCAGAGCGAGACCGTGTTACAGCTTCCGATGGCCGGTGGGGTCGTCGTCGGGGGCGAAGATGTCGCGCAGCTTGCGGCGATAGAGCTTTCCGTTGTCGTGGCGAGGCAGCTCGTCGAGGAAGTCAACGGTGCGCGGGCATTTGAAGTGGGCCAGACGGTCGCGGCAGAAGGCGATGAGCTCGGCTGCGAGTTCGGGTGACGCGGCTACGCCGGCCTTGCATTCGACGACGGCCTTGACCTCCTCGCCCCAATCCGGGTTCGGGACGCCGATGACGCCGACGTCGCCGACGCTGGGATGGGTGAGGAGAACGGCGTCGATCTCGGCCGGGTAGATGTTGACGCCGCCGGAGATGATGAGCTCGGCGCTGCGCCCGGTGAGGAAGAGGTAGCCGTCGTCGTCGAGGTAGCCGTGGTCGCCGAGAGTGAAGTAGCCCTCGTCGCCGAGGTAGCTCTTCGTCGTCTTCTCGTCGTCCTTGTAATAGCGGAACTGGCCCGTCGCCGGCGCCTTCAAGAAGACGGTGCCGACCTCGTTGGTGCCGAGCGGCTGGCGGTCGTCGTCGAGGATACGCACGTGGTCGGCGGTCGCCGGTTTGCCCACGGTGCCGGGCTTGCGCAACCAGTCCTCGGACGTGACGAACGAGCCGGCACCTTCCGTGGCGGCGTAGTACTCGTACACCACCGGCCCGAGCCACTCGATCAACGCCGCCTTCACCGTTACCGGACAGGGCGCGGCACCGTGGATCACGTAGCGCAGCTTCGACAGGTCGCGACTGCGGCGCTCGTCCTCGGGAATGGCGAGGAGGCGGTGGAACATTGTCGGCACCATGTGGGTGTGGGTGATGCCGTGCCGCTCCATGAGGTCGAGGGCCACGCGCTCGTTCCATCCGTCCATGACGACGACTCCGACCCCGGCGGCCAGCGGCCCGCTCAGGGAGAACGCCAGCGGCGCCGCGTGATAGAGCGGCCCCGTGCACAGGTGGAGGTCGGCATCCGGTTCATAGCGGCTGGCCGCCTGGGACGCTGTCTGGGTGGTGGCTGCGGCGATGACTCCGGCGATCGGACGGTCGACGCCTTTGGGTCGGCCGGTCGTCCCCGACGTGTAGAGCATCGACCGGCCGAGGGTGGCGTCGTCGATGTCCGACCCGTCTTCGCCGGCGATGGCGTCGTCGTACCGGTCGAAGCCGGGGATGTCGCCGCCGATGGCCAGTAGTACGGCGGGAGCCGTTGGCAGCTCGCCCACGGCTGCGAAGATGGCAGCTGCGAAGGTGGCGTCGCCGACCACGACGCGAGCCTCGGAGTCCTCGATGATGTAGGCCATCTCCGGACCGGTCAGGTGCCAGTTGACGGGAGTGAAGCGCAGACCCATTCGCTGCGACGCCGCCATCACCTCCGCGAACTCGGGCCGGTTGGCGCAGATCAACGAGATCGAGTCACCGTCGCCGATACCCCGCGCCCGTAAGGCACGGACGAGGCGGTTGGCGTTGGCGTTCAACTCGCCAAAGGTGCGGTCGCCGGCGGGCGAGAGAATCGCCGGGCGTTCGGGCGCCTGGGCGGCGTGCCACGCCAGCGTCATCCCCGTCTTCGCGGCAGTTCTTTTGGCCTCGCTCGTCGCTGGCGCTCCTTTCCGCTCGGCTGAGGCACCTGGCGTCGCTGGCGCTCCTTGGCGCTCGGCTTCCCCGGTGGACGCGCCCGTCACAGCTGCGGGCGGGGCGCAGCGCCACCCAACGAACCGGCGGTGAGCGATCGGCGAGCCTCCCGCTCCGCTTCAGGATCGAGCGGGACGTGGGCCTCGTCGATGTCCTCGTCCGTGAACCCGGCGAGCTTGCGGTAGTTGCGGGCTCCCTCGACATCTCCGCCCCGTCCGGCGGCGCTGAAGATCTTGTCGACGAGACGCTGGAAATCGAGGGCCCGCTGGCGGCGCTCGGGATCATCGGCGGTGAGGCGGCGCAGCCAATCGGAACCCATCTTTACGTGGGTCACCTCGTCCGCCAGCATCCAGTCCTCGCAGAACTCCATCACCGGGTCACCGCAGGCGGTGCCGAACGCCTTCATGTTGGCGAACACGTCGATGGCCAGCCCCTCGATGCCGCGGTTGACGGCGGTGAGACGCAACGCCGGATCGGGATTGCAGCCGGCCTGGTAGAGCCCGCGGCCCTCGGCGAACTCGCCCAGCTCGGTGCCCATCCAGTCGCTGAGCTTCACCGAGATCTCGACGTGGCGGCTCTCGTCCCAGCATTGGCGGGCCATGTCGAGCTTCAGGGCGAAGGGCGCTTCCCCCTCGCCATTGCCGACCTCGAAGTCCCAACACGTGCGGCCGGCAGCTTCGAGCGCTTGGATCTCGCCCATGAAGATGCCGTGCATGAGCGAGCGGCTGCGCTCGGGCGCGTCGGCGCTGTCGCGCGTCATCTTGGGGGCGCGACCGAAGCTGCCCGTCCCCTGCTGACCCGAGCGCGGATCCTTGAAGCGCTCGCCCTCCGAGATCCAGGTGAACCGATCGTCCCGAGCGAGCTCGGTCACCGGCAGGAACTTCTTCATCGCTACCTCCCGACAGCTATTTGTTCGAGACCCAAACTGTATCTTCGGTTCACTTCGCAGAAGCGTGCTCCGTTCACGCGCCGGCTGCTCGCTGGCGCTCCCGACGCCGGCCCCTTGGGAGCCGGGCGGCGTGTGCCGACGGGTCGCCCCCAAAGGGGATCGGGGTTCTAGCGGGGGAGGTTCTCGGCTCGGGCGATCGGGAAGTAGCGGTGGTGGTGGGCGCCGGTCAGTTCGTAGATGGCCGTGCCTGTCCGGCCGTCGTCGGTCGTGACCAGGACTTCGCTGAGGCCCCCGCCAACCGGTCCGTAGCGCTGGGCCCACCGACCCTCGGCCTCGAGACCGACGACCTTGCCCCCTTCGAGGGTGAACTCCACGCGGCCGGCGATGCCGGCGACATCGGCGCCGTCGCGCTCGTAGGAGACCTCGTTACCGTCGGCGTTGGTCCAGTGGAGGTCGTGGCGGAAGTCGACCACCGGCACGGGCTCACCGCCGTCGGCCGGCGACCAACATCCGTCGGCGTAGATGCGAGCGCCGTTCGTCAGCTCCCAGTTCCAGACGGAGAGCATGCCGTCCGGCAGTTGGATGGCCAGCCACATCCAGAACGGGCAGCGGGCGTGGTTGCGGATGCCCCACGAGTGGTCGCGCTGGCCCCACCAGTCGTCGATCGCGTACGTCGTCCCCGTGGCCGCATGGGTCACGGTGCCGTTGAAATTGCCCGACTGCACCATGTGGCTCTGGTCCCAGATGATCTCGTGGCCGGCCTTCATCGTGCCCCGCCGCAATCCGTAGGCCGGCGTGCGCGCCGTGAACGTGAGGTCGAGTGACACGGGGGCCGCCGGGTCGGCAACGACGTCGATCTTCACCGTCTTGAAGGGCTCGAGCATCTGCACCGACACCGGGCCGACGGTGAGCGTGTGAGGGTCACCGTCATAGGGCCGGGAGTGGCGTCCGATGGTCGAGGTGCCATCGATGCGGCCGAGTTGCAGCGAATCCAGTTCCCCCTTCGCCGGAAACGTGGCCATGGTCAGGATGATCACGTCGCCCAACCGGTCACGCGGATGGACGATGAAGAAGAGGCTCTCCCGCCAGTGCTCGTGGTGGGTGACGACCGCCGGCAGCGGCTCGGGAATTTGGTGGACGAAGAACTCGTCCATGGCGGTGAGCTTGGGCATCAGGTGAGTGTTCCTTCCGAGTCGAGGTCGAGCGCGTGGAGGGCGGCCCGTTCGGCCATGGCCATGAACATGTCGTCGCCCCGGTCGGTGCGGCCGACCAGCATCGAGGCGATGATCGCCATGTTCATGCCGCTGAATGCGAAGCGCCGGTAGCCTGCCCGGCAGGCACCGACGTCGAGGTCGACGCCCTGTTCGGCCAGACGGCCGCAATACCGGTCGAGCAACGCCGACTCCGAGGCCCGCCGATCGTCGGGGAGCAGCGATCCGCCCAGGAAGTAGCTGAGGTCGGCCACGCCCGGGCCGACCGACACGGTCTGCCAGTCGAGCACCGCCACCCGCGTCCCCCCGAACATGAGGTTGTCGTTCCGGAAGTCGCCGTGGACGACGGTCTCGGGGCCAACCGCGGGTGGCGCCCCTCCCAACTTCGGCACGACCCGCTCGACGAGGGCGCGCACGTCGGGGGTGAGTCGCTCGCCGTAGCGCTCCAGAAAGCCGGGCAGCAGCATCTCGAGAAACCCACCGACACTCGGACTGCTGGTACCCCCGCCCCGTTGCAACCACAAGTAGCCGGTGTGCGCATCGGAATGGCCCCACAGCGGTCCGTGAATCAGGGCGAGCTCGTCGACGGCCAGCGCCGCTTCCTCGACCGAACAGCCCCGCATCTGGTCACCCTGTTCGGCGGGCGCAAGGTCTTCGAGCACCACGGCGTAAGCCGCGGCGTCGGCGTCGAATCCGGTCCAGTAACAGGCCGGCCGGCGGACGGAGAGGCGGTCGGCGAGCTGGCTGTAGAACCCGACCTCGACCTCGTACGTGCGGGTGGAGATGGCGGCTTGGCGGCTGGCCTCGGACGCCGACGTGACCTTGACCACCAGGCTCGAGGGACCTGCGTGGGGTGGATCCCACTCGAGCCCGACGCGCACGCTGTCGGCGATCTGGCCGGTACCGATCTGCGTCCGGTCGACGTCGGAGACGACGGCCCCGCCGAAGCTCGGGCCCATGGCCGCCGTCATCCACTCGGCCGTCACATCGGCCATGCCGGTCGGGATCGGGCAACTCGTCACGCGGCGAGGACGTTACTGTCCCAAGCATGAGCGCAGAGGCCAAAGCATGACCACAGAAGCCAAAGCATGAGCACAGAGGCACGAGTCACCACCGACCACGACGTCGTGTACGGGACGGGTGGTGGTCGAGACCTCAAGGCCGACGTCTACCGACCGCCGGGCGACGTCCGCGATGCACCGGCGGTCGTCCTCGTGCACGGTGGCAGTTGGCGGGGGGGCGATCGCACGCAGTTGCGGGGCTACGGGATCATGCTCGGGCGCGCCGGCTATGTCTGCGTGGCTCCCGAGTACCGCCTGCTCGGCGAGTCGCCCTGGCCGGCGCAGATCCATGACGTCAAAGCCGCCATCCGCTGGACGCGGGCCAACGCTTCTGACCTCGGCATCGACCCCGCCCGCATCGCCGTCGAGGGCAACTCGGCCGGCGCCCACCTTGCGTTGCTGGCCGCCGGTACGACCGGCCTCGCCGAGTTCGAGGGCGACGGTGGCCACGCGGGCATCGACTCGTCGGTCGCGGCAGTGGCGGCGGTCTACGCGCCGACGTTGTTCTTCGACGGTGAGCACGAGAGCGGGGGGATCCCCTTTCAGGCGCTCGTCGAGTCGGGGGGCGACGCCGAGTCGGTGCGGCAGGCCAGTCCCGTCCGCCACGTCGACGCCACGTTTCCGCCGACGTTGCTCATCCACGGCACGTCGGACACGACGGTGCCCGTGAGCGCCAGCCTCCGCATGTACGAGGCGCTGGTCGAGGCCGGCGTTCCCGTCGATCTCCACCTCTACGCCGAACAACTCCACGCCTTCGACGCCCAACCCGAGTTCGGTCGTCAGTGCGCCAACGAGATGCTGCTCTTTCTGAATCGCTACGTCGTCGCGCCGGTACCTGCTACGTGAGCTGATACGCCTCCGCCCCACCGGTGGCGGGAACCGGCAGGGGCGGAGGCAACTCACCCGTACCCCGAGCCCCGAGAGGCGAACCCAAAACTTTGACCGAGGAGCACGCCTAACCCATGAAGTTCATCTGGTTCAACCTGATGCCCTGGCCGGATCTGCCCGACGACTTCCGGGAGAACAACCGGTCGGTCTGGGTCGACATCGACTCCAAGCTCTACGACCCCGAGCGTGGGCACGCCGTCTACCACGAGTACATGGACCAACTCGAGTACGCCGACAGCCTCGGCTTCGACGGGATCGGGGTGAACGAGCATCACCAGAACGGCTACGGACTGATGCCGTCGCCCAACATCATCGCCGCCGGCCTCGCCCGCAGAACGTCGAAGGCGGCGATCGCGGTCATCGGCAACTCCATCGCCCTCTACAACCCGCCGATTCGGGTGGCCGAGGAATTCGCCATGCTCGACGTCATCAGCGGCGGGCGCCTCATCTGTGGCTTCCCGGTGGGCACGTCGATGGATACCAACTACTGCTACGGCCAGATCCCGGCGCTGACCCGTGACAAATACGCCGAAGCCCACGAGCTCATCAAGCGGGCCTGGACCGAGGACGAGCCCTTCGCCTTCGACGGCAAGTACAACCAGCTGCGCTATGTGAACTGCTGGCCCAAGCCGATCCAAAAGCCGATGCCGCCGATCTACATCCCTGGTGGTGGCTCGATCGAGACCTGGGACTTCTGCATCGACAACGACTACAACTACTCCTACCTCTCGTTCAGCGGGTACCTCGCCGGCAAGCGGTTGATGGACGGCTATTGGGAACGGGTCGCAGCCCGGGGCGTCGACGACTCGCCCTACCGGGGCGCGTTCGCCCAGATCATCTGTGTGGCCGACACCGACGCCGAGGCCAAGGAGCTCTACGAAGAGCACGTCCTCTACTTCTACAACCGCTGCCTCCACGTGTTCCCTGGTTTCGCCGACGCCCCCGGCTATCGCACCATCAAGACGTTGCAGGCCGGGGCCCTGAATCAGCTCACCGCCGCCGCGCAACGGCGATTCTCGGAACTCACGTGGGACGACCTCGTGGAGAACGGCAACATCATCGCCGGCAGCCCCGAGACGGTCACCGATCGCATGAAGCACATGATCTCGAGCCTGCGCGTCGGCACCGTCTTCTGCATCATGCACAACGGCAACCAACCCGACTGGAAGACCCGCTACTCGACCCAGCTCTTCGCCGAGAAGGTCATGCCGAAGCTGGCGGACATGTGGCCCGAGTACGCGGGCGACGACCGCTGGTGGTGCAAGCCGTTGGCCACTCGCGTGGATCCGACCGAGACCATCGGCGGCCGGGCCCGCAGCGAGTTGTCGGAATGAGACTCGACTGGATTCGCATCGACACGCCCCGCCAGACGTTCTGCCGGGTGCTCACCGGCGGCCCACCCGGCGGCGTCCCCCTCGTCTACTTCCACGGGATGGCCGGCCTGTCCGAGGACGACCCGCTGTTGGCTCGCCTGGCCGAGGACTTCACCGTCTACGCCCCCGAGCTGCCGGGCTACGGCGAGTCGACCGGCGAAGAAACACTCGAGGACATGCTCGACTTCACCCTCCACGGATGGGACGTCGTCGACGCCCTGCACCTCGACCGGCCGGCACTGGTCGGCCACTCGATGGGCGGGATGATGGCGGCGGAGATGGCAGCGATCTCACCGGAGCGCCCGTTGAAGCTTGCGCTCATCGACCCCCTCGGGCTCTGGATCGACGAGTGCCCGATCCCCGACGTCTTCGGCATGCTTCCCCACACGTTGCCGGAGGTGCTCTTCCACGATCCGGTCGCTGGGGCCTCGACCATGACAAGGGGCGCCGACTTCACCGATCAACAGGCCCTCCTCGACTTCTTCATCGGCAATGCCAAGCGCCTCGGCACGGCCGGCAAGATCCTCTTCCCCATCCCCAACCGCCGGCTCTCGAAGCGCCTCTACCGGATGCGCACCGACACCCTTCTCGTCTGGGGCGAGAGCGACCGCATGATCCCCCTCGACCCCTACGCGACGAAGTGGCAGGAGCTCGTCCCTTCCTCGTCGCTCGTCACCATCCCCGACGCCGGCCACATGGCACCGATCGAGCAACCGGAGGCCACCGCCAGCGCCATCTCGTCGTTCCTGGGATAACCCCCTCGAGCGTTCTGGGCGCATCCTTACACCGCTCCGGTGCAGGGATGCGCCCAGAACGGGGCTTGGGGGCTGGCAGACTCCGGGCGTGCGTCTTCGCCTTGGTGTCCTTGCTTCGCTCGTCGCCCTCGTCTCGGTGGTGTCGGCGGGTCCAGCGGCAGCGGAGTCACCGATCCGGCCGGACAACAAGCCGACGCCGCTCGCAGGGGCGGAGAACGGTCGAGTGCCGGCGGATCGGTTGATCACCGTGATTCCCGGGTGCCGGGCTTCGCGGGAGGCGGCGCCGAGTCTGGCCCTGCTGTTCCGGCAGGCGGCCTCGATCAACGTCCCTCTGACCGGACGGGATTGCTACCGACCCATCGACGAGCAGGTGAGTCTGTCGTCCTACAACAAGGCGACCGGGGGTCCGTGCACGGCGACGCCGTCGTTCTACCCGGACGGCCGCGTCAAGGGCACCTCGAGCCACGGTTGGGGTAAGGCCGTCGACTTCGGCAACACCGGCGGACCGCTCACGTTCACGTCGATCGGATATCGGTTCCTCACCGGGCACGCCAATCGCCTCGGCTGGAACCATCCCGGATGGGCGCGCGCCGGCATGACCTGCGCCGAGCCGTGGCACTGGGAGTGGGTCGGCGACGGTGGCACCTTGGGCGCGGATCCCATCCGGGCCGATGTCATCTCCCTCCTCCCGACGGCCGACGAGAAGGGATACGCCACCGTCACCGCACTGGGCGACGTCATTGCGAAGGGCAGCGCCCGCAGCTTCGGTTCGGCCAAGTCGATCCCGTTGAGCTGGGTCGTCGTCGGCGCCGCCCCGACGCCCGACCGGGCCGGTTACTGGTTGCTCGGAGCCGACGGCGGGATCTTCAACTACGGCAACGCCGGGTTCTTCGGCAGCACCGGAGCCCAGCGTCTCAATCGGCCCGTGGTGACGATGGCGTCGACCCCGAGCGGGCGCGGCTACTGGCTGGCCGCCGGCGACGGCGGCATGTTCACCTTCGGCGATGCCGCCTTCCACGGAAGCACCGGCGACATCCGCCTCAACTCCCCCATCGTCGGCATGACGCCGACGGCCGATGGCGGCGGGTACTGGCTGGTGGCCGCCGACGGGGGCATCTTCACCTTCGGCAATGCCACGTTCCTCGGATCGACGGGCGATCTGAAGCTCAACTCCCCCATCGTGGGCATGGCGACGACCCCGAGCGGTCGCGGGTACTGGTTGGTGGCCCAGGACGGGGGCATCTTCACCTTCGGCGATGCCGCCTTCCTCGGATCGGGCGCCGACCGACCGCTCGCCCTCCCCGCCGTCGGCATGGTGCCGACGACGGCCGGCGACGGCTACTGGATCGTCGCCGCCGACGGCACCGTGCTCAGTCGGGGCGCCGCCGGCAACTTCGGCAACGGCTGATTCGTCCGCTGGGGTCAAGGCGTCACGAGGATCTTGCAGTGGTCGTCGGGGCTCGCCAGGTCGACGAACGCCTGGGGGACGCCATCGATGGCGACTCGGCCGGTGATGAGCGGAGACACGTCGAGCTCGCCCTCGGAGATCGAGCGC
>Ga0136611_10001426_pt1 | contig 16597 bp, 15 predicted proteins | sample AntDrymUQ2232306_2_FD_106645 | JGI IMG/M metagenome (GOLD analysis project Ga0136611, IMG submission 106645) | Polar desert sand microbial communities from Dry Valleys, Antarctica - metaG UQ223 (23.06) | ecosystem: Environmental > Terrestrial > Soil > Desert | place: Antarctica: Dry Valley...
ATGCGCATGCTGCGCAACACGCCGGCCATCGGCGCCGGCATCCGGCCCAATTGCGAGGCATACGGCTATCTGCTCGACGGCAATGGCAACTGCGCCTACATCACCGCCTACAACGCGCAAATCGTCATACATCCCGACGGCAAGAATATTTCCGTGATGGACAAGACCTGCCTGTGCACCCACATGCGCAACTACAACTGCTGGACCTGCGGCAGCATGACCTACCGTCTGAAAGACACCACCCGGCGGCTTGCCGACGGCGCTTACCAGACCTTGAGCGCCGAGCATATTTTTCGCGACTACCAATTCAGCGTTGACCACCATGTGGCGATGCCTGATGAGGTGACGGAACCGATGCCCGCTGTACATAGGGGCTAGGCCAGCACGACTCTGGCGCATTTGCCGGAAAGGCCTGCCTCGATAATTCCGCTATGAACCCCCTGCTCTCGCGCCTTCAACCGTACCCCTTCGAGCGGCTGCGCCTGCTGCACGCCGGCATCACGCCCAATCCGGCGTACCGGCCCATCAGCCTGGGCATCGGCGAGCCGCGCCATGCGACGCCGCAGCTCGTCAAAGACGCGATCAGCGGCAGCTTCGACGGCCTGGCGAGCTACCCTGGCACGCAGGGCGAGCCGAAACTGCGGCAAGCGATGAGCGACTGGCTGGCCCGGCGCTATGGCGGCCTCAAGGTCGATGCGGCGACGCAGATCCTGCCGGTCAACGGCTCGCGCGAGGCGCTGTTTTCGCTGGCCCAGACCGTGATCGACCCGAGCCAGCCGGGAGCGACGGTGGTTTGCCCCAACCCGTTTTATCAAATCTACGAAGGCGCGGCGCTGCTGGCCGGTGCCGAGCTGTGGTATGCGCCGAGCGACGCGGCGCGCAATTTCGCCGTCGATTGGGCCGGCGTGCCGGAAGCGGTGTGGGCGAAGACACAGCTGGTATTTGTCTGCTCGCCGGGAAATCCGACGGGCGCGGTCATGAGCATCGATGAATGGGTTATCTTGTTCGAACTGAGCGAGCGCTACGGCTTTGTCATTGCGTCCGACGAGTGCTACAGCGAAATCTACTTTCGCGATGAACCTCCCCTGGGCGGGCTCGAAGCGGCGGCGCGGCTCGGCCGCAGCGACTTCAGGAATCTGATCTCGCTCACCAGCCTGTCCAAGCGCAGCAACGTTCCCGGCCTGCGCAGCGGTTTTGTCGCCGGCGACGCTGCGCTGATCAAAGCGTTTTTGCTGTACCGAACCTACCACGGCAGCGCGATGAGCCCGATCGTGCAGTCCGCCAGCATCGCCGCCTGGGGCGACGAACGGCATGTGAACGACAACCGCGCGCTATACCGCGAAAAGTTCGCCCAAGTCACGCCCATGCTGGCCGATGTGATGGACGTCGCACTGCCCGACGCCGGTTTTTACCTGTGGGCCGGCATTCCCGAAGTGTTCGACGGGTCAGACACGGCATTCTCAGCGGAACTGCTCGCTCTTTACAATGTCGTCGTGTTGCCAGGCAGCTACTTGGCGCGCGACCTTCGCGGCAGCAATCCTGGCGCCGGCCGGGTCCGCATGGCGCTGGTGGCCGACACCGCCGAATGCGTCGAGGCGGCCCGGCGCATCGTTAAATTCATCCATTCCAGAGTTCATTAAAAAGCATGACACAAGACAACCTGCAAGCCACCATCGACGCCGCTTGGGAAAATCGCGCCAATCTGTCGCCAGGCTTGGCGCCGCAAGAAGTGCTCGATGCGGTCGAGCACACCATCGCCGAGCTCAACAAGGGCAAACTGCGCGTCGCCACGCGTGAAGGCGTCGGCAAATGGACGACGCACCAGTGGATCAAGAAGGCTGTGCTGCTGAGCTTCCGGCTGAAAGACAACGAACTCATGCGCGCCGGCGACCTGGGTTTTTTCGACAAGGTGCCGACCAAATTCGCCCACCTGAGCGAAGAGGAACTGCGCGAAACCGGCGTGCGCATCGTGCCACCGGCGGTTGCGCGGCGCGGCAGCTTCATCGCCAAAGGCGCGATCCTGATGCCGAGCTACGTCAACATCGGCGCCTGGGTCGGCGAAGGCACGATGGTCGATACCTGGGCTTGCGTCGGCAGCTGCGCGCAGGTCGGCAACAACGTGCACCTGTCCGGCGGCGTCGGCCTGGGCGGCGTGCTGGAGCCGCTGCAGGCCAATCCGACCATCATCGAGGACAACTGCTTCATCGGCGCGCGCTCGGAGATCGTCGAAGGCGTGATCGTCGAGGAAAACTCGGTTGTCTCGATGGGCGTGTACATTGGCCAGAGCACGCCGATCTACGACCGCGAGCTTGACACCGTCAGCTACGGCCGCATTCCCGCCGGCTCGGTCGTCGTCTCGGGCAATCTGCCCAAGGCCGGCGGCAAATACAGCCTGTATTGCGCGATCATCGTCAAGCGGGTGGACGCCAAAACACGCGCCACGACCAGCCTCAATGACTTGCTAAGAGACTGACTTTTTAGGGGCGACTATGAGCACGATGGAAAAAATCCTCCGGTTGATGGTGGAAAAAAAGGCTTCGGACGTCTACCTGTCGGCGCATTCGCCCGCGCTCATCAAGATCAATGGCCAGGCGGTTCCCATCAATTCCCAGATACTGCCGGCCGACGCGCCGCGCAGCCTCCTTGCTGAAATGCTTCCGCCCAAGCGCATCGAGGAGCTGGAGGAAATCGGCGAGCTGAACATGGCGCTGGCGGTCGACGGGCTCGGCAACTTTCGCATCAGCGGCTTTCGCCAGCGCAACACCTATGCGGCGGTGATCCGCTACATCCCCGACAAGGTTCCGGCGCTGTCCAGCCTGAACTTGCCGCCAGTGCTTTCCGACCTCGTCATGGAAAAGCGCGGCCTGGTGCTGATGGTCGGTGCGACCGGCGCCGGCAAAAGCACGACGCTGGCGTCGATGATCGACCGGCGCAACGAGTCGGCGCTCGGCCATATTTTGACGATCGAAGACCCGATCGAGTATTTCTTCACCAACAAGAAGTCGGTGGTCAACCAGCGCGAGGTCGGCACCGACACCCAGTCGCTGCAGATTGCGCTGAAGAACGCGCTGCGCCAGGCGCCCGACGTGATTTTGATCGGCGAGATTCGCGACCGTGAAACCATGTCGGCCGCGATCGCCTATGCGCAGTCGGGCCACTTGTGCCTCGCGACTATGCATGCCAACAACAGCTACCAGGCGCTCAACCGCATCCTGAGCTTTTATCCGGTCGAGGTGCGCCTGACCATGCTTGGCGACCTGGCCGCCGCGCTCAAGGCCGTGGTGTCGCAGCGGCTGCTGCGCAACCAGGGCGGCGGCCGCGTCCCGGCGGTCGAGGTGCTGCTGAACACCAAGCTGATTTCCGAACTAATTGAAAAAGGCGATTTTTCAGGCGTCAAAGAAGCGATGGAGCAGTCGATGGCCGAGGGCTCGCAGACCTTCGAGCAGGACATCGCACGCCTTATCTCGGAAGGTTCGGTGACGCGCAAGGAAGGGCTGCTGCATGCCGACTCGCCGACAAATCTGATGTGGCGGCTCGAAAATGACTTTACGGCAAAGGCGCAAGCCGAGGACCCGCAAGCCGACCTGGATGACGAACCGTCGTTCACCGAAATCACGCTCGACGTCAGGAACTAGTGGCCCCCACGCTTGTCGCTTCGCGTACTGCGCTGCCCCCCGAGGGGGCCGCTGCGCCTGCGGCCCGGCTAAGCCGGTTCCGCGGCCCTGGCTGGTGGGGAAGATCCCCCACGCTTGTCGCTTCGCGTACTGCGCTGCCCCCCGAGGGGGCCGCTGCGCCTGCGGCCCGGCTAAGCCGGCTCCGCGGCCCTGGCTGGTGGGGAAGAGCCCCCATGCTTGTCGCTTCGCGTACTGCGCTGCCCCCCGAGGGGGCCGCTGCGCCTGCGGCCCGGCTAAGCCGGTTCCGCGGCCCTGGCTGGTGGGGAAGAACCCCCACGCTTGTCGCTTCGCGTACTGCGCCGCCCCCCCGCGAGGGGCCGCTGCGCCTGCGGCCCGGCACAGCCGGTTCCGCGGCCCTGGCTGGTGGGGAAAAGCCCCCAAGCTTGTCGCTTCGCGTACGGCGCTGCATCCCGAGTGGGGCCGCTGCGCCTGCGGCCCGGCTAAGCCGGCTCCGCGGCCCTGGCTGGCCTGGGCATTCCTGAAAATTTTGCTTTGAATTACTTCCGATGTCTGAAACCCTCAAACTCGCCGAAGCACTGATTTCACGCGCGTCCGTCACGCCCGACGATGCCGATTGCCAGAGCCTGCTGATGGACCGGCTGGCGCCGCTGGGTTTCAAGTGCGAAAGCATCGCCAGCGGCCCGGCGAACCTGCGCGTCGTCAACCTGTGGGCAAAATTTGAGGGTTTTAGTGCTCTAGCACAGACGGAGCGCGCGCAACCCGCTATTGAATCCATAGCAAAGCCATTACCTGACGAGACCCGCGTCAAAACCCTGGTATTTGCCGGCCACACCGACGTCGTTCCGACCGGCCCGCTCGAGCACTGGCACAGCCACCCTTTCACGCCCAGCCACCGGGACGGCAAGCTGTACGGACGCGGCGCTGCCGACATGAAGTCTTCGATCGCGGCGATGGTCGTGGCGGTCGAGGAATTTTTGGCGACGCACCCCCGGCCGGCGCTGTCGATCGCCTTCCTCATCACCAGCGACGAGGAAGGCCCCGCCATCGACGGCACGGTTGTGGTCTGCGAGCAGCTCTCAAAGCGCGGCGAAGTGCTCGACTACTGCATCGTCGGCGAACCTACGTCGGTCAGCCGGCTCGGCGACACGATCAAGAACGGCCGGCGCGGCACCCTGAGCGGCAAGCTGACCGTCAAGGGCGTGCAGGGCCATATTGCCTATCCGCAACTGGCGAAAAACCCGATTCACCTGTTCGCGCCCGCGCTGGCCGAACTTGTCGCCACCCGCTGGGACGAAGGCAACGCCTTCTTTCCGGCCACCAGCTGGCAGGTGTCGAACATCCATGGCGGAACCGGCGCATCGAACGTTATTCCGGGCGAGCTTGTGGTCGATTTCAACTTTCGCTTTTCCACCGAATCGACGCCCGAGAGCTTGCAGCAGCGTTTGCTGGCGGTGCTGAGTAGGCACCAGCTGGAATACGAGATCAAGTGGACACTCGGCGGCCTGCCCTTTTTGACGACGCCGGGTGCGCTGGTCGAAGCGGTGCGGGGCGCGATTCTGGCCGAAACCGGCGTGCAAACCGAGCTGTCGACGACGGGCGGCACCAGCGACGGTCGCTTCATCGCCAAAATCTGCCCGCAGGTGATCGAGCTGGGACCGGTCAATGCGTCAATTCACCAGGTCAACGAGCACGTCCTGGTCGCATCGCTCGATCCGCTGAAGAATATTTACAAGGGTGTCCTGGAGCGCCTGGCTGCGGCATGAGCGCTGCCAAGGCTGACGCGCCGATCACAGTTCTGGCGCTGATCGACCGCATGACGGCGCGCCTGGAAGCTGCCGGCCTGACCCTTTCCGACGGCTTCGGCCACGGAACGACCAATGCTTTCGACGAAGCCGCCTGGCTGGTGCTGTGGCGGCTCGGTTTGCCGTTGGGCGACCTGGATTCAGTGCAAAATCAGCCTGTAGCGCCCGTGGATCAAGCGCGGGTAGCTATGCTTTTGGAAGCACGCATCGCCACCCGAAAACCCGCCGCCTACCTCACCAACGAAGCGTGGCTGATGGGCGTGCCGTTTTACGTCGATGAACGCGTCATCATTCCGCGCTCCTTCATTGCCGAACTGATCGTCGATGAAAGCATAGACCCCTGGCTCGGGGAAGACACGCACCGCGTGCTCGACCTCTGCACCGGCAATGGCAGCCTGGCCGTGCTGGGGGCGATGGCCTGGCCCGATGTGGTGGTCGACGCCGCCGACATCAGCCTGGACGCGCTTGAGGTCGCCCGCATCAATGTCGACAAACACGGCTTGAACCGCCGGATTACGCTGCTTGAATCAAACGGCCTGGCCGCCTGCCAGGGCCGGAAAAATGGCGGCTACGACCTGATTTTGTGCAACCCGCCCTACGTCAATGCAACCACCATGGCCGCCCTGCCGGCCGAATTCAGGGCCGAACCGGCGCTGGCGCTGGCCGGTGGCGATGACGGCATGGACTTTATCCGAAGGCTTTTCCTGACGGCAGCGGCCCATATGAGCAAATATGCGGTATTGGTGCTGGAAATAGGCAATGAGCGTGAAAATTTTGGACGTGCCTTCCCCGGGCTTGAACCCTTGTGGTTCGAGACCAGCGCCGGCCCTGACCAGGTGTGCCTCCTCACGCGCGAGCAGCTGGCCCTGCAGCACTGACAGCAAGCTCGACAGCCGGCGCATCGGTATGGTGGAAGCCGACGGTTGGCCAAGCCGCCGCCGCTGAAAAAACTGATGCCGTGTCCCGGCGGCGATACTGTTCCGAGGCATCCAGCCCGGCGACGCAGACCGCGCTGCCATGGTTCAATCACTGCCGAATGCCCCAGAAAGTGCCACATGGAATTATTCGGGATCAAATGGGTCGGTGTTAGCGCCGAAAATGGCCAAAAATTACTTCTGTCGATGATATTCGTCGCCGCGGTGCTGCTGATAAGCGTGGTTACCAAGGCGCTTCTTGGAAAAGTCGCGGCAGGTGACCACGACCCAGGCGCGCAGCTCAAGTTCTGGATGCGCCAGGGCGTAAGCCTGCTGAGTGCCGTTGTACTGATCCTCGGGCTGCTCTCGATCTGGTTCAACGATCCCGCGCGACTTGCCACGGCATTCGGATTGATGTCGGCCGGCCTTGCGTTTGCGCTCCAGCAGGTCATCACCGCTCTGGCCGGGTACTTCGTTATTTTGCGAGGCTCCACCTTCACCGTCGGCGACCGGATTTCGATGGGCGGCGTGCGAGGCGACGTAATGCGGCTGGGTTTCCTCCAGACCACCATCATGGAAATGGGCCAGCCGCCCAGCGTTCAGGCTGCCGATCCTGCGATGTGGGTCAAAAGCCGGCAGTTCACCGGCCGCATCGTCACCGTCAGCAACTCGCGCATATTCAGCGAGCCCGTTTTCAATTACACCCGCGAGTTTCCGTATATCTGGGAGGAAATGACCATTCCCATTACCTTCAAGGAAAAGCGTGCCCTGGTGGAGGAGATTCTTCTGGAGGCGGCTGCGAAGCACGGCGTTGCCGTGGACAAAATTCCTGCTGACGAAAGCGCTCTTATCCAAAGAAACTTTGGTATCGGCACAGACGACATGAAACCGCATGTTTACTTTCGCATTACGGACAACTGGCTCGAATTGACCGTTCGTTTCATGGTGGGCACCCACAGCATTCGCAGCGCAAAAGACGCGATGAGCCGTGAAATCATCCAGAGGTTCGATGCGGGGGACATTGGCATCGCTTCGGCAACGTACGACATCGTCGGCTTCCCGCCCATCGAAATTCGGCGGGGGCGACCACGTGCTTAAAAAAGCGATTTCCAAAACCCTCGGTTTTGTAACCGACACGTTCTGGATCGTTCCCGGGCTCATGGTGTGTCTCGGCATTCTTGGCGCCATCGGCCTGATTGAAATCGACCGCAGCGGTTCCCTGCCGGATTCCCTGCTGCAGAGCAAGTGGCTCTACAACGGAAGCGGAACCGGCGCACGCACCTTGCTGGGCGCGGTGGCCTCGTCCACCATTGCCGTGGCAGGCACGGTGTTTTCAATCACGATTGCCGCGCTTTCCCTGGCGGCCGGCCAGATGGGGCCGAGATTGCTGCGCAACTTCACCCGCGACCGCGGCAACCAGCTGACGCTGGGCGCTTTCCTTGCTACTTTTTCCTATGCCCTGATGGTTCTGCGCAGTGTGCGGACGCAGGAAGAAGGCGCCTTCGTGCCGCACCTGTCGCTGTCGGTGGGCATTCTGCTGGCATTTTGGTGCGTCGGCATGCTGGTGTATTTCGTCGGGCACAAGGCCAGCCGGATCAACGTGGATACCGTGATCGAACTGGTCAGCGAAGATGTTCTGACAGCGATCCAGAAGCTGACCACGGATGAAAAGCAGGCCGCCCCGCCTCCCGACGACTTCTGGGCCGATGCCGTGCCCGTGACCGACGCGCGTCGGGGCTACCTGCAGCGTCTCGACCAACCGGCGCTGGCCGACTGGGCGGCCGGCCGCAACACGGCGATCAAGCTGCTGATAAAGCCCGGCGATTATGTGTTTCCCGGCGCGCCGATCGCCGTCGTTAAGCCGCTGGCGGACAGCACCCACGAGGTCGGCGAGGCCATCCTGTCCGCCACCGGGCTGGGCAGCGAGCGCACCAGTTCCGACGATCTGGAATACACCATCCGGCAACTGGTCGAGGTGGCGGTACGGGCGCTGTCTCCCGGCATCAACGATCCGTATACCGCCATCAGCGTGCTGGACCGCCTGGGGGCGTCCCTGTGTAACATGGCCGGCCGAAATCTGCCTAGCGGTGTCTGGCTGCGCGACGGAAAAACCTGTCTGTTGGTCCCCGGTGTGGACTATGAAGGCCTCACCGACGCAATGTTTCACATGATCCGGCAAAACGCCGCCGGCAGCGCAGCGGTGCTCATCCGCATACTCGACGTTCTCACGGCCGTGGCGTCGTGCGAGCCGCGCCGCGATCGCCATGCCGCGCTGGCACGACACGCGAAACTGGTGGTCGACGATGCCCGCCGCAGCATCGGGAACAGCGCTGATCTGCGCGACCTGATGGCTCGCTTCGCCCAGTTCGACGAAGTGCGTTCCGGCCGTCTGGCTTAGGCAGCCCCCACCATGCTCGACATCGCAGCGGCTTGCCTGGTCTTCACCGCGCTCCTGGCCTACCTTAACCACCGATTCGTCGGTTTGCCCACCGCTATCGGCGTGATGGTCATCGCACTCGCGCTATCGCTTGGCGTTCTCGGGCTGGACAAATTAGGGATCGACGGAGGTTTGCGGCAATACGAAGAATCGTTTCTCAAACGAATCGACTTCTCCAGCGTGCTCATGCAAGGCATGCTTTCATTTCTGCTGTTTGCCGGGGCATTGCATGTCGATGTTTCGGCGTTGAGGCGCTATCGGTGGCAGGTGGCTTCGCTGGCGCTTCTGGGTACTGTCACTTCGACATTCCTGATCGGCTTCGGCATGAATCTCTTGCTGCCGTGGATCGGCCTGCCGCTTCCGCTGCTGCATTGCCTGTTGTTCGGCGCCCTGATTTCCCCTACCGACCCGATCGCGGTGTTGGGGATCCTGCGATCGGCAGGCGCGCCGAAGACGATGGAAATCGTGATCGCCGGTGAGTCACTTTTCAACGATGGTGTCGGCGTGGTGATTTTCTCGTTGCTTCTCGGCGTGATGGCCAGCGGCGTGGTGCCCAGCGCAGGCGAAGGGCTCGAACTGCTGCTGCGCGAAGCCGGAGGCGGCGTCCTGTTTGGCTTCGCGCTCGGATATATGACATTCCGGCTGCTCAAGAGCATCGATCAGTACCAGGTCGAAGTTTTGTTGACTTTGGCCGCCGTCATGGGCGGCTATGCGCTTGCCAGTCACCTCCACGTTTCGGGTCCGCTCGCCATGGTGGTGGCCGGGCTGATGATCGGCAACGGAGGCCGGGCCAAGGCAATGTCCGACGTCACCGTGCGCTATGTGGACATGTTTTGGGAACTTTTGGATGAAATGTTGAATGCTGTTTTATTCGTACTCCTCGGGATGGAGGTCCTGTTGATCGATATTTCGCAAACCTTGCTCGTGGGCGGCCTTGCAGCGATTCTCGTCACGCTGGCGGCCCGGGCATTGACCGTAGGGCTGCCGGTGGCGCTTGCACAGCGCGGCTTCGGCTTGCCCAGGGGATCTCCCGTCGTGCTGACCTGGGGAGGCCTTCGTGGCGGCATATCGGTCGCGCTTGCGCTTTCGATCCCGGGAGGTTCATCGCGCGATGCGGTCTTGACGCTGACCTATTGCGTGGTCATCTTCTCCATACTGGGACAGGGCCTCTCGATTGGGCGCGTGGTGCGCAAGGCGGCATCCGGGCCGCCTTCACCGCAGCCACGCAAACCCTGAGGATCACAACGTTCCACTTCAATGCAGCCGCCAGACCGAAAAACCGACCGGCCTGCTTGTCTATCGCCCGGCGAACCCGGTTTGTCTGACCGCGGCGACCATGGCCGCCCTCCAGGCCGAATTTCTGGCCGACCCGATGCTGGTTCTGGCCGGCGGCCCTGACGGCATGGCCGTTAATCGCGTCCTTTTCCTGACCGCCACTTCGTAGATGGGCGAAAATGCGGCAATGATTCCCGACCCTGTTTTGCTTGCAAGCCTTCAATGATCACCCTAAAAAACGTCGTTCTGCGCCGAGGCGCCAAAGTCATCCTGGACAGCGCCTCCGTCACCCTAAATCCGGGCGAAAAAATCGGCCTTGTCGGCCGCAACGGCGCGGGCAAGTCGTCGCTGTTCGCAATGCTCAACGGCACGCTGCACGAGGACGGCGGCGAGTTCTCCATCCCCACGCAGTGGCGCATGGCGCAGGTCGCGCAGGACATGCCCGAAACCGCCCAAAGCGCGACCGCCTACGTCGTCGAGGGCGATGTCGTGCTGCTGGCGGCGCAGTCCGAGGTCGAAGCCACTGAAGCCAGCGGCGACGGCGACCGCATGGCGCATGCCTACATGGACCTGTACGACGCCGGCGCGCACGACGCGGAAGCGCGCGCGCAAGCGCTGATCCTCGGTCTGGGCTTCAAGGTGGGCGAATTGGGCAATCCGGTGAACAGCTTTTCCGGCGGCTGGCGCATGCGGCTGCAGCTGGCGCGGGCGCTGATGTGCCCGTCGGAACTGCTTCTGCTCGACGAGCCGACCAACCACCTGGACCTGGATGCGCTGGTCTGGCTGGAAGCCTGGCTCAAACGCTACCAGGGAACGATGCTGGTCATCAGCCATGACCGCGAATTCCTCGACGCGGTCACCGACGTGACGGTACACATCGAAAGCGCCAAGCTGACGCGTTACGGCGGCAATTACAGCAAGTTCGAGGACCTGCGCGCCGAGCAGATGTCGCTGCAGCAAGGCGCGTATTCAAAGCAGCAGGACAAGATCGCCCACCTGCAGAAATTCATTGCCCGCTTCAAGGCCAAGGCCAGCAAGGCCAAGCAGGCGCAAAGCCGCGTCAAGGCGCTCGACCGAATGGAAAAAATCGCGCCGCTGCTGGCCGAAGCCGATTTCACTTTCGAGTTCAAGGAACCGGCGAATCTGCCGAACCCGATGCTGTCGATGCAGAACGCCTGGTTCGGCTATCCGCCGCCCGAAGACGCGCCGGAAGGAACAAAGCCGACCGTCATCGTGCAAAACGTCAGCAAGTCGGTGCTCGCCGGACAGCGCATCGGCATCCTGGGCGCTAACGGCCAGGGCAAATCGACGCTGGTCAAAACCATCGCGCGCGCCCTCGCACCGATCCAGGGCGAGATGACCGAGGGCAAGGGGCTGAACATCGGCTACTTCGCCCAGCAGGAACTCGACGTGCTGCGCCTGGGCGACAACCCGTTGGAGCACATGATTCGCCTCGTCAAGGAAGTCAGCGCCGCCGGCAAGCTCGGCAACCAGCCGACGCGCGAGCAAGACCTGCGCAGTTTCCTGGGCAATTTCAACTTCGGCGGCGACATGGTCAAGCAGTCCGTCGGCAGCATGAGCGGCGGCGAAAAAGCGCGGCTGGTGCTGTGCATGATTGTCTGGCAGCGTCCGAATCTGCTGCTGCTCGACGAGCCGACCAATCACCTGGACCTGGCCACGCGCGAAGCGCTGTCGATGGCGCTCAACGAGTTCGAAGGCACTGTCATGCTTGTCAGCCACGACCGCGCCCTGCTGCGCGCCGTCTGCGACGAGTTCTGGATGGTCTCGCGCGGCGGCGTCGCGCCCTTCGACGGCGACCTGGACGACTACCAGCGTTACCTGCTCGACGAAGCCAGGCGACAGCGCGACGAAGCTAAAAAATCCGCCAACGGTCCAGTCGTGCTATCTGCTACCAAAAACATAGCTGCCGGCGCTGATGGGGAAACCGGGAAAGGCCGATTCGATGCTAAAAAATCGCCCGGCAACAAAGACAACGCGCAACGCCGCCAGCAGCAGCCTGACGGCGTCAAACCGTTGCGCCGCGAACTGGTGAAAATCGACCAGCGGATGCAAAGCCTGCAAAGCGAAAACGCGAGCCTCGAGAATCTCTTGACGACAGCGAGGTCGCCAGCGGAAATTGCCCAGGCCGGCAAGCGCCTCAAGACCATCGAGGCCGACATCGGCGAGCTGGAAGAGCGCTGGCTGCTGCTCACCGAGCAGCTGGAAGCGGCGTCCGTGTAAACGACCACATCTGGAAGGAATGAAGCATGATGCCCAAGAATGCCCTCGACCTGGCCGCCGGCGACCCGGCGCTTGAAGCGGCCGTCAAACGCGGCCGCAAGCTGCTTAACAAGCGCGCGCTGGTCGCCGCCGTCGCCAGCGCGGTGCCGCTGCCTGGCCTGGACTGGGCGGTCGACGTTGCGCTGCTGTCAAAAATGATTCCGGCGATCAACAAGGAGTTCGGCCTGGCCCCAGCGCAGATCGACCAACTCGATCCGAAAAAGCGCGAACAGGTCCGCAACGCGGCCGCCACCGTGGGTTCGCTGCTGATCGGCAAATTCATCAGCCGCGACCTCGTCATCAAGGCCGTCACGAAAATCGGTACGCGGCTTGCTGCGAAGGAAGTCGCCAAATTCATTCCGCTGGCCGGCCAGGTCGTTGCCGCCGGCATCGGTTTTGCGGCGATTCGCTATTTCGGCGAAGAGCACATGAAGGACTGCATTCGCGTCGCGCGCCAGGCGCAGCTGAGGCTGGCGTAACGCGCCCGGCCATCCGCGTTTCGTGGCCGGGCCACGCCGGCGACCCGGTCAATCCACAAAGGGCAGCTCCACATACGACGCGCCAGGTTCGCGCAGGTGCAGCGTGTCCGAGCCAATCTTCTGCGGGTTGTAAATATGCGCCCATACCACCTCGGTGACGGGGGTGTCGGTGTTGGCGATCTCGACGCGTATGCGGCTGCCTTTGCTGAACTGGTAGGCCATCGGGCGCAGCGGGATTTCCAGCCGCAGGAGCGTGCCAGGCGGTGAAAACACCTGCGACTCGTGCAGGTAGTACGGCGCGTCGGGCGTGCTGAGCGTTGCATCGCGCGCATAAGCCGACAGGCTGTGCGAGGCGCGCAGGCAGCCCTTGGTGACGATGACGGCGCGCGGCTGCGCGCCGGGCGGCGCGTGGGCGTCGGGGGCGAACTGCTCGCTGACCTTGATGAAGACATCGGTATCGTGGCGCGTGCTCTGGATAAAGATCACCGCCTTGGCGTCGCCCTCCAGCGTGCGCTCGCTCGCGAGCGACTCACTGGTGAAGGTCAGCACGGCGCGCACCGTGTCAGACCCCTGCGGCGTCATCACCGCGCTGCCGAGCACCCATGACGGCTGCGGATAGCTGTAGCTGACCGCCGCGTCGCCGGTGCCTTCGGTTTGAGGGGCTCCAGCATGCAAAGAGCCGTCGTTGAGCGAGGCGACGCTGCCGGTTTTTTGCGTGCCGAGGAAATACTTCTCACGCCTTGCATGCCCGGGCGGCCAGGCTTTTTCCTGTTTGATCAGCTGCGCGCCGCGCACCGGGTATTCGACGGCGGGACGCGAATCGTAGGAGGTGGCAATGCCTTTGAGGTAGCGGTCGTAGAACGGCAGCAGCACGTCGCGGTGAAAAGGTATCGACTCGAACTCGGCGGCTGCCGCGAACGGCGTCGGCGCGCCGCTGATAAGCAGCTTGCACTTGTCGCCGAGCAGCCGGCTCGCCAGGATGTTGCCTTCCAGGTGCAGATCCTGCTTGGCCCAGACACCGATCGAAAACACCGGAACCTCGATCTCGCCTGCCCGATGGATGGCGGAGCGCTCTTTCCACCAGGCGTCGTTCAGCGGATGCTGGCTGACCTCGTAGGCCATGTCGTGCGCCAGTTCGCGCGGCGCGGCGCCGTTGGCCGGATAGCGGTTGGCGACGCGCACGTTGGCGTTGAACCAGATGCCGAACCAGTCGGACTCGATGCCGTTCAGCGTGCCGAAGAAGCGGTAAAAGTCCAGGGCGCCGTCGTACGGCGCAATACAGGCCAGGTGCGTCGGCTTCTGGATGGCCATGTGCCACTGCGACATGGCGTAATAAGACTGGCCAATGCCACCCACCTTGCCGCTGCTCCAGGGCTGGGCCGCTATCCACTCGATGATTTCGTAGTGGTCGCGCTGTTCCGCCTCGTCGAACAGGTTATAGCCGCCACCGGACATGCCGCTGCCGCGCACATCGGCATGCACGTACGCGTAGCCCTGCTCGACGTACCACTCGATCGGGCCGGTCTCGCGCCAGAGGAACTGGGGCGTCGCCGGCAGTTCGTTGTTGTCGTAACGGTAAGGCGACGCGGCGTACAGCACCGTAAACGGACCGGCTCCGTCAGGCCGGTAGATGCGCGTGGCGATTTCCACGCCGTCGCGCATGCGGATCAGCACATCTTTTTCTTCAACCACTTTGGTCTCAGCTTTGCGGCGTGAAATTGAACGACCTGGCAATGGGCTGCCACTTTTCCATGTCCGATTTCAAGCGCGCGGCCAGTTCGTCCGAAGTGGACCAGCGCGGTTCAAGGCCCCGGTCCTGAAGCGCCTTGATGACGGCAGGCGTTCCGATCGCCGCCTTGATAGCCGCATTCAGGCGCTGCACATGGGGCGCCGGTGTTTTCACCGGAACGAAGAAGCCAAACCAGTCGTTGATGACGATGTCGCGGTATCCCTGTTCGACAAAGGTGGCGACATTTGGAATAAAACGGCTGCGCTTTTCACCCGTGGTGCCCAGAATGCGGCATTTGCCGCCTTCGAGAAACGGCATGAAGTCGCCGACCGGCGCGCAGACCGCGGCAAGCTGGCCGCCGATCATTTCCAGAATTGCAGGGGTCGTGCCGCGGTACGGCACATGCGTCAATTCGACGCCGGCGGCGCGCGCCGCCATGCTGCCGACGAAATGCAGTGTTGACGCCGCCGCCGGGGAACCGAAATTGGCCAGGCGGGGATTGGCCTTGCACCAATTGAAAAACTCGGGCATCGACTTCACGCTGTCGGGAACCATCGGGCCGACGGCGAACGCTACGTCGAACACCGCCCCCAGTGAGACCGGAATGAAATCGGCCACCGGGTCGTACGGCAGCTTGGTGTGCGTAAACGGATACAGGTACATCAGCGGCGCAGGCACGGTCAGGATGCTGGTGCCGTCGGCCGGCGCGGATTTGACCGAGGAAATCGCAATCAGACCGGAAGCGCCGACACGATTGTCAACAATGACATTGCGCGCATAGGCTGGCTGGATGGCGTCGGCGATGCGCCGCGCGAACAAATCCATCAGCGTTCCGGCAGGCGAAGCCAGGATGATTTTTGCAAGGTTCGGGGGCTCCGCTTTTTGCGCCAGCACTGCGGGGAATCCGCCGCCCGCCGTCAAGGCGGCTGCGGCGGAAAGCTGCAAGACTTCCCGCCGTTTGAGGGTTTTGTCGATACGCATCGTTGTCTCCTTCAATAATTACGTTAGCTTCACAAGCCGAGAACGCGCTCGGCATTGCCGTGCATGATCTTTTCCATGACGTCGTCCTTGTAACCCAGCTCGCGCCACTCGCGCAGGATGCGCTCGTAGGGCAGGCTCGGATAGTCGCTGCCGAACATGATCATGTCCTGCAGCCGGCCGCGAATGTCGACTTTCAGGTTGCCCGGGAAATGCTTGGGCGCCCAGCCCGACATCTCCCAATAAACGTTGCCCTTGTGCAGCGCGACCGCCGTGGTTTCCTCGACCCAGGGCCAGCCGGGGTGCGCCATGATGATCTTGAGCTTCGGGAAGTCCGCCGCCAACTCGTCGATGTGCGAAGGATGCGCATGGCGCACCAGCGCGCCGTTGTCGCCGGGCATGCCGGCGCCCATGCCGGTGGTGCCGACGTCGATCATCACCGCGGCGCCCAGCGAATCGATCAGCTCGAACAGCTCGTAGTAGCGCCTGTCGTTGACGGCGAAGTGCTGCATGATGGGGTGAAAGTGAAAGCCGATGAAGCCGAGTTCCAGGGCCGCCTTTTTGACCTGGCGAAACGCGATTTCACCCTTGGCGGGCTCGACCGCGCCCCAGCACTGGATAACGCGCTCGGGGTGCCGCTTCCACATGTCGTGAACATACTCGTTGGTACATGGCGGCGTGGCGACCGTGGTTTCCAGGTCGAGCGCGACCAGGCAGGCATCGACGCCGGCGTCGGTGAATTCCTGAATCACGTCGTCTTCGGTCTTGGCAACCCAGTCGCGCTTCCAGTAGGTCGCGAGCGCCTCTGGATACGGCCCCTGCGCGTCGATCCAGGTCTGGGTGCCCGGGTAGCAATGGAGGTCGATGATTCTCATGATTAGTCCTAAATTGATAGCTGTTAAGGCACGCTGATCAAGCGCTGGGGGCCGATTTCTCACTTAAAAGGTAACTACTCAGCTCCCAATCAAGCTCAGTAGTGTCCGGTTAATTCAGGGGTGACCAGCCGCAAATCCCATATTGATGCGGGTTTGCGGCGATTTTGATGTGTCCACGATTTGAATTCACGAA
>Ga0136611_10001427_pt1 | contig 16580 bp, 14 predicted proteins | sample AntDrymUQ2232306_2_FD_106645 | JGI IMG/M metagenome (GOLD analysis project Ga0136611, IMG submission 106645) | Polar desert sand microbial communities from Dry Valleys, Antarctica - metaG UQ223 (23.06) | ecosystem: Environmental > Terrestrial > Soil > Desert | place: Antarctica: Dry Valley...
GGATGGCGGCGGGCGTGCTCGCACTGATCTTCGAGGATCACGCTCACCGCCACGAGCACGAGACACCCACCCACGAGCACCGCCACGTCCACGACGAGCACCATCAACACGATCACGAACCGGTGAGCGATGCTCGCGAGCCGCACTCCCACCAGCACCGACACGAACAGCTGGCTCACTCGCATGCGCACACCAGTGACATTCACCACCGTCACCCGCACGACTGAGAACGAGCGCCGGCCCGCGCTCTTGGTCACGACTCCAGAGCGGCGATGAGATCGGCGACCGTGGGCGAGTTCTCGGCGCCGTAGAGACGACACGCGAAGCCGACCGCGTCGCTCGGGAACGGATCGCGTCCGTCGATCAGGGTGAGCCGGCGAAGCCGATCCGCCTCCTCCGGTGTCTCCACGCGTCTGAGCTCGAGCGTGGCAGCGATCCCGACCGAACGGGGCGACAAGGCCAGCGACATCACAACGTTCGGGATCATGATCAGGCGGGCGCGGCGAGCGTGATCGAGCGCTGTCGGGGTGCGATTGTGTTCACCGTGGCTTCCGACCATTGCGAGGCGCGCAGAAACGGCCGCGCTGCCAGAGGGCATCGCCCTACATCCCGAGTTCGATCTCGGAGCGCTCGATTCGGACGGGTTCGGGAATCGCGCTGCGCTGTGAAGAAAGTTCGATACCCCGGCGAGACGCCCAGGTGGTGACCGCTTCCTCGAGGGCTCCGGATCTGCTGTCGTAAGGGATTCGGAATTCGGGGTGGAGTGTCTTGGCGACGGTGGCGAGTTGTTCCGTAGTGACCGGCTCGCCGATTGCCCAGCTGCGCCACGCGGCGAGTGCGCGTTGTCGTTGCTGTAGGACGTCGATGCGTCCTTCGTGATGTGCCCAGCGGTCGAGGGTGGTCTTGTAGAAGTCATCGTTGCGGACAGCGTCGTGGGCGCTGATCGCGGTGGAGAGAGCTCGTTGGGCTGGCCCGGCGTCGTCCAGCGCAGCCTGGAAGCGGGCTTGCGCGTTGGCGACGAGTTGCTCGGCAGCGGCCAGCACCTCGCGCGCCGGTCGGTGGGCGAACCGCTTCGCGCCGGCGAGCGCTCGCGCCGCGTCGAGGCGTACTTGCCTGGCGACGTCGAGTCCTTCGCGGGCGCGTCGAATCGCCGCGTCGAAAGGCGCTGCGACGGCAACGGCCGTCTCCATCCGCTGTTGTGCGGCGCCGACCTTGCCGGCGTGTTGCTGCCGTCGGGTCGGCGCCAGTGCTTGCTCCTCGCGCGTGGCGGCGAGCTCGGCGGCGATTTCGGCGCGGAGGTCTTCGAACCAGTCGGGGATCTGACAGCGCGGCTGCGACGGTGGTGCCGGCGGCTGCTGCTGTCTCGGTTGCTGGTGTGCGAGGTTGCGGCGCTGGGTGACGGCGGGGGTGTCGGCGCGGTCGGAGGCGAGGATCCCGTCGAGGACGTCGCGGGCCTCGGTGAGATCGTGGGTGTCGGTGACGACGAGGACGAGGTTCTCTTCCCGGCCGCGGGTCATCGCCACGTAGAGCCCGCGGCACGTGGTGGCGGGTGTGGCGAGGGTGAGGCTGGTGGTGAGGGTGTCGGACTGGTTGCCGTGTTCGGTGGCTGCGTAGCCGAGCCGGACGTGGTCGCGGACGTAGGCGGCGGGCAGGGTCACGGTGCCGTGTCCACCGATTCGGGTCACGGTCAGCTCACCGCTGTCGCCGATCCGGGTCACGGTCCACAGCTCCCTGTTGCGGACCGTGTCCCCACGGTCGGTGTGGAGCCGACGGTCGTTGCGCCGGGTCGCGACGATGTCGTCGACGTGGGCGTACTCGCTGTCGGCGATCAGCGCCCATCGGGTCGGGTCCAGCTCTGCGTGGTCGATGCGGACCTGTTGGATGTGCGCGTTGATCTTGTCGACGTGGTCGTTGGTGGTGGTCGTGATCGCCGTGGTCGCGCCTTGCTGGTGGGCGGTGCGCCAGTGGCTGGCAATGGTGTCGAGGTGTTCGTCGAGGGTGCCGGGGATGATCCGGCCGTGATGTTGGTAGTGGTCGAGGGCGCGCGGGTCACCGTGTCGCAGCATCAGCGACGCGGCCGCCTCCCATGGTGCGTTGAACCGGTGGACGTGTTGCAGTTCGACGGTGCGGCCGTTGTTGCAGAGTTCGGCGAACAGGCCGCCACGGCCCACGGCTTGAAGCTGGTGCGGGTCGCCGACGAGCACGAGGCGCCAGTTCCGATCGGAGGCGAGTTCGGTGAGTTGGGTGAGGTTGGGGGTGCCGAGCATCCCGGCTTCGTCGATCACGACCGTCGTTCCGGAGGCGAGTTGCCATTCGGGGTCGGGGGGCCGGTCGGGTTGTGACCATTCGTGGAGCAGTTTGGCGACGGTGTCGGATCGCATCCGTGTCTCGTGTTCGAGGACACGGGCAGCCTTCGCGGTCGGTGCGAGGCCGTACACGGGCCGGTGTTGGCGGTGGAGATCGGCGACCGCGGCGGCGAGCATCGTGGTCTTGCCGGCGCCGGCCGGGCCGACGATCAACACCAGCCCGTCGTGCCCCGCGACTGCAGCCGCGGCGTCGGCCTGCAGCGTGTCGAGTCCGTGGCGGTCGATCGTTGGCGATGGTGATGGTGCGGGGGCTTGGGCGTCGAGCGCCCAGGTCAGGATCTGCTCCTCCTGAGCGAGGATCATGCTGCTCGTGACATGCGCAGCGACGGGTTCGATCCACATCGACCGACCATCCGACACCCGGCGTGGCGTGTGCGGGTTGGTGGGTAGGTCGAGGTCGACGCAGTCCTCGAGCACCTGATCCGCGGCCTGTTCGAGGCGGGCCGCCCACCGTGTCCCGTCGTGGCCGGGTCGTGGGCGTTGCAGATCGCAGATCGCCCGGACGACATCGGCGCGATGCCACGTCGACGACTTGGCCGAGAGATGGTCGATCACGTCGATCACCCTCACCGCCTCCGCGACAGGGATCTCGCGGGCAGCGTCGGTGATCGACTCGGTGAGCTGTTCGGCGGTGATGCCGAGGTTGGCGGCTTCTTGTCGCCACCGTGTCCGCAGATCGGTGACACTGTGACCGGTCTTGTGACCACGGGTGTCGACGGCTGCTTCTCGGCCGAGGACCGCGCGTTCCCAACGTGTCGGATCGCGGCCCTCGCGGGCGGTGAACTCGGCAACCTTCGCCTTCAACGCGACGTCGACCTCGACGGTTCGTTTCGAGAACTCGGCGAGCAGATCGGATGGGACACCGGCGATCTCGGCCTGCCCGGTGACGATCTCCCCGAACGCCACCCCGTACCGGTGGGTCAGCTCGGCACGCAGCACCGACTGATACAGCCCGCCCAGCGTCCGCTGGTGCCGTTTCAGGAACTTGGCGTCCAACGCCAACCAACGCCCATCCCCGGTCTGCACCTTCGCCGAGACCACAACATGCGTGTGCAACTGCGGGTCATCGAGGCGTGATGTGGTCTGGCGGAACGCGGCGACCGTGAGACCGTTCGTGTCCGGGTGCAACCGTGACCCGTTCGAGCGGACACGCGTCGTCGCCCCGAACCGCTCCAGATGGGCGACCACCGCGTTGACGGCGACGTCGTGACATTCGGCGAGGCCTTCGTCACCGGTCAGTGCCCACCACACGCTCAGCGACTTCGGTGCCGACAACGTCGCGTCGAACCCGGCAACAGCGCGGATCACCTTCCCGTTCGACATCGTGCGATCGGTCAACGGGAGACCGAGCTGGGCGCCGGTCGTCGGGTCGTGACCGGACAGCAGCAGCTCGAGCGCCTCGGTCGAGACCTCCCCAGACAGTCCCAGCGCGGCCGCTTGGGCTCCCTGCCACACACCAGGGACCTCACCCGGTGCCTTCGTCAGATACCGCGTGTAATAGCTCGCTGTCGCCGCTGCAGAGCCGGCGTACAGCGTCGTCACGCGCATCATCGGGACCACTCCCTGCTACGCGCGGGCACCTGTCTGTCGTTCTTGGCGGTGAGCGGTGCGCGGTTCATCGAGAGTTCGGTTCCGAGTCAGCCCGCGTCGAGGAGCGACAGCTGGGCGGGTGCTACGTCGCGACGACGCGCGGCGTTGCGGGTACGCAACTGCGAGGGTCCGGTCGACGTCGGTTCGCGATGCGAGGTCGAGGCGTCGACGCTGATGACGTCAGCTGGGATCGTCAGCCGGTAGCTGCCGGCGTCGAACGTACCGGAGGACGCTCGTTGCTGGCGTGGCGAGACGAGGCCGGCGGCGGTGAGCACGGCGAGGGCGCGTGCGGCGGTGTTCTTCGACACGCCAAGTTCGACAGCCAGCGCCCTCACCGACGTCGAGACGGTGTTGGGAGCCGAGTCACGCGCCGACGCAACGAGAAGCTCGAGCGCCGACCACGCCTGCGCACCCACGTCGCGGCGCAATGCCGAGGCGGCGGGGTGCACGACGATCGACCGTGTCGCCATCACAGGGTCACCGCTTCACCAAGTGGATGGTTCGCGGCCGTGGGCGCAATGTGACGACGCGGCCGGTGCGCATCAGTTCGATCAACGCCCATCGCGGGACGCGCATGCATGCACCGAGCCTGATCACCGGCAATCCTTCGACACCGCCAGAAGACTCGTAGTCGCGGGCGAGCTGATACGCGAGCGATCGGCCGATGCGCAACGCCCGGGCTGCTTCCTCCACCGTCAACAACGCCGGCACCGCCGCCTCGGAACGGTCGAGATCGACGAACGGTTCCTCGAGTCCTTCCACGTCAGCTCCTCATCCCTTCCAGTGACCGGCCAGCGCGCGAGCGCGATCCGGCATCCACGTACGGGGTCGCCGAGGCTGATAGGTGGAAATCTTTCGGCGACGAGTTGTGCTCGCACTCACGGGCCTGTCCGTGAGGCAGCGGTTCGTTCTCGCCTTGGCGATCGTCGCCCGCCCAACGGAGGTCGCGCGTTTTGTCCCATACCTCTAGACAGACCACGAAAATCGGCGCGCGCACCGAAAAAACTTTCGGGAGTCGAAAGATTTTCACGTGGATCGGCCTCCCACTGTGAGACCCACCCTCGTGCGCACGATCCGTTACAACTCGAGGGGGCCTCATCACAACAACGCGCCGAGCAGAGGAGCGGGGGTGAACGGTTGCGACACGACGAGGAAGTCACGAGAGACGAAGGGCGACAGAGCGCTCGACCTGTCGGATCCCGCTGCGTCGCTGCGTCGCTGCGTGGATCGAGTGCTCACTCCTCCGGTCGACTAGACGGTAGAAATGTGCATCGGCTCTCGGACGGCAGCCGGAGATCCAGCCGCCCCGGCAACCCGTTTGCAGGTCCTCGCCTTGCCTCTCTCTGCCTCGACCCGGTGACACCGCCGGCGTTTCTGTCGCGGCGTGAGGGTCCGCGCACGAGCCGAGGAGCTGCAACTACGCTCGAACGAATGTTCGGGACTGGTGGCTCCGATGGTCGCACCCAAACAGCTCTCGCTCTTCGAGGGAACTATGACTCTCGCTGAACTCGCGCCGGACCCCGGCGCCGACTATGGCGAGGTCTTCACTCGGCGATGGGTGGTTGAGCTAATCCTCGATCTCGTCGGGTACACACCTGACCGCGATCTTGCTTCGCTCGTTTTGGTCGAGCCCTCCTGTGGCACAGGAGCATTCCTTGTTCCGGTCATCGACCGACTTGTCGAATCGGCCCGGCTCCACGGACGCGATCTGCGCTCGGCTGAGACAGCAGTGCGGGCATTTGATCTTCTCGATGCGAACGCCGAGCGAGCACGCAAGGCGGTCGCGTCGCGGTTGGAAGAGGCCGGACTGACCGCCGACGAGGGAGAGTCAATCGCCGCGAGTTGGGTCTCGACCGATGACTTCCTTCTGCACGACCACGTTCCGCAGTCCGCTGACTTCGTCGTCGGGAATCCGCCGTACATCCGCCTCGAAAGCGTGGCGCGGCCGATCATGGACGCCTACCGACGGCAGTGCTCAACGATGCGGGGCCGTAGCGACATCTATGTCGGCTTCATCGAGCGAGGTCTTGGTCTCTTGAAGCCGGCAGGAACGCTCGGCTTCATCTGCGCGGACCGATGGATGCGAAATCAGTACGGGGCAGACCTGCGCGAGCTCGTCGCAGACCGCTTCGCCGTCGACGTCGTCATCACCATGCACGACGTTGACGCCTTCGAGGACGATGTGTCCGCCTATCCGGCGATCGTCACTCTGCGAAACGGCCCGCAACGCAGCGCCGTGGTCGCGCAGACGAATAGTTCGTTCGGTCAGCGCGACGCCGGCAAGTTCACTTCCTGGATTCGTCCCCAGCGGCGTCGTGAGATAGCAACACCAGGCGTCGCGGCCTCCCGGATGACTGGTTGGTTCAAGGGACGGGACTCGTGGCCTGCGGGCAGCCCTGCACAGCTGGCCTTCCTCGCCGACATCGAAGCGCGCTTTCCTCCACTCGAGGATGATCGAACCGGTACCCGCGTCGGAATCGGCGTGGCGACTGGCTGCGACGAGGTGTACATCACGACGGATGACAACCTCGTGGAGCCTGAGCGGCTCCTACCGCTCCTGCAGGCCGGAGATACGACCAAGGGCGTTCCGGCTTGGTCCGGTACCTACCTCGTCAACCCCTGGGACGAACACGGGTTGGTGGATTTGAAGCGGTACCGGAGGTTGGCGCGATACCTCGAGGACAACTCGCATCGTCTACGGGACCGACATGTGGCGCGCCGCCGACCGGCACAGTGGTATCGCACGATCGACCGAGTCGATCCCCAGCTCCTGGCGCGTCCGAAGCTGGTTCTTCCCGACCTGAAGGCGTCGTCGCATCCAGTGCTTGACGCCGGAAACTTCTACCCTCACCACAACCTGTATTTCGTTGTCAGCGACGGGTGGGACCTCGAAGTGCTGGGCGGCATGTTGCTCTCGGACGTCGCGAACATGTTCGTCGGTGCCTACTGCGTGAAGATGCGCGGGGGTTGCTATCGATTCCAGGCTCAGTACGTGCGTCGAGTCAGGGTGCCCGATCTCGCGTCGGTGTCAACCGGCGATCGTCGGGCGTTGGCCGCCGCCTTCAGGCAGCGCGATGTCGAGCGGGCGACGTCCGTTGCTCTCCGGCTCTACGGTGTCCGGGATCTGCCACCGCTGCCGTGAACCTCGCGTAGACCGCACATGAATGCGCCGCCGATAGCTCCGAGAGTTCCGAAGGCCGTCGTGCGAACGAACCCGTATTGCGCACCGCTTCGGCTGATGTACGACCGAGTCATCGAGTCGGGCGCAACAAGCTGGAACCAGGTCGAGCAAGAGTTCCTCACCGCGATGTCTCGCTTCGACAGCGGACTCCCGACCATCTTCGATGGCGGTGAGGAGGACAAGAAACGACAGAGCAAGGAACTCAGCGCGGCGATCCAGAACGGCAAGGGCGATTGGTTCAACAACCTGCTCGCGTATCTGTTGGAGCAGTGCTCGGGAGTGGAGACGTTGTACGTCCGCCGCGGTGTCCCGGGTCTTATCATCCCTGAGCACAATCTCGACGGGGTCTATCCGGGCGACCCGACGAGAGAGATCGAGTTCCTTCTCGAAGCGAAGATGATGGGCACGCCGAAGCACGCGAACAGTCCCGGCCAGACGGCGGGAGGCCGCCCCGGATCCGCCGATACGAATAAGCGCGTCAAGGAGCTCGCGTTCAAGTCGATCGACCTGAAGGGTGAGGCCGCCCGTCGACTCACGATGGTCGGCATGGCGCCGACGAGCGGCGGCGCCGGCGGAGGGGATCTCTCGACCTGGCTGCACAGCGGGCGCCCCCGTATCTACTTCTTCATGGCTGTGCGCGTCCTCGGCGACACGGACTTCGCGGCAGTGGTGCGATGGGCTGAGACCGCTGCGCAGGTGGTCGACGCCGTCGGCCTCTACTGCTACGAGCCAACCTCAGAATCGTTCACCAGCTATCGCCGGCGAGGCGGCATCCCCACCGCGTATGAACTCGAGCGAGTGCTGTACCGCGCGTGTACGGAGCTGCAGGGACTGAAGCTGGCACCGCCCCCGCCGATACCGCACGACGTGGAGCCGAGCGCAGCTGCAGAGGCGGAGGCGTTGACCGAGGAAGCGGCCGCGGAGGCGTAGCGATACAACAATACGTGCGCCGTGTTCCAGCCGGGCGAGGTAGCGCATCGACGGTATGGCTCGTTCGCGTGTCAAGCAATCTGCAGCGACGACCGCGCTCCGGAGTGTGAGCGCGCGTGGCGGACCTTGAGGACGTCTCCGGGCTGTTGGCCGAGGATGTCGGCGATGGCGCGCACCGCGCCGAGGTCCTCGGCATCGCTGCCATGTGAGTCGCGGCTATGTGGCGGACGCCCTGCAACGTGCTTTGGGGGAGGCGGGTGTTCCTCCTGCGATGAGCGCGAGCGCACCGTGGTCAACCCGTCGCTCGAGCGAGTACGAGGCCTCCTTGGGTTGCGGAAGACCGAGACGTCGTCACGGCTCAAGGCGCGGTCGGTGGTTGCTCCGGCAAACCTAACGTGCTCCAGATCATCGCTCGGCTGGCCCGCTGTGCCGAGCGAACGAGACTGAGCTCGAATACCAACGCGTCATCGGGAACGAAGATGCTGAAATGTCGCCCTCCATCCATGAGTTCGCTTCCGTAGAGGAACGAATCGTGGACCGTACGCGACCGCCGCTCATAGGCATCTGCCAGCGCACTCGCCTCGTCCGGAGGGAGAACGGAGTCAACGAGGTTTCGGAACCGCTCGCCGCTGCCCGTTCTCGCCGAGCAACTTGCGCAGCGAGGAAGTTGTCCAGGCGCGAGCGTTTCGATCGCGGCGACGAACGCGAGCAAGGCGACGGACGGATGTCGTCGCTGAAGGAGCATCGCTTCGTGGTGCATGAGTATCGCCCTTCCAACCGCGCGAGCGCGTCGCGTAGACGCAGCGGCAATCCTCGAATCGCACTCGGCAAGCCAGGCCGGTAGGGCCGCTGGAACCGTGAGGGAGACTCCGACATCCGTATCGTCGACCCACTCATACGATGACCCGCTTACCGGGCCGGCCGCGCCCATCCACGTCGCGCCGGGCCGATCCGTCGGACCATCACGAACAATCCATGGTGTATCCCACGCAACCGTGAGAAGGGCCGCGATGCGACGAAGTCTCAGCGCTACCGCGGGTAGGCCGTCGCTGATCCATGAGTAGCACTCATGTCTTCCTTCGACGCGAATCAACGCCGAGTAGTGAGGTCTCGCCCAGACCTGAAAGAGGTTGTCTGAGACGTCGACCTTCAGGGTTCCCGCTGGAGATTCGAAGGTGAGGTCACCCTGAACCGTTCGAACTTCGAGACGCACCCCCGTGAACATGAGGCCCGGCTCCTGGACGAGGTACGCAGCCCAGGTCACGGTGGTCCGCGGCCCGCCGTCCGAGAGTGTGTCATTAGCAGCCTCGTTGAGCGATTCGCGCCAATGAAGCAAATCGTCCTCCCTCCGCTCTCCCGTCCCGACCACAGTGACGAGCCACCCTTCGCTCATGTTGACAATCCAAAGCCGCGGTCGCTCTGGCTCATTCGAGCAATGCACCTCTTCGACTCTCACGTCAGAGTCGTATGGCCAGATTGTCTGGGTGCCGTAGGAACTTGATGGCGATCGGCGCGTGATCGCTTGAACGAGACGGTGGTGCACCTCGTCCTTGTGCTGGGCTGGAATGGCCATGTACCACGGCGGTTCGCCCCAGTCGGGGTGAAACCACCCTTTTGGCAGAGTCGGCATCGTTTCATTCTCGCTTCCACCGCGAATTCTTGGACCCGATTAGCGGGGACGGCGCCGTCCAATGCGGTCGACGACCGCACTCTGGCTCTGCGGGAGTGCGTGCGCGTAGACGTTGAGGAGCATCTCTGGGCTGTGGCCGAGGATGTCGGCGATCGCGCGGAGCTCGCCGAGGTCCTTGGCGGTGCTCACCATGTGAGTCGCGGCTGTGTGGCGGAGGCCGTGCGAGGTGATGCGGGGGAGTTCCGCGTGCTCCACGATCAACTGGAGCGCGCGGTCGTACGAGCGGGGGAGCACGAGACCGCCTTGCCTCGTGGCGACGATCAGTCCGGTGTCCTGCCACTCGGCGCCGGCGAAGAGTCGTTCGGTCGCCTGCTCGGCGCGGCGCTTCGTCAGGCCACGCACCGTCTCGGGGTCGAGTGGGACGAGCCGGCGGGACCGTTCGTTCTTCGCATTGCCCCACGCTGAGCCGGCGTTCGTCGCGACGAGACTCTCGTCGATTCGCAGGGTCTTCTTCGGCGCGTCGAGGTCGTCCCAACGGAGCGCGAGGACCTCGCTGCGACGGAGGCCGAACAGCACGCCGAGGCGGAATCCGATCGCCCAGCGGTGTGTCGACGTCGCCTCGAGGAAGCGGTCGATCTCCTCCGCGCTCCAAGCGTCGGTCTCCTTGACCTTCACCGGCTTTGCCACGGTTCTCGGCAAACCGACGCGAGTCGCTGGACTGCGCGCGATCAGTCCTTCATCGACCGCCTCGCTCAGCGCGGCGCGCAGGACGTTGCGACAGATCTGCACGCTCCGGCGCGACAGCTTTCCGCCGGCGGCAAGTTCCTCGATCCACGTTGCAACGTCGTCGCGGTCGAGACGAGCGAGCCGGATCGCGCCGAGTCCCTTCTCGATGTGCGGGATCGCCCACGCGTATTGCTCCTTCGACTTGACGGTGATGTCGTTGCGCGACTCGACGTAGCGGCGCACGAGCCACGAGACCGTTCCGCGCTCGGTCGTCGTGTCTTCGGCGCGGAACACTCTTGCAGCAGCCGTAGCCGACCGCTGCGACGCGTAGGTGCCTACCTGTCGAGGTCGGTGCTTGCCCGTTGCGGTGTCGATGCCATCGACGCGCACGACCCACTTGTCGCGCTGCTTGCGGACCGTCGGCTGCCCTGTCGCCTTCCACGCCATGTCTCGACCCCCGGCTCGAATGCCCGGAACTCTGATACATCGCTGATACATCGGCGATGTATCAGAGTTCCGGGACGCTCTTCCGGAGACATCATACCTGGTCAGAGTGGTCGGGGTGGGGAGACTTGAACTCCCGACCCCCTGCTCCCAAAGCAGGTGCGCTACCGCTGCGCCACACCCCGTGGGTCGTCCTTCGATCTTGCGCGAACGAGCGTACCGGAGAGGCTCACGCGACGCCCGGCCACAGTCGAGGACGACGTGAACCGGCCTTGTCGATCCTTCCCCCGGGGGGGTGATACGGCCACGACCCGGATGTCTTCCAGCGGCTGTTCTGGCTGACACTGCTGCGCTCGCTCGCGGTCGTTGCGACGAGCGAGATGACCATGGACTGGTTCGGGCACCACCTGAACGGCGTCGCCGGCCGCATCGCACGCAGCGGCGGGCGCATTCGCTTTCGCGCCGGCGCTAGGTGCGCAGCAGTCGCACGGCCGCCGCGTCGACACGGTCTCGTTCGCTGAGGAATCGGCTCGCATCGCGCATTCGCCGATCGGCATCGGCGAGCAGCAGGTCGGCCTCTGCTCCGTCGCCCGAAGCGACGGCGGCACGCGCGAGAGCATCGAGCGCGAGCACTTCGACGACGCGGGCGCACGCGCGGTTCACGACGTCGGCGTCGCCCGCGGAGATCGCGACGCGCGACGTGAGCAGCCAACCGGCAGCGGTGTCCCATGTCGTCGCGTCCGCACCGGCGACACTGCGCGCACGCGCCGTGAGGGCGAGCGCCGCCCGGAAGTCGCCGTCGTGCGACTCGACGTCGGCGAGGTGGTCGCAGCAGCGCGCAGCGTTCAGAGATCAGAGATCGACGAGCGCGGGCCGCCTCCCGGTCCACGCTCGGCGTGCGAACGCGTCGAGGCGGGGGAGGAGCATGCGCTCGATCGACGCACGATCACGGACGTGCTCGGTCCACAGGCACGCCTGGACGCCGACAAGATGCGCGAGCGCCTGCTCGGACCAGCCGCGGCCGGGCTCGAAGTCGGCGACACGCTCGACCGACACCGAGCCGGCCCAACTCGATCCCGGCGACTCCCACCGATCGTCGGCCGCCATGTCGAAGTAGTACGCGCTGCCCGGTGCGACGACGACGTCGAAACCCTTCGCCGCGAGCACGCGCGCCACGCCCACCGACTGCCAGCACAGGACGTTCCCGTCGTCCGGATCGAGCCCTCCGGCCTCCGCGATCTCCTGCCACGCCACCACCTGTCGCCCGCGCTGCCGGACCCGGTCGGCGATGTCGCGCATGAACGCCGCTGCGATCGCGTTCGCGCCCGCCGCACCGCGAGCCGCGGCGAATCGAGCCGCGATCGGCGACCGCGCCCATGCGCCTGGCGCAACCTCGTCCCCGCCGATGTGGATCCACGGCGAGGCCGGGAACAGCGCGCAGAGCGCATCGAGGACCGCGTCCACGAACGGATCCGTCTCCGGGTGCCCGGGCACGAGTACGTTGTCGAGGAAGCCCTGGATGCTGCGCGCGCCGGTGCGGTCGTCCGGGTCGCGCAGCTCGGGAAGTGCCGCGAGCGCGGCGTGCATGTGCGCCGGCATGTCGACCTCCGGGACGAGCACGACGCCGGCCGCCCCCGCGTGCGCGACCCAACGCGCGATCTCCCCCGCCGTGTACAGCCGACCCTCCGGCTGCGCACCACCGCCGAGCATCGGCGGCAGCACGAGACCGTGCCCGCGCACCGCCGCGTGCGCGAGCGCCGGGTAGTCCTCGACCGGTAGCCGCCACCCCTCGTCGTCCGTCAGGTGGAGGTGGAGACGGTTCAGACCACGCTCAGCCGCGACGTCGATCAGCCACTCGACGGTGTCGGGCTCGAACCACTGCCGCGCGAGGTCGACGTGCAGGCCGCGCCACGCGAACGTCGGCGGGTCGAACTGGTCGCCCGACGGAACAACTGCGAGAGCGCTCGGAGCGGCCTCTGCAGTGCGCTCCGGCGACACGGTCGGCTCCACGTCGGCGTCGATGACATCGCCCGCGGCCGTGATCACGTACGCGCTGCGCGGCCCGTCGTTCGCGTGACGCAGCTCGTGACCTGGGGTCAGCTGTGCCGTCCAGCGACCTCCTGGGCAGACCGACGTCGGCGACGCCGGTGCGACGACGTGGTACGTGCCGAGCTGCTCGACCAGCTCGGTCGCGGATGGGTCGTGCGGTGTGAGCGGGGCGACGCTCGTGAACGCCAGCCGCCAACCCGGCGTGAGGTCGACCGACACGTCGAGCTCGACGGTGACGATCCCGCCGCGCAGCCAGGATCCGAGGCGCACAATGGGACGGTACCGGCCGGGACGCATAGCGTTCCGCGCCATGTCCGACTACGTGATCCCCGATCCGGAGCCGAAGGAGATCGACGAGAAGCTCTCGCTCGAGCTGCGGTTCCTCGCCTCGAGCGCCGTGCTCGTCGGCCATCCCTCCGGCAACGAGAAGTGCGACAACTGCCTCTACTACCTCGAGAACACGGCCGACATCTCGTACTGCTGGCACCCGAAGCTGCGCATCCTCGTGGGCGCCGACTGGTGGTGCCAGTGGTGGGAGAAGCTGCCGGAAGGCTGACGCGAGCTCAGGCGCGAGTCGCGAGTCGCTCGACGACGCGCAGGAGGCGCTGGACGTCGTCGTCGTCGATGTAGCGCACGACACCCGCGCGCACGACGCCGCCGCGCTCGGACAGGCCGAGCGCATGCACCACCTCGACCGCGTAGTTGTGGCCGTCCCACACCGCGACCTTCTCCGACGCGAGCGCGATCGCGGTCTCGCTCGGCGTCACGCCCTCGATCCGGAACGCGACGGTCGGGGTGCGGCCCTGCATTGTCGGCGGCCCGTACACAGTCACGCCGGGCAGCGACTGCAGACCCTCGAGCAGTGGGCGGAACACGTCGTCGCTCGCAGCTGCGACCTTGTCCATCCCCTCCTCGAGCAGGAAGCGCGCCGCAGCCTCGACGCCGGCGATCGCCTCGAAGTTGGGCATCCCGGTCTCGAGCCGGCGCGGACCGACGGCGGGCGCCGGGCGCACCTTGAACACGGGGAGTGAGTCGAGCAGGTCCGGCTCCATCCACACGACGCCGGAGTGCGGGCCGTACCACTTGTACGGCGATGTGGCGAGCGCGTCGCACCCGAGCGAGGTGATGTCGATCGGATGATGCGGCGCGAGGTGGACCGCGTCGACGTAGACGCGTGCACCGACGGCGTGCGCTGCGGCGATGATCGGCGCGAGATCCGGCACCGTGCCGAGGAGGTTCGACGCGCCGGGCAGCGTCACCCACTTCGTCCGCTCGTCGATCAGCGCGATGACGTTCTCGGGTGGCAGCTCGCCTGTCGCCGGATCGAACGAGGCCAGGACGTGCTCTGCGCCGGACTGGTCGCACGCGAGCCGCCACGGCGTGATGTTCGCGTCGTGATCGAGGCGGGTCCCGACGATGCGGTCACCGGGGCGCAGCGTTGCCGCGACGGCGCGCGAGATCGCGAAGGTCATCGACGTCATGTTCGGCCCGAAGCAGACACCGGAGGGATCGGCGCCGAGCAGCCGGCCGACGATCGCCCGCGCCCGGTCGAGCAGCGCGTCGCATTCGACCGCTGCGGCGAACGGGCCGCCGCCGGCTGCCGTGTTGCCGCTCGCCATCCACGTCGACGCTGCCTCGATCGCCGTGTCGACCATCTGTGTGCCCGCAGGCGCGTCGAAGCGCGCCCAGCCGTCGGCGATGCCGGGGAACCTGTGCCGGAGCGACGGGTGCCGCAAGCCCGATGACACGGCGGAGGTCGTCAACTCGTCAGCTGCGCTTCGACGTTTCCTTGGCGAGGCGCTTCGCCGTGCGGCCGATCGGCTCGAGGTTGCGGTGGTCGAGATCGCCGACCTCCGCGCCGTTCTCGAAGAAGATTCGGTAGCGCTGCCAGTTGAAGCCGTTCGCCAGGATGACCTTGCCCTCCGTGCCGAGTGGCACGCCGGGAAGCTCGACCGTCGTCCGCACCTTGTCGCCCATCCGCAGGTCGATCTGGTCGGCGTGCGGCTTCGCGAGCGCGTGTGGCTTCCACATCGTCATGCGGCCAAGTCTGCACCAGGCGGGCGCTCCGGCGGAACCTCACGCCGCTCGCCAACGGCAGGTGGATAGCATCGGCGGCCTGTGAAGAGCACGCTGGAGAACGTCGAAGAGGCCCCGGGCAAGCGCGTCGTGAAGCTCTCGCTGACGGTCGACGAGGCCGAGTTCGACCGGGATGTCGACAAGGCGTTCCGCAAGATCGCGAACGAGGTCCGGCTGCCGGGGTTCCGTGCCGGCAAGGTGCCGCGCAAGGTGCTCGAGGCGCGCATCGGCCTCGCACCGGCTCGTGAGCAGGCGCTGCGCGACGCGATCCCGAACTACCTCGCCTCAGCGGTGCGCGAGCACGACATCGATTTGATCGCCACGCCGCAGGTCGACATCAAGAACGGCACCGAGACGGGTCCGGTCGAGTTCGACGCGACGTGCGAGGTTCGTCCGGAGATCTCCGTGCCCGGCTACGGCGGCTTGCGCGTCGAGCTCCCGACGATCGGCGCGAGCGGCGACGAGATCGAAGAGGCGGTCGTGGTCGAGCTCCGTCGTCACGGCGCGCTCGTCGACGTCGACCGTGAGATCCAGTCCGGCGACCAGGCCACGCTGACGCTGTCGGCGTCTCGCGACGGCGATCCGGTGCCGGGGCTCAACACCGAGGACTGGCTGTACGAGGTCGGTCGCGGCTGGGTCGCGCCCGGCTTCGATGCGGAGCTGCTCGGCGCGAAGGCCGGCGACGACCTCACGTTCGTCGCGACTCCGAACGGCACCGAGGAGCCGGCCGACTTCACCGTGCACGTCGAGAAGGTGCAGGAGATGGTCCTGCCCGTCCTGACCGATACGTGGGTCGACGAGAACATCGGCGAGTTCGACACCGCCGACGCCTTCCGGGCGAGCCTCGCCGAGCGAATCGACGCGACGAAGCTGAACCAGGCTCGCAACCAGTTCATCGAGCGGGCGACGTCCGCGCTCGCCGACCTCGTCGACGTGGAGCCGCCGGAGTCGATGGTCAGCGGCGACCTGCAGCAGCGGGTGCAGAACACCGTCCAGCAGTTCCAGTCGCAGGGCATCTCGATCGAGCAGTGGCTGCAGGCGACGGGTCAGGACACCGGCTCGTTCATCGAGACGCTCAAGGTACAGTCCGCCAAGGCGGTCAAGGTCGACCTCGCGCTGCGCGCCGTCGCGACAGCCGAGGACATCGAGGTCGATGATGACGACCTGGAGAAGGAGTACGCGCGGATCGCGATGCAGGTGCGTCAGAAGGCGTCGCAGGTGCGCAAGGCCTACGAGTCCAACGACGCTGTCACCGACCTGAAGGCGCAGATCCGCAAGACGAAGGCGCTCGACTGGCTGCTCGAGCACGTCGAGATCGTCGACACGACCGGTGCGCCGGTCGACCGGGACCTGCTGCTCGCACGAGGCGAGCACGATCACGCCGGTCACGACCACGATCACGCAGGCCACGACCACGTAGGGCACGATCACGATCACGACCACGAGGGGCACGACCATGACTGACATGCGCAACTCCATCCCGATGCCGTACGTGGTCGAGCAGACCAGTCGCGGCGAGCGGACCTACGACCTCTACAGCCGGCTGCTGAAGGACAACATCATCTTCCTGCAGACGCCGATCGACGAC
>Ga0136611_10001428_pt1 | contig 16580 bp, 14 predicted proteins | sample AntDrymUQ2232306_2_FD_106645 | JGI IMG/M metagenome (GOLD analysis project Ga0136611, IMG submission 106645) | Polar desert sand microbial communities from Dry Valleys, Antarctica - metaG UQ223 (23.06) | ecosystem: Environmental > Terrestrial > Soil > Desert | place: Antarctica: Dry Valley...
CCCGGAGATGGCCCTCACCCCCCCGGCCCCCTCTCCCCGAATTGGGAGAGGGGGTGTGTGGATAGGACGAGTGTGCATTCGGAGCGAACTGCTCGACTACACTTGCTCCCCCTCTCCCAGCATTGGGAGAGGGGGTTGGGGGGTGAGGGCCGCGTCGGGGGAGAATTACGCCGGTACTGCCTCACGCGCTTCGCTGACGGCGGGCACGAGCTCCCGATGGCCGCAGCCCTGGCACTTGGAGTTCCGTCCAGTGCGATCGGCGAGCACCATGACGCCGTTGCAGATTGGGCAGCTCTGTCCTGTCGGCTTCGACCAGGCCGAGAAGCTACATTCAGGGTACCTGCTACACCCGAAGAAGACACGGCCCTTCTTCGTGCGGCGTTCCACGATTTCGCCCTGCTTGCAGTCCGGACAGACGACGCCGATCTTCGTCAGCAGCGGCTTGGCATTGCGACATTCCGGGAAGGCGGAGCAGGCCAGAAAGCGACCGAACTTGCCGAGCTTGATGACCATCGGACTCGCACAGAGGTCACAGACTTCGTCGGTCGGTTCGTCTCGGACCTTGACGCGCTCCATTGTCTGTTCGGCCTTGCCGACGGACGCCGCAAACGGGCCATAGAACTCACGGATGACTGGCACCCACTTGCGTTCGCCGGACGCGATCTCGTCGAGTTCTTCCTCCATGCCGGAGGTGAAGCCGATATCGACGATCGACGGGAAGTGCTCGACCAGGATGTCGTTGACGACGAAGCCGAGTTCAGTAGGGACGAGCTTCTTCTCCTCGCTGGTCACATAGTTCCGGTAGGCCAGCGTAGCGATGGTCGGTGCGTATGTGCTCGGGCGACCAATGCCGTTCTCCTCAAGCGCCTTGACCAGAGCGGCCTCGGTAAAACGGGGTGGTGGCTGCGTGAAGTGCTGCTCCGGCTTGAGCAGCATGAGATCGAGAATCTCGGCGGCTGTTAGCAGTGGCAGCGCTGCCTTGTCCATTTCGTCCTGCTCGTCGTCGTCGCGGCCTTCGCGGTAGACGGCCAGGAATCCAGTGAACTTCATGACAGAACCAGTGGCGCGGAAACGGTACGGCTTTTCGCTGCCGCGTGATCCGGCGTCTATGTCCACACCCGTCGAGTCGAAGATCGCGTTCCGCATCTGGCTGGCGATGAACCGCTGCCAGACGAGCTGGTAAATCCTGAACTGCGGCCCGCTCAAATACGCCTTGACCATGTTCGGGTGACGCGTTGGGTCTGTCGGGCGGACCGCTTCGTGCGCTTCCTGCGCGCCCTTGGACCGGCGAGTGTAGACCGGCGGTCGCTCCGGAACGAACTGTTCGCCGAAGTTCTCGGCAATCGCGACACGCGCCTGCTGTTGGGCGGACGCGGCGATGTTAGTCGAGTCGGTACGCATATAGGTAATCAGACCCTGCGTCCCGGCTGGTCCAAGATCGACGCCCTCATACAGTTCCTGGGCGATCTGCATCGTGCGGCGCACCGGGTAGCCAAGCTTGCGTGAGGCTTCCTGCTGGAGGGTGCTGGTGATGAACGGAGCGGCGGGACGGCGCTGGGTTTCCTTCGTCTGGACATCCGCGACGTGATACTCAGCACCATCGAGACCGCTGAGAACGGCGTTGGTTGTCTCTTCGTTCGGAAGATCAGCTTTCTCTCCACGAATACGTGACAACGCAGCGCTGAACGTCTTACGACGACCGTTCTGCGCCGCCTGCCCCTGCTGCGCCAGTTCCGCGTCGATCGACCAGTATTCGCGTGGCTCAAATTCGAGAATCTCGCGTTCGCGCTCAACGACGAGTCGCAGGGCGATCGACTGAACACGTCCAGCCGACAGGCCGCGCTTGACCTTCTTCCAGAGCAACGGCGAGATCGAGTAGCCGACGAGCCGATCGAGGATGCGGCGGGCCTGCTGCGCGTCTACGAGGTCCATATCAATATCACGTGGGTTTTCCATCGCATACCGCACCGCGTCGGGCGTGATCTCGTTGAAGACGACGCGCTTGACCGGGCCACCGTTCGGCATGGTCGCCTGCGCGAGATGCCAGGCGATCGCTTCGCCTTCACGGTCGGGGTCAGTTGCGAGTATGACTTCACTCGCTGCCAGCACCGCTTCCTTCAGTTCCTTGACGGTCTTTGATTTGTCCCGTGGAATCGTGTACTTCGGCGCGAAGTCGCCATCGACCTCAATGCCAAGCGTGCTCTTTGGCAGGTCGCGAACATGTCCCATCGACGCGCGCACAGCGTAGCCGCTACCGAGGTAGCGCTCGATGGTCCGCGCCTTGGCTGGTGATTCGACAATGACGAGACGCGCGCCTTTGACCTCTCGCCGGGGAGCCGCCTTCGACTTTGATGTAGCCGTCTTTCGTGTGGTCGATGTCTTGGCCTTGGTCGTCGCTGCTTTCGTGGCCGCCGCCTTGGTAGTCCTGGGCTTCGCGGATGCTTTCGCCGCCGGCTTGGCCTTCGGTTTGATGGCTACGGCATCGTCAGGTTGATTGGTGGAACTCATGAGACCTCATTAAGTGAGTGATGTGCGAATCGATCGAGGGTTAACGATGGGTCGAGCCGCGTGGCATGTTCGTACGCTGTGTAGGCGGCATCCCTGACTATATCAGGGTTGTCGAGCCTTGCTGCTTCAGCGCATCGACGAGGCGGCGCACGTCCTGCGCGCGGGAGCGGTCGCAGATAAGCACGGCATCTTCGGTGTCGATGACGATGATGTTATCGACGCCGAGCAGCGCGATGAGTCGGCCATTGCCGACAACTACGGCGTTGGTGGCGTCAATCGGGAGCAGCTCAGCCTGGATCGTCAGATTATTATGAACGTCGAGATGGCCGCGCCCATTCCCATTGTCAGCAATGCTCCCATTCCCGCTCTCGACAGAGAGGGTATCAGCGATGACCTTTCCGTACCCATGCCAATCACCGAGATCGGTCCAACCGAACACTCCAGGGACGACCGCCACCCGATCGGATTTCTCGAGAATACCGTGGTCAATGGTCACTTCCTCGATCGATGGCCAGATGTCGTGCATCGCCTGAACTCGTGCGGGCGTATCCCAAACCTCCGCGATGCGTTCCAGTGCGTTGGCGACGTCCGGCAGATACGCTCGGAGTTCGGCCATCAGCGCCTTTGCCTGCCAGACGAACATGCTGGCATTCCAGAGGTAGCGTCCGGAATCGACGTACCGTGTCGCCGTCTCGAGATCTGGTTTTTCCTTGAATTCATCGACGATGCGCACATCAAGGCCATTGGAAACCCCGATGCTCGCACCCGACCGGATATAGCCGTATCCTGTTTCCGGATACGATGGCTGGATGCCGATCGTGACCAGATAGCCTCGCGATGCGACATCGATGGCGGCTCGGACAGCATTCTCGAACACTGCTGGTTCTGTCACGACGTGGTCTGCCGCGAATGACCCAACGATTGCTTCGGGATCGCGCTTGCAGGCGATGGCCGCGCCGAGTCCGATGGCGGGACCACTGCCGCGCGCCATAGGTTCGACGATGACCTGGTCAGTTTCGAGTTCTGGAAGCTGAAGTCTCACTTCATCCGCGTGCTTTGGGCCAGTGATAACGATGATGTCCGACAATTGACATAACGGTTGGAGGCGCTGGACCGTTTCCTGAATCATCGTGCGAGGTCCCGGCAAGGGCAGGAGGAACTTCGGGCGGGCGGACCGACTGACCGGCCAGAGGCGCGTACCGCTGCCGCCAGCCGGGATAATGGCATAGAATCGTCCACCCATAGTCACAATGTATTCCTCATGCTTGTCGGGACGAATCAGGCGCGGACGTAATGTCCCGCGCCCGCACCTCGTACCAACCCCTTCAGTTCCATTGCCAATAGTGTGCCACTCGCCTCATGGATCGGGAGGCCGCTGTCATACGCGAGTTCATCGATATGACGTGGCTCTGCGCCAACGAGCGCAATCAGAATTCGCTCCGAATCGGTCTCCGGCAGCGCCATCCGGCTCTGAGCATGTGCTTCGACGGCTGCGACATCCAGATATTCGAGGATATGATCAGCTGAGGTCACGAGCGTCGCACCATCACGAATGAGTGCGTGACAACCAGCGCTGGCCGCTGACAACGCCGACCCCGGCACGGCAAATACATCTCGCCCTTGCTCGGCGGCAAACATCGTTGTGATCAATGCGCCGCTGCGCGTCGGTGCTTCGATGACGGCGACTCCGCGTGACATGCCACTGATGATGCGGTTGCGAACCGGAAAGTTCCGCGCATCTGGACGCGTGCCGAGCGGATACTCGCTGACGAGCGCGCCGCTTTCGACGATCTGGTCCGCGAGGTTGCGATTGCGCGGTGGATAGATCGTGTCGAGGCCGCAACCGAACACTGCGATCGTCCGGCCACCCGCGTCGAGTGCGGCCCGATGCGCAGATGTGTCGATGCCGAGCGCGAGTCCGCTGACGATCGTGACACCCGCCCGCGCGAGGTCGGCGGAGATTCGCGTCGCCATATCAGCGCCGTAGGTGGATGCCCGGCGCGTGCCGACGATACCGATGGCCAGTTCATCGGTCGCCAGCAATTCACCTCGCACGTAGAGAATGGGCGGTGGTGATGAGATATGACGCAACAGGCGCGGATACTCGTCGTCGTCAAGCGTCAATGGCCGCACACCGTGCTGCTCCAGCCGATTGATTTCGCGATCGAGGTCGATCTTCGGTCGTTCACTGAGAATGCTCGCGACCGCGTCGGCTGGCAAACCAGCCGCACGTAGCTCGCGTTCACCCGCCTGCCAGGCCGCCTCAATCGACCCAAGACGTGCGACGAGCTGAGCGATCCGCGCCCCACCGATGCGCGGGATCAAATGAAACCCCAGCCAGTAGCGCAATCTGTCATCCGGGCGCGCGTTCGATTCTGTCACTACCGTGTTGCCCCCTTCGTCGTGAACCGGGCAGTTATACGGACCCAGCGAGGCGATCGCAACGTGTCCGGAGGCATTGCCGGGATATGGCCAGGCTGGAACGCACCTGTTTTTATCCTGCAACTGAGAAACAGTGATTCATCGATGGCTGCTTCATCACGATTTACCATTTGAGGTTAGAGTATCGAAGCTGAAGCGGCATTGCTGCCGTGGGCAAACGGCTTGGGGATTCGAGAGGAGCACGACGTGGATATTCCATTGCAGCAGTTCGCGTATTTCGAGGGAGCATTCGTCCCGAGCGACGAGGCAAAGGTCAGCATCGCGACGCACGCGCTGCAATACGGCACCGGAGCGTTCGCGGGCATCCGTGGCTACCTGGATGTCTCCGATGAGACGGTCAACATTTTCCGTCTGCCCGACCATACGCGTCGCTTGATGAACAGCGCCAAGATCATTCGTGCCGAGCTCGACCTCGACGCGGAGGGGGTTGCCGGGGTCGTTCAGGAACTGGTTTCGCGCAACAATCCGCGCTCAAATGTCTATATTCGTCCCTTCATCTATAAGGCAGGGCTGGAGCTGACACCGAAGCTGAAAGGTATCCGATCCGACCTCGCGATCTACATGATGGCGTTTGGAGACTACTTTGCAATGGACGTTCCGCTACGGGTCATGGTTTCGTCGTGGACTCGCATCTCGGACAACATTATTCCCAGCCGTGGCAAGGTGACGGGCGGCTACATCAACTCCAGCCTCGCGAAGGACCAAGCAGAAGAAGCTGGCTACGATGACGCCCTCCTGCTGAACACTGATGGCAAGATATCTGAAGGAAGCGGCGCCAATCTGTTTATCGTCCGTAACGGTTCACTCATCACGTCGCCGATCAACAGCGATATTCTGGAAGGCATCACCCGCCGCTCCGTCCTGATGTTCGCGCGCGACGCTGGCGTGCCGGTCGAGGAGCGTGAGATCGACCGCTCTGAGATGTTCGTCGCGGATGAAGCGTTCTTCTGTGGAACCGGCGCGCAGGTAGCCGTCATTGGTTCAGTTGATGGTCGCCCGATCGGTAGCGGAGAACGCGGCCCGATTACCGAGCAGATTCAGCGAACGTTCTTCCAATGCGTTCGCGGCGAGGATCCAACCTACGGACATTTGCTCACAAGAGTGCCGGTCCGGCCAGCCTGAGACTGATTCACGCAACCACGGGCAGGAACGTGACGTATAGTTAGTCGGGGTTGGGGCGTGTCATCCGTGTCATATTCATAGAATTGACCGGATTTTTCGACTCATGCTATACTCGATTCGACGCCAGCACAGGACAGATATCGCACCGGCAGCGGGCGGCGTTCAACTCGTGAACGCAGGCGGTCATATCCATTCGATAACGATGGTATGGCCGAATTCGCGCATACCCCTGGCAGGGCTGGTATGTGTGATTTGACCGCAGCCAGGAGATAGTGTCTTATACGCTACGCGTCGGCGGGCGGCGAAGTCTGTTGCGCGAGGCGCGACAAGCATCACAAGATCACGCGACACTGGGGCGTCCTGATCGCGGGGAACAGGGCGGGAGCGGGAGGCGAAGGAGCAAGGATGGAACCCTTACTCGAGGTGAAGAACCTGAAGACTCAGTTCTTCACGCAGGACGGGGTCGTCAAAGCCGTTGATGACGTGTCGTTCAGCGTCCTACCGGGCGAAACGCTCGGAATCGTCGGTGAGTCCGGCTGCGGTAAGAGCATCACCGCCATGTCGATCATGCGGTTGATTCCAACGCCACCGGGCCGTATCGTCAACGGCAGCATCAATTTCGAGGGTGAAGATATCCTCGGGATGAGCGACGAAGAGATGCGCAGTGTTCGCGGGAACAAGATCGCCATGATCTTTCAGGACCCGATGACATCGCTGAACCCGGTGCTGTCAATCAATCGGCAAATCAGTGAGACGCTCGAGCTGCACCTCGGCATGTCGAAGTCGCAGTCGCGCCAGCGGGCCATCGAGCTGCTGAACATGGTCGGCATCCCGAACGCCGAGGAACGGGTGGACCAGTATCCACATCAGTTCTCGGGCGGTATGCGTCAGCGCGTGATGATCGCGATGGCACTATCGTGCAACCCGAAGCTGCTGATCGCTGACGAACCGACGACCGCGCTCGACGTGACGATCCAGGCTCAGATTCTCGATCTGATGCGCAATCTTCAGGCCGAGCATAACACCGCACTGATTATGATCACGCACGACCTCGGCGTCGTCGCCGGCATGACCGACCGTGTCAACGTGATGTACGCCGGCCATGTCGTCGAGACAGCGACAACTGAGGAACTGTTCGCGAATCCGAAGCATCCATATACCGTGGGTCTGCTCAACTCGATCCCACGCCTCGACTCGAACCGTAAGGAAAAGCTGGATCCGATTCGTGGCCTTCCGCCAGATCTCATCGATCTGCCGGACATGTGCCCATTCCTTCCACGTTGCGACTATGCGCGTGAGAAGTGTGAGCAGCAGAATCCGCCGCTGCTCGAGGTGAACGCTAATCACCGCTCGGCGTGCTGGTTCTGGGAAGAAGTGAGCAAGGAAGGGCCGCAGAGCTAACCATGGCAACTGATGCAACCATTCGCACACCATCACAGTCATCCTCGAAATCGCGCAGTGGCGTGGAGATGGCCGATACCGGTGACACGCTGCTCGACGTGCAGAATCTGTTCATGCATTTCCCGCTGACACAGGGCATCATCATCCAGCGCAAAGTCGGGGCGGTTCAGGCGGTTGACGGAATTTCGTTCTCCGTCAAGCGCGGAGAGACCCTCGGCCTGGTCGGTGAGTCTGGCTGTGGGAAGTCGACAACTGGGCGGGCGATCCTGCAACTGTACAAGCCAACATCCGGCCAGGTCGTCTTCAATGGACGTGACCTGACGAAGCTGGACGGTGGTGAGATGCGCAAGATGCGCCGCTACCTCCAGATGATCTTCCAGGACCCATACGCGTCGTTGAACCCGCGTATGACGGTGGGGTCGATCATCGCCGAGCCCATGCAGATTCATAATCTTGTGTCGCGCGATCAGCGCAACCGGCGTGTTCAGGAACTGCTCGAAACCGTCGGGCTGAACCCGTACTTCGCGAACCGCTATCCACACGAGTTCTCCGGCGGCCAGCGTCAGCGAATTGGTGTGGCCCGCGCGCTCGCGGCCAGTCCGGACTTCATCGTCTGCGACGAGCCAGTCTCGGCGCTCGATGTGTCGATTCAGGCGCAGATCGTCAACCTGCTCGAAGACCTCCAGCAGCAGTTCAACCTGACGTACCTGTTCATCGCCCATGATCTGTCGGTCGTGAAGCACATTTCTGACCGTATCGCGGTGATGTATCTTGGCAAGATCGTGGAACTGGCGGAACGGGATTCACTGTACGCCGACCCGCTCCACCCGTACACGAAGGCATTGCTCTCGGCTGTGCCAATCCCCGACCCAGTGATTGAGAAGCGCCGCGAGCGCATCATCCTCACCGGGGACGTGCCAAGCCCGATCAATCCGCCGTCCGGATGTCACTTCCACACTCGCTGCCCGTATGCGATGCCGGTCTGCAAGGAAATCGATCCAATCTTCGCCGACCAGGGCGGCGGTCACTTCGTGGCCTGCCATCTCTACCCAGGTTCTGGCGCGGACGGCTCGATTGATCTCAACCGCGTCACCGCACCGACGACGACGGTGGCGGCACCAGCCGCGTAATCAGTCTCAGGTTGTGCGCGTGCCACGGTTTCTACCGTGGCACGCGTTCGTGTGTGTAGTATTAAGCAGACGAGATGCGTGCCGTCCGCCTGGTATTTTCGACGTAAAGCATGAATCGGTAACGTATCGATATGTTTGGAAATGACCTCACTTCCAATGAAATCGTCGCTCGGATGCTCGCCTTCATCCTGGGCGTGACGATCCATGAGTTTGCTCATGCGTGGTCCGCGTATCAGCTTGGCGATCCGACGGCCCAGCGTATGGGCCGCATCACGCTGAACCCGGTCGCTCACTTTGACCCGATCGGGTTTCTCGGCATGATGATGATCGCGATTGGCTTTCCGGCCTTTGGCTGGGGGAAGCCTGTTCCGGTCAACCCGAACCTCCTGCGTGGCCATCATCGGGGGATGGCGATCACCGCTCTGGCGGGACCATTCTCAAATGTGATTATCGCAACGTCGCTGGCGATCCCGCTGCGGTTCGGGAATGTTGAGCCGACCGGGTTCATGTATACTCTGATCACCCAGACGATCATCATCAACCTGTTCATGGCGGCGTTCAACCTCATTCCCATCCCGCCACTCGACGGAATGAAGATTCTGACCGGCTTCCTGCCAAACTTCTGGTATCAGTTCATCGCTCCGATGGAACGCTATGGCTTCATCATCCTCTTCGCGATCATTTTCGTCGGTGGACAATACGGTCGCGAACTTTTCAACGCGATGTATATTCCGGTCTTCGATCTACTGAGAGATTCGATTGCCGGATCGGAACTCTGACGCTGTATGGGAAACGTCACGACGCCCCTGGCTGACGCTATGCCACGCAGGCCATGGCCGCAGACTGTCATCTGGCGCCTCAGACAGTTTCGATACTCCGTCGGTTCGCGCCGCGATCCAGCCGTCGATGTTCGGCTCCGGCAGCTGCTGGGGAACGATGATCAGTGGCTACTCCTCCAGCGCCTCTCGGCGTTCGACCGCGCCCATCATCTGCGCGTCTACGATCTTCTGCGTGAGCGATCGTGTGACGATGAAGACGTTCTGCGCGCTGCGCTGCTCCACGATGTCGGCAAGGCGGACACGCGGGGGCGTGCGCACGCTGGACATCGCGCGGCAAAGGTCGTGCTTGGCATCTTCGGTCAGCGGCTGGTTTACCGTCTCGCCAGTGTGACCGGCAGTGGTCCACGACAAGGCCTGTACCTGGCGTTTCACCATCCCGAATCCGGGGCGCGTCTGGCACGAGCAACAGGCGCATCGGCACGTTGCTGTGAACTCATCGCGGGCCACGACGCACGTCAGGCAGTGGATGATCCTCAGTTGGCCGCGCTGATCGCGGCGGATGAGGATTCGATCCGGTGAGCGAGTTGCCGATGTTGCCGACGCTGGCAGGTTACCAGCTGCAGCTGCCGACGTTTGAGGGACCGCTTGATGTCCTGCTGAGCCTGATCGAACGTGAGCGGCTCGAGATTTCAGATCTCTCGCTCGTCAATGTCACTGAGGGATTTCTGACGTACATCTCCGGATTGCACGAGCCTCCACCATTGTTACTGGCAGAGTTCATCGGCATCGCGTCTCGGCTGCTGGTGCTCAAGTCGCGCGCGATGTTGCCTCGGCCGGACGTGGTTGAAATTGAGCCAGATGTCGACGACCTTGCAGCGCAGCTCAAGGAATATCAGCGTGCGAAACAGATCGCTGGACAACTTCGGCAGAATGAGCAGTCGGGCTGGCGAACATTCACGCGGCCAGTCATCGCGCCCATCACGCCGCCGAGCATCACGCTCGTTGCGCCGCCGGTAGCCCATCTTCGTCGCGCACTGTTACGTTCTCTGGCACGTGTTCGCCCGGAACCGCAGGTGGCAGCGCTCCGGAGCGTCATCTCGATTGGTGAGATGATCGACCGACTGCGGCGGCACGTCGGCAGATTCCGGCAGCAGTCCGGGTTCCACGACGTGTTCCGAGCGGCGGATCGTGAAGAGACCATCGTTGGATTCATCGCACTTCTGTCCCTGTGGAGACGCGGAGAAGTTGAATGTCAGCAGGATGAATTGTTTGGTGCAATTTCGTTTGCGCCCGTAGGTGCCTCGTTCGAAACAACATCTGCTGATGGGTGAAATGATCAATGCAACCGGACAACAGCCCTCGCTCGACATCGTCGCGATCGAGCCTGCAGCCTCCGTCGCCGTGCTCGAAGCACTGTTGTTTGCCACTGGACAACCCGAAGATATCGCTACACTTGCTGGCGCGCTGGGCTGGAGTCAGATAGAGGTTCGCAACGGCGTCGCCGCGCTAGAGGAGGCTCTTGCGAGTTCCGAGCGTGGGCTGGTTCTGCAGCGTGATGGTGAGCGCGTGCAGCTGGTCACCGATCCGCGTTTCGGCACGCCAGTCGCGCGTCTGCTGGGGATGGAGCGCACGACGAAACTTTCCAGTGCGGCCCTGGAGACGGTCGCGCTTGTGGCCTATCGACAGCCGATTACCCGCGCGGAAATCGAAGCGATTCGTGGCGTCGATTCCAGCGGCGTCACGGCGACCCTTGTTGCGCGCGAGCTTATCGAGGCGGTTGGACGACGGACAACACCCGGCAATCCGGTCGAGTATCGCACAACCGGCCAGTTTCTCCAGTTCTTCGGGCTGACGTCGCTGGAGGAACTGCCACAGTTGAGTGACCCCACCGCCCAACCCGTTACCCAGAGGGTACCCGACCGGCGTGGAGAGGGGGCGACGTGAGACGGACGTTTGCTTCGCTCCGGTCGGGTACCCTCTGGGTAACGGGTTGGGCGGTGGGGTCACCCCAATTTGCGCACCCGTTCAACTGTTTCGACGATCGCGGCGGCGGCACGGTCGATCTGTTCGCTTGTGTTGTTTTTGCCAATGGTCAGCCGCAGGGAACCACGGGCTGAATCAGGAGAGAGGCCGAGAGCCGTCAGGACGTGCGATGGCTCGGTCGATCCGGTCGAACAGGCGGAACCGCTGGAGGCAGCGATACCGCGCAAATCGAGATTGAGCAACAGGGTTTCGCCCTCGACGCCCGCGAACGAGACGTTGAGATTCCCAGGCAGACGCTGGTGCGGATGTCCGTTGAGTCGCACATCGGGAACATGTTCAAGGATATGGTCGCACAGCCGGTCGCGTAGCACCCGAACATGTGCGGTGCGTTCCGCCCGTTCTCCAACCGCGAGCATCAGTGCCGCCGCCATCCCGACGATTGATGGGACGTTCTCCGTGCCGCCGCGGCGCGTATCCTCCTGACCGCCCCCATGCTGTTGCCATGTCAGCGGTGTGCTGCGGCGGGCATACAGCAGGCCGACGCCCTTTGGTCCATAAAACTTGTGCGCGGAGAGCGACAGCAGATCGACTCCCAGCTCATTCACGTCAAGCGGTAAGGCTCCAGCCGCTTGAACCGCGTCTGAGTGCATCGTGATGCCCCGTTGGTGGGCGAGCACCGCGATCTCCCGAATAGGGTTGATTGTGCCGATCTCGTTGTTCGCGTACATGACTGAGACTAGACTCGTGTCGTCGCGCATGGCGTCTCCAACCGCGGCTGGCTGGACGATGCCATCGGCATCCGGCTGAACCACTGTGAGCTCAAATCCATGCGGAAGCAACGATGCGGCGGCATGCAGAACAGCATGGTGCTCAATAGCTGAGACGATAAGGTGATTCCTGCCCGTGCCGTTGAGGCGGTGATGCCAGGCCACTCCTTTGATTACGAGATTGTTTGATTCGGTTGCTCCACTCGTCATCAGGACTTCGCGCGGCTGACAGCCGAGCAGTTCGGCGAGCGTATCCCTCGCCCAACCGAGGCCCGTTCGAGCATCCCGACCGAGCGTGTGGATACTGGATGGGTTCCCGAACCGTTCTGAGAAGAACGGCAACATGACCTCGAGGACACGCGGGTCAACCGGCGTCGTCGCCGCGTGGTCAAGATAGATGTCGGTCGAATTCACCGACGAACTCCTGTTCCTTCAGTTTAAGAGATGGGGAAGATGACCGAGTCGAACGGCACCGAAGTATATTGCACGAACTGGGGTGAAAAGTCGCAAGGTCGATGGACTTACCGCACGTCAGAGGATTGAGGTGCCAGCGGTAACTGGTTCGAGAGTACTTTCCGCTGCGATCGATCGTCGGGGGCGACTCTGGACAATAAGGTCTTCCAGGGTCGTCGAGTCAAGTGCTTCAACAATGTTGTCGCGTACCTTAAGCCAGACGACGCGGGTGGCGCAGCCATCAAGCAACGGGCAAAGATCGTCACTTTCAACCTCAGAGACGCATTCCATCGGGGCAACTGGCCCTTCAAGGACTCGATACACGTCACCGACACGGATCTCCTGTGGTGCTCGTGAGAGTTGATAGCCGCCATGCGCACCGCGTGTAGATGCCACAAGGCCAGCCCGACGTAGCACGCCCATGAGTTGTTCGAGGTACGCAGCCGGAACCGAAGAATCGTTCGCAACGACTGTCAGCGTACATGGACCTTTGCCGTACTGTCGCGCGAGCGATACCATCGCCCGCATGCCATATTCTCCGCGAGTCGATACCTTCATGCGACGACGTCCTTTCGTGATGGCGCCGACGAGAACGCGCTGTCCTATCGTACAACCGTTCGTACAATGCGGTCAACCCGTCAGTTGGAATTGAGTCTCATTCTCATTCAGACACGTCAACGGCTACAACGCCGCACTCGGACACCCTATTCCTGCGTCAGTCATCGTTGATGATCGCGATCTACCGCGCGGCAGGACGAAGGCGACGAAAGCGTGAGCGTAGTGTCGTGCCGTGAGTTCGTGCCCGTGGTTGGCCAAGGTACACGTAAACGTGGCCAAGACGCTCGCTCGTGAAGATGCCTCGATACGTCCCGCCATCGACGACAGCCACCGCGTTTCGATTCGCGGCCTGCATCCACGCATGGACATCGTAGATCGAATCCCCAACTTCAACGGCATTGAAGCGGCGATCCATCAGATCGCGGACATACAATTCTCGATGTCCTCCGTTAAGATGCTGGAGAATCTGGTGCCGCCAGAGCATTCCAACGACAGCTGTCCCCTGCGTCACAACGAGGTCACGTGGGCCACCTCTGATCGCATGCGTCAGCGGCTCATCCGGGCTAACGCCTCCGGCATCCCAGAGGGCAAACTGCCCGACATCCAGCCGACGCAACGCAGACTCAACGGCCACGTGGCGTCCTTCCATCCAAGCCGCAATGAGAATGAATACGCTAACGAGTGGCATCAGATAATCGCCAACGAGTAGACCTCCGATCGCCAGCAGCACCGCGAACGTCTGCCCGATCGCTACAGCAACCCGCGTTGCTACCAGGCGGCCACGGAATGACGACAACGCCGCCCGCAGAACGCGCCCACCATCCATAGGAAACGCAGGAATCAGGTTGAACAATGCCAGCATGATGTTCGCAACCCAGATATAGAGGAGAAAGCCGGTAGGAGACACCTCGTCCGCGAAGAGCAGGACGTTGAATGGCTGATCGACATCGCGTATCGCCGCGACGAGGATCACCAGCGGCGTAAGTGTCGCGGCGATGATCAGATTGAGCGCGGGGCCGGCCAACGCTATGACCGCCTCAGCTTTTGGAGAGAGCGCGGTCTGCTCAATGCGAGCTACTCCACCGATCGGCAGGATCGTGATGTCCTGAACGCGAAGTCCATGGCGAAGAGCGACGATGGCGTGCGCCAGTTCATGGAGCAGGACGCATCCGAAGACCGCCAGGAGCACCAGTGTTCCAAAGAGGATGCCTACCAGGCCCGCCCGCGCGGAGATACCCCACTGGTACATGACCCAGAGCAGGATGAGCGCGAACGTCGGATGAACGTTGATCGCGATCCCGTGGATCGTTCCCAACCGGATCGAATACCCCACGACTGCGGCGCTGTCCTCTCACTCAGTTGGGGTGACGCGTCTCGCTAGTGTGCTTGCTCTGGCCAACGGAAGATATTTGAATCCAGTGACCTGAAGGAATGCTCTTTGATCATTCACCAGGGTACCTTGAACGATCGTCAGGATGGACGCTCCCATCATAACAGAACAGGTTTTCAGGTATTGGATTGTATGGTTGACGAGAGCGTAATTGCGTGGCACGATAGTTGCCATAAGAGGCTTGCTCGACCCGCATAGCCGTGCCATTCCACTCTCGCGGGAGCAGTTATCGTTCTGGGTTAGCAGGAACGAGGCCATGGTACCGCGTTGCCCGCGAATTGGCTTGCCTTGAACGATTCGTCCGTCTGGGGCGAACTACTTGACAGTGTCATTGGGGCTGGGGAAGAGGGAAGCAGATTATGGCGCGCATGGATTCTGGTATGGAGATGCGTGGCGAGATGCGCCAATGGATCTCACCAAGTCTCATAGAGGCGAATTACATTCTCAGCCTCTCACGCCAGGAACTCGAAGCCGCGATTCATCAGGAACTCGAATCCAACCCAGCACTGGAAGTCAGCGAAGACACGATCTGCCCGTTATGTGGCGGAATCATTGACGGTACCTTTTGCGTTACCTGCATGCTCTCCCACGCGAATGACGCACCCGGCGAGTCGTACGATGATTTCCCAGAGCAGCTCTACAATCAGGCCACCACGCGAGAGGACTCTGACGAGTTCGACCCCATGACGCTCGTTGGTGGAAATGTCTCGCTCCGCGACCAGATTTCACTCGATATCGTCACGATGATCGATGAGGATCTGATTGAGATTGCCGACTACCTGCTTGACTCCATTGACGAGCGCGGTTTTCTCGATTGTGAACTCAACGAAGTAGCAGAGATATTTGGCGTAGTAGTCGAAGATGTTGAGTTGGTTCTCTGTGCGATTCACACGCTGGCACCGATCGGCGTTGGAGCGCGCGATCTGCGCGAGTGCCTGCTGTTGCAGATTCGACATCTCCAGCGGAATGGGACGGTTGTCCCAGTCTGCGTCGACGACATTATCGATCGATATCTCACTGAGCTCGGAGCCCACAAATTTGGCTTGATCGGTCGGGAACTCGGCGTGTCAACCGAAGTAATTGAGGAGGCGCGCGACTTCATCCGTTCCAACCTCACCCCATTTCCGCTCCAGAGCCAGGAAGCACGCCAGTGGCGCACACCACTTCAATCACCGTATGTCGCTCCGGATATCACGGTCTCGATCCGCGACGGCGAACTTATCGTTGAGGTCGTCGAGACGCGGCAGTCGCAGCTGCGGGTCAATAACATTTACGATCACATGGCGCGGGCAGCCCTCGCGGCGCGCAAAGCGACCGATATGGACGAGGACACCCGCGGGCACGTTCGCGAGCACGTCGCGCGGGCCAAGCTGTTCCTCGGAAATGTGCGCCAGCGCCACGAAACGTTGGCGCGCATCTCCCGCTGCGTTGTCGAATTGCAGGAAGACTTCCTGCGCGGTGGAGTTCGCCAGTTGCGTCCACTGACGCGCGCGACCGTCGCGCAACAGGTCGGTGTACACGAGTCGACCGTGTCACGAGCAACCGCCAATAAATACGTCATGCTGCCGAACCGTAAGGTGATCCCGTATTCGGACTTTTTCACTCCTTCACTCTCGGTCAAGGACATGATCAAAGAGATGATCGAAGAGGAGAAGGATTCGCTGACCGACAAGCGCATCGTCGAACTGCTGAAGCGCCGTGGGGTCCGCATTGCTCGCCGGACGGTTGCGAAGTATCGAGCCGAACTGAACATTCTGCCGAGCACACTTCGGTAACCTACGTTCATCGTCACACAGCATTGCAGCGGGGGAGGTGGCGTCCTCTCCCGCTTTCGCGTGCGGCATAATTCAGTGAGTGTGTGTGAATCGAAACATGCTTTCTGACGTAAAGACTGTCGGTATAACATGGGGGAACGACGGTGCTGCCGAGACATATTCTGCGCGTCGACCAGTTCGACAGGAACACTTTGGAACGCATATTCATGCATGCGCGTGAGATGCAGCGCGTCGCCGAACGAGGCGGGGACGCCCGGTTGGCTGGAAAGATC
>Ga0136611_10001429_pt1 | contig 16579 bp, 15 predicted proteins | sample AntDrymUQ2232306_2_FD_106645 | JGI IMG/M metagenome (GOLD analysis project Ga0136611, IMG submission 106645) | Polar desert sand microbial communities from Dry Valleys, Antarctica - metaG UQ223 (23.06) | ecosystem: Environmental > Terrestrial > Soil > Desert | place: Antarctica: Dry Valley...
CCCAGCCTCGTCCAAGCGACTCGACAGTGCTTGATATTTGGCTTCTATTGTGGTCATGTCACCCATGACTCGAAGATAGCGCAAATGCCTTAAGTGTTCAAGTTATTTTTGCTCAGATACTAACGCTCGGCTTCGTCGCCAACATGGCCATGACACCCAGCCTGGGCAAGGTTAACTATGACCCGCTGACCAGCTTCGCGCCGATCAGCATGGTCGCCCAGGGCTATCAAATCCTTTCGGTGAATCCGACTTTCCCGGCGCAGTCGGTCGCCGAGATGATTGCGCTGGCCAAAGCCAAGCCGGGCGTGCTGAACTACGGCTCGGGCGGAAGCGGCTCGCCGCTGCACCTGGTGGGCGAATTGTTCAAGCTGCGCACCGGAACCGACATTCAGCACATTCCCTACAAAGGCAGCCCGCAGGCGACGGCGGCCGTTCTGGCCGGAGAAACCGAAATGGTTTTCGGCAGCGTCGTCGCAACGCTACCCTTCGTCAGGACTGGAAAGCTGCGCGCGCTGGCCGTGACCTCGCCCAAACGCATCGCCGCCGCTCCCGACGTGCCGACGCTCAGTGAACTGGGTTACTCCGGCATCGAGGCGAGTTCGTGGTATGGCCTCTATGCGCCGGCCGGCACGCCGCCCGCCATCATTGCGCGCGTCAACGCCGAAATGGTCAAGCTGGCACAGGACCCGGACTATCGAGAGCAGCTGAGCAAGCAGGGCCAAGAGGCCATTGCAAGCACGCCGGAAGAGTTAAAACGATTTACGCGCAGCGAACTCGACACCTGGTCGCGCGTCATCAAAACCGCCAACATCAAGGCCGATTGACATGAATCCCTTATCGCTCACGCTGGCGCTGGGCGCCTATGACCAGACGCGCGACGTGACCGACGGCGCCGTTGCCGTCGAAGGCATCGCGCTGCGCACGCTCAACCTGCCGATCGAGGAAATTTTCTACCGTTTCACGTTGTACCGGGAATGGGATATTTCGGAAATGTCGATGGGCAAATACATCGCTCTGCGCTCGCAGGGCGACAACAGCATCACCGCGCTGCCGGTTTTCATTTCCCGCGCCTTCCGGCATTCGATGTTCTACGTCCGCTCCGGCAGCGCGATACGCAATCCAGCCGACTTGGCGGGCAAACGCCTCGGCATTCCGGAATGGGCGCAGACGGCCGGCGTTTACGGCCGCGGCTACCTGAGCGACCATGTCGGCGTTGACCTGAAAAGCATCGACTGGATCCAGGCCGGCGTCAACGAGCCGGGCCGCACCGAGAAGGTGAGGCTTTCGCTGCCAGAGGGCCTTCGCTACCGCAATGCGCCTGATCGCTCGCTCACCGACATGCTGCTCGCCGGCGAGGTCGATGCGGTGATGTCGGCTCGCCCACCCGACGCGCTCGGCAACGGTGTCGAGCGGCTGATGACCGACTACCAGACGCAGGAAGAGGAATACTTTCGGGCAACTCGAATCTACCCGATCATGCATGCGCTCGTCGTGAAGACATCGGTACTCGATGCGCATCCCTGGGTCGGCATGAACCTCTACAAGGCATTCAAAAGCGCGAAGGACCGGTCGATGGCGCGGATGTCCGACGTCACGGCTTCGCATGCGCCGCTGGCCTGGCTGGCCGAGTATGCAAAGCGAATGGAAAAGCTTTTCGGCGTCAATTACTTTCCGTACGGTATCGGCCAGGACGAAGGCGGCACGCTCAACCGCACAACGCTCGACGCGTTCTGCAAGTTCGGCCACGACCAGGGAATATGCGAGCGGCGCCTGTCGGTCGATGAGCTTTTTCCGAAGAACGTGATGGCCGCTTTCAAGGTCTAGCTGGCGGCCTCGCGCGGCGGAAGGCGCGACCCGTCGGGCATGCTGCAATTTGACCGGCTGGCCGCGCTTCAGGCTGGTGCGATTTCCAGCGCCGTCAAAATTTGTCCGCCGCCGTAGCTCGTAATCACCGGCGAACCGCCGCCAATGCGGGCGCGGATTGCGCAGTATTTGAACTCGGGAATCTTGGCGAATGGGTCGAGCGCCGCATTGGTCAGCTTGTTGATCGCCGCCTCGTAGTAACAGAAGGGCACGAAAATCGCGCCTCGCGGTGAGCTTTCATCGGCCCTGGCGTACAACGTGACTTCCCCGCGCCGCGACTCGATCGTCAACACGTCGCCTGGCTGGCCGCCCATGCCCGCCAGATCGAGCGGATGCACCAGTGCCACCGGATCGGGCTCAATCGCATCGAGAACGGTAGCCCGCCGGGTCATGCTGCCGGTGTGCCAGTGCTCCAGCTGCCTCCCGGTGATCAAGATCAGGGGGTAGTCGGCATCGGGGCGCTCGTTGGCCGGAATGATGTCGGCGGGAACGAACTGCGCGCGGCCGCTCTGCCGTGGGAAGGTGTCGGTAAACACCACCGATTGGCCAGGGTCGCCTTCCTTCATGCACGGGTAGGTGACCGCATGGTCGCGTTCGAGACGGTCCCAGGTGATTCCGGCGATGCTCGGCATGGTCAAGCGCATTTCATCGAATACCTCGCTCGCATGGCCGTACCGCCAGTCGAGGCCGAGCCGCTTTGCAAGCTCTTGAATGATCCACAAATCCTGGCGCGCGTTGCCTGGCGGATTGATGGCCTGCCGACCCATCTGAACCAGCCGGTCGGTGTTGGTGAAACTGCCGGTTTTTTCGGGAAACGCGCTGGCGGGCAGGATCACGTCGGCCAGGTAAGCGGTCTCGGTGAGAAAAATATCTTGCACCACCAAGTGGTCCAGCGCGGCCAGCGCCTCGCGGGCATGGTTGGCGTCCGGGTCGGACATGGCGGGATTTTCACCCATCACGTACATGCCGCGAATGCCGCCCCCTTTGATCGCGTGCATGACTTCGACGACTGTCAGGCCAGGCTGATCGTCCAGCGATCCCGCGGGAATACGCCAGGCGCTTTCGAAGGCAGCTCGCACTGGCTGGCTGGACACATGCTGGTAGTCCGGCAGCATCATCGGAATCAAGCCCGCGTCGGAGGCGCCCTGGACATTGTTCTGCCCCCGCAGCGGATGCAAACCCGTGCCCGGCCTGCCAATCTGACCGGTCATCAGCGCCAGCGCGATCAGGCAGCGCGCGTTGTCGGTGCCGTGCACATGTTGCGAAACGCCCATGCCCCACAGGATCATCGACGCTTTCGAAGTCGCGTACAGGCGCGCCACGTAGCGGATCGTGTCGGCATCGATACCGCAAATCGGTGCCATCGCCTCCGGACTGTAGCCCTCAACGTTTTGGCGCAGATCCTCGTAGCCTGTCGTGCGGTCGGCGATGAAGGCCTCGTCGACCAGGCCCTCGGAGATGATCACATGCATCATCGCGTTGAGCAAGGCCACGTCAGTGTCGGCCTTGAATTGCAGATATCGATGAGCCATGCGCGCCAGTTCAGACCGGCGCGGGTCAAGTATGACCAGCTTGGTGCCGTTCTTCGCCGCGTTCTTGATCCATGTCGCGGCAACCGGGTGATTTACGGTAGGGTTGGCGCCGATGATGACGACCACTTCCGCCTTCGTCACATCCATCACTGGATTCGATACCGCACCCGATCCAATCCCTTCGAGCAGGGCGACCACGGACGAGGCATGGCATAGCCGTGTGCAATGGTCTACGTTGTTGCTGCCGAAGCCGGTACGCACGAGTTTCTGAAACAGGTAGGCCTCTTCGTTGCTGCCCTTTGCAGAGCCGAAACCCGCCAGCGACTTCTTTCCGTACCGATCCCGGATATCTTTGAACCGGCCGCCGGCGAGCTCAAGCGCTTCCTCCCAGCTTGCCTCGCGGAATACATCCATCACGCGATCCGGATCCATGGTGAAGTTCCCGGCTTTTGGCGCATCGGCACGCCGTATCAAGGGCTTGGTCAGGCGGTGCGGATGGTGCGCATAGTCGAAGCCATAACGTCCCTTGACACAGAGCCTGCTATGGTTCGCGGGGCCGTCGCGGCCCTCCACATACACAATCTTGTCGTTCTTGACGTTGTAGGTCAGCTGGCAGCCTACGCCGCAATAGGGGCAGACGGATTCAACCTGCTTATCTGGAACGGCGAGGGCGGCTTCACGCGCCGGCGTCAGCGCGCCCGTAGGGCAAGCCTGTACGCATTCGCCGCAGGCTACGCAGGTGGATGCGCCCATAGGATCGTCCATATCGAACACGATCTTGGCATGATCGCCGCGAAAGGCCAGGCCGATCACATCATTGACCTGTTCGTCACGGCAGGCGCGCAGGCAACGGGTGCATTGAATGCATGCGTCAAGGTTTACAGCAATGGCCGGATGGGTAAAATCCTGCGGGACCTGCTGGCGTGGTGAGAAACGGGGCTTGCCAACGCCGATTTTTGCGGCCCATTGATCGACTTCGTTATTGCGGGTGTATTCCTTTTCCGGCATGTCTGACAGTAATAATTCGATCACGAGCCTTTGCGACGCAAGCGCGCGCTCGCTATCGGTAACGACCTGCATCCCAGGTGTCGGAAAGCGGCAGCATGAAGGTGCCAGCACGCGCTCGCCGTTGATCTCGACCATGCACGAGCGGCAGTTGCCTACCGCCTCCAGGCCTTCCATATAGCAAAGGCGTGGAATTTGGACGCCTTCACGTTCCGCCACTTGCAACAGGGTTTCATTGGCTCGGCCGGTGACTTCCCGGCCGTTGAGGCTGAAGTTGACCGCCGGCGCGTCAAGCATGGCGAGTTCTTGTCGGGTGATTGCGTTCATGAGAACTCCTCGAATTGAAAGCTCATTGAAGTGCAAGGCTCACAATTCGTGAGCGAAGTATTTGACGACGCAGTCAACCGGGTTGGGCGCGGCCTGACCCAGGCCGCAGATCGACGCGTCGCGCATGACGAGCGACAGATCCGCCAGCAGCGCTATATCCCATTTGGCTTGGTTCATCAAATACACAGCCTTGGCCGTTCCGACGCGGCACGGCGTGCATTGGCCGCAGGATTCATGTTGAAAAAACCTCATCATGTTGCGCGCTGCATCCGATGCAGTGTCCTGATCCGATAACACAATGACGGCAGCAGCACCAATAAAGCAGCCATATGGCTGCAGGGTATCGAAATCCAGGGGAATGTTGTTCAACGATGCCGGTAGTATTCCCCCCGAAGCCCCACCTGGCAGGTAGGCATAAAAGCCGTGCCCGTCCTGCATTCCGCCACAGTACTCATCTATCAGCTCCTGAATCGTGATGCCAGCCGGCGCCAGTTTTACGCCAGGGTTTTTGACTCGACCTGAAACCGAGAAAGAGCGTAATCCAGTGCGGCCATTGCGTCCCTGCGAAGCAAACCACGTGCTGCCTTTTTCTAGAAGCTCGCGTACCCAATAAAGAGTTTCAAAATTGTGTTCAAGTGTCGGCCTGCCGAAGAGGCCGACTTGCGCCACATAGGGTGGACGCAGCCGCGGCATTCCACGTTTGCCTTCGATCGACTCGATCATTGCCGACTCTTCACCACAGATGTAGGCCCCCGCGCCGCGCCGCAATTCTATTTCTGGCATGTTGGCCATGGGCGGCGCCTGTCGCAACTTGTCGAGCTCGCCTTCCAGCATGGCACGGCACCCGTGGTACTCGTCTCGTAGGTAAATGTAAATTTTTTCGATGCCTACTGCCCAAGCGGCAATCAGCATGCCCTCAAGAAAGCGGTGAGGGTCACGCTCCAGGTAGAAACGATCCTTAAAAGTGCCCGGCTCACCTTCATCGATATTTACCGCCATCAAACGTGGGCCTTTTTCAGCGCGAACGATGCGCCATTTGCGGCCTGAAGGAAATCCCGCACCGCCCAAGCCGCGCAAGCCGGAGTCTTCCATGGTCTTAATAACCGCCTCGACATCGAGGTGCCCTGCCAAGCACTTTTTTAGCAGAAGGTACCCGCCATTAGCCTCATAACCGGGAAGATCAATAAAGTCTCCGGCTACATGTCGCACAGCGCCTGCTGCAACGGCGGCGCACACAGTTCTTGCAGTCGCATTCGACACAGGGTTTTGTCCCACGACGGCAGCAGGCGCCTGATCGCAGCGACCAATGCAAGGCGCTGAAATGACACGTACCTGGCGCCCCAACATCTCCGGCAGGCTTGCAAGTAGGTCTTTTGCTCCAGCCATCTCACAGGACAAACCATCGCATACCCGCACAGTTAATGGCGCTGGCGCTATTTCGCCTTCTTTGATCACGTCGAAATGGTGGTAGAAAGTGGCCACTTCATACACTTCAGTTTGTGCAAGCCGCATCTCTTGAGCCAGTGCCGCCAAGTGGCCAGCAGACAGATAGCCAAAATGGTCCTGGATTTTGTGTAGATGCTCGATGAGCATATCTGCTCGGCGCGAGTCTGAACCCAACAGCTGCTGAACCTCCGCTAGCACGGCCGGATCAACGCGACGACCTTTCGGAGCCTGGCGTTTTCGCTCCCTGGAAATATCGGATACTGCGATAGGAAAGACAGGATAATTCATTAAAACTTTCAAATTACGCGCTCAGCGCGCAATTCACATATGTACTCAGCGCTATAGCCGAGCTGCATCAAGATTTCGTCGGTATGCTCGCCGAGAAGGGGAGAGCGTGTCACTTTGGTGTTGCTGTCTGACATCTTGATCGGGTTTCCGACCGTGAGATACTTTCCTCGCAGCGGATGATCGATCTCCACGATCGTGCCGGTCTGGCGAAGAGCTGGCTCCTCAGAAATTTCTTTCATTGAAAGAATTGGTCCGCACGGAATGTCGTACTGGTTGAGGATCTCCATGGCCTCAAACTTCGTTTTCGTCATGGGCCACTGTTCAATTCTTGCGAAAATTGGTTTCAAATGAAGCAAGCGCGAGGCCGGTGTTTCGAACGCCTCGTCATTGATCCAACCTTCTTCCCCAATTACCTTGCAAACAGAAGGCCACACCGCAGCTTGCGTGATGAACTAAATGTATGCATTGGGATCGCTTTCCCACCCCTTGCATTTAAGAATGGATCCGAGCTGGCCGCCACCAGAAGCATTGCCTGCACGTGGCACAGCTTCTCCGAACTTGCCATCGGGGTTGAGGGTATTCGTGCATAGTGCCAGTGCGTTCCAGACGCTGTTGGTCTCGCAGCTTGACACGGCACAAATTCAGTACCGCATCCTGCATGGGAGCCAAAACCTTTTGGCCTCGTCCTGTGGTATTGCGTTGATAAAGTGCAGCCAAAATGCCTAATGCGAGATGCAAACCTGTTCCGCTGTCGCCGATCTGAGCGCCGGTGACCATAGGCGGGCCATCGTCAAAGCCGGTAGTCGATGCGGAACCGCCCGCACATTGGGCAACATTCTCATAGACCTTGCAATCCTCATAAGGGCCAGGTCCAAGGCCTTTGACCGAGGCAACAATCATTCGCGGATTGAGTTGCTGTATGTGATCCCACGTGATGCCCATCCGATCCAGCGCGCCGGGCGCAAAGTTTTCGACCAGTACGTCGCATTCTTTAATGAGCGTGTCGAGAATCTGCTTTCCCTTGGATGTCTTGGTTTCCAGCGTGATTGAGCGTTTGTTGTGGTTCAGCATGGTGAAATACAGGCTGTCTACGCCGGGAATGTCACGAAGCTGACCCCGTGTCGCATCGCCTTCGCCAGCTCGCTCCACCTTGATGACGTCAGCGCCAAACCAGGCTAATAACTGGGTGCAGGTTGGGCCTGACTGGACATGTGTGAAATCAAAAATGCGCACCCCGTCCAATGCTTTGCTCATGAGAGAAGTCCTATCGGTAATTAAACAGATGACACGCTTATGGCGCAACCAGTGCAGCTAAACATCATGGCGACCACTTCGGCAACATTTTGACGGCTGTACTTTCATGTATTCTACAGTTTTCTTCATGATCAATTAGGTGATTGAGCTAATCGGCTTTCGAGTTCTGTCAATCGTTTCCGCAGGTTTCGATCGTCGTTAAAGCGGCTGGTTTCGTCGCGTATCACTGCGACGATGGCCGATATTTTTCCATCGGATGAGTGCAGCAAGGCAACTGTAAAAGCGATTGAAAGGATGTGCCCGTCCTTGTGCATAGCCGGTACTCGCAACACATCGTTGCCATACCGGGTTACTCCGGTTTCCATGGTTTTGTGATAACCATCCCAATGGCGTTGCTGCTGGCGCTGCGGAATGATCAAGTCGAGTGACTGGCCCAGCGCTTCAACTTCGGTATGGCCGAACATGCGCTCGGCCCCCGGGTTCCAGAGCGTGATCGCGCCGCGAGCATCGGACGCGACAACCGCGTCACCCACTACGCCGACGAATTGCTTGAAATCAAATTCCGATTGCATGGTGTTCCATATCAGTTAAGGTCAGAGAAAATTGCTTTGCAATTTCATTAGTCGTTCAGTAGCCTGGCTTCTTGCCTAAAAGATTTTCCACTCGCGCCTGTCCGGAATAATTTGACGTGTCACTTGGTCTCCAACTAACGACGGCGTCCAATTGAACGCCGTCTTATTCCACCGCTAAAGGTCTTTCAGTCCTTGTCAGACTGCCTTGGCGGCATGCATTCCTGCGATCTGTTCCGAAGAGTAACCGAGCTCGGCGAGTATTTCGTCGGTGTGTTCACCAAGGAGTGGTGAACCGGTGACTACAGGCTTGAGATCCGAAAACTTTATCGGACTGCCAACTGTGAAATAACTGCCACGCTCCTTGTGCGGGACTTCTACGATAGAGCCGCTGGCGCGCAGCGATGGGTCGTTCAACAACTCTTTCATTGACTGGACAGGAGCGCATGGAATGTCGAACTTGCGCAAAATGTCAACTGCCTCGAATTTCGTCTTGTCTTTAAGCCATTCTTCGATAGTGCTGAAGATGTCCATGATATGCGGCTGCCGAGCCTTCGGCGTCGTATATGCCGGATCGGCCTTCCACTCAGGTTTGCCAATTGCGTCGCAAATGGGCTCCCAGGCATGCCCTTGAACTGTGAAATAAATATAAGCATTGGGGTCAGTTTCCCATCCCTTGCATTTCAAAATCCACCCGGGTTGCCCACCACCGCCGGCATTGCCGCCGCGAGGAACGACGTCCGAGAAAGATTCATGTGGATACTGTGGATATTCTTCCAGGTAACCGAGCTTGTCCAGACGCAACTGATCGCGCATTTTCACGCGGCACAAGTTGAGCACCGCGTCTTGCATGGCCACCGCAACCTTCTGGCCTTTGCCGGTTTGCTGGCGACCAATGTAGGCCGTCAGGATGCCGATGGCCAGGTGCATGCCGGTGTTGCTGTCACCCAGGGCAGCGGCAGAAATCATGGGGCCGGATTCCTCTCCTTTCCACCAGCCGGTGGTGGAGGCTGCGCCGCCGGCGCACTGGGCCACGTTCTCATAGACCTTGAGGTCTTCGTAGTGGTGGCCGTCGCTGAAGCCCTTAACTGAAGCCAGGATCAACTTAGGGTTGAGTTCCTGAATGCGTTCCCAGGAAAAACCCATGCGGTCCAGGGCGCCGGGTCCAAAATTTTCAACCAGAACGTCGCTTTCCTTGATCAACTTTTCGAGAATTACCTTGCCTTCGGGCTTCTTCGTGTCCAGGGACAGCGAGCGCTTGTTGCTGTTGAGCATGGTGAAGTACAGCGCATCGACATTCGGGATGTCGCGTAGCTGGGAACGCGTGACGTCACCAGCACCGGGACGCTCGACCTTGATGACGTCGGCGCCGAACCATGCCAGCAACTGGGTGCAGGCCGGACCCGCCTGGACGTGGGTGAAGTCGATAATTTTGATGCCGTTGAGGGGTTTGTTTCCCATTTTCATATCTCCTGTTGAATTGCTCTTGCTAACTTACTTCTTTTTCGCGGCGCTTTGCGGGTTCAGGCTGGTGATGCGACCGCTTTCAGTGCCAGCGGTTTCATCGATGACGGCATTGATGAGGGTTGGCTTGCCGGACGCGACCGCCTCTTTCAGAGCCTTGGCCAGCTCCGCGGTGGTTGTGGCGTGGACGCCGACGCCGCCGAAGGCTTCCATCATCTTGTCGTAGCGGGCGCCCTTGACGAACACGGTGGGGGCCACGTCGGGACCACCGGTCGGGTTCACGTCGATGCCGCGATAGATGCCGTTGTTATTGAAGACGATCACGCATACGGGCAGGTTGTAGCGGCAGATGGTCTCGACCTCCATGCCGCTGAAACCGAAGGCACTGTCGCCCTCGATGGCGATGACAGGCTTGCCGGTCACCACTGCTGCGGCGACGGCATAACCCATGCCTATGCCCATGATTCCCCAGGTGCCGACGTCCAGTCGCTTGCGCGGCTCGTACATATCGACAATGCTGCGGGCGAAGTCCAGCGTGTTGGCACCTTCGTTGACAACGATGGCGTCCGGGCGGGCCTTCACCACATTGCGGATGACACCCAGCGCGCTATGAAAGTTCATTGGAGACGGGTTCAGCTCCAGTGTGGCCGCCATCTTCGCGAGGTTCTTGTCCCTGCGCTCGTAGATCGCGCCGGTCCACTCGGCAGGTGGTTTTTCCCAGTTTGAACCCATGCCGACCAGCAGCGCAGACACGCAGGAGCCGATGTCGCCGATCAGTGGTGCCGCGATGGCCACGTTGCTGTCGATTTCGGTCGGTGCGATGTCGATCTGGATGAACTGCTTCGGGCCACCCCAGGTCTTGCCCTTGCCGTGTGACAGCAGCCAGTTCAGGCGGGCACCGAACAGCATCACGACGTCGGCCTCGGCCAGCACATAAGAGCGAGCGGCAGATGCCGATTGCTCGTGGGTGTCGGGCAAAAGGCCCTTGGCCATGGACATTGGAAGGTAGGGGATGCCGGTCTTCTCGACCAGCGCGCGAATATCGGCATCAGCCTGGGCATAAGCCGCTCCCTTGCCGAGCAAAATCAGGGGGCGTTTGGCGCCTTTGAGCAGGGCGAGAGCACGCTGGACCAAATCTGGGGCCGGAAGCTGGCGTGGAGCCGGATCGACGACCTTGATCAGCGACTTTTTTCCGGCGTCGGCGTCCATGGTCTGCGCAAACAATTTGGAGGGCAGGTCAAGATAGACACCGCCCGGCCGGCCTGACAAAGCAGAACGGATGGCGCGCGCGATGCCAACGCCGATGTCTTCGGCATGGAGCACGCGAAAGGCCGCCTTGCACAGGGGCTTGGCGATGGCAAGCTGATCCATTTCTTCGTAGTCGCCTTGCTGCAGATCGACAATCTCGCGCTCGCTTGAGCCGCTGATCAGGATCATCGGGAAGCAATTGGTGGTGGCATTGGCCAGTGCGGTCAGACCGTTGAGGAAGCCGGGGGCAGATACCGTCAGGCAAATACCGGGCTTCTCGGTCAGGAAGCCCGCGGCTGCAGCTGCGTTGCCGGCGTGTTGCTCGTGACGGAAGGAAATGACCCGTATGGCTTCGGCTTGTGCCATGCGCGTGAGATCGGTGATGGGAATGCCGGGAACACAGAAAATCGTATCGATTCCATTGAGTTTCAGCGTGTCGATGACAAGGTGAAATCCGTCGGTCTGATCTCGTGATTCAGTGTCGTTTGTCATGAATGTCTCTTCGTTTTGACGTCAATAAAAGTTGAGCAACGTGGCTGACAGCGTCTGACGGTAAAAAAAACTCGCCGACCTGAGTCAAGGCCATCGGCGGTGAATGTTGCCGCCTCATAAGTGCTCAGACGGGTCATTTGCACCGTCGGGGTATCATAGAAATCGATTCAGTTTCCGCCATTGACCACGGTCAATTTTCGGGATATTCGACAGCCCCGAAAACGAATGAATCCTGCGCCCCGTTCAACCTCACGCACCCATGTCGTCAGTACAAAACCATCCCGATAGAAATGTCATTCGCGTCCAGATGGCGCAGAACCTGGTTCTGAAGGGAATGACGGCTGAGCAGAGTGCTGAACTGGAGTCCCACCTGGAGATCGTCGATGCTCAGAAAGGCGATACGCTGCTGCACCAGGGGGCCCATGAAATGGAGCAGTATTTCGTCCTCGAAGGCATCCTGAAGCGGGTAGTCACCAACCAGGCGGCATAGGAGATGATTCTGCGTTTTGCCGACGAGCGCGACATGGAAACCAGCTACGCGGCCTGGCGCCTGGGCACGCCCACGCCTTACAAGCACTGTTTGCGTCACCAAGGTGCGGGTTGCAAAGCTGCCGCTGCTGCAATGGGTGGATTTTTTGGAGCGTCATCCCGAGATCAAGCAGTCTTTCGAGTATTACGTGATGCGCCTGATGAGCGAAATTATGGCGCACACCATCACGCTGCACCTGCTCGATGCACCGGGGCGCGTCAAGCGCTTTTTGCGCAAGAATCCCGAACTGTTTGACCGTATCCCAAAGAAGGAGCTGGCGTCCTACCTGAACCTGTCGGCTGAAACCCTGAGCCGGCTCAAGCAGCGCGGCAAGATTTGACGTTGCTGGCGGACGCAAAAAAAAGAAAAAGAAGCCGGATGTTGCCACCCGGCTTTTTTTGCGTCAGAACTGCGGGGGATCAATCCACTGGCTGCTCTGCTGCAAATTTCGTCTTTTTAGGCGGGCGAATCTTGGCCAGCACGCGGGAGATCAGGGGCCACAGCAGCAAAATCAGTGCCAGCGCGGTGATGCCACCGACCAGCGGGTTGGACCACATGATGGACACCTCGCCCTGCGAAACCAGCATGGCCTGGCGGAACGAGTCTTCGGCCTTGTCGCCCAGCACCAGAGCCAGCACCAGCGGCGCGAGCGGGTAGTCCAATTTCTTGAATAGGTAGCCCACCACGCCGAAGCCCATCATGAACCAGATATCCAGCATGGCGTTGTGGACGGTGTAGGCGCCGATGGCGCAGATCACCACTATCACCGGTGCAATGATGGAAAACGGGATGCGCAGGATGGACGCGAACAGCGGCACTGTGGTCAGGACCACAATCAGGCCGACTAGGTTGCCCAGGTACATGCTGGCAATCAGGCCCCAGACGAAGTCTTTTTGCTCAACGAAGAGCAACGGCCCGGGCTGCAGGCCCCAGATCAGCAGGCCACCCAGCAGCACGGCAGCCGTGGGCGACCCGGGAATTCCCAGGGCCAGCATGGGCAGCAGGGCGCTGGTTCCGGCGGCATGAGCCGCAGTCTCCGGTGCGATCACGCCTTCAATCTTTCCGGTCCCGAACTTGGCGCCGTCCTTAGACATTTTCTTGGCCAGGCCATAACTCATGAATGAGGCCGGCGTTGCGCCACCGGGGGTGATGCCCATCCAAATGCCGATCAGGGAACTTCTGATCGAGGTCATCCAGTACTTGGGCAGCCTTTTCCAAGTCTCCAGCACAACCTTGGCGTTGATTTTTCCGCTTTTTCCGTTGAAGGCCAGGCCTTCTTCCATCGACAGCAGGATTTCACCGATACCGAACAGGCCAATCACGGCGATCAGGAAGTCGAAGCCGCGCATCAGGTCAGGAATGCCGAAGGTCAGGCGAAGCTGGCCAGTCACGGTGTCCATGCCCACAGCAGCCAGGGCAAAGCCGATGGCCATGGAGGCCAGGATCTTGAACGGCGAGCCTTTGCCCATGCCCACAAAGCTGCAGAAGGTCAGCAGGTACACCGCAAAGAACTCGGGCGGGCCGAACTTGAGGGCAAACCTGGCCACCAGCGGCGCCAGGAAGGTGATCATCACCACCGCAACAAAAGCACCAATGAACGACGAAGTGAAAGCCGCTGTCAGCGCTGCGCCGGCCTGACCGTTCTGGGCCATCGGATAGCCGTCGAAGGTGGTGGCCACCGACCAGGGCTCACCCGGTATGTTGAAGAGGATGGAGGTGATGGCACCGCCGAAAAGCGCACCCCAGTAAATACACGACAGCATGATGATGGCCGAGACCGGCGTCATGGTGAAGGTCAGGGGCAGTAGGATGGCCACGCCGTTTGCGCCGCCCAGGCCGGGCAACACCCCAATCAGCACGCCAAGAATGATGCCCACGAACATCAGCAGGATGTTCATCGGCGTCAGGATGACGCTGAAGCCGTGAAAAAGCGAGTTTAGTTCTTCCATATCGATATCCGGTCAGTAAAAGCTCGGTGCGCTTGAAGCGAGCGAGAGTAACTCAGTAGCCGAGGAAACTCAGCGGATCGAAGTAACCCTTGAACAAAGGCACCTTGAACCAGACCTCAAACATGAAGAAAAACAGCACCACCACAATCAGCGCCGTCAACACGCTCTTGATCCGGGAAAACTTGCCCAGGATGATCATGAACAGTGCGATGTAAAACGCCGAGGCCACGTATAGGCCGATGAACTGGATGATCAGCACATAGACCAGCGCCGGCAGCAGCACCGACAAGACGCGCTTGAGTTGCTCGCTATCGACAAAAACTTCGGTGTTCCTGTTTTTTCCAAACAAGGCTTGGTACAGGGTGCCGGCACCGGAAATGCAGAGGATGACGCCGATGTAAAACGGAAAATAGCCGGAGCCTGGGCCGTCGCTGGTCCAGCCAGAGCCTAGCGCCCGGCTGCCCTGGAGGACAACGGCGCCCATGATGATGATGCAGAAAGCGACGATTGCTTCAATGACATATGTGGCGACGCCCGTGCGCAACTCCGTGCCGGATTGTTGGTTTGGCTCCATCAGGAACTCCCGCTGAGGTGTGTGCCCTGGATCAGGGCGGACGGTGATTGAAGGCAGGCCGGTACAAGCGCTACCGCACTGCGATGAAGGCCCCGCGTGCGCTGGGCCTTCTTTTTCATTATTTCGCGATAAAACCTGCTTCTTTCATCAGGTCGCGGTGCATGTTCTCGGCACTGCCGAGCCATTTGTTGAAGTCTTCGCCGGACAGGGTCATCTGGTTGAACGCACCTTTTTCTATGTAGTCTTTCCACTCTGGCGTTTCGCGGACTTTCTTGAGCAGATTGACATAAAACTCAAGCTGGTCCTTGGACACGTCGGGCGCCATGAAAATGCCGCGCAGCATGGTGTAGTCTGCAGGTATGCCTGCTTCCTTGCAGGTCGGGATGTCCCCCCATGCCAAGGTGTCCGTGACTTTGGTCTTGTACGGCATGCGCTTGTTGTCGAAGACACACAAGGCGCGCAACTGGCCGGCACGCCATTGAGCGACGGCCTCTATCGGATTGTTCACGCTGGAGTCGATGTGTTTGCCGACCAGTTGCACCGCCACTTCACCACCACCCTTGTAGGGAATGTAGATGAATTTGGTGCCGGTGGCGCGCTCAATGCCGACAGTCAGGATCTGGTCTTCCTGTTTGGAGCCGGTGCCGCCCATCTTGATTTTGCTGGGGCCGGCGGCTTTCACCGCATCGAGATACTCCTTGGCCGTCTTGGCTGGATTTTCGGCATTGACCCACAGCACGAACTGGTCCAGTGCCATCATCGAGACGGGTGTCATGTCGCGCCAGTTGAAGGGAACGCCAGTCGCCAGCGGAGTGGTGAACAGGGTGGACAGCGTGATGATGATTTTGTGCGGATTGCTCTTGGCACCCTTGACTTCGAGGAAACCCTCGGCCCCGGCACCGCCCGACTTGTTGACGACGATCAGCGGCTCTTTCATCAGCTTGTGCTTGATGACGATGCCCTGGATCAGGCGCGCCATCTGGTCCGCACCGCCGCCTGTACCAGCGGGCACGACGAACTCAACCGGCTTTGTCGGTTCCCAGGCCGCATGCACTGATGCTGTCACTACCAGGGCGCCGGCCGTGACCAGTCTCCTAAGCGCCAGGGAAAAACCGGCGCTTTTTGGATTTGCAGTTTTCAACTTCATGCTTTAGTCTCCTGTTTTGATTAATTGTTCTATACGGGCAGCTTTTGTGTTGCTGCTATCAATCGCATTGCACAGATATGTTGCGCCAAATGCAGCAAATGTACTCTTGACGGTGATCAAGTTTGTGGAATTATCGATTGACTCTAGGGTTTATACGGAGACTGTCGCCATTCAATAGAAAAGTCGACGACCAGTCAGCGCCCTTGTCTGTGCTCGATCTATCGAGCGACAATGACCTTGCTTACCGAAGGCTAGAAGGTGCAGGGCGAAAACGTGAATGACCATGTGCGTTTCAAGGCATGTCAGGTACCGGCTCATCATTTTTGTGTTCCATCACCTTGCCGAGCAGTTTGACCAAGGCATACACAGTGTCGATGTGCGATGTGGGAGTGTGCGTCAAGCGCGCAAGTTCGACCACCGAACCGACGATCGCATCAATCTCGAGCGGTCGACCAGCCTCGAAGTCTTGCAGCATTGAGGTTTTATGTTTTCCGATTTTCTCGGCCCCCGCAATACGCTTTTCCAATGGAATGCGAAATTCAATTCCGAGCTTGCTGGCAACCGCCTGCGCCTCAAGCATCATGTTTTTTGCGAGGTCGCGCGCTAGAGGAAACTGGCAAATATCAACGAGGGTAGAGTTTGTAAGGCAACTGATCGGGTTAAACGTCAAATTTCCCCAAAGTTTTAGCCATATCTCAGCCCTGATATCGACCAGCACGGGAGATTTGAATCCCGCGTTGACAAAGCAGTCCGACATTTTCGTCACTCTGGGTAAGCGTCTGGGCGTGGCATATTGATTTGATTGCGCGGTTTGCCGACCATTGCGGTCATGGTGACCATGATGACGATGATCTACACGGCGGTGGCGGGCCACTGGGTCCGCTGGGTTCGC
>Ga0136611_10001430_pt1 | contig 16569 bp, 13 predicted proteins | sample AntDrymUQ2232306_2_FD_106645 | JGI IMG/M metagenome (GOLD analysis project Ga0136611, IMG submission 106645) | Polar desert sand microbial communities from Dry Valleys, Antarctica - metaG UQ223 (23.06) | ecosystem: Environmental > Terrestrial > Soil > Desert | place: Antarctica: Dry Valley...
ACTCCTGACCGATGCGCAGGCCGCGCGGGTCAATCGTAGGGTTCGCGCGCACCAATTCGTCCGCGGTCACACCCAACTCTTGGGCGATCACGCCGAGCGTATCACCAGCCTTGACGAGATAGGTATCCGGCAAGGCGACGCTCCGCACCGTACCCGCATCGAGGGCGGCGAGCGGCACGGGGAGTTGGGCGGGCACGGTCGCGGTGGGCACACGGCGCGGGTCGGTGGGGTCGCGCGCCGTCTTGCTGTCCTGCTGCTTGTCGCCGCCGCAGGCGACCGTCGCCAGTGTCAACGCGGCGAGCGTGACGAGCAGGAGCAGGCGCCCCGGTCGGAGATTGCGCTTACGTGTGTACATCCCCCGGATCATAGACCGTGGAGCGCTGCGGGATCAAAGGGGCGACGACGTAGCGGCGTCAAGCTGGCTGCAAACCCGCGAGCCAGGCCAGACCGACGCGCACCGCCTCCGCCAGCTTCTCCGGGTCCACGCGACCGATCACGTCCTCCGGCGTGTGCAGGAGCGGGTCGTTGATGCGGTGCAGCCAGATCGCGCGGATGCCGACCTCTTCAAAGCTGGCATGATCCGTCGTCGCGCCGGCGATCCCGCCCGCGACGCGCATCTCAACACCCACGGCCTGAGCGATGCCGACAGCAGCCTCGGCGATCCCTGCCTGACCGATCGCGCGCCATTCCGCGCCGACACCCACCATGTCGAAGTTGATCATCAGCGTGATCGCGCGCCGCTGCTCCGGCGTGAGGCTGCGCGCGAAGTGACGGCTGCCGACGAGGCCGATCTCCTCGGCGGCGAAGGCGACAAAGCAGGCCTGCTGCGGATTGCCCCGGAGCGCGCTCAGGCGTGCCGTCTCCAGCATCGCCGCCGTGCCGGTGGCATTGTCGCTCGCGCCGGGGGCGAGCAGGACCGAGTCATAGTGCCCACCGACGACCGCTTCACAGATGCCGCTCTTGGGACGGCCGATCACGTTGAGGGACTCAGCGCGGATCAGGCCACCGTCAAAGCTGACCGTGGCGCGCACGTCGCCCGCGCGCGCCTCATCGCGCAGGCGGCGGCCGTCCACGCCGGAGATCGCCAGCACGGGGATGCCGGGCAACTCTTCCTGGAGCGTGCCGATCGTGAGTTGGTCTTCGTTGTTGAAGATCACGACCGCCTTTGCTCCCGCCGCGAGCGCGTTCGCTGCCTTGACACGGAAGAAGATCTCGCCACGCTCGACGAGTGCGATCTGGCCGCGCACGGCGGCGGGGAACTCCTCCGGCTTGCCGCGACCGGCGTAGACCAGCCGTCCGCTCGCCTCGCCACCCGCGCTCAGCGTGATCGGCTGCACGGTGATTGCGCGCTGGGTCGGGCTTTCGACCTGGAAGGAGACGCTCTTGGAGATGAAGTTCTGCACGGGAAAGGGCTGGAACTCGACCTCGTAGCCGTAGGCGCGCAGGGTCTGCCCGATGTACTCCGCCGCCGCGTGCTCCTCAGCCGAGCCGGCGACGCGCGGGCCGATCTCGACGGAAAGCTTGCGGACGTGCTCAATTGCTTCGTCCGCGCTCGGCTGCGCGCTGGCACCGGAGCCCGCCTGTTGTGCGGGCGCGGCCGCACGCGCGATCGCCGCGGCGGTCTGCTCACCCGTCCGCGTGGTCACGCGCGCCTGCTCCGATTGCGTTGCGACCGGCGCTGAGCCTTGGGTGCGCTCATCCGAGCAGGCCGCGCCGAGGAAAAGCAGCGCGCCGATCAGGCCAAGGAAGGCGCGAGAAAAAGCGTTCATATCCACCACCCCACTCTTTCAGCGTACGAGGCCCGCGGGCGTTTCACCAGAGTCATAGGAAGTACGTGCTAGCGACGGCGGCGGTTCCGCCCCTGCCACCAGCCGCGCAGGCGGTCGCTCAGGCTCGAGCCGCGCAGGGTCGCGCGCGGGATGCGCTGGCCGCGCCAATAGGCGTCACTACTCACCGGTCCCGCCCCGCGATTGCGAAAGAAGAGCGAGTAGATGAAGCTGCCCGCGAAGAGCGCCAGCCCCAGCAGCACGGCCCAGCGTGCGACCTCGCTGGAGGCCACCTGAATGAAGAGCGAACCGAGAATGAGGGCGATCCCGGCGAGCATCACGTTGCCGGCGCTCAGCGCGGGCACACCGCTGAACCGCGTCCGCCAGCCGGAGATGGAGCGTCCGACACGCGCGCGCAGCGAGCGCCGCATCCGCGTGGGCGGACGCCCGCGCGCGGACGGCGGCTCACCGTCCAGCTTGCTCAGGATTTCCTCGATCTCGCGCTCAACTCGGTTCGGCATCACGCTCGCCCCGCAACAGTATACGGCGCGTGGCGAGGTAGCGAGGAGGGAGCGAGTGAAGAGATGACGAGGTGGCAAGGTGGCGACTAGGGGCCACACCTCGTTCGCGCGCTACCGTGCCATTTGGCCAGCGGCCCCCCAGCCGCCGCCGCCGGGGGTGCGGATTTCGATGGCGTCGCCGGTTTGGACACGGAGGGTGGTCTTGCCGGGGAGCGGCTCGGTGGTGCCGTCGGCGTGGATGAGGTGATTTTCGCCGGGGGCGGCGGGGGAGCCGCCGGCGAGGCCCCAGGGCTGGCCGATGCGGCGGTCGGAGACGATCGTGACGGTGGCGGGGGCGAGGAAGCGGTAGCGGCGGATCACGCCCTCGCCACCGGGGTGGCGGCCCGCGCCCGCGGAGCCGCCGCGGAGGCCATAGTGCTCAATGCGGAAGGGGAAGGCCAGCTCCAATGCTTCAACGGGGGTGTTGAGCGTGTTGGTCATGTGCGTGTGGACGCCGGAGAGCCCAGCGCCGAGCGGACCGCCGCCAGCGCCGCCCGCGATCGTTTCGTAGTAGGTGTAGTAGCGGTCGTGGCGCGGGTCGTAGCCGCCGATCGTGAGATTGTTCATCGTGCCGGAACTGGCGGCAGGGATCAGATCGGGCACGGCTTGGGAGATTGCGCCGAGCATCAGGTCGGTGATCCGCTGGGAGGTCTCGACGTTGCCCGCGGAGACGGCGAGCGGCGGACGCGCGTTCAGCAGGCAACCCTCCGGTATGTTGAAGGTGACGGGGCGGAAGCAGCCGTCGTTGGAGGGCGTGTGCCCTTCCAAGAGACAGCGCACGACATAATAGACGGCAGAGCGCGTGACGGAGGCGACGGCATTGACGGAACTGGGGCGCGCGGGGTCCGTGCCCGTGAAATCACAGTGCATCGCACCGTCGCCGATCGTGACGCGCACGCGCATCCAGAGCGGACCGTCGCCCTCGCCGTCGTCGTCGAGCGCATCCTCGAACGAATACACACCGGCGGGGACGGTGGCGAGGGCGGCGCGCGTGATCCGTTCGGCGTAGTCCATCAGCGCGGTCATCTGCGCATCGAGGATCTCCGGGCCGTGGCGGGTCGCCAGCTCGATCAGGCGGCGTTCGCCCGTGCGCTGCGCCGCGATCTGGGCGTCAAAGTCGCCGCGACGCTGCTCCGGCACGCGCATGTTGTGCAGCAGCAGTTCAAAGAGCGCATCGTTGCGCACACCCGCATCGTAGAGGCGCAGCGGCGGGATGATCACGCCTTCCTGGTAGAGCTCGCGCGCGACTGGCATCGAACCAGGGCTCATACCGCCCACGTCGGCGTGGTGGGCGCGGTTGGTGACGAAGCCAATCAGGCGCTCGCCGAGGAAGATCGGGCTGACGAGCGAGATATCCGGCAGGTGCGTGCCGCCGAGATAGGGGTCGTTGAGGATCACCATGTCGCCGGGACGGAAGGGGGCGAGATGCGCGGCGGCCTTGACGGCGAAGGGCATCGCGCCGAGATGGACGGGCATATGTGCCGCCTGGGCGACCATCCGCCCGCGCGCATCGAAGACGGCGCAGGAGTAATCGCGCCGCTCCTTGATGTTGGGCGAGTGCGCCGTGCGGCCGAGTGTGACGCCCATCTCCTCCGCGACTGACGCAAGCAGATCATAGAAGATCGAGAGCGAGGCGGGATCGCTGTCCACGCGCGTGTGTCTCCGTGCCATCAAAGCGCCAGCCTTGCGAGGATCGTACGCACGGCGCGCGCTTCGTCCCCGGCGATGTTCTGGATCACGCGCACCTCACCGTCTATTTCGTCCGCATCCAGGGCGGCACGCAGGTGAGAGGGCGCGCCCGTGGCGGTCTGGAGCGTGACGACGCCGGTCGAGATCTCGCGGAAGGTATGCGCGAGGCGGAGAAGATCGCGCAGGTCGCGCGTCCGCAGCTCGATTGTGCCTTCTATTTCCGCGATGAAGGGGGCGTCCAGCACGAGATTGTAGCCCTCCTTGAGGTAGGAGACGGCGACGAGGCGGAGGAGACGGTAGACCATTTCCACCCGCGCGCGCGTCTCACCGAGTGGCGTCACGACCCAGCGATGGGCGATGTCGTCACCGCGGATGTGCGCGACCGGCCCGCCGAGCGCGCTGGCGAGCAGCGCGGCGAGATATTCGCGCTCCTCGCCGGCGCCACGCACAACGATCAGGCGTTGCCTCTGGTTCATCGTCCACCCTCAAGCACGAGGTTGCCGCGCCCGTCCACGCGGCCCTGCCAGCCTGGGGGAACGACGGTGGTCGTATCCATCTGCACGACAATCGCGGGGCCGCGCAGCGTGTCGTCCGGACGGAGGCGGGCGCGCTGATAGAGTGCCGTGCGGCGTGGCTTATCGAAGATCGCCTCAACCGTGCCGAGGCGCGCGGCGCCGGGCTCCGCTTCCGGGGCATCGAGCGCGACTTTTGCCCCAGGCAGGAGGGCGCGCAGGCGGAGCGTGACCGCCTCAACGGGGCGGGAGCGGTCGGCGTGACCGAAGCGGCGCTCGTGCGCATCATGGAACTGGGCGAGGATGCGCGCGTGCCGGAGCGAGGGGACCGGGATCAGCAGCTCGTAGGACTGGCCGAGGTAGCGCAGCGCGAGGCTCGTTTCGAAGCGCAGCCGCCCGACCGCCACGCCTTCGGCCACGAACTCGGCGCGGGCCTGGGTCTTGATCTGGTCTACGGCTTCGGGTAGGGCGCGGTTCGCCTCGTCACCGGCGGCCAGGATGCGCAGCCACGAACGGAAGAAGTCGCGCGTCACCGGCGCGGCGACCATACCGAGCGCGGAGAGCACGCCCGGATAGGGCGGCACGAGCACGCGCGGGATCCGCAGGAGCGCCGCCAGCTCGCAGCCGTGGAGCGGGCCAGCGCCACCGAAGGCGACGAGCGTGAAGTCGCGCGGGTCGTAGCCGCGCTCAACGGAGACGACGCGGATCGCGCGCTCCATGTTGCTGTTGGCGACGCGGATCACGGCGCGCGCCGCCGCCTCCACGTCGGGGAAGGTCTCGCCTAACCGCGCGAGCGCCACGCGTGCGCGTTCTGGGTAGAGAGGCATCCGCCCGCCGAGGAAGTGTTCCGGGCGCAGCCGTCCAAGCACGGCCTGGGCGTCGGAGACGGCGGGCTGCTCGCCGATGCCATAGCAGGCCGGGCCGGGGTCCGCACCCGCGCTCTCCGGTCCCACGCGCAGCGCGCCACCCGGATCGAGCCGCGCGAGCGAGCCGCCGCCCGCGCCGACCGTCTGCACGTCCGCGACCGGCGAGCGCACGGGCAGCCCGCCAACGCTGATTTCGTCGCGCACGAGCACGAGGCCGGGACAGAGCGCGACATCGGTGGAGGTGCCGCCCATGTCGAAGGTGATCGCGTTGGGGAAGCCCGCCGCCCGCGCGACCGCGAACGCGCCCGCGACGCCGCCCGCCGGGCCGGAGAGCACGGTCCGCACCGCCAGCCGGCCCGCGAGTGCCGGTGTCATGCTGCCGCCGTCGCTCTGCATCACGCGCAGGCGGCGCACACCGACCGCCCGCGCGCGTTCATCCAGGCGATGCAGGTAGCGGCCCATCAGGGGCGAGACGTAGGCGTTGACGGTGGTGGTACTGGTGCGCTCGTACTCGCGGTACTCCGGCAGCACCTCATGCGAGGCGGAGACTGCCAGGCCGCGCCGCCGCGCCGCCGCCGCCACCCGCTGCTCATGCTCCGGCGCGAGGAACGAGAACAGCAGGCTGACGGCGACCGATTGCACACCGCGCGTGGTAAGCGCGTCAAGCGCCGCCTCGATCTCCGCGTCACTCGGGCGCCGCAAAACCTCGCCCGCGGCGTCCACGCGCTCGTCCAGCTCCACGCGCAGGTCGTCGGGCACGAGCGGCGCGGGCCGCTTCGGGTGGAGATTGTAGATCAGGGGCCGCGCCTGCCGCCCGATCACGAGCACGTCGCGGAAGCCGCGCGTCGTGATCAGTCCGGTGCGCGCGCCGCGCCGTTCGAGCAGCGCATTCGTGGCGACGGTGGAGCCGTGGACGAGTTCGTCCGGCCGCGCGTTCATCTCCGCGATCCCAGCGATCACGCCATCCGAGGCGTCCGCGGGCGTGGAGGGTCGCTTATGCACGCGCAGGCGTCCGTTCTCCCAGAGCAGAAAGTCCGTGAACGTGCCGCCGACATCAACACCGAGGATGGAAGGCATGAGGGGAGTTTAGCAGCGCGATGGGCGATGAGCGATGTGGGGGAGGGGTTCGTCCTTGGCCACGCTGGCGTCCACGACCACAGGGTCAGTCCTGGTTCGCATGGCTTCGGCGGCGGCTCCTCGCGGCCACCGGCGCGGAATCTCTTCAGGATGGAGGTTGAGTCCTCCGGGAATCGGCGATCACTCAAGACTTCCATTTTCTCTCGCCGCGAGGCAAGGGAGCGGGCGCGATCGTGTGTTCAGACGGCAGGCAACGACCGCGCCAGGTTCGCACACTGATTTACAGCATGTTTAAGGAATCGTTAAGAATCGGCGGTCAGGAACGCCGTACTGTCGGTATACGGGATTGACGTGAGGGTCGCTCCTCAGGAGGACAGACAGATGGACATGGTTGCTGACGTTAAATGTTATCACTGCGGCTGGATTTCGGGCCGGGTCGCTGGACGCAAGGGTGCGCCCCAGCACCTTTGGGCGTTCGAGGCGCGCGACGGCTCGTCCACGCCGATCGTGCCGGGCAAGCGCCTGCATTGCGCGCGCTGTAACGGCCCGACGTTCGCGGAAGATCTGCGGTCGCGCCTGCTCGCCGAGCCGCTCGGCGCGGTGCCGGTGAGGACGGCTGTCGCCGCCTAGTCGTGGGGACAGGGGGCAGGGAACAGGGAACAGTTGGGTGCGATGTGTGGTTGTGGGGCGGCGGACGCCAACTGTTCCCTGTTTCCTGTCCCCTGATCTCTACCCGTGATAGTGTGGGTCTGAATGAGTACATCGAAACAGGACAGCCCGATTCAAATCAGCCGCAGGCGGCTCTTTGGGCTGACGACCGTCGGGGCGGGACTCGGCTACGGCGGCTACCGGCTCTTGAGTCGCTCAGGCGGCTTCCGCATCAACACGGTCGAGCGGCCCACGCCCGCCGTTGACCCGGTCGCCTTCCGGCTGGTGGTTGACGGCGCAGTCGAGCGACCGCTGACGCTGACGCTGGACCAGCTCCAGTCGCTGCCATCCGTGAAGCAAGTCTCTGATTTTCACTGTGTGGAAGGCTGGGGTGTGGATAACGTCCGCTGGGAGGGCGTGCGCTTCCAAACGATCGCGGAGATGGTAGGGGTGCAGCCGGACGCGGGCTTTGTCACCTTTTACTCGGAAGGTGATGTCTACAAGGACAGCTTCGCGCGCGGCCAGGCGCTGCTGCCGGATGTGCTCGTCGCCTATAGCATGTGGGAGAGGCCCCTGGAGCAAAAGCACGGCTACCCGCTCCGCCTCGTGATGCCGCGTATGTACGGCTACAAGGGGCCGAAGTGGCTCAACCGGATCGAATTCGTCAAGGTTCGTGAGACGGGCTATTGGGAGCGGCGCGGTTGGGCGATTGACGCCTGGATTAAGTGACCTTTCGACCGAAACGTCTGCCGTCAATGGCGATACGATAGCGAGGGGCGGTCGAAGGGTTCGACTGTTCGCGTTGCTTTTCGGGGGTGGTTGAGCGCGATGGCGGCGGGCAGAGCAACACGGGTGCGACGGTTTGAACGGGCGACGCGCGCGTTGCACTGGCTGAACGCGGCCACGTTTCTCCTCTTGCTGATCAGTGGTCTGCTGATTTACCTACCGGAGGTCAAAGCGCGAGAGGCAGGCGGCTACCGGCTTGTGCCGCTGCTGCACATTATGATCGGCGTGGCATTCCTGATCGGACCCGCGCTGATTCTGCTGCTGGCGCGCGGGCGACGGAGTGCTGTCACGGACATAGGCGGGGCGCTCACGCCCGCGCGCGGCGATGCGGTCTGGCTCAATTGGGCAATGCTCTCGCTGCTTGGTGCCCGCGGACGAGCGCCGCGCGTTGCCAAGTTCAACGCCGGCCAGAAGCTCAATTCCTGGTACTGGCTGCTTGCCTGGTTCGCGCTCTCGGCGACCGGCGTCGTGCTCGGGATCAATTTCTTTACCAAGCGCGTTTTCGGCGCTGAATTTGTGGAGTCAGTCTTTCCCTACCATGAAATCATTGCGCTCTTCTCGATCCTGCCGTTGCTCGGCCACCTCTACGTCGCCCTGATCAACCGCTCCACCCGCCCCGCGCTCTCGAGCATGTTCGATGGAAGCGTGGACGCGGCGTGGGCGGGCGAGCATCACCCTGCCTGGTCGCCAGAGACGCGGAGATCGTAGCTCGGTCCGCTGTGGTCCTCTGTCCCCCCGTGCCCTCGCTGGTTCCCGCCTCGCCTTCTACCCCCGGCTTTGCGTCTGCCAGGAGGATAGCGGTAAGGTGGCTTCGCACCAGTGAAGGAGGCTACCCACGCTCGGCCGAATGCGGCGTTCCCGCCCGGCGCGGCTTCTGCTTGTCGCGGTCCTGCTCGCGGGCACGGTCCTGCTTGGCGGCATCGCCGGGAGCACGGACCGGCGCGCGCAAGCGCAATTTCCATTCCCGATTCCGCAGCCGTTCCCCGGACAGATCATTCAACCGCTGCCGCTCCCGCTGCCCGGCCCGATTGTCGGCCGGATTACGGTGAGCACGGGCGGTCCGTACGCCGGGCGCGTGGGCCAGCCGCTGCTGGTCAGTGCGACCGTGCGCTCACCATTGCCGCCGGGGACGCCGTTCCAGTTTCAGTGGACCTTCGGTGACGGCGGCACAGGCTTCGGCCAGGTGAGCAGCTACACATACCGCACGCCGGGCACATTCCTGATCTCGCTCACCGTCTTCGGCGGCGGGCAGACGGCCTTTGCGAGCACGAGCGCCTCGATTATTCAGGTGGTACAGCCCCTGGTGGTGAGCGCGGGCGGACCCTATCAATCGCTCGCCGGCCAGCCGGTGCAATTTACCTCCACGGCCAGCAATGTCCCCTTCGGCACAAACGTGCAGTACCACTGGGGCTTTGGCGATGGCACCTTCGGCAGCGGGCCAGCCCCGGCGAAGGTGTATGCAAATCCCGGCACCTACTCCGTCTCGGTGCAAGCATCAACGTCGTCCGGCCAGCAGGGGTCAGCCAGTACGAGCGTGAACGTCTCACGGCCGGTGGTGCCGCTCCAGGTAAGCGCGGGCGGATCGTACAACGGCACGGCGGGCAGCACGGTCTCACTCGTGGCGACCGCCTCCGGCGCGCAGAATCCGCGCTTCCAATGGAACTTTGGCGACGGCACCTCCGGCAGCGGTCAGGTAGCGTCGCATCTCTATCAGACGGCGGGCAGTTTCCTCGCTACCGTGACGGTGACGGATCTCGCCAGTGGTCAGACCGGCTCCGCCAACTCTGCCGTGACGATTGTCGCGCCGGTGCAACCGCAACCGCCGACGCCGCTGACACCGCTCGCACGCCAGTTTGCGAGCAGTGCCTATCATCCGCCCTCCGGGACGGTGGTGCTCTTCGGTGGCATGGTCTGCCAGGGTTCGCGCTGCTCCGATCAGGACGACACCTGGACCTGGAATGGCACGGTATGGACCGAGCAATCGCCCGCGGTCGCCCCCACCTCGCGCTTCAGCGCGAGCATGGCCTTCCACGAGGCGTCCGGCAAGCTCGTCCTCTTCGGCGGAATTGACTGCGAGGGGACAGAGTGCGTTGACAGCGACGAGACGTGGACCTGGGACGGGGCCACCTGGAAGCTGGAGAACCCGGCGAACCGCCCCTCTGAGCGTTCCTCGGCACAGATGGAATATGATGGCGCGCGCGGCCAGCTGGTGCTCTTCGGTGGGCACGACACGGGCGGCGATGTGCTCGGCGATACCTGGACCTGGGATGGCGCAACCTGGACCGCGCACAATCCGACCGCCAGCCCCAGCGCCCGTTACGCGGCCGGAATGGCCTATGATGCGGCGCGGGGCGTGACCGTGCTCTTCGGCGGGCGCAACGACAGCCTGATCGACCTGGGCGACACCTGGACCTGGGATGGCACGAATTGGACGCAGCACCAGCCACCCCAGAGCGCGACCCCGCGCGCCAACGCTGCGGTGGTATTCGATGCGGCGCGCAACCTGGTCGTGATGTTTGGCGGCGCGAACAATGCCAACAATGCGCTCGGCGATACCTGGACCTGGAACGGCAGCACCTGGGCGCAGCAGTCTCCCGCAACCAATCCGAGCGCCCGCTACGGGGCGGCGGCGGCGTTCAACGCGGCGCGCACGACCTTTGTGCTCTTCAGCGGCACGAACGGCGATGCAGACACCTGGACCTGGGATGGGACCAACTGGACGCGGAGATGACGGCGGCGGGCGGCGGGCTGAGGGGCGTCCTCAACCCGCCGCTCTGGAACGAGACGTTCGTGGGGCGTCTTCCCTTCACTGGTGGCTTGCTGAAACTGGTTCTTTCGCTATCTGGACGAGCGCATCCCCTGGGCGCGTGGAGAGACGGATGGCAGAAGACGAAGTATTTTCGCCCACGCTCCGGTCAGCGCGAGACGCCAGCAGCCGCGAGCACGTCGTCCGTATCCGCGCCCGACGCCCTGGGGGGCAGGCCGTAGCGCGCGCCGCCCTGGGGGTGGAGCCGCCAGGGGAGGCGCGCGGCGACGACACGGCTCGAATCTAATCCGTCTTCGATCCAGTAGCCGCGCGCACGCAGATGCGGGTCGTGGACGAGGTCTGCCATCGTGCGCACTGGCGCTGCGGCGATGTCCGCGGCCTGCAACGCCTCGGTAGCCGCCTCCGGCGTGCGCGCGCGGGTCCAGCCCTCGATCAGCGCGCGTAGATCGGCACGGCGCTCCTGGCGTGCGGGGAGCGAAGCGTAGCGCGGATCGTCCGCCAGCTCCGGCTGTCCAAGGATCAGGCAGAGCGCGCGCCATTGCGCGCCGTCGCGCACGGCGAGCGCCAGCCAGCGGTCATCGCCGGCGCAGCGGTAGGTGTCGTGCGGGGCCATAAAGGGATGGGCATTGCCGTTCGGTCCCCAGATGTCACCACTCTGGGCGGCGAGGAGTGGGCGGAAGAGGGTGGCGGCGGTCGCCTCGGTGAGGGAGACATCCACGCGCCGACCACGACCGCTGACGGCGCGCTCGCGCAGGGCGGCGAGCGTCGCGACGGCGGCCGCGTAGCCGGTGACAGGGTCCGACCAGAAGCCGCCGTCTTCGATCCCGCGCGGTGGGCCTCCCGGATAGCCGACGATCGCCGTGATCCCGGCGAAGCCCTGCGCGAGCTGCCCGAACATAACGTGATGGGCGTGCGGCCCGGTGCGCCCCTTGCCGGAGATCGAGACCATTGTGAGACGGGGAAAGTCCGCGCGCAGCCGCTCCCAGCCCAGGCCCAACCGCTCCATCACGCCCGTGGAGAAGTTCTCCAGCACCACGTCCGCGGATGGCAGGAGCGCATCGAGCGCAGCGCGGTCCTTCGGCTGGTGGAGGTCGAGCACGACGCTGCGCTTATCCGCGTGTACGGCGCGGAAAGTGAAGGGACGGCCGCGCAGCCCGTCGTCCGCGGCGGGGTCCTCGATCTTGATCACGTCGGCGCCGAGGGCGGCGAGGATACGCCCAGCGATTGGCCCGGCCAGCACCCAGCCGAAGTCGAGCACGCGCACGCCGGCGAGCGGCAGGCGCGGAGCGGGCGTGCTGGGACCAGCGTCTGCAAGAGGGGCGATGCGCGCCGGGAGCCGCCGCGGTCGATCGCCGTCCGCGATCGGTCCGAACGGGTGGCCGGGAACCATGATCTCGGCACGGCCGTCCCGGCGCGCAGAATCCTGAGCGGCAGGCGGCGCAGGCTCGCGCCACCAGCCGCGCGCCTGCAATTGTGGGTCCGCGGTCAGCTCGTCCGGGCGCAGCAGCGGCTCGGCAGGGATGTGCCGCGCCTGCGCCGCGTCGGTGATCGCGTGGCGCGCGCGCGTGCGGGTCCAGCGGGCGCTCAGATCGTCAATCTCGCGGCGCAGCCTGCCGGGCGACTCACCTGCATTGAGGCGCGCGAGCAACGGGGCGGCGCGCTCACCGATCATCTCCAGCCAAAGGCGGACGTGCTTGGCCCGGTTTGCCATCAGGATCAACTCGCCGTCGGCGCAGGGCAGGGTCGGGCGGCGAGCGTCCGGGCGGTCGGCGTCCAACCGTCCGGGGGGGACGCCGCTATCCACATAGCCGGCGATGTTGTTAAACATCAGCGAGGCGACCGCCTCCTGAGCGGAGACCTCAACGTGGCGGCCACGGCCATCCTGGTCGCGTTCCGCGAGCGCCGCGAAGAGGCCAAGCACGGCGACGAGCCCGCTCAACGGCTCCACCGGATCGCCGGGAATGTAGAGCGGGTATTCCTGTTCCGGGTCGCTCACACGCGGCGGTGTACCGTAGCCGAGGCCGCCGCCATGTTGGGTGATCAGGTCGGAACCCTGGTGGTCCCGGTTCGGTCCGCTCTCGCCAAAGGGCGTGACCGCGACGGTGATCAGGGCCGGGTGCGCGGCACGACGGCGGGCGAGCGCGAGCGGCTCCTGTTCGAGGTCGGCGGCGTTCGCGGCGCAGATGAGCACGTCCGCCGATGCAAGGAGGCGCTCCAGCGCCTCCTCACCGGCCAGCGTCACGACCTCCTTGCCCGTGTCCAATGCCAGCGCCGCTTCCGGCAGGTCGCCCGGTGGCGGAGGCAGACCGGGAACGGACAGCTTGGTCACGGACGCGCCCAGGTCGGCCAGCAGGCGCGCGGCATAGGCGGCGGCGGGGCCAGACCCAAGTTCAACCACCTTCAGGGGAGCGTTCTCCGGCATCGGTTCCACCTATCTTCTCCACGTAGCCGGAATGTACGCCGCGCGCTCGTAGGGGGCAACCTGGCGATCGAACTCTCGCGTGACGCCTGATCCAGCACTACGTGCGCCGTGCTCGTCTTTGGACGCTTTAACTCTCCAACGTGGGGCACACCATCCAGTACTTCACAGTTTGGGCGAGGTCAAGAGGGGAAACGGGTAGTGGCGCGTGGGAGAGAGACGATCGCGCGCTTTGATCGCCTCGCTGAGCAGATCGCAGCGCGCGGTGAGGCGGAGCGCGTCGTCGCGCCAGGCGCGGGCCCGCGGGTGGTGGTGGGGTGGCGTGGCGGCAAGAACCCGCGCGTTGAGCCAGACCCAGAGGTTGGTGCGGAGGAGGGCGACCGCGACAAGCACGCGGCGAGGGGCGGGGTCGCGCGACGTGGTCGGCACCCGCACGGCATGCATCGGGCGATACCCGGACTCGATGCCGAAGCGGGGGCGAGACGCGCGCGCGACCTGGCGCACGCGGCGCGCGCCGGTGGCGTGCCCGACGACGGCGAACGGCAGCTCGTCACTCCCGTGGCGACCCCGCCGACCGGCGGCAGAGCGGCAGGCAACCGCGCGCGGGACGGGCAGTTCGCCGTCGTCGGCGCTGCGGATCGTGTCGGTCGTCTGGGCGCTGCCGCGTCCGGTCAGCACCGCCTTGTGTCGTGCGCCACGCGTGGGGAGGGCGACGATCGCGGGGAACGGCGGCGCGGCTAGCTGGCGCACGATCGCCACGGAGGCAACCTCGCGGTCGAGGAACAGGCGCAGCATCGAGACGCCACGGCGGGCGATGCGTCCAAGCAGGTCCTCCAGCACGTCCACGCGCGCCTCGTGCGCATGAACGAAGGTCAGGGCGAGCGTCACCCGGCGGCCCGCGCGCCGCACCGAGGCGGTGGCGGCGCAGGGGAAGCGCGTCGTGCCCGCCTGCGCCTCACCCCGACGGAGTTGGTCCGGTGCCAGCCCCGCCTTCCCGTCATCGGGGCGCACGGTCAGGTCCAGCGCCAGCGGGTGCGGGTGGCGCGGCAGATCCGGAGGCAGACGGGCGACCAGAAGCGTCTTGCGCCGTCCTTCGCGGGCGTCCCGATCCTGCCGGGCGAAGAGGCAGTCTCCCAAGGACGCCCGGACCAGGGTCGCACGGGGCGCATCGCACATGTGCGCACACGCGCGGGTGAGGCTCCGTCGCGGGGTGGCGGCGGCGACCACCACATGCAAGATGTCAGCGTTGGCGTACCGAGCGCCATGCAGACCGAGCGGGAGGTGCTCACCCAGCAGGCCAACGGTCACCCGCCGCACGTGCGCCGCGGTGAGCGCGTCGCTACCCTGACCCACGGAAAGACGCTGGTTCATGCGGCCGCTCCAGGAATGGGGATCAAGCAACGGCAGTATCACACCCGCGCCTTTCTTCTTCATCGTCCCGTCAAGCCCTCTGGCTTTCCGACCCACGCCAAAACTCTGAAGTACTGACCATCGGTCGGGTCGGGACCAGGTCCTGCGTCAGATTTGCGGTAGGGCGGGAAGTACGCTATGAATAAAGGGTTGCATGATCACGCGGCCCACGGTGGCCGCGTTTGTCTGCCCCGTTTGTGGAGGCCCCGGAGATGAAAGTCGTATTTGTTGAGGAAGTCCCAGGGACGGCGATTCCCGGCGAAGTGAAGGATGTCCGCGATGGGTTCGCGCGCAATTTCCTGCTGCCGCGCGGCCTGGCGGTGGCGGCGACCAAGGCCGCGCTCCAGCGTGCGGACGCGCTGAGCAAGCGCGAGGAGAAGCGGCAGGTCTCGCTTGATTCCGAAGCGCAGAAGATCGTGGACAAGCTCGAAGGGAAGCCGATCCTGATCCGGGCGCGCGTCGGTGAGCAGGGCCGGCTCTACGGTTCCGTCACGGCGGCAGACCTCGCGCAGCATCTGGATGTGATGCTGGGCGAGCCGATTGATCGCCGGCGGATCCTGCTCAGCCAGCCGATCCGCGAGATCGGGACGCGCCAGGTGCCGCTGCGCCTCACGCGCAATGTCACCGCCAACGTCGAGGTTGTGATCGAAGCCGATGACACCTCCGCGCGGGGACGCCGCTCCACCGCACCGGCGGGCGGCTCGATCATCATGGAACCGCGCGTCCGCCGCAGCCGCCGCGAGGAACGCGACGAACGCGACGAGGCGGAGAACGCCGAAGACGACCAGATGGTTGAGGCCACCCAGGAGGCTGAGGTCGAGGCGGTTGAGAACGTCGAGGCCGAGGATGCGGAAGCTGAGGACGGCGTCGCCGAGCGATAACGACCGGCAGCGCGTCTTCGCTTGGCTGATTTGGGCGTGAGGCCGGAGACGCCCCCTCACCCCAGCCCTCTCCCGCGCGGGGAGAGGGAGGATGCCATCACCCCCAGGCGGGGCCTCATCAATAATTCTGCGAAAGAAGCCGGACGTGAGATCGTGACACGTCCGGCTTCTTTCGCAGTTCGTATTGCGTGGTATACTCAACTGCAACTCTGCGTGACGTGATTGCCTGAATAAGCGGTAAAGATGATCAGACACTCTGCGCCGCGGCCGGACCGGAGGGTACTCATAAGAGTGGCCCGCTGTGATCGTGGCCGCGGGCACAATAGGAGAGGTGGGGTGGGCGGTCGTTTTCGACCGCTGATCCGAGCGCATTCCGTGGTACTCGATAAGCTGCCCCCGCATGACATTGCCGCCGAGGAGGCGGTTGTCGCTGCTTGCCTGGTGGACGCGGACTCAATGTTCAAGGTCGCGCCGCTCGTGCAGGCGGACGACTTCTTTCGCGAGAAAAACGGCTGGGTCTACGACGCCTGCGTCTCCCTCTGGGCACGCAACGGTGCCGTGAACCAGATCACGGTCGCGCACGAGCTTGCGCGCCGCGAGCGCTTAGAGTCGGTTGGCGGCGTCGCCTACCTCTCCCGTCTCGTCTCGGACCTGCCGACGGTCGTCGGCGTCGAGTACTATGCCGAGATCGTGAAGCGGGATTCAAAGTACCGTCGTCTGATCCAGGCTGCCGGCAAGATCGCACAGTACGCCTACGAGGGCGGCCCGGACCAAGAAGATGTCTTCAACCGCTCCGAGGGGCTGTTGATGCAACTCCGCAGCGGCGAGGAACTGCGCGACTTCAAGCACATCAAGACACTGCTCGACAAATACCTGGACGAGGCCGCGCAGCCGGAGTCTGAGGACGGCACGCCGGAGATCATCCGCACCGGCTTTGTGGACCTGGATACGCTGCTCGGCGGGCTCAAACGATCCGACTTGATATTGCTCGCAGCCAGACCCAGTGTCGGGAAATCAGCCCTTGCGATGAGCTTTGCGCGCAACGCCGCTGTCGGCCAGCACGCGAAGGTGGCGGTCTTCAACCTCGAGATGTCCGGCGACCAGCTCGCCCAGCGCCTGCTCGCCTCGGAGGCGAACGTGGACAGCACCCGCCTGCGTCTCGGCCAGCACTCCGAGGCGAGCAGGCGC
>Ga0136611_10001431_pt1 | contig 16568 bp, 11 predicted proteins | sample AntDrymUQ2232306_2_FD_106645 | JGI IMG/M metagenome (GOLD analysis project Ga0136611, IMG submission 106645) | Polar desert sand microbial communities from Dry Valleys, Antarctica - metaG UQ223 (23.06) | ecosystem: Environmental > Terrestrial > Soil > Desert | place: Antarctica: Dry Valley...
AGGACTATACCTAAAATCAATAAATTGCAGAACATTTGCGCTAATCTTTACTGTTTCGGATTTAGCTATTTGACGATGTCAATAGTAAAATACTTTATGCAATCGCCTTAATTTTTACTATTTTAAAGACAAATTTCGACAATTTTTATTAATCATACAGCCTCAAACAAAATCGCAAAAATGAAAAAAGATTTAGGTTTTTTGCAAAAACTTGTCAGACTATACACTTTTTATTCACCGCTCAGAAAAGGAAAATACCGTCTGGCAGTCGCCGCTCTGAGTTTGGAAAAAGATGCGCCGGACGAAATTCTCGCTTTTGCACGCGACCGGCGAGAGCTTCTCGTCAATCCGACCTCTCTATCTTACCGGTTCATTTATTTTTTAGGCGAATACGAACCTTCGATTACGCGAATTATCAGCCAGATCGTTAAACCCGGAGATGTTTGTCTGGATGTCGGCGCAAATATCGGTTGGTATACGACCCTTCTGCAAAAACTTGTCGGAAAGGGCGGCGCGGTTTATGCTTTTGAGCCGGTTCCGAATGTTTTTGACAAACTCACGCGCAACGTCATTCTAAACGAACCGCCGTCAAACGTGACGGTTAACAATCTCGCGCTCGGTAATACCGAAAAAATTGTTGAGCTTCATATTTTTGCAAACATGCCTGAAGGTCATCATTCGATTGCGACTTTTGACAACACCGAATACGAAACTTTCCCCTGTCGGATGATAACTGTGGATTCTTATCTTTCTGAAAATCAAATCGGCGAAGTCAATTTCGTGAAAATGGACATCGAAGGAGCGGAAATGATGATGTTGGAAGGCGCGGATAAATTATTCAATCAACCACGACCGCCGATTTGGGAAATAGAAATGGCGCTCGACACCACGCGCGGCTTCGATTATTTACCGAATGATTTGATTAAATATATGCGCCAAAAAGCCGACTATGACTTTTACGCGATTAACGAAATAAATTTCGGTCTTTATCCGATTGAAGGTTTTTCTCCCGAAGATAAAGGAGCTAATGTTTTATGTCTGCCGAAGGGACATTATCGTGATCGTTTATCGCATTTAAAAATACAAAATTAAAATACAAAATTAGTTTTCTTCCAGTTTGCAGACCGCAATTACACCGTCGCACAATTGCGGAGCGAGGCGGACAGAAATATCATTGATAAATTTGTTATACCAGCGCATATACTTTCGATGTTCTGTGCCGACATCGTAAAACAAAAAACTCTCGACTGCATAATTTTCCCGTTTCAGAAGCAATTTTAAGGTTGAATGGGAAAAATAAAAAACGTGGTCGGGATGGACCGGCTCGTTCGCGCCGCCTTTTCCGTGCAATCCGTAAATGATAAAACGCATCGCGCAGTAAGCATTGATGGTCGTAATCACGAGTTTCGTATCTTTTCTCATAAAACGTCTGATGCCTTTGAGAAATAGTCCCGGATTTGATAAATGTTCAATCATTTCGCCCGCGATTATTACGTCGAAGGTTTCGTCGAGCGCGACTTCTTCAAGTTTTTCCAAATCTGCTCGATGTAAATTTTTTACGTCGTATTGACCCAAAACATCGAGTCCGGCTTGGTCGTAATCAAAACCGTATAATTCTTTCGCCGTTTTTCCCAAATCGAAATGAAGCAGCATCTCATTTTTTATCGAGTCCTGGGTGTATGGATGATTGGTGCAGCCGAGATGCAGAACTTTTTTCCCCGCGGTTATTTTTTTTATAAAATCAATTCGCTGAACAAGCTCAAAATTTTTATTCGTTTTCATTTATTTTCATTCATTTTCATTCATTTATTTTCTAAGGATTCTTCGTAGCAAAAGTTTTTCCTCAATGCTTATATATTTCAAAAGCCACAATAAAGCGCAGTAAACGATTCCGCCGAAACCGACCGCTAAAATCAGGGAAAGCCGATTTCGTGGTAAATTCAAAATTAAGTTTTTCTCGACAATTCCGCAAATTATCGCCGCAAACGCTAATTTGCCGATTATCGCCAACCAAAATTTAATTTGTATTTTACCGAAAATCCAATTTTCGACATAAAAAATTGAAAAGAAAATAACTCCGAACCCGACCAACCGCGCGACAGCGATACCGTAATTGCCGTATCCGGGTGTTAATCCGATGATAAGTATGACGGTTAAAATCAAACAAACGGAAAAAAGTCCGAAATTATATTTCGTAAAACCCAAACCATCGGTCATTTGCCACGAAATTGTTAAAATTGCCGTCAACCCAAACGTAATAGTATGCAAAACAAGCAAATCGGAGGATTTTTCCGCAAAGTCATTACCGACCCAGAGCGATAAAAAATAACTGCTTTCAATTATCAAGGTCGTCGCCAGAAAGACAACTAACAGACAGGCGATTTTCGTTGCTTTCTTATAAAGCCGTAAAAGTTTATCTTTATCGTCTTTTAACTCGCTCGCCAGAGGAAATATGACCAACATCAAACTCGATATAAATCCATGAATATATAGCCCCAACGTCATCGGCACAACATAATACGTCAGATTTTCCGCGCCGAATTGTCTGATTATCCAACCTCTTTCAAACAACAGCAATAGATTTGCAAGAATTTGGTAACCGACAATCCCGGATGAATATCTCAAAACCAAACCGAGCGTTTCGTATCTGAACCGAAATGAAATTCCGAATTCCGGTAGAAATTTTCTCGCTCCGATGGCGAAAACTCCGCCTGTCAGACAAATTACCACCAAATTCCAACCGAGCAGAATCAAAAGCCCGTAACCGAGCCAGGCTAAAGCCAAATTACCGATCAGGAGTGCGAAACTGCTCGCGTTGAAAATCTTGGAATAAACGTCGAAACGATGTATGCCCTGCAAAACAGCATTAAAAACCTGATTGAGCATCGTAAAAAAAATAATCGCCGATGCGATATATAATGCAGTCACCGTTTTACTTTGATATTCTCCGTCGATTTTGAATACATCTTCGACAATCACATTTGCCGACAAACAAACCACGGCGACTCCAAGCAATCCGACGGCGACATTAATAAAAAAAGTCGCTGAAAGCACGTCCCGAATCTTCTCCGTTTCACCGCTGCCGCGATATTCGGCAACATATTTGGTAATCGCGCTGCCGATGTTGAAAGTAAATGAATAACCGACAAAACCCAACACCAACACATAAATTCCGTAATCTTTTTTGCCAAGTGTTTCGATAATGACGGGCATCGCGGCAAAGCTCAATCCCAAAGGTAAAATCCACGTCAAAAAACCGTAAAATACGTTTCTGGCAATACTTTTAGATGTTTGCGGCTGGCTGTTTTCCATCTATTTTACGCCGAGCGATTCTTTATAAGCGGCGATGGCAATGCGTGCGGCTTCGCGTTCATCAAAATTTTTCAAAACCCATTCGCGCCCGTTTTTCGATAACTTTTTTCTTAATTTATTATCGTTTTTCAAATTCAAAATCGCGTCAGCCAAAGCGTCGTCGTCGCCTGCTTCGATTAAAATTCCGGTTTCTAGATTTTTTACGGCTTCAGGTATGGCATAAACATTTGTCGAAATACTCGGAATTCCCAACGCCATCGCTTCCAGCAGTGAAATCGGCAAACCTTCGACGTAACTCGGAAGCGTAAAAACATCTGCCAAAAGAAAAACTCGAAACAAATCCATTCGTTCGCTTCCAATTTTATCAGACGTTATCAGACGGAAATTTTCACCTAATTTATAGTTGTCCGCCTTTTTTAAATCTTCCGCATTCGGCTTCGAGTTTGAAACCCAGACGAAAAGGATGTCATCGTTTTTTTCGCAAACTTTTTTCGCCGCGTCTAAAAAAGTCCAACGCCCTTTCCGATCAATAAACTGTCCGACGCACAAAATCAAAAACTTATTTGACGGCAGATTATATTTTTCGAGAAGTTCTTGGCGGTTAATATTTTCGGAAATCGCCGCGTCAATTTCCGGCGGATTGATGCTCGTATATGTAACTTCTATAGTATTTCCGAACTCTTCTGTAAAGTATCGCTTGAAGTAATTTTTCGCATCCTGGTTTGAACAAAAGACTCTGAAGTTTTTAAAATGCGAAATTGCGCCGAACTTCATTTTCCAAAGCCGGTCGCGCCATTTCGGAACTGCCGGAAGCGCGTTATGCAAAGTGATGAAAACTCTCGTCCGCCAACTGAGTCTCATCAAAGCCGCAATTGACTGTTGCGGCGAAAGGTCGATGTGAACGATATTGTCAGCCAAATCGAATTTTTCCAAATATCTCACCAATGCCCGCTCGCTTTTTATTTTTTTCCTGTGTTTATTGATCTTTTTCATTAAACCGCGAACCGGTTCGACGGTAACGTGACCTTTGAAAAACTCATATTCAACGGTTTCTTCATCTAAAAATTTAATAAATTGTTTGTTTGAACCTTCGGGCAAAACGACAACAACGTCAAATTCCTTTTTGGCTTCTTTAATAATCGCCAAAAGATGAATTTGCGCTCCGCCCCATTCTAAATAATTCCAAGCGTAAATAATTCGTCGCATAAAACCAAAATGCTAATTGTAAATGTCTGTTCGGGAAATTCCTAATTGCCGGCTTTTATAAACCGAAAATAAATAATTTAACAATTTAACGAATTGCCGCTAAGAAGTTTAACGCCGTTACGCGAGCAAGCTGCCGGCATTACACTTCTAAAACAGCTTCTATACCTTTAGAAACTCATAATTTTACAACCAATGTAATAATTGACATAATTGCCTTTTATTGATGCAAAGACAGATGTTTTTAGAAACCTAACTTTTCCGTTTTCCGTTTTCCGTTTTCCGTTTTCCGTTTGCTATGAGTTTTTTTAATTCTTTGAAAATACGATTGTTCGGATTTTATCTATTTCTGATTGTTTTCGCCTGTCTGCCGATTTGGAGCGTTGAATTTTATATCAATCAAGACGGCTCGCCGCATCTTTACAACGCTTATATAATTCTCCAATTGCTTGCGGATAATCCAGCCTTTTCTCAAATCTACGCGCTTAACCACGTCCCGATTCCGAATTTAACCGGACATTGGCTGCTAACCATTCTTTTAATAGTTTTCTCTCCGTTTACCGTCACCAAGATATTCGCCACCCTTTGTTTTGCGGCATTCGTGGCGGCAATCGGCTGGCTGCGCCGGCAGACGGTCGGACGCGAAGGAATGACGACGGCTTTTTTGCTCGGAGCGGCGATGGCTTTTAATTGGATGTGGTTTCTCGGTTTTTATAATTTTATTATCGGAGTGGTCGGATTCACATTTACGCTCGGTTTATATTGGCGCTGGCGTGAAAATCTAAATATTTACCGGAGCCTCGTTCTTTCGCTTTTGATAATATTCGTTTATCTGAGTCATTTAATAAGTTTCGGGATGTTAATCGGGAGCCTTATCGTTTTAGGCGTTTTCGTTTCCCCGACATTTTTCAAAAAAACGATTACCTGGACGTTAATTTCGTTTACGCCGGTTTTGCCTTTCATAATCAGCTACAAACTGGCAAGCGAAGCGGGCGGCGGATTATCTCCCGTCTGGCGATATTTAGAAAATCCTTTTTCGATATCGAATTGGATTTTACAGCTACAGGCTGCCGACCCTTTTCAATTAATGAGCCGTAAGGCTTTTCCTTTTGCGGCATTAGATTCAAATTTATACGCGCTTTTCTCGCCGCTTTTGTGGTTGACGGCGGCTTTTCTTTGTTTGTCGCTCGCCACCTGGTTTTTTGTGCAAAAACGCGAATTTCTTTCACGACGTTTTTTGCCGTTTGCGCTGCTGACCTTTTTTTCAATTCTTTTTTGGGTTTTCGCGCCGGATGATTTCGGCAAATCGCACGGCTCGTTTCTGCGCGAGAGAGTTTTGCTTTGCGGTTTAATTTGCTTTATCCCGCTGTTTAGAACTGTTAAATTTTCGTGGTTTCAGTTTTTAGCTCAGGTTGCTCTGGTTTTCATTATAATTTTTCAGACGGCGGTTTTATGGGAATATTCCATTAACGCCGATAAAATCGGTCGTGAATATCTTTCGGGAAAGGAATCGGTCAAAGATTCCGATTCGTTCGCTTCGATAGTTTTGATAGAAAACGGTTGTCGTTATAAGGCAAATCCTCTAACTAATCTAAATGTTTTATACGGCATCGGAAAAAACACTCGAATTTGGGACAATTACGAACTCGGTTTCTATTTATTTCCAGTCAATGCGCGTAATCCGTCCGACCGCCGATTTATTTTTGATTTTCGTGAATCAAACGCTTTTGACTTGTGCAATCCGCTTGAAAAAACGGATGAAAAACTGGCACATATAAATTCTTTACTAGACTCCGACCACGATAAAATAAATGTAATGCTCGTTTGGGGCGGCGATCAACGGGTCGAAGCCATTTTAAGAAAATGGTTTGAAGATAAACCTTTTTTCCAAAACGAAAGAGTTCGGCTGTTTCGCCGCAGATAAATTTTAATTGTGATTAGGATCGAGTTTTGATTTGGGTGAAAGGCTTTTCAAAGTCTTGCCCGACAAACTCAGAAAATATACCGAAAAGGCGAAAAATGCTTGAATCTTTGACGGCGCCGATTCCCAACGGGCGATAAATTGTCTTTGTAAATTTTGCGGATGACGGCGGTTTACAAATAACACTTTTAAGATTTCCCGAATTGGCAGCAGATGAAGCGGCTTCGGATTAGTGTTCGGTTCGCACCAAACGAGAGATTTCGGCTCGATTAAAAGCCGCCAGCCCATTTTCTTCATCCGCACGACATATTGAATATCTCCCCAGCCGTGCGGAAATTTCTTTTCGTCCATCAAGCCGCATTCCCGAATCGCTTCGACCGGAAACAAAACGCAGTTTCCCGCCAGCCCTTCGACTTCAAACGCCCTTTCGGGAAAATCAAAAGCCGTCGCTTCTTCAGTTTGCCGCCAGCCGCCTTCGAGAGTTTTCCATTTAAAGCCGACTTGAAAAACTTTGTGCGGTTCATTCCAAAGCAATAACAGCGAGCCGACGATTGAACGCGAGTTTGTTTCCGATGTTTTTATCAAACGCTCTAAAAAATTTTCGTGATAAATCGCGTCGTCATTCATCGTGACGATATAATCCGGGTTTCTCTCGAGCGCGGCGGATATTCCCCGATTTGTTCCGGCGGCATAATGCAGCGTTCCGTCGCCCGGCACAATTTGAACTTCGGGAAAATCCCTGAAAATCGCCCCGCTCGTTCCGTCGGTCGAACCGTCGTCAACGACGATAATATGAACTTCTAAATTTTCGTCTGTGATTCGGCGCAAACTCCGAAGTGCCTGCAAAGTTGTTTCGCGGCGATTGTAAACGGGGATAACGAGTTCGACTTTTTTTGTTTTTTGTTTTTTTTGTATTTTTTGTATTTTTTGTATTTGTAAATCTCTCGTATTCATTAATCAACCGGCGTTTTGTGAAAATTGTTTTACGCCTGAATCCCGGCTTCGGACTTGTTCCTCGATCCACCGGTAAGTTTTTATCAAACCGTTTTCCAGTGAAATCTCCGGCTCCCAACCGAGAACTTCGCGCAATTTTGTATTATCGGAATTACGACCGCGAACTCCCTGCGGACCGTCAATGTGTTTTTTCGTTATATCAACTCCGGCGATTTCCGCAATCATATCGGCGAGTTGATTGATTGAAATCATCCGGTCTTGTCCGAGATTCAAAGGTTCGTGAAAATCCGAACGCATCAACCGATAAATTCCTTCGACGCAATCGTCAATATAACAAAATGAGCGCGTCTGCTCGCCGTCGCCCCAGATTTCGATTTCGGTTTTTCCCGCCAGTTTAGCTTCGGCAATTTTGCGACACATCGCCGCCGGCGCTTTTTCGCGTCCGCCTTCCCACGTTCCCTTTTCGCCGAAGATATTATGAAAACGAACGGTGCGGGTTTCGATTCCGTAATCGTTTCGATAGTGCATACAAAGAATTTCCGAAACGAGTTTTTCCCAGCCATATGCGTCCTGCGGCTGCGCCGGATATGCGTCTGATTCCTTCAAAGGAGTGACATTTACATCTTCCTGCAAATGTTCTGGATAAATGCAAGCTGAACTGGTATAAAGATAACGATTGATACCGTTTGTTTTCGCGGCTTCGAGCGTATGCAGATTGATTAACGAATTATTGTGTAGAATCTGCGCGTGATGCGCCGAAATAAAACCCATTCCACCCATATCGGCGGCGAGCGCGTAAACTTCTTCGATGCCGCGCGTCGCCTGCAGGCAATTATCCCAGCGGCGCAAATCCAGAATCTCGAATTCATCAGCATCGGTTACGGCAAATTCCGGATATTTCAAATCAACGCCGCGCACCCAAAAACCCTTTTCCCTCAAATACGTAACCAGATGGCTTCCGATAAAGCCGCCCGCCCCGGTCACTAAAACCCTTGTTTGTTTGTCCATAAAATATCAATTGAAAATAGAAAATGTTTAATTGCCGTTGAAGTTGAGAGCAATAAAATCATCATTATCTATCAAAACCACAAAAAACTATAAAAAAACTATGAAATTAGTCTTCGTCCTGCCGGTAACTGTTCCGGTGATAATAGCTCTGGTAATAATAGTAATTATCCTGAGATTTAAGATTGACGTTATTGAGAACGACGCCGAATATTTTCGCGCCGATGTCCTGCAAAAGCTGGCGTGAACGGCGAATAACCTGCCGCGAGCTTTTTCCGGCGTGAACGACCAGAATCACTCCGTCAACCATCGAAGCAATCAAAACGCCGTCAGTAAACGATGCAATCGGCGGCGAATCGACGACTACGTGCGTAAAATTATCTCCCATCGTTTTTAAAAAGTTCGCCATCTGCTCGGAACCGATTAATTCAGCCGGATTCGGCGGAATCGGTCCCGAAGGAAGCAGGTGAAGTTTCGCTAATTCGTCGTATTGAATGATGTCGAGCATTTCCCTCTCGGTCGATTCGCTCGAAAGAATCGTACTCAAACCCGAACCGTTGCTGATATTGAAAATCGAATGCAGCCGCGGTCGGCGCATATCGGCGTCAATAATCAAAACCTTCGCGCCGGTTTGCGCCAGACTGATCGCCGTATTGGTCGCGGTAGTCGTTTTTCCTTCCGCCGGAAGGCTCGACGTTATTAAAAGCGATTTCGGCGCGTGTCCGGCGGTTGAAAGCAGGATTGACGTTCGCAATTGACGATACGCTTCGGCAAGCCCCGAACGCGAATCCGAATGAATCAAAAGTTCGGATGTTGAGTTATCATCCGCATTTTCCTTTCCTCCGACCAGCAGAAGTTTTCGTTTCGGCATCGAATCAATCATCGGAATCGCCGCCAATGCCGGTAAATGCAGATAGTTTTCGATTTCTTCGGTCGTCCGAATCGTGTCGTCGAGATACTCTAAAAACAATGCCAGTCCCATTCCGAATAAAGTCGAAAGGAAAAGCGCCGCCAGAACGGTCGTTAAACGTCTGGGCGAAACCGCCGTTTCGGGCGGAAGGGCGATTTCCGCGACTGAAATATTATTGTCGGTTCCCTGCGCGACAATATCGTTTGTGCTTTGCTGTTTTGTCAGATCTCCCAAAAAACCCCGTTTGGTTTCGATGTCCTGTTCAAGCAGTTTAATTATCACGCCGGATTGCCCTTGTCCCTGCGCTTGATTTAGCTGCTCGTTGTAAGAGGCGCGAATTTTTTCTTCTTCCTGTTTGGCTTGAAGATATTTGGTTTGTAGATTTTCGAGCTGAACTTTGGCTGAGCGTTTCCGGTAATCTTCTAGGTCGTCTTTGTTCTTTCGCTGCGCTTTATCAATCGAATCTTCCAAACTGTTTATTTGCACATTGATTTCCTGAACTTCAAAAGAGGACTCTTGATATTCTACCAAAAGTCTCTCCTTGGTTGCCTTTAATAAACCAATTTGTTTCTGCGTGTCGTTCACTAAACTCCGAATAGCGGTTTCCTGTTCGGTGATAAATCGCCCGACTGATTCTTCAGTTAGCGATTTTATTCTATCCGGCGAGCCTTTTACCGTATTATACTGCGCTTCGGCGTTTTTTCTTTGATTTTCCGATTCAAGCAGTTTCTTGTTCAGCCCGGAAAGTCGTTCGATAACGATTGTTTGCTCGCCGTCGGTATTGATAATTCCACCTTCTTTTTTGAGGTTTACCAGTTTTAATTCGCTGCTTTTTATCTCCGATTGCAGTCCGGCGATTCTTTCATCAAGAAAATCGTTTGTTTTGCGGCTCGTGCCGGAGCGTTTCTCCTGATTCGCCTTGCTGAAGGTTTCGATAACTCCGTTGACAATAAAAGCCGCCAGTTCCGGGTTGGTATGACGAAAGGAAACCTCTATTAAGCGCGTATCCTTGATTGTCGTTCTCGCTTCCCGAACCGGTTCGATATTGATATTTTTTTGAAGAATCGAAACGTATGGCGCAAGCCGGATTGCCTCGGAAATTTCTTCGGAAGTGGCGATTGTCGAATTTGCCGATGGCGAAACTTCCCCGATGCCTTTTTCTTCTTTTTTCTTCTCGGCGCCGGTCAGTCCGACCGCTTTGAGCATCGAACGCCAGGCTGAAACCGAATCGTCGGGTTTAGTCAATTGAAGTTCTTTATTAGAATCCAAACTATGTTCCTTAATCACCCTTCGCAAAAGATTTTCGCTGTTTAATAGTTGGAGTTGTGTATTAAAGTAAGAAGGATCGCCCTGCGCCGAAAGCCGCCGGTCGCCGCTCGAGACCAGGTCGGGATTTACCTGCTCCATATCGACTTGAACCTTCCCGACCGCCAGATAAATATCCGGTTTTCGAGCAATATAAATCGCCGCCAGAGTTGTGATTAAAACGACAATTCCGATAACCAGCCAGAGTCTTTTTCGGATCGCCCGCCAGTAATCGACAAATTGAAAACCTTCCTGGTTGTCAATTTCACGATATGCCGGATACCTGCCGCCGGTCGCTATCACCTGCGGTTCAAACGGACGTTCCAAATCGAGCGTTTCGGTTATATGTCTCTGAACAATTTCACGACTGTCTTTCATAAAAAACTATGGCACTCTCGTTATAGTTGACGGAATAGTATTTGTAATTATGCTTGTCACGCCTCTAATAAAACCTTTTACTTTATCGTTCGACACTTGAACAATATCATTAGCCTGCAACTGTGGATCAGGAATTTTTTGATCCCGGATGTCTTTCAAATTAAAGACTAATTCTTTTTTAATACCGGTCAAGGGATCGTGTCTTTGAATTATAACTTTTTCTGTATTAGCAGTTTTATCTGTTCCATTTGCCGCTGCAAGCGCCTGCGTTAAAGTTTTCGGTTCATTGAGAATTACCTTCGTCGGTTTTATAACATTTCCTACGACATAGGCTTCTTCGGCAATCAAAACGGAAACAATATCGCCGAGCTGCATCACCGGGTTTACTTTGCCTTGCTGAACATCGTTAAGATTATAGCCGAAAAATTCAATATTTTCCTCGGCATTGACAGTTTCTGCTGATTCGGCGCAGCCGATAATTCCGCCGATGCGGGCGATTTGAATTTTAGAACCGGCGAATTCCACATTCGGACCGCCGGCAAGCGTCAACAATCCCAACAGACTGATTTTCCTGTCCAAATAAAAGTTTCCTGGTTTTTGCACCGCGCCGATAACGCCATACGGCTGCGAGATTTTTTGAATGATTTTGACGGTGACAAACGGATTTTTCAGATAACTTTTATAATAATTCGTAATCAAATCGCTTAACTCATTTTCAGTTTTGCAAACTGCCGCAATCGGCTTATCAATGCGCGGCATCCGAATCGTCCCGTCAGGATTGATATTAACCACCTGTGAAAGTTCCGCGTGTCGGTTGACGGTTACTTCGACCGTATCCTGAAAACCAATCCGGTATTTTTCGCCGGTTTGATTTTTATACGTTTCAATCGAATCTTTAGCGACTGAATTTGCTTTCAAAACCGCGCTGCCGACCGAAGTTTCAGGGGCGGCTTTTTTGTTCTCAATCAATACTTTCGGCTTTTCGTCAGTCTTCACCTGAGCGGCGACGAACGCAAAACTTCCTAAAAATAAAACGACACAAAATGCCAAAAGTTTGTTTATTGCTTTCATATTTCTTGCTCCACCAAAATTATTTTACTGCCGGAAGGAATTGCGTTCTTTGATTACGTTTAATTCGGAATAGTTTGCAGTTAAATTATTAACCCGACTTTATCATACAAATTACTTGAAAATTACCATTTTAGCAAATTATATTCGGTTTGAAAAAATTGATTTTTGAAGTTGCGCCTTTATAAGTTACACTTTCTAATCGTTCACAAACAAATTATACAGAAAGCAGAAGATGCAAAAGATGCGAAATGATGCAAAATGATGCAAAATGCGACGCCGATGCTTCGGCAATATCTCGAAATAAAAAAACAGTATCCCGGAACACTTCTATTTTTCCGCCTCGGCGATTTTTACGAGCTTTTTAATGAAGACGCGGTAACGGGAGCGCGCGAACTTGAAATCACGCTTACGGCGCGCCATAAAGATTCAAAAAATCCGATTCCGATGTGCGGCGTTCCGCATCACGCGGCGGCAAATTATATCGCGCGGCTCGTTAAAAAAGGTTATCGCGTCGCCATCTGCGAGCAAACCGAAGATGCCGGAAAAGACATTAAATTGGTCAAACGCGAAGTTGTCCGCGTCATCACTCCCGGAACTTCGTTTGACCCGCAGCTTATCGAATCAAAGGAATCCGTCTATTTAGCTTCAATTTGCGGAAGCGGCGACCAATTCGGCGCGGCTTTTCTCGAATTATCAACCGGCGAATTTACAGCGACTCAAATTTCCGGCGCAAAATCCTGGGAGGAAATACGCTCGACAATCGAAAGTTTCTCGCCGCGCGAGCTGCTTTATCCGGGGTTTCTAGGTAAATTAATCGAACAATCTTTCACGAATTCGACGAAACAAACACTGCCGAACGCGCAAAATATAGTTTCCATTTCGCCGTCCGATTCCGTTAAATTTTCGACGACGCTGACTCCGCTCGACGATTGGCTTTTTCACGCGGAAGATTGCGAAAATCTTTTAATGCGACAACTGAATGTCAATCATTTATCGGCTTTCGGTATCGAAGGAAAAACCGAAGCGATTCGTGCCGCCGGAGTTTGTCTCCACTACGCCCGCGAAACTCAGAAAGCGTCCGCCGAACATATCAGCGAAATTACATTTTACGAAACGAATGATTTTATGATTTTGGACGCGATAACGCTCAAAAATCTGGAAATCGTCGATTCAAAAGGCGAACAAAATAGAGAAAATAAAGAAAAAAAGAAAAAAACGGTCATCGGCGTGATTGACGAAACCATCACCGGAATGGGCGGACGATTACTTCGAGCGTGGCTTTTGCGTCCTTCAATAAAACGCTCCGAAATTCAAACCAGGCTCGGAGCGGTTGACGAATTAACCGACACGGTTCTGCGCGATAAAATTCGTTTTCTTTTGAAAGAAGTTTCCGATTTGGAACGACTGATCGGCAGATTAAATCTCGGAACGGCTTCGCCGCGCGATTTAATTGCTCTCAATAATTCAATTAAACAAACCCCGAAAATAAATACCGCGCTTTCCGACGCGCAGTCGCTTTTATTACAGGTTCTTTCGGAAAACATCTTTGAATTGCCGGAAATCAGCGAATTAATCCACGCCGCAATCGCCGACGAACCGCCGCTTAATACAAACGAAGGCGGAATAATTCGTCCGGGTTTCGATGCGGAATTGGACGAACTGCGCGAGATTTCGCGTTCCGCCAAACAAACCGTCGCCACATTTGAGGAAAGCGAAAAGCGGCGCACCGGCATTTCAAATTTGAAAGTCAGATTTAATAATGTTTTCGGATATTACATCGAAATTTCCAAAGGCAATCTGGCGCGTGTTCCCGACGATTACGAACGGCGGCAAACTTTGACGAATGCCGAGCGATACACGACTCCGCAGCTTAAAGAATGGGAAGGAAAAATTCTCGGAGCGGAAGAAAGAATTATCGAAATCGAGTTTGATATTTTCAAAAATATTCGCGCACAGGTTCGTGAAGAAACCACGAAACTCCAATCAACCGCCCGCGCACTGGCGACCCTCGACGCTCTCGCTTCGCTCGCGGAAGTCGCCGCGCGTTTTAATTTCGTCTGCCCAACGCTGCACGACGGCGATGAAATCGAGATTAAAAACGGCAGACATCCGATTGTCGAGAAATATTCCGGCGGTTCTTTTATTCCGAACGACCTTTATATGAATAATTCGACCGACCGGCTTTTGATTATTACCGGAGCGAATATGGGCGGGAAATCCACGATTTTGCGCCAGATTGCAATTATTCAAATACTGGCTCAAATCGGTTCTTTCGTTCCCGCCGATTCCGCCCGACTGCCGATTACGGACAGAATTTGGACGCGCGTCGGCGCATCGGACGATTTAGCTTCGGGGCGTTCGACTTTTATGGTTGAAATGACGGAAACCGCCGCGATTCTGCACAACGCGACTCCGCGAAGTCTTATTTTACTCGATGAAATCGGGCGCGGGACTTCGACTTTCGACGGACTTTCGATTGCGTGGTCGGTTTCCGAATACCTTCATAACTCACCCGAACATTCGGCAAAAACGCTTTTCGCCACTCATTATCACGAATTGACCGAACTTGCCGAAAATCTGCCGGGAGCAAAAAATTACCAAATCACGGCGACCGAAAAAGACGGCGAAGTCGTTTTTCTGCATAAACTGATAAAAGGTAAAGCGTCAAAATCGTATGGCATCGCCGTTGCCAAACTTGCCGGATTGCCGCAAAAAGTCATCGAACGGGCGAAGGATGTTTTAGCAAAATTGGAAAAAATATGAGTTGGCGGTTTTTTCCGACAAACAGCCGAATAACGCCGGTCTGGAATCGGCAATAAACCGGCAGGGGAAAAGTAAATTGGCGGCTCAATTTTCACTTTTTGCTATTAATAACGAAAATCTTCTCGACGATTTGCGGACCGCCGATTTGCAAAATTTAACGCCGGAAGAAGCAAAACTTTTTTTACAAAACTTAAAAAACAGAATTATCTAGCGAATTTAGCGCGGCATTCGGCTTTATAGTTTACTTTAACTGTCTGCCAGCCGACGCTTTATAAAATACTTTAACTTTGATAGAATTCGACCGGGATTTTATGGATCAAAATAATCTGCTCTCACTCCCAATCGAGCAAAAAATCGGACAATTATTTTTTATCGGACTTCCCGATACTCAAATTGATGCAACCAGCAGACGTTTGTTGGAAGAGATTTCTCCGGGCGGTGTTTGTCTTTTCTCGCGCAACATTCAAGAACTGGAACAAACGCGGCAGCTAACCGATGATATTCGGGAAAAATTGCCAATCGAACCTTTTTTAGGTATTGACCAGGAAGGCGGTTTAGTAGACCGTCTGCGTCGAATTTCAACGCCGATGCCGGCGGCTAATTCTATAAAAACAGTTGCGGATGCCGAAAATTTGGCGCTAATTACGGCAATCACCTTGCGAATTTTAGGTTTTAATTTAAATTTCGCGCCGGTCGTGGATATTATTGACGAAAAGCGCAGCCGCTACTCCAACGGTTTATATTCGCGCGCGTTTGGACGAACAGCCGAAGAATCTTTTGAATTATGCGAAGGTTATTTGCTGAAGCTGCAGGAAAACGGCTGTCTCGGCTGTCTGAAACATTTTCCCGGTTTGGGCGCATCCGTGATAGATTCGCACGAATCGCTGCCTTCGGTTTTTATTTCCGAAAGCGAGTTTTTCGATACGGATTTATTTCCTTACCGGGAATTTATAAAATCCGACCGCGTTCACGCCGTAATGGTCGCGCACGCCGCCTTTCCGCAGACGGAGTTGCAGGAATCCGACCAAAATGGCAGACTTCTACCGTCTTCATTGAGTTTTAATTTTGTGACTAAACTGCTTCGACACCAACTCGGTTTTAACGGTTTGGTTTTAACCGACGATTTGGAGATGGGGGCGATTTTAAACAACTACGGAATCGGCGATGCTTGTAAACTGGCGATTACAGCCGGAGAAGATATGCTTTTGATCTGTGCCAATCCAGAAAGCATTCGTGAAGGCTACGCGGCAATCAAACAGGCGGTTTCCGACGGCGAAATTTCCGAAGCGCGGATTGACGAATCGCTCAACCGAATTTTCGCAACTAAAAAGTTGCTCGCCGAATCTATTCCTTTCGACTCAACGCGTTTGCTGAGTCTTTCCGCTGACATCGCCGAATTAGACAAAACAGTTAAAAAACAGTAGAAAACAGTAGAAAACAGTAAAAACCAGTAAAAAACAATCACGGAGGATAAATATTTTGCGCCGCTTTTTTTTCGTTTTATTTTGCACTTTAATTATTACAAGTTTCATATTTTCGCTTTCCTGTCGGGAGAGAAGCAACGAATTCGTGACGGTTGCACTTTCCGAGAAATTTTCGACGCTCGACACTCTGACCTCGACAGGTTCCGATGCCGCCGCCGACCGCGTTCGCACTTTGATTTTTAATTCTCTGGTTAAAAAAGACGAAAATTTTGATTACGTCGGTGAATTGGCTGGAGCTATCGAGACCTCGCCCGACGGCAAA
>Ga0136611_10001432_pt1 | contig 16552 bp, 10 predicted proteins | sample AntDrymUQ2232306_2_FD_106645 | JGI IMG/M metagenome (GOLD analysis project Ga0136611, IMG submission 106645) | Polar desert sand microbial communities from Dry Valleys, Antarctica - metaG UQ223 (23.06) | ecosystem: Environmental > Terrestrial > Soil > Desert | place: Antarctica: Dry Valley...
GCGCGCGAGCTGGCGGTCGATCCGGCGCAGCACGTCGGCAAAAACCTGTTCCACCACAGGCTGTTTGAGCGGTGGGGCCGGCTGGAACGCCAGGCCGTCAGGCGTTCTTACCCAGGCCCCATTGCTTCTGGGGCTCGCAGTTGCATACCCTACGCGAATGCAGGAACCTGCGCCCCACGCAAGAATCCCACTCTTGTGCAGGAGTGGCCCCCCTGCACAGAATCGCAAAGCCCGGCGTCGCGCCGAAGGTAGAGAGCCTTGAAGACGAATCGAAAAATGCTCGCATGGGCTATTGGCCTCTTCGTATTGGTCGGGACCGGCGTCGCCATCTCCTTTGGCGCCTTCGGCCAGATCGAAGAGGCAGCCGAGGCTCGCAAGCACGCGCGCGACGTGATCAAGGGAGCCAGCGACCTGCTCTCCGAACTGAAGGACGCAGAAACGGGTGAGCGTGGCTTCCTGTTGACGGGCGACGTCAGCTTCCTCGAGCCCTACCTGGCCGTCCACGACAAGATCGCGGAGAACCTCCAGGCCTTGCGGTTGCTCACACGGATTCCTGCGGCCCAGCGGCACCTCGATGCGCTCGGCCCAATGCTCGATGCCAAGCTGGCCCACATGGCGAGCACCATCGAGATGCGTCGACACGGAGACACGGACGGCATCCTGGCCGACGCACGCACCGGCAAAAGCAAGCTCTTGATGGACTCGGTGCGTGTCGAACTGGGCCAGTTCATCCAGATCGAAGATGCGGCCCTGGCGCAACGCGAGATCGAGTTCCGCGCGAACATGCATGAGCTTTTCCTCATGATCGTGGTTGCCAGCGTGTTCGCTCTCCTGATTGCGTTCGTGTTCCTGTACCTGATCTATCGGGAAGGCCAGCAGCGGCTAAAGGACATGCTGAACGTCGAAACGCGCCACCTGCTCGACATCCAGACCAAGACGAACGACCAGTTGCAGCAGACCAACGGCATTTTGCAGGTCAGCGAGGAAAGGCTCGCGGTGACGCTCAACTCCATCGGTGACGCGGTCATCGCTACCGACGCCGCGGGGCTGGTGACTCTCCTCAACCCGCTTGCCGCTCAACTGACGGGGTGGACGCAGGCAGAAGCGAGCGGTCATTCCGTGCGTCAGGTCTTCCACATCAAAAATCAGGAAACCAGCCAACCCGCGGAAAATCCCGTGGCGACGGCCCTTCAACACGGTACCGTGCAGGCGCTGGCCCATCACACCATCCTGGTGTCGCGTGATGGCAGCGAGTGCAGCATCGCCAACAGTTGCGCGCCGATTCGCGATCGGGCTGGGCAGATCGTCGGCGCGGTGCTGGTGTTCCGCGACGTCACGCAAGAATACGCGATGCAAAAGGCGTTGCGAGAACAGCAGTTCTACACGCGCTCTCTCATCGAGTCCAACATCGACGCGCTGATGGCGACAGATGCGGGCGGCATCATCACCGACGTCAACCAACAGATGCAAGCCCTGACAGGGTTCTCTCGTGCCGAACTGATTGGCACTCCGTTCAAGAACTACTTCACCGATCCGCAGCGTGCGGAGGCGGGCATCAAACTGGTGTTGGAGCAGAAAAAAGTCGGCGACTACGAGTTGACTGCGCGCGACAGGCAAGGGCGCGAGACGGTCGTATCCTACAACGCCACGACTTTTCATGATCAGGACGGCAAGTTGCGAGGGGTGTTCGCGGCCGCCCGCGACGTGACCGAGCGCAAGCGTCTCGACCAGGTGCTGCAGGAAAAGAACGTCGAGCTGGAAGGCGCGCGAGCGGTGGCGGAGAATGCCAACCTGGCGAAGTCGGACTTTCTGTCGAACATGAGTCATGAGATCCGCACGCCCATGAACGCCATCATCGGCATGTCCCATCTGGCGATGAAGACCGACCTCACGCAGCGGCAGCGCGACTACATCAGCAAGATCCAAGGCTCTGGTCGGCATCTGCTGGGCATCATCAACGACATCCTGGACTTCTCCAAGATAGAGGCCGGCAAGCTGACGGTGGAACACATCGATTTCGAGCTGGAGAAGGTTCTCGACAACGTGGCCAATCTCATCGCCGGCAAGGCCTCGGATAAGGGCCTGGAGTTGGTGTTCGACGTCGACAAGGACGTGCCCGCGAGGCTGATCGGAGACCCTCTTCGTCTCGGCCAGATCCTGATCAACTACTGCAACAATGCCGTGAAGTTCACGGAGAGGGGCGAGATCGACATCGTCATCCGCGTGCAGGAACAGACCAATCAGGACGTGGTGCTGTACTGCGGCGTGCGCGACACCGGCATCGGCCTGACCGAAGCGCAGGTGTCCCGTTTGTTCCACCGTTTTGCCCAGGCGGACACCTCGACCACGCGCGAATTCGGTGGCACCGGGCTGGGACTGGCGATTTCCAAGAAGCTGGCGGATCTGATGGGAGGCGACGTCGGCGTCCAAAGCGAGCCGGGCAAGGGCAGCACGTTCTGGTTCACCGCTCGCCTGGAAAAAGCCGTGGGCCAGCCGCGCAAACTGGCGCTGTCGAAGGACCTGCAGGGCAGGCGGGTGCTGGTGGTGGATGACAACGAAAACGCGCGGCTGGTATTGACGGATCTGCTCAGCAACATGAGTTTCCACGTCGATCAGGCGGACTCCGGGCAGGCGGCGATCGCGACCGTCGAGCGGGCCGAGGCGCTGAGGACGCCTTACGAGATCGTGTTCCTGGACTGGCAGATGCCCGCTATGGACGGCATCGAAGTGGCGCGGCGTTTGCAAGGGTTGTCGCTCCGCAGGATGCCTCACCTCGTGATCGTGACGGCGTACGGGCGTGAGGAGGTCATGAAGAGCGCGGAGGAAACGGGCATCGAGGACGTCCTGATAAAGCCCGTCAACGCCTCGATGCTGTTCGATGGCGTCGTGCGCATGTTGGGAGAAACCGAGGACGGCCAGCGTTCCCGAGTGGAGGCCCCGAGCGATTCCTACGAACGTCTCGCCACCATCCGCGGCGCGCGCATCCTGCTGGTGGAGGACAACGAACTGAATCAGGAAGTGGCGACCGAACTGCTGACGGATGCCGGCTTCATCGTAGACCTTGCCCAGAACGGTCAGATTGCCCTGGACCGGCTTGCGAGCGAAGACTACGACGCGGTGCTGATGGACATGCAGATGCCGGTGATGGATGGAATCACCGCCACCGAACGGATTCGCCAGGAGCCGCGCTGGAAGGCACTTCCGGTCATCGCGATGACGGCCAACGCCATGCATGCGGATCAGCAACGGTGCATGGCGGCGGGCATGAACGGTCACGTCGCCAAGCCGATCGAACCCGAGGAGTTGTGGAAGGCGCTGCTCGGTTGGATCGAGCCGAGGTCGTTCACTCAAGCCGTCGCGCCGCCGCAACAGACGCTCGACGTGAGCCTGCCCGCGGAGATCACCGGACTGGACATGGTCAACGGCCTGCGCCGCGTCCTGGGCAAGAAGACGCTGTACCTCTCGATGCTGCGCAGGTTCGTCGCCGGACAGAAGGGCGTCGTGGCCGAAATCCGCGCGTCCCTGCAAGCCGACGATTGGGTGACGGCAGAGAGGATTGCCCACACGCTGAAGGGAGTGTCTGGTAACATCGGCGCCACGGGTCTGCAACATCTAGCGGACGTGTTGGGAGGTGCCATCCAGGAGCGCAATCGCGACGCGGTCGAGACGTTGCTCAGCGATCTGGCGCCCGCACTGACGGCAGTCATCGGGGAACTGGAGCGCAAGTTGCCGCACACGCAGGACAAGCCCATGGTCGCGGTGGACCCGGAGCAGCTCAAGGCGGTGTGTGATCGACTGGAGGCGCTCCTGAGCGATGACGACTCGGATGCGGGCGACGTCCTGGAGGAGAATGCCGGGCTGCTGGAGGCGGCATTTCCGAACCACTTCCGCAAGATCAGCGACGGCGTCCGGGCTTTCGATTTCGAAGCCGCGCTCGCGGGGTTGAAGTCGGCGGCGGCGTCCCGAGCGGAGGCACCTTGAGCACGGAGAAGGTCAGCGAAAAAGCGACGATCCTGGTGGTCGACGACACGCCAGACAACCTCGCCCTGATGAGCAACCTGCTGAAGAGCGACTACAAGGTCAAGGTCGCGAGTGGGGGAGAAAAAGCCCTGAAGATCGCGGGCTCGGATCCGAAGCCCGACCTTATTCTGCTCGACGTGATGATGCCGGGGATGGACGGGTACGAGGTGTGCCGACAGCTCAAGATGGACCCGGCGACGCGGCATATCCCCGTGATCTTCTTGACGGCCAAGGCGGAAGCGGAAGATGAGGCCAAGGGGATGGACCTGGGCGCGGTCGACTACATCAGCAAGCCGATCAGTCCGCCGATCGTCCTGGCGCGGGTGAAGAGCCAACTGGCGCTCCATCGGCGAGGTAGCACCGTCCGGGACCTGCGCGCGCCTCTCGAGGACATCTTGAAGTTTGCCGAGTCGATGCGGGGGCAAGCGCAGCCAGGACAGCTCACGAGTCTCGCGGGGATCGTGGAGGCGGGTCGACAAGGGCTGCGAGTTCTCGACGAAGTCCTGGCGCAGTCCCCGGACTGAGAGCTTGTGAAAGTACCCTGTCACGGCTCTCAGTCGAAGCGCGAAGCGATTTGCTCGCGGCTGCAAGTGGCGGAATTCACTGCTGGCGCTTGCTGGCGCGAGGACGCAAAAAACGTTGGAAGAGCCCCGGAATCGGTAGATTCACAGGCTCTGAGCCTCGCCAAGATGGGAGCAAGTTAGAGCATCACTGCATAGGCCGTTGGTTCAAGTCCCGGCGGCCGGCATCCACGCTTGCACGAGGTCGGTGAAGCCCTTGACGTGCAGATCCGGCATCGGGTCCCAGTGGTACTGGTTGCGGACGAGGTTCCAGGTCGGCGCAGAGACGAGCACCCGACCCGCCGGACAGTGACTCTGCAAGCGCGCGGCGAGGTTCACGGGCGTCCCCAGCACCGTATAGGCCATCTGATCCGGGCTGCCGAAATTGCCTACGGTGCACACTCCCGTACTTATGCCGACCCGCACGGCCAGGGCGTCGCCGAGCCCGAAACGCTTCCAAGACTCCCCCACGCTCGCCAGCCGCTCCTGCATTTCCAGTCCCATCTGCACGCAAGCCGCCGCGTCCTCGGCCACTCCGCGCGATGTGGGATCTCCGAAGAACATCAGCATCGCATCGCCGATATATTTGTCCAACGTGCCGCCGTACTTGCGCACGACCAGCGTCATTTCCTTGAAGTAGGCGTTGAGCAGGATGGTCATCTCCTCCGCTCCCAACTCCTCCGTGCGGCGGGTGAAACCCTTGATGTCGGACATGCAGATCGTCAAGGTCTTGCGTTGGCTGCCGACGCCCTCGCCGACTTCCCCACGCCGGATGCTCGCCGACAACTCCGGAGGCAGATACGCCGAATAGTGCCCACTCAAACGCTCGAGCCGCCGCCGCGCTGCCCGCAGTTCCAGGTGCAATTGCACGCGCTTGAGGACGACGGACGGACTGATCGGCTTGGTCAGGTAGTCCACCGCGCCCGCTTCGAAGCCACGTGTCTCGTCCGCCGGGTCCGTCAGTCCCGTCACCAGGATCACCGGCACGCCCGCGGTCCGAGGATCGGCCTTGAGGCGCCGGCAAACCTCGAGGCCATCCAGATCCGGCATCAACACGTCCAGCAGGATCAGGTCCGGCACCATGCCGACCGCGCACATTGCCAGCGCGCGCGCCCCTGACGTCGCCACGCGCACCTGATACAGCCCGCCGAGAACGCTCGTCAGCACGACGATGTTGTCCGGAACGTCATCCACCACGAGCAGGCTCGGCCGAGTGCGGTGTCCAATTTGCAGAAGCGTCGCGTCTGATTCCATGGCCTTGTCCTTCGTCCCAGCAGCGTTCGGACCAGTCAAGCCGGCGAAGGACGCTGCCAATTCGTTCAAATCGCGGGCGTGTCGCGAGGACGGGCGCTGCGGCCTGGGTCCCCCGCCCTTCACAACGGCGCCAACCCCACCATCTCCTCGGCAAAGTGGCACGCCGACCGCCGCCCTGGCGCTACCTCGCGCAAAGCCGGCGCCTGCTCACTGCACAGTGGCCGCGCCATGGGGCAGCGGGGGTGAAAGGCGCAGCCACTCGGCGGCTTGAGTGGGCTCGGGATTTCGCCGCCCAACACCTGCAAGCCACGGGCGCGCGCCCGCTTGGGGTCGGCGATGGGCACGCTCGCCAGGAGCGCCCGGGTGTACGGATGGCGCGGGTCGCCAAACAGTTGGCCCGCGTCGCCGTGCTCGACGATGCGCCCCAGGTACATCACCGCCACCGTGTCGCACAAGTGGGCCACCGCACCCAAGTCATGGGCGATGAACAGGTAGGACAAGCCGCGGGCTTGACGCAAATCCGCCAGCAGATTCAGGACTTGGGCCTGGATGGAGACATCGAGCGCCGAGATCGGCTCGTCCAGCACCAACAGCTCCGGGCTCGTCGCCAGGGCCCGGGCAATGCCGATGCGCTGGCGCTGGCCGCCTGAAAATTCATGGGGATAGCGACGGCGCAGCTCGGGCGACAGGCCCACCTGCTCAAACAGCGCGGCCACGGAGCGCTCGACCTCGGCGCCGGTCTGTTTGGTGTGGATGCGCATCGGCTCGGCCACGGATTCGCCCACGCGCATGCGGGGGTTGAGCGAGGCCTCGGGGTCTTGGAAGACCACTTGCATGCGGCGGCGGATCGGCAACAGCGCCCTGCGCTCCCACGTCGAGATGTCCTGGCCGTCAAAGAGCACCTGGCCGCCCGTCAGCGGCGCCAACCGCAGCAGCGCGCGCCCCGTGGTCGACTTGCCGGAGCCGGATTCGCCCACCAATCCAAGCACTTGACCGCGGCGCAGGCCGAGCGACACGCCGTCGACCGCACGCACGCGCGCCACCTCGCGCTGGCGAAAGATGCCTTTGGTGATGGGAAAGTGGACCTGGACGTCGCGCAGTTCGGCCAGCAGCTCAGCCATGCAACACCTCAGAGCCTGTCGAGTTCTCAGCGCGCGGCGGGGCAGCATCGAGCAGACCCAGGCTCGCGGCCCAGGCGGGCACCTCGGCGTGGCGGATGCAGCGCACCGTATGGTCGGGCGAGCCGGGTACCCCTTGCTCGGCGGGGCGTTCGGCACGGCAGGCCGCCACGGCCAACGCGCACCGCGGCGCAAACACGCACCCCGACGGGCGTTCTTGGGGTAGCGGCGGCAGGCCGGCGATGGCAAACAGGCGCTCACCCCGGCGCCGCAAGCGGGGCAGGCTGCCCAGCAGGCCCACGGTGTACGGGTGGCGCGGCGCGGTGAACAGGTCAACGGCGGACGCGGACTCGACAATCAGGCCGCCGTACATCACCAGCACATGGTCGGCCATCGTCGCCATCACACCCATGTCGTGCGACACCAACACCAGCGCCATGCCGGTGCGCGTCTGCTGATCGCGAATCAACTGGAGCACTTGCGCTTGGATCGTGACGTCGAGCGCGGTGGTCGGCTCGTCGGCGAAGACCAGCTCCGGCCCGCACAGCAGCGCCATGGCGATCACCACACGCTGGCGCATACCGCCTGACAATTCGTGGGGATACGCGCGCAGGCGGGCTTCCGGCGACGAGATGCCCACCTGTCCCAACATCAGCGCCGCTTGCGTCAGGGCCTCACGCTGGGACACGCCGCGGTGCAACGTCAGGACCTCGGCCAGTTGCTCGCCCACCCGCAGGTACGGATTCAGCGCCGTCATGGGGTCTTGGAAGATCACGGACATGCGATCGCCGCGCAGGGCCCGCAACGCCGCGCGCGGCATTTGCAGCAGGTCGCGGCCGTTCAAGCGCAGGCCCCGCGCCGTCACCGTGGCCGTGCGCGGATCGTGCAGACCCAGTGCCGCGAGCGAGGCCACCGTCTTGCCGCTGCCGCTCTCGCCGACGATGCCCAGCGTCTGGCCGCGCTCGACCTGAAACGAGACCTCCTCGACCGCGGGCACGGGGCCGTCGTCGGTGCGAAAGGTCACGCGCAACCGATCGACTTCCAATACGGGCACTTTGCTTCGCGATTCGGTGGCTTGCGCAGCGCTGCCCTGGCTCAAGGTCGGTCCCCCGCGCCGGTGCCCGCGCCCGCTGGCCGATCGCCGGAACCAGACGCGCCGCCGGGACGCTGGCCAGTGCCGCCGCCCGGTCGCCCACCCGCACCCTGGCCGGGGCGCATCGCACCCGATTTCTCCATGGGTGGTGCTTGCTTATGGTGGGCTGGCTTGGCCTGGGCGCCCGGGTTTTCGCCCTTGGGCAGGTGCAGCGACTCAAAGCGGGGCCGTTCGATGGCGTCGTCGAGCCCTCCCTGCAAGCGCAGGCCGCCCGCCGGTGGCTCAAAACGCAGACCCGGCTCGCCCTCGAGCACAGGCACCGGAGCGGCGTCGGTGGCCGTCACGGCTTCGGCTGGCGCGACCACAGCGCTCGCCACGATGAGCTCGATGCGCGGATACAGCGTGCGCCGTTCGTGGCAGGGCGTGCCTTTGGCGACGCGGGCGCAGGTGTCGCGCAGGGCATCGACGGCCCGCACCACCTCTTCGTAGGGCGCGTCCGGCTCGATGCGGACCTGCACGCGATCCACCGCAGGCGCCGCCGCCCGCAGCCGCTCGGCCCAAGCGGACAGCGACTCCAACACATTGCCCATCAACTCAGGCTGTTGCGCCTCAGCACCCTTGCGCTCGAGCAGCAGCGACACGCCGTGCGCCGTCACCCCCACCACCACGCCGCTCAGGTCGTCGGGCACGCCGCCCGCAGGACTCGACTCGCCGCCACTCGGGCTCGCCGGCGCGGGCAGGTTGGCGGCCACGGGCACTGGCACCGCAGGCGTCGGCGGTTGCAACTGCACGAGTCCGCCCGCATACGAGGCGGCGACCAGCACGGGCTCGGCGCCGGCCGCGCGCAAGGTCGACTCGATCACGGCCACGGCCGACCACGCCAAGCGCCGGTCCGCCAGCAGGTACACGGTCTGCCCGCGCAGCCCCGCCACGGCCTGCAAGAGCGCACCGTGCCTGCGTTCTGCGTCCAGCGACTCGGGCGCCAAATCCAAGGTCAGCTTGCCCGTGGGGCCCCGCAAGGCACCGGGCGCACAGGCATTGGGGTCTTCGGCGCGGCAGCTCACTTGCCCCACGACCTTGCCGCCCACCAAAATCTGGCGCCGACCCGCGATGACGGCTGGCCGCAGCCAGGTGCGCGGGGGCCGCGGTGTGGCCACGTTTTGCGCTGCAGGCGGGGGCGCGGGTGTGGACGGTGCTGCTGCGGCAGGCGCGACCGTGGGCGTGGGCTCCTGCCAAGGCAGAGGCAGCGCTTCCCCCGAGGTCGAGCGCGGCAACTCCAGCTCATACTCGAGGTCCAACGAGGTCACGGCCTCGATGGGCGGCGCGTGCGGCGGGCTCGAGCCGGCCTTGCCCCCGCTGCCGCTATCCGCCTGGGCTTGCGAGGGGCCGCCGCCCGTTTTGTTTTCGCCCGGGCCCTTGTTGCAAGCCGCCGCAAGCGCGCAACCCGCCACCAGGCCCAGGCGGGCCAACTGCGCGGAAATACGCCAAGATTTACCATCGGTGGGCACGAGGCCCAAGACGTCACGCTTCATGCCCGCAGCCCTCCCGCCGCTCGGGTCCGCGCCGCCATGCGCTCCGCCCAGATCAATGTCTGCACCATGCTCGCCGGATCCGCAATGCCCTTGCCTGCGATGTCGTACGCCGTCCCGTGATCCGGCGAGATGCGCGGCACCGGCAGCCCGCACGTCAGGTTGAATCCATCGTGAAAATGCACGGTTTTGAGCGGGCCCAGGGCCTGGTCGTGGTACATGCACAGCACCGCGTCAAAGCGCCCCGTCATCGCCCGGTAAAACACGGTATCGGCGACCAGCGGCCCCTCGACGTCCAAGCCAAGTGCCTGGAGTTGCTCGACAGCCGGCGCGATGATGCGTGCCTCTTCGTCGCCCAGGCGGCCGCCTTCGCCTGCGTGCGGGTTCAAGCCGGTCACCGCCAACCGGGGCGAGCCGATGTCCAGCCAGCGCACCAAGGCATCGGCGGCCGCCCGCCCGCAATCGACAATACCCTTGGTAGTCAACAGGTCCGGCACCGCCCGCAGGGGCACATGCGTCGTCACGGGCACCACGCGCAGGCGAGGTCCGGCGAGCATCATGGCAAAGCGCGGGGCGTTCAGCCGGGCCGCGAGGAATTCGGTCTGGCCGGGTGGGCGCGGATCCATGTGGTCGAAGATGCCCTTGGGCGACGGCCCTGTGACCAACACGTCCACCTCGCCGTGCAGCGCGGCGCTCGCCAGGGCATCCAGCGCGCGAAAGGCCTGCTCGCGGCTTTGCGGTGACGAGCGCCCGGGCTCGCCGACCCGCAGCATGCCCCCGCTGTCGCCCGCAGCCTTGGCCGCAACCGGTCGCAACACGACCCCGCAACCGGCGGCCACCACAGTCGAAAAAAGCTGAAAGCGATCGCAGGCCGCGCGCAGCCACGGCTCCAGCTCCGCCGCGACGAACACCTCCACCCGCGCGCGCTCGTGGAGATTGGTGTGCAGGAGCGCCTGGAGCAGCACCTCGGGGCCAATGCCGGCCGCGTCGCCCAGGGTGACCCCGAGGCAGGCGCCGCGAAAACCGCCCGATGGCGCGCGTCCTGGCGTGGTGCGGGGCAGGGGTGCAAGGCTCGGGTTCATGGGCGGGCGCTCCCCAACAGATGCAAAGGGTTTGGGCTTCGTGCAACCATCAGCGCACGATTTCGCGCATGGCTGGCTGGGGTTGCCGCTTTGTGGCGCCATGCTAGCATGCCTGTCGCTCGCGGCGAAACGCTTGCCCGCCTTGGCCGATAGCCGTGCCCAACCCTTTGCGGCGATTGTTCTTTCTCTCCTCGACCTGCCGCAAAGGGCCGATGCAATTCACCGAGCCCGACATCGCCCTGGACCTGCAGGTCAGCGAACCCGTCGATGCCGCCGTGCTTGCGGTGCTGCAACGCGATTTGGACGCGATGGCCAACGTGCTCGGGCAGTGGGGCCGCTTCAACCGCCCGGTTTCGTTGCGGACCACGCTGCGGCAAGATGACCTGCGCGCGGCGGCGCCCTGCGAGACCGAGCTGCACCTGCACGGCGTGGCCTCGGTCGACGGGCTGTTGCTCTGGGCGCCCAGCGCTTGGCCGCACCCGCCGGCCGCCCACGAGTTGGCGAGGCTTTTGCTGCACGAATTGGCGCATGTCCTGCTCTTTCAGCGCTGCGCGGCACCCGGCACCGCCATGGCCTACATTCCGACCTGGTTTCGCGAGGGTATGGCCGTGGTCGCCGCCGATGGCCCGCAGCCGCCGCACCTGCGCCGCGCGCTCGCCGCCCACCCCTTGCTCGACGAGCTGCCCGGCGCCAGCGATGCCGTGATGACGCAGGCCACCGACGCCTGCTACCAGGCGGCCGCGTTGATCTTTCAGGCCTGGAGTGAGCGCTTTGGCGCCCGAGGCTTGAGCGCCCTGTGCCGTGCGATGCGCCTGGGCCACGGGTTCGCGGCAGCCCACGCTTCGGCTTGCGGCATGAGCGACGCAGAATTCGTAGACGAGTGGCTGCTCGCGGTGCGGGCCGAGGCGCGGTCGTCCTGACAGTCGGTTCTTCAAGGGGGTTTCGTGCGCAGTGTGCTTTTTTCCGCGACTTTGCTGCTCTGCGCGGCGCTCGGGCGGCCAGCGTCGGCCCAAGGCGAGCCTGCGCCCAAGGCGTCCTGGTTCGTGCACGCCACGTTGCGGGTGGTCGACGAATCGCTCCCCGAGCAGTGGTCGTTCGGCGAGCTCGGTGCCGCGTCGTCAGAGCCTGGCGTCCCCGGCGCCACACGATTGCAAGTGCGCTATTTTAATACAACTGTGCCCCGTTTGCGACTGGCGGCGGGCGTCGAGCACGGCTTTGCCTCGGGGTTCGTGCGCAAACTGGCCGTGCGCTCGGAAGCCGAAGCGTCCACGGCGTTTTTCAAGTCCACGCTGGCTGCCGACCCCGCGCCCGCAGCGTTTGTCCGCCAAGCCTGGTTGGAAGTGACCACCCTGGCTGGCCAATTCAGCGCCGGCCGCACCACCTCGACCTGGGGCCTGGGCCTGATCGCCCAAGCCGGCGACGACGACCCGATGCAGTTCGGCGTGCGCTCGGGCGGCAGCGTGGTGGACCGCGTGCAGTACGCCATCCTGCCGGCCGCACTCTGGCAAAAAGGCGACCCGTTGCAGGCGTTTCCGCTTGGCCTCGCGCTGGCCGCCGATCGCGTGGTGTACGACGACGTAGCTGCCAACGGCCGCGCGCCCGGCGAAACCGTCGACACCGCGCGCAATTTCATCGCGGCCCTGCTCTACCGCGGCAAGTCCTTGCAATTGGGCGCCTATGCCGTGAGCCGCCGCCAGCGCGACGAGGTGGGCCTGGGTTTGGACGCGCGCTCCTACGACCTCTACGGCGCCTGGCAGACCCCCGGCTGGGGCTGGCAGTGGCGGCTGGCGGGCGAGGCGGTCCTCGTCGACGGCACCACGACCTGGCTGCGCACACCCGCCAATCCAAAGGAGATCAAGCTCTTGCAAGGCGGCGGCGTGCTGCGGGTCGAGGCCGAGCGGGGCCGGGTGCGCGTGCGCCTGGAGGGCGGCTTGGCGAGCGGCGACGACCGCCCGTTTGACGACACCGCCCGCAACTTCCGCTTCGCTACCGACTACCGCGTGGGCATGTTGTTGTTTCCGCAGCTTTTGGCCGCGCAGTCGTTTGCGACCAAAGAGCTGTTGGCGCTCGGCAAATACAGCGGCGAGCCACCGACCGGCGTGGAGCGCCTCGAAACGCATGGCGCCGTCACCCAAGCCCTGTACCTGCACCCCGTCGTTCGCGTGCAAGCCCATGCCCGGCTTGCCGTTTTGTTGGGTGCGGTGTTGGCCCGTGCGCCGGTCGACGTCGCTGAGCCGTTTCGCACAGGCTTGGCTGGCGGCGAGCCGACCGGCATCCGCGGCGCCGTGGCCAAGCGCGGCCTCGGTCTGGAATGGAACGCCGCAATCGAGTCCAAGCACCCGATCGGCAAGCACTTTGCGATCGTGGGCCGGGTTGACGGCGCTTGGTTGCAGCCGGGCGATGCCTTTGCCGACCCGGACGGCGCCGCCATGCCCAGCCAGCTCGGTGCAATCGGTCAACTGCGCCTGCACGGAAGCTGGTAGCCTCTGCCCCCGTCACCCCGCCCGGAGCCGCCGATGCCCATGCCCATGCCCATGCCCAAGCCCATCCCCATGCCCATGCCCAGCCCCATGCCCAAGCCGCTGACCCGTCTCGCCTTTTTGTTCGCCGCCGCCTGGGCCACCACCGCTTGCGCCAGCGACTCACCCCGCGGCCTGCACGCCTCGCTCCTGCCGGGCCAGCCGCCGGGTCCTGAAATCGTCTTTGAACCCCTGGCCTTGCCCAACCCGCGCGTGCCCTTTCCCAACGACCTGGCGTTGCGCGTGCGGGCCAACGGTTCGCTCGGCGTCAACGTGTCGATGCAATCGCCTACCCGCATCGAGGCGCGGCAACGGCGGCACCTCAACGAAATCGACGGCTTTTCGGGCCTGACGCCCATCACCGTGCAATTCGACGGGCCGCTCGACCTGACGACCGTCACCGACAAAACGCTTTACGTCATCAACGTTTCGCCCGGTTCCAAGCGCTTTGGCGAGCGCTGCCAACTCGACCTGGGCCGCGGCTGGTTTCCCCACCAAGCCGATCCGCACCCGTATCTGCCGCACGATCCTTACAAAGACTTCGACAGTTACGTCTTGCCGCCCGACAACAAGGTCGACACCGACGGCGACGGCAAGCCCGACAAGTGGGTCTATCATTACGAGGTCGCCACGAACACGCTGGACATCCGGCCGTTGCTGCCGCTCGAGGCCGGCGCGCAGTACGCGGTGGTGCTGACCCGTGGCCTCAAGGGCTGGACCCAGGACGGCAAGTACGGTCCGGTGCGCAGCCCGTTCGATGTGGTCAACCACGACAGCCAGACCCCTGCGCTCAAGCGGGCTTTGCCGTCGCTCGCCGAGGCCGGGGTGCAGGTGGCCGACGTGGCCTTTGCCTGGACGCTGACCACGGGCGACCTCGCGCGCACCTTTCGCAGCTTGCGCGACGGCTTGTACGGCAAGGGGCCTTTTGCTTGGCTGGACAAGCAGTTCCCCGCGGGCATCGGCGACGTCTACGACATGCAGATCCCGTTTGACGGCAACGCCAGCCATCCCGACAAAAAGTATCCGGTGGTGCAGTGGGATCACACGTATGTGTTGCAGGGCGCCTACCTCAAGGAGATCTTTGGTCTCATCAACCTGGTCCAGCCAGGCGTGGCGGGTGGTTTTGACTATGCCTCGCATGCGGTCTTTGGCGACATGGTCACGCCCAACTTGCGCGCAACCCCGGACAACGTCTGGCAACTCGACTTGCTGGCGGGCACGGTGGGCGACGGCAAGACCTTTGCCAAAAAGGCGGTGGCCGAGCGCGTGCCGTTCATGCTCGTCATCCCCAAGACCACGGCGCACCACAAACCGCCGTTTCCCGTCACGGTGTACGCCCACGCCACCGGCACCAGCCGCGTCGAGTGCCTGCTGATGGCCGACCGCTTGGCGCAAGCCGGCATTGCCACGTTTGCCATTGATGCGGTGGGCCACGGACCGGTGCTCAGCGAACCGCGCAAGATGATCGAGTCGGGGTTGGCCAAGTTCGGCGGCGGCGACGTGACCGAGGTGGTACGCGACCTGCTCGGGCCGCTGTTGTACCTGGATCCACAAAAGGAATTGCCGGTGGGCATGACCATGCAGCAGATGATCGACAAGCTGCTGACCCACGGTTTCATGCAGCAACTCGCGGTCAAGGGTCGGGCCACCGACGACAACGGCGATTGCTACAAACAGGGGGGCGAGGCCTACTTTGCGCCCGATGCCTTTCGCCTGCGCGACAGCATGCGCCAAACGACCTTGGATTTCCTTGTCGGCGTGCGGGCTTTGCATGCGCTGGGCAAGGTGCCGCCACCGCCGAAAAACCCGGCCACCGCCACCAAGGCTGAGCTGATGCCGAGCCTGCTCGCCGGCGACTTCGACCTGGACGGCGTGCTGGACGCGGGCGGTGCTTTGGCGCAAGACGGCAAGGCGCAACCGTATTTCATGATGGGTGTGTCGTTGGGTGGCATCCATACCGCGCTGACCGCACCGCTGGAGCCTTTCATCGTCGCGTCGGCGCCGGTCGTGCCGGGGGCGGGTCTGGCCGACATCTTCATGCGCACCCGGCTGCACAGCGTGGTGACGCCGCTCATGCACACAATCTCGGGGCCGATGCTGGTCGGCTGTCCGCAGGCTGACGGCAAGGTCGCGCTTTCGTGGAACAACGACTCCGACTATTGCAGCAAGCAGGACAAAACCTATTACGACGATGCCAAGACCGGCAAGTGCCTGGAAACTGCGGAAAAGCGCCCGTTTTCCCTGGCCACGCTGGCGGTGCCGGAAGGCGCGCGGGTGGTCCTGCGCAACCTGGGTCCCAACGGCCTGGTGACGTCGGGCGAGGTCGAGGGGCAGGCCGGCAAGCAGGGCAAGTTCGCCCTCGCGGTGGCCGCCGACCAGGGCGACCTGATGGAAATCGAGGTGTTCGACGGCAACAAGAGCCTCGCCAAGCAGGCGTTCAAGACCCCGCACGAAGGCCTGGGCCGGCAGCGCAACACCCCGGAGTTCCGACGTTTTGTCCAGCTTGCCGCCAACGTCTTGGAGGGCGCCGACGCCATCACCGTGGCCGACCGCGTCATGCGCGACCCGCTGCCGGGCCATGCGCCGACCTCGATGCTGATGCTGCTGGCGGTGGGCGATCAGACCGTGCCGTTCAACTCAGGCATCAGCTTGGCGCGCGCCATCGGCCTGTTCGGCAAGGGCGATCCGCAAGCGGCGGACGCGCCCTACCGGTCCTGGACCGAGGAGGCCATTCAAAGCGGGCTGCTGGTGGGTGAGGACGTGCCGCCACCGATTCTCAACCCCACTTTTCCCGAGGCAGGACCCGGACTTTGCCGCTTGCTGCCCACGCACGGCTGTGACGCGGCTGACGCAAAGTGCCCGCCCGCGCGCTCTGGCGTGTGCATGGCTGATGTCCACGGTCACCACGAATACATCGCGCAGGTCAAGGCCAACACCAATACCTTCCCCGCGGTCGATGGCTATGCCGGCAGCTACACCGAGTACCACAAGAACGTGATCGTGACGTATTTTCACTCGCTTGCACGGCGCATCGGCGAGGATCCGTGCTGGGGTGACATCGCTTGCGTCAAAAAGCGCAACTTGCGCGCCGAGTGGGAGCTGCCGGTCGGCCAGGTGCCCTAGGAGCCTGTCGGACTAACGTCCGAAGGGCTCCGTCGCCTATTTTTTCTACTTTCGCGCAAGAACCCCCTGAAGTGAATTCAGGGGGTTTCACGCGAAAGGCAGTCCGCATCCACGGCCTGCTCTAGGATCTTGTGCTCGAACGGCCAAATTTGGCCTTTCCCCGACAAGCTCCTAGGGCGTCAACACGCACACGAAGGCACCCGACCCGCTTCACGTCCTGCGCCGCCGCCGCCCAATGCCAATCGGATAAGCGA
>Ga0136611_10001433_pt1 | contig 16551 bp, 15 predicted proteins | sample AntDrymUQ2232306_2_FD_106645 | JGI IMG/M metagenome (GOLD analysis project Ga0136611, IMG submission 106645) | Polar desert sand microbial communities from Dry Valleys, Antarctica - metaG UQ223 (23.06) | ecosystem: Environmental > Terrestrial > Soil > Desert | place: Antarctica: Dry Valley...
GATCATTGTCTATATCTTTAACCACTTTTCTCTTGATCCCGCATTTACATGAGTGCCAATACGTTATTAGGAAGCCGTCAGAGGGGAGTTGTCCAACGGGCGCTACTACAACACAGGGAAGCACGCAAGGTGTGTTGTATCGGACTTAGGTGCGATACACAAGGAGGTTGCAAGACGATCCAAAGGACATAGGCTAGTTCTGAAAAGACGATGGTTCAAGCAGTCACGCTTGTAGTGAGCGGGGAACAAACATATGAGCAACAAACGATCTATCAGCCGCCGCCAATTTCTGAAGTCGGTAGGAGCCAGCGCTAGCGTAACTATTGCAGGAATTGCGCTAGCAGGCTGTGGTGGACTACCAGCTGCAACTCAGCCTGCCACCGCACCTACCACAGCCTCCGCAGCGGTTACGGCTGCGACTGTGTCCTCGGAACCGGTTACGGCTGCGCCTGTGTCCTCGGAACCGGTTACGATCAAGGTGTGGAAAGCACCGCATAAACCTGCTGGTGAAGAGGTAAAAATTGCCGAAACAACCCTCGCGGGCTTCCACTCCCTTAATCCGAACATCAAGGTTGAATACACCGAGGTCCCCTGGGACAAGTATGGGGAAGCACTGATTGCCGCATTTGCGTCTGGTGATCCACCCGATATCACATACCAGACCGAAGGCATCGCCCAATATATCGTGGAGAGCCAGGTCGAGGCCCTAGATACATGGTTCAGTCAGGAAGGCGGGTTGAAAGACACGTTCTACCCCCAGACCTTCGAGCCAGCTACGATGAACGGGAAGGTATATGGAATGCCTTTTGTATTCGCCGGCAACAGTTTATTATGGAACAAAGACCTGTTCGAGAAGGCCGGTCTTGATCCAGAGAAGCCACCGGAGACATGGGACGACATCGTTACATTTGGCAAGAAGCTTACCAAGCCGGATGAAGACCAATATGGCTTCATGATCGGACCGCGTACCGCGCTCGAGTTCCACGGCTGGAACACCGTGTACTGGCCGCTCAATGCCGGCGGTAAATGGACGAACGAGGACTTTACTGAGATCTATCTCGACGACGAACGAGGTATCTTCGCAGCTGAATTCTATGGTGATCTATTTAATAAGCACAAGATCACTCCTCCCGCAGAGATCGGCAAAGTCACCGGACAATTACAGTCGATGTTCAATGCCGGCAAGGGTGGCTTTGCTTTCGAGGTCAACTCCGCTATCGCGAACATTCGAACGGCCAGCCCCGATTTGAAACTGGGAATTGGCCCCAAGCCAAAAGGCCCCGCCAGTGATCCGAAATGGGCCCGCGCCGGTTATGGTTCTGTTGGATACCTGGCCCTGAGTACTGGCTCGAAGCACAAGGCAGAGGCGTGGGAAGTAATGAAATACCTCACTGAGCCCGAAGCACTCAAGAGTTGGATCAAGCTCCTGGGCTGGCAGCCGGTGCTTAAGGATCTCTCGTTTGCCGAAGGCGATCCTATGCTTCAGGCCGTCGAGGCCAACCTTGCAAACTCCATCATGGTCAACAACTATATGCCGGACAAACCCTACCGCGGAGATATCATGGAGGAATTCTTAACCCAATACGAAGCTATCGCGCTAGGAAGGAAAACTGGCAAGGAAGCGATGATAGAAGGCGCTCAACGTATGCGCGCTCTCATCAAGGCGCGCTCGTAGAGATCAACTCCACCTGTATCCTCATGAGCAGGGGGTGAGGTGCGACCGCTTCACCCCTATCCGTGTCGACGATACATTGTACGTCGCCAGCCATGATGTATCATGGCCATGTATTCATCCGACCTGAACGCTCACTTTGGAGCTGTAGGCGACCAGCCTGGAAAAGGCCGTTTTGATGAACTCGATGAAGCGCAGTAGCTCCAGAACATCCCGTCAACGCCGAATTACGCTAACGATGCGCCAGCGTAGTAGATTAAACTCTTATCTTTTCATCGCACCGTTTTATATCTTATTTTTCATCTTCATCCTGGTCCCTTTTGTGTGGGGGATCGGGCTGTCATTTACTCGTGGTGGCATTCTGTCGGCACCGGTATTTATCGGCCTAGACAACTACCGGCGTCTGACACAGGATTTTAGGGTCAGGATCGCTCTGGGTAATGCTGTCCACTATGTGTTGACGATCGTTCCCGCATCGCTTACGGTCGGCATGATCTTCGCTCTCTTGATCAATCACCGTTGGACCAAGTGGCCTGGCGTTTTCCGCGCGATTGTCTTTTTCCCGCTCCTGGCGTCAGGAGCCGCCATAGCCCAAATCTGGGGCTACATCCTGCTTCCCCGCTATGGCATCCTGAGTTATCTGCTAACGTTGCTCGGCATACCTGACATCAAGTGGCTCACTGATCCAGCCGCGGCACCATTTGCTGTCTCAATTCTATCTGTATGGGCCGGTGTTGGATTGGTTACGCTGGTGCTAAGCGCGGCGCTGAAAGGTGTTTCCCAGGATTTATTGGACGCAGCGCGCATCGATGGCGCGGATGGCCTCAATCTTTTTTTCAGAATCACGCTCCCACTGATACGACCGGTGATGCTGTTTCTAACCGTGATTGGCACGATCGGCGCCCTCCAGCTCTTTGATACGGTCTATGTGTTGACCGGAGGTGGGCCAGAGTATTCAACACAAACCATCGTCGGTCTGATCTATGGCTTCGCTTTTCAGAGCCGTCAGAGTGAAGGTCTGGCGGCGGCGCTCGGTGTCATACTCTTCCTGATCATCGTGCCAATATCGCTTATACAGATGCGCTTGCTGCGCAGCAACGTCGAGTACTGAGCGTGCGATCGGAGTTCGCCCTTGTATAAGAATCCAACTGCGGTCCTGACCGATCATCCATCGTTGTGGCGTGTCCGACGAAAAATTGTCAAGACTGCACTACGTCTGGTCCTGCACTACTTCTTGCTGTTTCTGGTAGCGACGATCATGCTCTTTCCTTTTTTGTACGTGCTCTCTGCCTCATTCAAGCAGAGCACGACTTTGCTCAGCTTCCCGCCAACCCTGCTACCTGAAAACCCGAACCTGGATAACTATATTCATATCCTTACCCAACTGCCTGTTCTTCGCTGGTACCTTAACAGCCTGATCATAGCCATCGGGATCACTGCTGGAGAGGTATTTCTCTGCGCCCTGACTGGCTATACCTTCGCCAAGCGCGATTTTCCTGGAAAGAAGATGCTTTTTGGCTTGACGATGGCTACGTTAATGATTCCGGCCGGACTGACGCTCTTTCCCAGCTTCCTGGTCGCCCGTAACCTGGGCTTGCTCGACACCTATGCAGGGGTAATCCTGCCCGGCTTGCCGAGTGCTTTCGGCGTGTTCCTGCTCCGCCAATTTATGCAAACCATACCTAATGAATTGGGCGACGCGGCACAGATCGATGGATGTACGGACTTTGGCGTCTTCTGGCGCATCATTCTCCCGATCAGCGCGCCAGGGCTTGCAGTATTGGGCATTCTGGCGATGAACTGGAGTTGGAACCAGCTGCTCTGGCCTTTGGTGATCCTGCGGTCTAAATCGCTGACCGTCCTTACTGTGGGCTTAGCCGGCATGCGAACTGAGTGGACCGTCCATTACGGCTTGCTCTCAGCCGCCGTCGTGTTAACGGTGGCACCACTGATCATCTGCTTCCTCTTTTTCCAACGCTACTTTGTCGCCGGAATCACTGCTGGCTCGCTAAAGGGATGAATGAGAGACTATGAGACTCGAGAACGATTACTATCTTTTGGAAGTCGATGCACGGAATGCAACGACCACGCGCATTCTTGACAAGATCGGTCAAATAGAGTTGCTGGCCGATCCACGCCTGGCTGAGAACTTCCGGTTGCTGCTCCCACTCCCACACATGGAAGCAAACTACATCCTTGGCCAAGAACAGCGTCTATCGTCCACCGAAGCGACACTAGATAGCCTGACCTTGCACTGGAACGGTCCATTGGCCAATGCCCAGGGGGCTTTCGATCTTGATGTGGTGATGCGCATCGCATTCGTGGAGCAGGCGATTGAATTCCGCATTGATGTCCATAATCGAACAGTCTATCAATTGGCAGAGGTCTGGCATGCCGGCCTGGGCGGGCTGATGGGCATTGGAGATCGCAGGACGACTAGGACGACCCTGTCAAAGACGCGCGGTCCGTCCACAGACTGGATGTTTAGACAGTTCCCGGAAAGCATGGGCGTCGGGGCGGGTGGCGGCTTGCGCTTTCCAGAGTATTATGCCAGCCAGGGTGCCGAAATCGGAATGCCATGGCTAGACATCTCCAACGCCGAGATGAATCGTGGAGTCTATTACGGCTGCCACGACCCGGTTCCACGCATGAAAACCCTCCGCTTAGAAATGCATCCTGGTCTAGCCCGCAACCGGTTAGGCGGCAACTGGCCGCGCGACGACGAGATCGCGGCCATGAGTGACCGGTATCCACCTGGGTTGGTGATGCACTGGGTCCATTTCCCCTATACACCTCCTGGCCAGACCTTCGAGGGTCCTCCCGTCGTGCTTCAAAGCCATGCGGGCGACTGGCATGACGGCGCCAAACTGTATCGTGCCTGGTTTATTTCCCGGTTTCCGATTCGACCATATCAGCAGAGTTGGCTGCGCCAGCAACAGGCAGTGCAAGATGCAATGTTTATGCTGCCGGAAGGCAATGTCATGCTGCGCTTTACAGATATTCCGCAATGGGCCAAGGATGCGCGAGATTATGGCGTCGAAGCTGTATTGATCAGTGGCTGGAATGTGGGCGGACATGATAACCAGTATCCGAACTATACGCCCGACCCACACATCGGAACATGGGAGGAACTGGCGCAAGCGATCACGGAATGCCATGCGCTCGGCGTTAAGGTTTTCTTCTTTGCTAACATTCAGCCGGTGGATGTTTCTACGGACTGGTATCGCGACGAACTGTATCAGTACCGGATGATGGATGCCAAGGGACAGAACAATTTATTAGGCTGGGGCATGGGAACGCTTGGGGCACGGATGGGATTGACGCGACCCCCGATTGGCGCTTGTGATCCTGGTTTTCCTGCGTACCGCAAAATTATCGTGGATCATATGCGCAAACTGGCTGAAATCGGTGCGGATGGGATCCACTTCGATAAAGTGGTCGCTTTCCATGGCGTAGACTATAATCCGGGGCTCCCATTGCCCCCAGACCAGGGCTGGTTTCAGGGGGTCATCCAATGTATGGAGGAAGTGCTCGAGTCCTGCCGAGCAGTCAATCCTGATTTCTGCCTGAGTGTCGAAGCGAACTGGGACCGGTTGCTCTCCTACTGCGACGCCTGGTGGCTATGGCATGACATGCTCGATCATGTCCCCGTTATGAAGTATACCTTCCCAGAGTTCATGCCCACCTTCGCGGTCGTCCAGCCTTGGGATTATAACAACGCGAACAATGCGATCCGGTATGGCTACCAGCTCATCGTCGGCCCAGTGCGCTATAGCGCCTCGATGCAGGATGAGCAGAGCCGGCCGATATCAGCCTACATCGCCGAGCTTCTACGCATTCGGAATGAACTGCGGGAGACCATCTTTTTCGGTGATTTCCTGGATAGCTTAGAGGTCACGGTGACTCCTGGTGAACACCTGAAATACAATACGCATCGCAATCTCCGAACCGGGAAACGCGCGTGCGTGCTCGTGAATCAGGGTGAAGCGTTGCTCGAAACCACCGTAGTCTTCACGGGAAGCCAGCATGGCCCAGTCCGGATCTACCAGCCCTTTGAGACAGTGGCCTATCAGGATGGTCCGGTGACGATCACGATTCCTGGTGAGCGTCTGGTGATCGTGGTCGAAGACGACGCTTGAATCCGAGGCTACCTCGAAGTTGGATACATCTCTTGACACATACTTTGTCGAGGTATACAGTATCCAACCAGTTCCGAGAAGGTTCATCAGCAAAGGTCACCTTATGAATTCCGTAGCACTCAGGCCGGTTGTCCAGCGAACACTTAGCGACGAGGTTGCCGAACGGTTACGGGATAGTATCAAGCAGGGTTCTCTGGCTCCTGGCGCCCGTCTCGTAGAGCGCGATCTTGCTGAGCAGCTCGGCGTGAGCCGCATTCCTATTCGCGAAGCCATTCATCGGCTTGTCGAGGAAGGATTGGTGCGCAAAGAGCCGCGACATGGGACATTTGTTTATGTCCCATCAGTTGACGAGATTGAGGAAATATCGTCGCTACGCGTCGTCCTTGAGAGGTTTGTGGTTGATCGGGCTATTGCACACTGGACACCTGGACATCAGGTCCTTTTGCAGCACATCATCGATGAGATGCGCCAGGCGGCATCCGAGCGCGACTTCCAAAAAGTGTATGAACAGGACTTTCAGTTCCACTACCATCTCTGGACGATCGCCAACCATAGCATTTTGCTCGAAGTCGTATCGAGCTTGCGCTCGCGTATCAGCCGTTTTCTTTATGAGGCCGTCAGCGCGATACCCGCGAAATCACAATATGACGTGTATATCGCATCACATAGTGATCTGCTCGCTGTCTTGAAGAGTGGGAATGTTGTAGCCGCACAAGCTGGGATTACGAAGCATGTCCTGGACTCCAAGGATCGCATCCTGGCGTACTACTTCGCCAAAGACTCCTAACCACGCGCTTAATAACACGTGGGCTGTCGTGTAGTGCAGCGATGTCGAGCATCGCTCAATTGGGAACGCTAGTTCGGCGTATGGATGTAGACCTGACTGGTTTCATTGATTCGCACCTTCACGCAGCGCCCGAGCATATCCCACGCTTACTCGACGATATTCGGATTGCCGAGCAGGCACGGGAGGCGGGAATGGCGGGCGTGCTTATCAAAAGCCACACCACTCTAACCGCTGATCGAGCTACTATTGCCTCTACCGTCGTGCCCGGAATTCGAGTCTGGGGTGGATTGGTGCTCAATTACGCTGTCGGTGGATTCAACCCTGCCGCGGTTGAGACAGCCCTGGCCTATGGGGCGGCAGAGATATGGATGCCGACCTTAGACGCCGCCAACCAGCGCAGATTTCTGGGACACGAGGGATTGGGGTTGGAATTTTCGAGGGCAGATGCGCGGGAGAATATCCAGGCAATATTCCACCTAATTGCCTCGCACGATGTGATCCTCGGGACAGGTCATCTCAGCGCCGTCGAAACATTCCTGCTCGTCGGTCTTGCTCGCCAGGCTGGTGTCAAGAAAATTCTCATCACGCATCCTGAAGCGCCGTTTATTGATATGCCGATCAGCATGCAGCGTGAGTTGGCCACGCTGGGATGTCGTTTCGAGCGCACCTGGGTCTTTACTACGCCGGCGCTAGGTCAGACAATGAAACCTGAGCGCATGCTGCACGAGATCAAGGAGGTCGGTGTGGCGAGTACAATTTTGGCAACCGACATGGGCCAGATAGGAAATCCTCCTCCGGTCGAAGGCCTACGCGCCTACATACAGGCATGCTCCCAGGCTGGCTTTAGCATGTCACAGATCCGTCGCATGGGTGCGGACAATATTCGAGAATGGTTATCCTGAGCTGGGCGCCGGTGTGGGAGCATCCTGTGCCAGCAGACCTTCGGCTTTCAGATTTGCCCATAGATCAGCCGGGATCGGGTATCTTAACATTCGCGCGTTTTCTTCCAGCTCACGCGTAGAGCGCGCGCCTGTAAGCACTGCCGCGACTGTCGGGTGTGCAAGTGGAAATTGGAGTGCGGCGGCTTTAAGGGGTACCTCGTAACGCTGGCACATCGCGTCGATGTGTTGCGCCCGCATTGTCCATTCCTGGGCTGCTGGCTTGTAATTGAAGGTCGTCACGGCAGCGTATGGGTCGGCCAGAAGGCCACTGTTAAATGGCCCGCCAATGAAAACCGAAATCTGCCGCCGCACACACAGCGGCAGCAGTTCGGCTAACCCGCGCTGATCCAGAAGCGTATAGCGTCCTGCCAGCAGGAAGCAATCGAAGTCACCCGCATGCGCAAAGCGGGCTAACATTTCAGCCTGGTTCATGCCGACTCCTATGGCGCCGATCACGCCTTGAGAGCGCAATGTATCGAGCGCACGGTAAGCTCCCTCCATCGCCTCGCCAAAGTGCTCATCGGGATCGTGGATGTGGATGATATCGAGGCGTTCGGCACCGAGCCGCTTCAGACTTCCCTCGATGCAACGCATGACACCATCATAACTATAATCGCGTGGCGGTTCCGGTAGTGTGGATTCAGGCAATCCGTTCGTACTCGGAGGTGAGTCAGTCGGAAGCGCGTATCCTACCTTTGACGCAAGAACATAGGATGCGCGTGGGAGATGTGAAAGCTCCACGCCCAAACGTCGTTCGGCAATACCGTTCCCATAAAGAGGCGCTGTATCAAAGAAGCGCACACCCATCTCGTATGCACGCTTCACGACCATCCTGGCTTCCTGTTCGACCACCGGAGTGTACAGGAAGCCGAGCGCCGCAGAGCCTAGCCCTAACCGCGTGACCTGTAACCTGTTGCGCCCAACCGAAATACGCTCGCGAACGTCAATCATGGCTAGTCCCCTATTCTTCCAGATGCTCTGACTACCGAAACCGGAGACCTAGAACGCATCCAGCCTGTAAATGCGACGGGCGTTTTCGCTAAAGAACCTACGCTTGTTGTCCTCCGTGGCGTCCGCGATTGCCCATAGTATGGCATCCAGCCATCGCTCGAACCCACCCGCGAGATTACACACCGGCCAATCACTGCCAAACATCACACGATCCCAGCCGTAACACTGAAGGGCATGATCAATATATGGCTTGAGTTCCGTTCTGGTCCAGCGCTGATGCTCTGCCTCAGTCGTCAGTCCAGACACCTTGCAAACGATGTTGGGGCACGCTGCAAGCTCGGCAAGCTGGCGTGCCCAGGGATCGAATCGCGCTTCCCGGATGGGAGGTTTGCCAAGATGATCCAGAATGAACTGCACGCCCGGGCAAGCTTTAACCAACTCCACTACAGCTGGGAGGGAGCGATGGTAAAATACCAGGTCGCACGTATACCCATACTCCGCGAGCATGTTGATTCCGGCAACGACCTCGTTGGACGATGGAAAGTCGGGTGCTTCAAATTCGAAGGAGCGCCGGACTCCGGTGATACAGCCATCGTCAAGGCCGGCAACCTGATCGAGGTACGTACGCAAGTGCGGCTGGTCGAGCGGCGCCCAGACGACTAGCCGCTCGACTACCGAGCTACGGCGCGCTTGATCGAGTAGCCATCGGACCTCGGCTAAACCGTCAGCGCCGGCCGAGGCCGCCTCAACGCATACCGACCGGCGAACATGATGGCGAGCTGCCAGGGCGTCAAAATCAACCTGCGTGAACGAACGATTGAGCACGGGGATGGTATCAAAGAGTGTATATTGGAGGTGGCCGGTGTCCCATAGGTGATGATGCGAGTCAATAATATCCATGTACATACTCGTGCCTGATCAGTTAGATGGTGTAGACACCGCAGTGTTATGGGCGCGCGCCATCTCAGCTTACACTACGAACCCGATAAGACAGTGCTGATCTGCGGATCGGTTAAGATCTCGTCGAGAGGGAACAATGGTCGCCTGACACGCTTAAACGGCAGTGCTCGCATATCGGCTGGTGTCGGTCCCGGCAAGTCGAGGACGAAGAAGTCTTTCATGATCTCACGGTAGCCAAAGCGAAAGTTCATCATATTCTTAACTCCGACGAACTTCGCATCTTCGGGGTAGAGCCCGACGGACCTGTACTGTTCGTCAGCCCACTCGTAGGTCGCGTAGCTCATGATCAAGATGTGGATGCTGCCAACCTCCAGCACCACCGATGGACCCATCGAAGCCGAGGCGCCTCCCAGGATCCCTCCCGTATACGTGAACCGCCCATCCGACATGCGGCGTACGATGCCCTGGACGGTAAGGGGAGTTCCCCAGGCTGGATCGAGCTGGTGTCCTAAGGACAGTACCACCTTTTGACCGATCCCCGCTTCGAGACAGCGCTGCACGGCCGCCGGATCAACGACCATCGCGAGGCACGGTTCCGTTACCCCTTCGTCCAGCAGCGCCTTTACCAGCGCGGAACTGTCGCCTGACGCGCCGCCACCGGTTGTATCGGCAGTATCCAGCAGCAACACGGGCGCGCCACTGATCGCTCGCCCGCGCTTAACCGCCTCCGCGACGCTGATCGTAGGCACCTGAAACTCCCAGCGTTGCGACCAGAAAAGCTGGGCCAGCCGTTTGGCTTCGGCCGTTGCGCGCTCTGTATCCCCATCGGTGATCACCAGGCTGCCGCAGCCCATATCCGGTATATCAATGTATGAACCTACGAAGAAGAGCGACGTGGAGAGGATGCCTGGTTCGTGTTCGAGTGCCTTCGCGTGCCGCATCAGCCGTGCAAACGGCCCTTCACCTGCGGTCGAGGCATTGAACGCCGTAAGGATCAACGGGAGTTTTGCAAGCACCATCGCCGGGCGTACCATTCCGCGTATCGTTGCAAGCAGCAGGTTGGCGCCGCGCTCACCCGTGGTATATACATCATCGTGTGGATAATGTTCATAGCCCAGAATCGCAGTCGTAGATTCGATCATCCGTCGGGTTACGTTGCCGTGGAGATCAAGGGTCATCACGATGGGCGCTGCCTGGCCGACGATTGTACGCACGGCGGCCGCGATATCGCCCTCTGGGTCGTCCTCCGTGACCGTCGCCATCGAGCCATGATGCGACAGGATGACGCCGTCGACTGCACCTGCAGATCGCAACGGAGCCAGCAAGTGATCTTTAAGGTAGGTGTAGCACTCCGTAGTCAGCGGACCGGACGAGTTAGCGCGCGTCGCAAGCAGCGGCACGATCTCAACATCGCCCGCTGCCTGCAGCACCGACAACATGCCCGCGACCTCGCCATTCGTACCCTCCAACTCAAAGACCTCATGCGCTTCAAGAAGGTAGCCGGTGGTGCGGAAATGGTCCAACCCGCAAGGGGCAACAACGAAATGGTTCGATTCTGAAGATATCTGGCCTACCGCGATCCGCAACCTTGCCATAGCAAGATCTACACCCCTTCCCGCATAGCGCTGGTTAATGTCACACGCCGCCTGTTTCATACGGCGGTGGAACACTGTAATACGTGGCGCCAAAAATCAGATCCGAATAGTTGCCGTCAGGTATTGATTGGCCGGCAGGCAGCGCGAGCCGGGCAATAGTATCAGGGTTGAGCTCAATCCCAAGGCCGGGCGCGTCAGGTAAGTGAAGCATTCCATCGCGGATTTGTAGAGGCTCGACGAGGAGATCGTCGATAAATGGATTTCCAGTCTGATCAACCTCCACAGTTACTCCCAGCGGGCTCGCCGCTACAAGGTGTGCATTCGCGATCAGCGCCACGGCATCGCTCCAGGTATGGGGTGCTATGCGTAGTTTCCGTTCCATCGCCAGTTTGCTGATGCGTAACCACTCGGTAACGCCTCCCGCTCGGCACACATCCGGCTGGATGATGTCAAGGGCGCCGGCTCGAATCATTTCACGAAAGCCTTGCATTCCGAAATCATTCTCTCCGGCCGCAAGTGGCACCTTGAGCCGCGGCCGTAACGCGACGTAGCTGTCAATATCCTCAGGTGGAAACGGCTCTTCGAACCAAAAAACGCGTTTGTCGGCAAGTACCTTCCCCAGCCGCTCCGCTGTTTCCACAGTGTAGCGGTGCGATCCGTCGACCAAGATGTCGCCGTCGGGACCGACCGCACGACGAACCGCCTCGACCGCCGCGACATCATAGGCTTCACTCCGTCCCAGGCGCATCTTGACCCGCCGGAATCCATGGCTTATATGACGGGTCGCCTCTGCTTCCAACGCCTGCGTGTCGTCGTGCCAGAAGAGACCGCTGGCATACGCCGGAACCGCGTTGCGCTCGGCTCCCAGCAGCCGATACAGGGGTTGCCCCTCTGCTTTGCCGCGCAGATCCCAGAACGCGATGTCTAGCCCACCCAGCGCGGATATGGCAACTCCTTTGCGTCCATACCAGCGGGTGAGCCCATACATCTTCTCCCATAATGCCTCGACCTGGAGGGGATCTTGGCCTAGCAGCAGCGGTTTCATTTGCTTTTCGATGATGATCTTGACCAGATCGGGATAGCTGTAGGCGGCGCCCAGGCCAATCAAGCCGCTGTCCGTGGTCACGCGAATGAGCGACGTAACACGACTCGTGACCACCCCGCCTGCGTACTGGAATCCTCTGCGGCCGGGATACTCCATGTATAGATTGATGCACTCAATATCAACGATTCGCACGGGGACTCCTCCATAGCGACAGCGGCACAGTTTGCACTCAAGGTGGCGGCAAATGCCGCGAAATGGATTCTGCTGTAAGCCGGCGTAGGTCCAGCAGTGACTCTTCCGAGAAAAATCCGACGTGGGGAGTGAGAATGACATTATGCAGCATGCGAAAAGGATGATCTACCGGTAGCGGCGCCTGCTCGTACACATCCAGCAACGCTCCACCCAGGCGCCCTTCACCCAGCGCCTCGGCAAGCGCCTGCTCATCCACCAATCCGCCACGCGAGGTATTGATTACCACGGCTCCTGGTTTCATCGTTGCTATCGCGGGCGAATCGACAAGGTGACGCGTATCGTCGGTCAAGGGTATATGCAATGAGACGTAATCCGACTGCCGCCAAAGCTCGTCTAGGCTCACGAGGGTCACGTTGAGTTTAGCAGCAGCCTGTCGATCTGGCCGGCGACTCCAGGCTAACATCGGCATGCTCATGGCCTGAGCACGACGCGCGACCGCCTGTGCGATACGCCCGAACCCAACCAGTCCGAGCGTCTGTCTACTCAGGCGCGTAAGTGGCCCGCAGCCCCAGTTCCCGGTCGTATGCTGGCGTTCATTCCATCGCCGTTCCCATACAAACGTGTGATAATCAAGGATCTTGCGATGCCAGGATAACAGAAGCGCTATGGTATGGGTTGCAACCTCCTCCGTACAATAATCCGCGATGTTCAGCACCGGGATCCCCGCTACGGCGGCTGCGTGCGTGTCAATATTGTCCAACCCGGTACCAAAGCGCGCAATGGCACGGCATCGTCGCAGCGACTGGATGACGGCTGCATTAAGCGGAGCATGCATGCACAGAATTGCGTCGGCGTTGCGGATTGCCTCGATCAGACTTTCTTGATCGTGCCAATCCACCTTCATGACGCGCATCCCGTCGAGGATGCGCCGCTCAACCGATAGATCGGCGGCAGGTGAGTCGGTGACTGCAACAACGTAGACCATTAGAAGATCATCCATCCCCCATCGATAATCAGTGTCTGTCCAGTAATATAAGAGGCGGCAGAGGATGCTAGAAACACGATCGGCCAGGCGACTTCATGTGGCATGCCAACACGACCCAGCGGGATATGATGCAGGACATCAGCCATGGCGCCCGGCTGATCTGCCAGATACGGAGAAACGAACGCGGTATCAATAAACCCCGGCGCCACCGCATTTACCCGTATCCCCTCGGGCGCAAGCTCCATCGCCAGCACGCGTGTATAGCCGAGAATGGCTGCCTTGCTGGAGGCATATGCGGCGCGAAGCGGTGTCCCAATCAATCCGGTGATGGACGACATATTAACGATGTTGGCGCCAGTATTTTTCCGGAGATGTGGCAGTCCCAGACGGCACATCTCTGCGGTTGTTTTAAGGTTTAGCTCCAACACTGCATCCCAATCATCAGGAAGGGTGTCTTCGGCCCGCTTGCGCACCACAAGGCCGGCGTTATTCACCAGGATGTCGAGACGGTTAAAGTGGGCGATACACATCTCGATGACCCGAGCCGGAGCATCCGGCTTGCGCATATCCATCTCAATGCCGAGTCCGCGCCGGCCGCTTACCTCAATCCGCGCTACGAGCTCATCGAGCTCACCGCGCGTCCGACTGACGACGACCACATCAGCGCCTAACTCCGCGAATGCCAGTGCTGTGCCGCGCCCAATGCCGCGTCCCGCGCCGGTTATAAGGGCGACCTTGTGGCTGAAATCGAAAGGAGCTTCCATGAGCGCCTCCGTTTAGTCCATTAGTAGGCCGCCATTGACATCCGTAACCTCTCCGGTGATATACTCCGCATCCGCACTCACGAGAAAGGCGATCGTGCGCGCGACATCTAACGCTTTTCCTGGTTGATTGCCGAGCGGAATACGACTAAACATCTGCTGAATACCGGGAACGCCGTCGAGAAAATCGGTATCGATTATCCCCGGTGCGACTGCGTTGACGGTGACGCGATCTGGAGCGAGCGCGGCGGCGAAGGATTTCGTCATACAGATAACCGCGGCCTTGGAAGCCGAATAGTGCGCGCCGACAAGCAACCCACCCGTTTTGGCTGCCTGGGATGACATGTTGATGATGCGTCCCGACTTTTGGCGGCGCATGTATGGTGCAACGGCCTGGCAGCCGAAGAGTATCCCCTTGACGTTTACCGCGAACACGCGATCCCACTCATCCTCGTGAATTTCCTCAAACGGTGTTACATACGACACCGCGGCATTATTCACCAGAATATCGATCGAACCGAGATCACGATGGATCGTGGCAACCATCCGTAGCCATTGTTCTTTGTTGCTCACGTCTAGATCGTAGCTCTGTGCGCGGTCGTCAATAGCCCGAACGGATTGCAGGACGGCCTGGAGTTTTCTGGCATTGATATCGGCAAGAATAGCAATCGCGCCGCGCCGAGCTAGCTCCTGTGCGGTTGCCAGTCCAATACCTTGCGCCGATCCAGTGATGATCGCAACCTTATCCTCTAAGCTTTTCAAGGCTGCTCCCCTTTCATATAAACATCCGTGAGATAGGCGATTACATCTTTTGAGTCGTTGGGTAGGACGCCTTCAAAGTGGGCCGGTAATCCTGCTCGGTCGCTCGCGGCAAGCACATCGCGTGCCGCATCGGACATGATGTGCGGCAAACCCATATGCTCCAACATCGACGTAACATGCTGCATTTCATCAGCTCGACGGCCGCAATGTACGGCATGCGTCGTGATCAGCATGTTGACCATCGACTGGAAGCCGAATGATGCGATCGTCTGTTCAACCGAGGCCAGGACTGGCTCGGTAATACCAAACTGCGCGGCCGTTAAGGTAGTTTCTATAAGGAGGCATTCGATACCCTTCATGAAAATGCTGCGGCACATCTTCAGCGCCGAGGCGCTGCCGACCTCATGGCTGACAACGGACGTTCGTAGCTGGATAGCTGAAAGGAGAGCATGCGCCTGAGCGGCTCGTGGTCCGGCCAGGGCCAGCGGTAAACGCGCCACCCCGGTACTGATCGAACCCAAAATTGCTCCGTCGACATAGCTTTGTTCTCCGAAATAGCGGGCTGTTACGCGCTTTTCCTCAGGCGCTATTGAATTACAGTCGATGAAAAGCCCACGCTGCCAGGCTGCGCCCGCTTGCGCCGCTACTTTTGTGGCAACCCGTGGTGTCACAAGCGATAGCACAACATCACATTGGGCCATCAGCTGGGGGATGTCAGGCATGATGGTGATTGGAACCTCCTCCAGCCGGCTGCGAATGTGGTCTGGAGGGTCCTTGGTGTTGAGTAGCGGATCCATGACGTGCACCGGCCGTCCCAAGTAGTGATTAACGTGGAGGGCAAATGCGGCTCCTGCTTCGCCAAAACCGATGATGCCCCAGGTCTGATCGGTCATCCTGGCTTACCTCCTGCCAGACGCTTTCGTAAGTCGAGGAGATCAAGGGTTAGTTCACCCTGACTCAAGCGTCTGAGCATCTCGCTCTCGGTTTTGGCGCGAGCTTGAGCCTTTTCGAGCACCTCAAGCCCAATCGCTGGAGGAATGATGACGACGCCATCCTCGTCGCCGACGATCAGATCACCTGGTCGAATCACTGTTCCACCAATGACAATAGGTTGATTTAGCATGCCAGACGACAGCTTCACCGTTCCAGGAATAGCTACAGCGGAGCAGAAGACTGGAAAAGCATGGGCCTGGATAGCTCGCGTGTCACGCACTGCTCCATCGGTTACCAGTCCACGAATGGCGCGAGCCTGGGCGGCGGCAGTAGTAATTTCACCCCAGAAACCATACTGTGTCGCACCGCCAGTCGCTACCACGAGTACCGATCCGGCCGGCGCCTCCGCGAGAGCAAGGTGAACAGCCAAGTTGTCGCCTGGAACCGCCAGAACAGGGTAAGCGGGTCCAAAAAGATTAATCGGCCGATAAAGTGGCGCGATATTAGATGGCATGGTCCGCACTTCGGAGGCAACCTCAAACAAGGTTGGAGTGCCGTACGAACCTAACAGGTCTATCAAGTTTAGTTCAGGCATCACACCCGGGTCATCTAACTAACTCGTGTTAAACTAAATCGGTTTGTGGCGAACGTGCAAGAGATTAGGTATCCTGCTATTGCATATGCGCATGCGATCACAAATTGCTAAATCCACCGTCTAATAAGCAGAGAACAGCATGGGTTCGGTATACAGTATACCAAAGTAACACGATTGTCAAGCTATCAACGTCTGGTGATAGGGCACACCTAGCCAGAGGTTGCTGGCTCTACGCCACTTTCCGTGAATCAAATTTGAGCTGTGAGATGCAGGAAGACGAAGCAGCTAAAAGA
>Ga0136611_10001434_pt1 | contig 16548 bp, 12 predicted proteins | sample AntDrymUQ2232306_2_FD_106645 | JGI IMG/M metagenome (GOLD analysis project Ga0136611, IMG submission 106645) | Polar desert sand microbial communities from Dry Valleys, Antarctica - metaG UQ223 (23.06) | ecosystem: Environmental > Terrestrial > Soil > Desert | place: Antarctica: Dry Valley...
CAGCAGGATCGCAAGGGGACCACGGCCCTCGAACATCCCCTGCCGGGCAACGCCGGCCTGCGCGTCCTGGACGAACTTGATAAACGTCGCGGCGGGGAGATAGCCGCCTTCAGTGCCGCGCACGGCAAAGTTGTCGAGCATTGCCATTGCGTCAGTAGGAGTGACAGGGGCAGCGGCTGCGGGCGCCAGGGGCCTCGGCGCGACAATCGGCACGGCGGCGGCCTTCGCGAAATCCAGCTTCGCGATCGTCGCTGGCGGCGTAACCACGGCGGCGTTCGCCGATACCGACAGGTTCAGTTCGAGTGGCGCCGTGATTGGCAGGTAGCACTGCTTCTCGTCGCAGGCCTGATAGCGAACGCGCAGCGGCAGCTTGTGCGTGCCGGTGGCCGCATCGGCTGCGACACTGACCTGAAGGCCGATGGCAAACTCGCGTTCGAACACGCGCAGCGGAACGGGCTCGCCTTCCTGCTTGAGATCGAGCGGCTCGGGAAACGCGGCCGTGGCGCCGGTCACGGCCGGCACCGCCTCCATCGAGACGGTAATGGGGATCAGGTTTTCGTCGCGCGGCTTGTCGGAGTTCATGTGGAACCCCTCCGGCAACCGCACGGTGATCGCCACGCGGGCCGAGCTGCCAGGTTGGACTTCGAGAGCGGCCGGCATCACCGCCAACTCGGCCACTCCCGGGCGAGTGCGGGGGGCCTGCGCCGACAGAACGCCGCCCAGCAGGGCCGCCACGAGAGCGGTGGCCCCGAGGCCGGTCACAATTCGCATCCGCATATTCTGTCAGATGTCGGGACGGCCCTCAGGTTCCTGCGGTGAGTCCGCCCTCCCTTATTCGGACGTCCGGGAGATCTCTTCCGTTACGAGGCGCAGCGGAATCACCGTCGGCGACGACATCTGTTCCATCTGCACGTTGTGGCCCTTCACGGGCGGCAGATCCTGGAACATCGTGTCCCACTTCCAGCGTTCCATCGGGTTGCTCGCCTTGAGCCAGTGCTCGGCGCTGACCGGACGGTTGAAGACGGTTTCGGTCAACGTCGCATAGTCGGGCTTCGCCGACAGGTGCCGCGCGACGTCGGTACGCACCTGCTGCGAAGTGGTGTAGGTGTAGGGCAGTCCCAGCGCGGCAGCGACGCTGGTGAGGATCTGCCAGTCTTCGACGGATTCGCCGGGTGCGTTAATCGCCTTGGAGACGGCCTGCACCAGGCCCTGCTCGTTGGTGTAGGTCGCGTCCTTCTCGACCCACGCCGAACCGGGCAACACCACGTCGGCGATCTTCGACAACTCGGTCTGCAGCACGCCCTGGTAAATCAGCGCCTGCACGCGGCCGCTCTTGCGCGCGTCGATTACCCACGACACATCGCCGAGCGAGCCGTCGGGCCCTGGATCGAGGAGGTAGAGCACCGACACGCGATCCGAATCGATCGCCGTGCGCAATCCGGAGAGATCCGCATCGCCCTCGCCCTTGCTGACGACGGCAAGGCCGAGATCCTTGGCGCCAGTGACGTTCGGCGCATCGATCGCGGGCACGCGGAACTTGGTGTTGGCCGGCTGCGGCTTCTCGGTGCGGCGCCACGCGACGTGGACGTGCGACGCGCCGCCGTCGCCCTTGAGATCTTCGGCGAGGCGCTTGAGCAGGTACATCTCTTCATGCGACGCGTGCGCTGACGCGAGCATGCGGACCGACGCCGGATCCTTGCGGCCGGCGGCATTCAGTAGATCGCGGACGCGCATCAGGGCGTCCTTCCAGGTCGCCACCTGCTGCACGCCTTCCTTCGTATTGATCAGCGGTTTGCGCAGGCGCTGCTCGCCTTCGACCCACAAATACTGGAAGCGGCCGATGTCGCACATCCAGAAATCGTTGACCTGCGGGTTGTAGCGCGGCGTGATGCGCGCGAGGCGCGCGCCCTTGGCCCATTCGGGCTTCGCCTTGAGCCATGCGGTGGTGCTGCAGCCCTTCGCGCACAGCGTGCAGGTGGTGTCCACGGCGTGGGGGTTGTCCCACGGGCGTGAGCGGAACCGGTACTGCTTGGTGGTGATCGCCCCGACCGGGCAAACGTCCATCAGGTTGCCCGACAGAATCGAATGCACGCCCTGCTCGTTGAAGGTGGCGATCTCGCTGCCGTTGCCGCGGTTGATGGTGCCGATCTGCGCGTCGCCATCGACTTCGGCCATGAACCGGCTGCAGCGCGTGCACAGGATGCAGCGGTTGCGGTTCAGCATCAGCGTCGGACCGAAATCGACGTCGGCCTTGACGCCTTCGCCGTCGAACGTGCGGCGCGGAAAGTCCATCCGGCTTTCGTCGTTGCCGAAGGCATACGAGAAGTCCTGCAACGGGCACTCGCCGCCCTTGTCGCACACCGGGCAGTCGAGCGGGTGGTTGATCAGGAGGAATTCAAACACGCCCTTGCGGCCGTCGACGGCTTCGGGATCCTGCGTGTGCACCACCATGCCTTCGGCGACCGGCGTCGAGCACGACGTCTGCAGCTTCGGCATCTTCTCGATCTTGACGAGGCAGACGCGGCACGACGCGTCGATGCCCAGCCCCGGGTGGTAGCAGTAATAAGGGACCTGGATGCCGACTTCGATGGCGGCCTTCAGAACGGAGGTGCCTTTCGGCACGGAAAGCTGCCGGCCATCGATGGTCAGCGTGACATTGTCCATAAGATCCGAATTTTACTTCTTTTCGATAATCGCGACAGCCGCCCCGTCAGGATTGGCGTCAATCGACCGGATCACTCCGGTTAGGGGAAAGCGCGCCTCGGTGGCCGAGTCGTTCACGGCAACGATGAACTCCGCAGTCTTGCCATCGGCATAGGTCACCGCCACGGTGACAGGCACGTCGTACACGTCGCCATCCTGCTCGAAGCGGACGACGAGCTGCTGGCCTTCAACAGCTGTGCTGTAGCGGAGACTGGGAATGCCATTGTCGTAAATCCAGCGTTCGAAGAAGCGGCTCAGATCGCGGCCGCTGGCGAGTTCCATCGCCCGGCGGAGGTCGTCGGTGCTCGCCTTCTTGAATCGATTCTCCGCGTAGAACTTCTTGATGCCGCCGAAGAATGCCTCGTCGCCAATCTCCCGGCGCAGCATGTGCAGCACCGCGGCGCCCTTGTTGTAGACCAGCGCCCGGAAGGTTCGACTCTCGCCCTTGATGTGGCCCAGGCGGTAGCCGAGATACACCGGGCCCTGATCGGAGTCCTCAATCGCCCACTTGCGGAACTGCCGGAGGATCTCGCGGAACGCCGGCTCACCGCGCTTCTCTTTCGCATAGAGCGCGGCAAAGTATTGCGCGAAGCCCTCGCTCAACCACTGCTCGTGATAATTCTTCCAGCCAACCGCCTGGCCGAACCACTGGTGCGCGAGCTCGTGCGCGATGAAGAACTCGGGAAAGCCCTGGAACGACGCCGGGTCGTTGCGCCAATTGAACCCCGCAACCGGCGGCGGGTTGTTGAGCATCGCGAAATATCCCGGCGCATGACCCCCGGGGACCTCGTCTTCGACCATCGCCAGCGTGATCGAGTCGTATGGCACGTCGCCGGTGAGGCGTGCATACAGACGAATGATGTCGGCGCCGGTGCCGAGCGCCTCGCGGGCCCGCGATTCCTGGCGGCGGTTCGCCTCGACGTTCAGCACGACCGTGTTGCGCGCCCCCACCGGCGGGATCAACACCGCGGCATTCAACCGCATGATCTGCTGCGCGAGCGTGTCGGCGCCGCGCATGTCCGGCGCCGGCGCCTTGGCCGGGACGATGTCGAGCGCCACCGTCGCGGCGTCCACGGTTACCATCCGGCTGATCAGCACGCCGAGGTACCGCACCGGTTGCGGCGCAACGAAAGAGTACGACGTGCGCGCGATGACCCGCGTCGAGCCTTCGCTCGGCGCCGCGGGCGCGGCGGCAGGCGACCCGGCTTCGGTGATGCCGGATGCGATCACGCGGTAGTCCGTCGGGACGGTGATGCGAATGCGCGCGGTGGCGAAGTCGGTGACCTGGTTCTGCGGGTACCAATAGTTGCGATTACTGAACAGCCACTTCGGTTCTGCGGGGACGGTCGGAATGTCGTCCGGTTGCGCGTTGCGCTGTCCGTCCGCACTGCCGAGAGAGACCGACTCATCCAGGATGTTCTGTCTGATCAGCCGGCCGGAGTAGTTCACCGTAATGCTCATCGGGAAATCGCGCGCCACCGGAGTGGGCAGGTTCACGAGCACGCTGTTCTGATTGCGGACGCGCAGGAACAGCAGGCGGCCGAGCTCGTCGCTCATCACCGAAGACACGTTCATACTGTCGGCAAAACGCAGGGTCAGGACGCCGATACCGTTGGTGTTGACGCGAATCTTCATGCGCGTCTTGCCTTCCATCCAGTCGCGGTCCGGATAGAACGACGCATCCACGTCGTAGTCGAGGACGTCGTAATCGACGCTGTCGTCCTCGTCGTAGAAACGTCCGCGGCTGGCGAGCTTCTGTTCCGACGCGTAGGCGCAGATGTTGCGCTTGCGGCCACGGTGGAACATCGTGACGTCTTCAGCCTCGCCGCTCGATCGCGCGTAGGTCAGGTCGTCGAACCGCCGCGTCTTCACCTCGGCGACGAAGTCGCCGGGCTGCGGCAGCAGCGACCACACCTCGCGGCTCAAGTCGCTGAGGTCGAGATTGTAGGACTTCGACACGCTGTCCTCGAACACCGACAGGCCGCGCCGGTAGGCACGGGCATCGAGCGCCACCAGTTGCAACATGTCGCCGGTGATGCGCTGCTCCATTTCGAACGGGCTGATGCGCACGAAGGCCGAGGTGAACGGCGTCTCGAGTGATTCGGAGCCGGCGAACAACTTCAACTGGCCGCGTTCTTCCTTGGGCATTGGCCGAAACACCATCGTGCCTTCGCCGAGCAGGACCATCGCCGTGACACCCTCGGGGGTCTCCGCCACGAACGCCTCGCCCTCCGGCATGCGCAGCTCGAAATCGACGGCTCGCAACACCAGATTCTTCACCGCGAACTGTTTGTCCGGCTGCAGCGACAGTCGATGCAGGCCCTCGATCGAGGCGAGGCGCTCCTCGGCAACGATCCGCCAGGGCTGGCGCCCGAGGTCCTCGCCGCGCGGACGGCGGATGTCGAGATGCCAGGTGGCGATGCGGCCGCGCGCGCCCGTCTCCATGAACACTTCGACGATCAGGCGGTAGCCTTCGCCAGGCAACGTGCCCTGGAGCGCGGCGCGATCGCGTTCCTTGACGACGACGCGCGTGATGCCCTGCGGAACCATCGCGTAGAAAAACTCGGCGGCTTGATCGCGATCGGCGGCGGACGATTGCAGGTCGAGCCATCGCTGCCGATCGAGCGTCGAGATCGCGGTCTCGACGGCTTGTAGAAAATTCTGGATGGAGAGCTCTTCGGGATCGAGCGCGCGCAGTGGTCCCTGGCCCGCGAACGCCGGGACGGCGCGGAAGACGAGCCAGAGGATCAGAAGTCTTGCAAGCATTGCAATTCAGGGATCCCTGGTAATTAGACTCCGGAGGGACCAATTAAGCCAGACGTTGGCCTTGGCCAAGGCTATGGCGGGACGGCTCGTTACGCGAGCCGGCTGAGAACCAAAACCGTGAGGTCGTCAGCGAGACGCTGATCCCGCCGGTGACGCTCGACAGCGTTGAAGATCGCCAGGCCGAGCTCAGCCGCAGCCGACTGCTGGTAGGCGCCGGCGTAGAGCGCGAGCGTCCGCTCGAGGCCCGCCTCGTCGAATGGCACCCCGTCAGGACTCTCCGCTTCGGTCAGGCCATCGCTGTACATCAGCAACGCATCGCCGGGATTCAAGTGCAGCTCGCCGGCCTGATACGTGCTGCCTTCGAACATCCCGAGCGCGATGCCGCCGCTCATCAACCGTTCAATCGATCCATTTTGCCGGCGCAGGAGCGGTGGTGTCTGTCCGGCGTTGACGAATTCGAGACGGCCGGTTGACGGTGTGTACGACGCGAGGAACAGGGTGATAAAGCGCGAAGCCGGAGCGTGACGCGCGACCTGCAGGTTGAGGCGCTGCACCAACGCGGGCAGCGGCATGTCCTCATCGACGAGCGTGCGCAGGATGGCGAGCAGCAGCGCCATCAGCAACGCCGCGGGGCTGGCCTTGCCCGCCACGTCGCCCAGCGCGACGATCACGGTGCCGTCGGGCCGCGGCAGGATGTCATAGAAGTCACCGCCGACGGTGTTGGCGGGCTTGGTCAGGCCAAACGCTTCCACCCCGGAGCCCGACCATGTGCCCTCGGGCAGCATCGCGCTCTGGATCTCCTTGGCGACTTCGAGATCGCGCTTGAGCGACAGCCGATCGGCGACTTCGAGGAGAACGAGCAGGTTCATCAACAGGAACCCGCCGAGCAGCCAGAGCGTGCCGTTGGCGAAGATCGGGCCGGGCACGCGGATGTTGACGAAGAACAGCGCGATCGGAATCGGTACGCGAACCATGCCGAAGCCGGCGAACAGCTGCAGCAGGCCGATCACCGAGAACGCGAGCGCGACGCCGTACATCAAGCGGCGCGCCGGCGACAGCCGCATCGTGAAGGCGAGAAAGAAACCTTGCGCGTACTTGATGACCCGCTGGTAGAAGGGGAGGCCTTCGAGCTCCGCAGTGTTGATGCCTTTCGCGAAGAAGTGATAGGCCTCGGGCGTTTCGCGCGTGAAAAGCTTGCCGAGCTCGTCAGACGTCAGGTCGTGCGTGTAACGCTTGAAGAACCGTTTCGGCATGGAGTCAGTCGAGAGTCGACAGTTAAGAGTTAGACGTCCTAAAGAACTCCGAGTTCCCTACCTACCTCACCCATGCGATCGAGTGCGAACTGGAGGTCTTCTTTCGTGTGCGTTGCGGCGACGATGGTGCGCAATCTCGCCTTGTCCCTGGCGACCGTCGGGAAACCGATGCTTTGCGCAAAGACGCCGCGCTCGAACAGAGCATCCGACATCTTGGCCGCGATGGCGGCCTCGCCGACGATCACCGGCGTGATCGGGCTTTCGCTCATGCCGGTGTTGAATCCGAGCTTGTCGAGGCCGGCCTTGAAGAAGCGGGTGTTGTCCCACAGCTTCTCGATCCAATGCGGCTCGGTCTCGAGGATGTCGAGGGCGGCCAGGCATGCGGCCGTGACCGCGGGCGGATGCGAGGTCGAGAACAGGAAGGGGCGCGCGCGATGGTAGAGGAACTCGATCAGGTTGTTCGACCCGGCCACGTATCCGCCGAGCACGCCGATCGCTTTCGAGAGCGTGCCGACCTGGATATCGACACCGCCATGGCAGCCAAAGTGATCGACGGTGCCGCTGCCGTTCTTGCCGAACACGCCGCTGGCGTGCGCATCGTCGACCATCATGATCGCGCCGTACTCTTCCGCCAGCGCGGCGAGCCCGGGAACGGCTCCGAGATCGCCGTCCATCGAGAACACGCCGTCGGTAATCAGGATCTTTTTCTGCGCGGCCGGGAGGTCCTTCATAATCTTGCGCGCCGCATCGACGTCCTTGTGCGGGAACACCTTGATCGTCGCCTTGCTCAGGCGGGCGCCGTCGATGATGCTGGCGTGATTGAGCTCGTCGGAGATGATCACATCTTCCTTTGTGAGCACGGCCGCGACCGTGCCCGCGTTGGCGGCGAAACCGCTCTGAAAGACGACGACCGATTCGACGCGCTTGAACTTCGCGAGCCGGCGCTCGAGCTCCATGTGCATTTCCATGGTCCCGGAGATGGTCCGCACCGCGCCCGAGCCGACGCCGTACTTCTCAACCGCGTCGAGCGCGGCTTTCACCAGCCTGGGATGCGTCGTCAGACCCAGATAGTTGTTCGACGAAAGGTTGACCACGGAGTTGTGGTCGTAGGTGGTGTGCGCTTCGGGCTTGCCGTCGAGAACGCGCAGCTTGCGATAGAGCCCTTGCTGCTTCAGGTTCTCGAGCTCAGTACCGAGGAATGCAAGCGGATCGGGTTTCATAACTTTAGAAGGATATCGCCATCAGGGAAGCGCTCGACTTCGGTAGCGCCGTGGGTCTTCAACCAATTCTCAACCGTATCAGCGTCGGCGGCGTTGGCAAACGCGTTTCGGTGAATGACTGCGTGTGTGGAGCCGGAGTCCTGCAACGACTTCCACGCAGCTTCCGGATCGGTGGCGATGCGTTGCAGGCGCGCGACGCGTTCCTTGTAGCGCGGTGGAAAGGCGCCGCTGTAGCCGTTGGTGATGGGTTTCCAGTGCGCGGCGGCGTAATAAACGTAGCGGATTTCCCAGGCGGCGTCGCCGAACGGGAACTCGGTGATCGCGGCGCCGGCGGGCAGCGCCCTGACGCGAGCGTAGACCGGCGGGACGCCTTCGCCAAGGCGACGGCCGTCGAAGTGCCCGGATGGGTACACGCGAGCTGGAGGCATCGCCTCGTTTTGGTTCCAGGTGCGGTTGATCTCCATCGGGATCGCCGCCCCTTCGACGAGAATCAACAGTCCAACAACGGCGATTGCGGATCCGTACGAGCTGAATTGCTTGGCTCCAAATCCCGCCAGCACGGCAAGAAAGAGACCCGCGATCATCGCGTAGCGGGCCGGGACGCGCACCCCGTTGAAGCCCGGCACGTATTCGTAGAGCACGCCGTACAAACCAAAGCCGGAGACGCGAGACTCGCCGGCATTCGGCAACGGGCCGAGCGAGAGCCACATCGCGAGAATTGTCGCCACCAGCGCGAATGCGATCGGCGAACGCATGATCCGCGCGCCCTCGACCCTCGCGCGTGGCGAGACGATCAGCAGCAGGGCCAGCGCCACGGCGAATTGCATCAGCAGGCGCTGTGGCGTGCGCGCGCTGATTGTCACGCCGAACACCCGGACATCGAAGCCACCAAAGATCACGGCAGAAAGTACCGCTATCAGTTGGGTCACCACGGCGAGCAACAGCAGCCAGGTGCCGGCCCGCCTAAAGGCGGACACCACAGCAGAATCGGTGCTGGGCACAGAGGAATCTTTTTTGAAGCCCGATCTCATCAGGCTTGCCAGAGCCAGGCTGGCGAGCAGCCACGGGACAAAACCCAAGAACGTTTCACCTTCTCCATGTGGATAGAACCGCAGCGTCTTTCCCCACAGCGTCAGGTTCTCAGACGCGGTGATGTACGACCAGACGTTGGCGGAGAACAACACGACCTCGCCGAACGGCCGTTCGATTCCGAATGCCTGTTGGGCGGCCTGGTAAGGAAGTAGGAAGGGCAAGGACAACGCCAGCGTCAGCAGGGCGGCAATTGCCAGCGCTCCCCAGATGCTCCAGTTTTTCAGCTGTCCGTTCGTCCACATGCGGTGAAGGACGAACAACGGCACGAACGGCGCGAAGTACAACAAGTAGTAACCGCACGACCAGTTCTGAAGAACGAGAGCGCCGGTTCCAACGGCCAGCGCGCCCGCCTTCGCTCGCCGGCTGTCACGCGGGCTCCGGCCAGGCACGCTGATCTCAGAGAGGCTTAGGAACTTATTGAGGCCATAGAGCGCGAACGGCATCCACTGCGAGCTCATGACCTGCACGTGCGGGACCGATGCGATCCGGTACGGAAGGAATCCGTAAACCAATCCGGCAATGAAGGCGGCGCGCTTGTCGCCGGTCAGATCGCGCACCAGCAGATACGTGCCGAACCCAGACAGCGCGAACGTCGAGATGAACAGCAGGTTGTAGCAGAGGATGATGTTGCCGGTCAGCCAGTAGACGGGCAGGATTTGCAGCGTCTGGCCGAACAGGTGCTCCGACAAGGCGAGCGCGAGCGGATCGGGATGGAAGATGTTAGCGTTCCAGAACTCCGTCCAGCTGATCGATCCCGTCAACAGCATGGGGACGTGCTCCACGCCCCACCCGAGGATCCACATGTTGAGCAGCGAGTCGCCAAGATCGCCCGGGACATCGCTGCCGATGCCCCGGATCACCGGCCAGGTCAGAACGATCGAGAGAACGAGGTAGAGACCGAAGACCGCGGTGGAACTCGCCTTTGCGGTCACGCCGGTGCTTTTTCATCCAGATACAGTTCTTCGACTAACACCTGAATGATGGCTGCGGTCGGCACCGCGAGCAGTGCACCCGAGAACCCCAGCAGCTCGCTGCCGATCAACAGCGCGCTGATCACGGTGACCGCGTTGAGGCCAACGGTCTCACCCATCAACTTCGGAACGAGCACGGCGTTCTCGAGCTGTTGCTGCACCAGGAAGAACACCGCCACGCCGAGCGCGAGGCCGGGCGACACGGTAAACGCGACGAGGATGGCGGGCACCGCAGAGATCAGCGGACCGACCATCGGGATCATCTCGCCGATACCGGCGATCAACGCGAGCACAAAAAAGTACGGCACGCCCATCAGGCCCAAGCCGATCGCCGTGGTGGCACCAATCACGAAGCCGAGGAAGATCTGGCCGCCGAGCCACGCGCTCACCTTCAACTGGACCTGCTGGCTGACCTCGCCGACCTTGGGCCGGCGATGCCGTGGGAACAGCCGGACGAAGAAATCGAAGATGCGCTGCGATTCCACCAGCATGTAAAACGTCAGCAGCAGGATGGTGACCATCCCGAACAGGCCGCCGACAAATCCCCAGACGGCACCGAGGACCATCGTCACCGCATCGCCGCCGCCGATCGGCGACTGCTGCAGCAGTTCCTTGAACGACGTGTCTGGAGAAATCAGCCCCCACCTGGCGAGTTGCTGCTGGCCCTTGTCGAGCAAGTCGGGCAGCTCCTTCGCGAACTGCTGCGATTGTTGGACGATTTGCGGAATCACCGCGAAGCCGATGCCGGTGATGGTGCCAATCACGGTGCCGTAGATGATCAGGACCGCCAGCGGCTTGGGCATGCGGCGCTTGCCGATCGTCAGGAAGCGGTGGCGCTCAATCCAGCGGACCAGCGGCGTGAGGCCAGAGGCAAACAGCGCGCACACATAGAGCAGCAGCAACGGGCCGCGCACCAGGTACAGCGTCCACATCACGATCACGGTGATCGCGAAGCCGACCAGCCCGTAGCGAATCAGCCTACGAGGCTCTGAACTCTGCGGTGAAGTCTGCGACATCATCGTAAATAGCGCTCAGTTCCTGCAGAGAAGCGAGAAAAACGATGCGGAAGAAGCCCTCGTCGAGGGCGGTGCCGAACCCCGATCCGTACACCGTCAGCACGCCCTTGGAGCGCAACAAACCGAGCACGTAGTCTGTGTCGGTCTTGCCCGGCGGCAATTCGACCTTCGGCATCGCGTAGAACGCGCCCTGCGGGGCGACGCACGACATGCCGGGAATCGCGTTCATGCGCTTGGTGGTCAGCTCGGCGCGCTCTCGTAACGCCTCGCGGAACGATACTTGATGCGATCGATCGCCAGTCAACGCGGCGGTCACCGCGTACTGCATCGGGCCGGGGCTGCACAGGCGGCCGTCGGCCAGTTTCTTGATCGCCGCCAGCGCGCCGTCAAGCCGCGGCGAGGATCCCACCGCCATCCAGCCCGCGCGCCAGCCGGGTGCGAGATACGCCTTCGACAGGCTCGAGTAGGAGATGATCGGCGCGTCGTTGTTGAGCGCGGCCATCGCCGGCACCGGCCCGTCGTAGGCAAGATCGCCGTAGACCTCGTCAGCCAGGATTACCAGGCCGTGCGTTTCGGCGATCCCGATCAACGCCCTGCGTGTCGCCTCGGGATAAATCGCGCCGGTCGGGTTGTTCGGATCGATGACCACCAGCGCGCGCGTCTTCGGATTGATCAGGCTCCTGATGTGATCGAGATCCGGTTGCCAGTTGTTGGTGTGATCGGTCTTGTAATACGACGGCTGCGCGCCAATTTTTGCCAGCACCGCGGTGTAAAGCGGATACGTCGGCGACGGCACCAGCACTTCTTCGCCTTCATCGACGATGCCGGTCAGGGCGAGCTCGATGCCTTCCGACGTGCCGGAGGTGATCAGCACGCGATCGGCGGACACGTTCACGCCGCGCGCCACGAAATCGGCGGCGGCGGCTTCACGCGCCTCGGCGATGCCGGGTGACGGCACGTAGCCGTTATGCCCATCGCGCATGGCTTTCGCGACCGCCTCGATCAGATGCGGCGGCGTGCGAAATCCGAATTGATTGGGATCGCCGATGTTGAGATAGCGCACCTTCTGGCCCGCCGCTTCGACCTTTTTCGCCTCGGCGACGATGTTGCGGATGGCGTATGTGAAGCGATCGACGCGCTTGGCGGTGCGAATGGTGGAGGCGATCGCCGACATTTAAACGATCTTAGCCGTAACGCTGCCTGACACCGCCGCCGACATGGGATGGGTATGAAGCCGACAACGACGACAGGTAGAGCCGCCTCGTCATGTAATTGCTACACCGTTACACCCTCTCAGTCTAGGTCCCAGGCTCTTCCGTATAGGTTAAACAACTGGAAACAAACAAGTTGTTTGGTTGGCACCGAACTTGGAGTAAGGAGAGGCATGCGGCGGTTCCTCCCTGCCCTCGTTCTCGTATTAATGCCAGCGACAGCGGCATTGGGCCAGGGAACCGCAGAGAACACGCAGGCTACGTTCCGTTCAGGTGTGGATCTCGTCACCGTGAGCGCCACGGTTCGAGATGGTAAGGGGCGACTCGTGAAAGACCTTACCAAAAAGGATTTCGAGATTCTTGACCGCGGCGAAAAGCGCGCGATCAACGAATTCCGGTCCGAACGGGCACCGTTGAGCCTTGCGATTCTCTTTGACGTGAGCGGCAGCATGGATACCGCCGACAACACGTCCGCCGCGAGGTTTGCGGCCTTCCACCTGCTGAACCAGTTGGAGGATGGTCGCGACGAGGCCGGGCTGTTTGCTTTTGACAGCCGGCTACGCGAGGTGGCCCCGTTTACGGTCGATACGCGCGCTCTCAAGGGTGCGCTGGGGGAGGTCGATCCGTTCGGGGCTACCTCGTTACATGACGCGATTTCCGCCGCCGCGGAACGCGTCGCCACGCGCCCGACGGCGCGGCGCGCGGTGGTAGTGCTCACCGACGGTGTGGATACGGCGAGCCGGCTGACGCCGGCGCAAGTGTCCGCGAAGGCGGCGGCGATCGACGTGCCCGTTTACATCATTGCGACGGTCTCGCCGCTCGACGATCCGGGCTCCGATCACGCCACCCCCGGCTCAAAGCTGCAAGCCCCAGCGTCGATCGGCACGATCGAGGACCTCTCGCGATGGACGGGTGGAGCGCTGTATTTCAGCAGCACCTCGGCATCGGCATATCAATCGGCACGGGCGGTGATTGATGAACTACGCCACTTGTATTTAATCGCGTTCGAACCGGGCAGCGAAGCGGGATGGCATCCGATTGAGATTCGGACGCCGCTGAAGGATTTCGTGGTGCGGACCCGTGGCGGCTACGTTGCCGGTCCCGCTACTCGTTAGTCATGAACTTTATCTGGTGCAGAGGACAAGGAGAACAACATGCGTAACTCACTTATGACAGTCGGTGTGATCGTGACGGCGCTCAGCGTGGCGCCGGCGTGCGCGACCAAGAAGTTCGTGCGCACTTCGGTCGGTGAAGTCAATGACAAGGTGGCCACTCAGGGCAAGTCGCTCGAAGAAACGCAGGAGCGCGTGCGCGCTGCGGAAGGCCGTATCACCGAGACGGACGCCAAGGCGACCGCCGCGGGTGACTCAGCGAGCAAGGCCAACACGGCCGCTGCCGAAGCGGCGAACCGCGCCACTGAAGTTGGCCGCACCGCGGAATCACGCGCGACCGGCATCGAAGGCGAAATGCGCAAGCTGATCTTCGAAACGGTGCTCAGCGAAGACCGCGGCGAGTTCAAGCTCGGCAAGGCGGAACTGCCGGCCGACGCGACCGGCGCGCTCGACACGATGGTCAACCAGCTCAAGACCGACAAGAAGGCGGTCTGGGTCGAGATCGAAGGCCATACCGACAGCACCGGCGACAAGAAGATGAACGAAACGCTCGGGCTGAACCGCGCCGAAGCCGTGAAGCGGTATCTCTACGAGAAACACCAGATCCCGCTGCACAAGATCAACGTGATTAGCTACGGCGAAGAGAAGCCGGTTGCGCCGAACAACACCCGCACCGGCCGCGCCCAGAACCGCCGCGTGGTCATCAAAGTCCTCGCGTAGGGACAGTCGGCAGTCGAGAGTCGACAGTTAAGAGTTGAGTCGACAATCGTCCAGTTGGTAGTTCAAGACGAAGAGCCCGGTATCGCGTTCGCGCGATACCGGGTTTGCTATTTGGGCTGCCAGCCCCAGAAGCGCACGATCGTGTAGACCGCCTTGAAGGCGTCTTTCAAGCCGATCTTCTTGCCCTCTTCATAAGTGCGGCCGTTGTACGAGATCGGCACCTCGAAGACGCGCGCGCGCATCGCCGCCACCTTCTGCGTAATCTCCGGCTCGATGCCGAAGTCGCGCGACTGCAGGTCGAGACGGTCGACCACCTTCCTCACCATCACCTTGTAGCAGGTCTCCATGTCGGTGAGGTTGAGGTCGCTGAACATGTTCGAAAGGGTGGTCAGCAGCTTGTTGCCGACCGAATGCCAGAAATACAGCACACGGTGGCCGCGCGGGGTGCCGAGGAAGCGCGACCCGTAGACGACGTCGGCTTCGCCGTCAAGAATTGGGCGAATCAGCTGGCTATACTCACGCGGATCGTATTCGAGATCGGCGTCCTGGATGATCACCATGTCGCCGTTCGATTCACGCATGCCGCGCCAGACAGCCGCGCCCTTGCCCTGGTTGTGCGGCTGAAAGAAGACCCGGACTCCATCCTTTCCGTCAAGCTCTTTGAGGATGTCGCGGGTGCCGTCCTTCGATCCGTCGTCGACGATCACCAGCTCCTTCTCAATGGCGCCGAGATCGACAGCAAGGACGCGGGCAACGATGGTGCGGATGGTGGCCTGCTCGTTGTACGCAGGCATGACGACGGACAGTTTCATCGGGCCCGAACAGTTTAGCTGTCCGGGCCCGTAGGCGTCTAACTGTTATGGAACGCGATTGAGCTGGCCGCGGATTTCACCGCCGGGGTTCACCGTCGAGTGCACGTTGACATAGGTGTTGTTGAGCATGAGGGCCTGCTCGAAGTCCTCACAGGAGTTGATGCCCTGGGGCGCGCGCACCACGACGTCGGTGCAGCCGAAGGTGCCGCTCAACCCGTAGTCGTTCGAAATTCCGCCCGCCGGGACGGTGAAGTTGACGACCACCGGCCCGACGACGCCTGCCGCACCGGCATGAATGTGTGATCCCGTGGTGGCGACCGGCATGTTGTAGACGTCGACTCGATAAGTGCCGGCCTTGGTCGTGGTGTTCCAAGTGACCGTTGCGGTGCCCGCGGAACCGGTGCTGACGCCAGGGACTTCGTTGCCGCCGTGCAGGTTGGCGGTGAACGTGATGATTTGGGCTTGAGCCGCCGTCGCGAACACCAGCGTGAACACGCCCGCAATTGCTAAAGATAAAACACGTCGCATCTCGAAACTCCTTGTAAGGCGCCAAACAAGCCAACAACCGCGCGGCGCAACCTCGGGTTGTAGCACGATACAGGCCAAGCCGGCACTGCCGTGCTCCCCAGCAAATCCTGCAATTGTCCCCGCAAGCGGTTACGCGACGCGAAAATGCTTACGGCGGCCGTCGCCGGGCGGAGGGGCGCGTGTGCGCGCTTGCCCTTGCTCAGGCCGAGCCAAATCCGCGTATCCTTCCCGAATGCACGATCAGGACGACGACAAAGACTTTAGCCGTCGAGATTTCTTCAAGACACTCGGCGTCGGCGCCGTGGCGTCCGCCTCCGTGTCGCTGACCGCCGATGAGGCTGCCGCGAGACAGGCTCTTGCGGGGGTTGGACCGGGGGAAGTTCCGATCACGCTGACGATCAACGGACGGCGGCATCAATTGCAGGTTGAACCGCGCGTCACGCTGCTGGACGCGATGCGCACGCGCCTGGAGATCACCGGCCCGAAGCGCGTCTGCGATCGGGGCGCCTGCGGCGCGTGCACGGTGATTATCGAGCCACCCAACGACGCAAAGTCCGCGTCGTCAAGTCCCCGAGGACGCACCTACTACTCGTGCTCGATGCTCGCGATTGAAGCGCAGGGCAAAAATATCCGCACGGTGGAAGGGCTGTCTCTAGGCACCGCGCTCCATCCCGTCCAGCAGGCGTTCTGCGATCACGACGGGCTGATGTGCGGTTTCTGCACGCCGGGCTTCGTGATGTCGACGGTGGCGCTGCTCGAGCAGAATCCGACTCCCACGCCTGACCAGGCCAAGCGCGCCCTGGACGGCAACCTCTGTCGATGCGGGACGAATATCGGCGTATTGAAGGCCGCGCTCGCTGCGAAGGGGGTGACGCGTGGGTGATTTCAGGGAACCGGGATCAGGGATCAGGGATCAGGTGTCGGAGGTGCAAGCGCCGCCGCGTCCCGCTCGACACGAAACGTATCCGTGGCCGGAAAAGCCGCGGCTGCTCGGCACCCGCATCTCGCGTATTGATGGTCCGCAGAAAGTCACCGGCCGTGCCAAGTATTCGTACGACATCGTGCGGCCCGGCATGCTCTACGGCCGCATCCTGCGCTCGCCACATGCCCACGCCAGATTGAAGAGCATCGACGCGTCGGCGGC
>Ga0136611_10001435_pt1 | contig 16537 bp, 15 predicted proteins | sample AntDrymUQ2232306_2_FD_106645 | JGI IMG/M metagenome (GOLD analysis project Ga0136611, IMG submission 106645) | Polar desert sand microbial communities from Dry Valleys, Antarctica - metaG UQ223 (23.06) | ecosystem: Environmental > Terrestrial > Soil > Desert | place: Antarctica: Dry Valley...
GGGACGGGCGGGCGGGCCGGGGAATCTGCTCCCAACGGCCCGCCCAGGCTCGTCAGTTGTCGTCGTCGGTGTCGAGATCGAGGCCGGCGCTCCACCAGCCGCCAGCCACGGTGATCGTCAGCGCCTCAGAGGGCCACACTGGCGCGTCGTCCTGGTCGTCGTCCTCATCGAGCCAGGACGGGTCCGTGTAGTAGTCCAGCACGGCCATGTCAGTCGTTCGCCAGCAGGCGGCGGGTGTGGTCGAGGCACTTGCCGGAGCGACCAGCATCCTCATCACAGCCGTTGACCGAGCAGGCGGGGTACAGGTCCGCGTAGGACTTCTTCGGGGCGCGGCGGGCCAGGTACTCGGCCACCGCCCGCGAGTGCTTGCACGGGCCGCTGAAGCGCTGGACGGCCGGGCAGGTGCAGCCCGTCGGGTCGGTCATGTAGACGGCGTCGCTGGTCGTGCTCGGGACGAAGAAAAACGGGCGGCCGTCACTCTTACGGCGCGCATGGGTCCACGCAGCGGAACGGGCCAGCACGGCGGCGATGGCGGCGGGGCGGGGCTGCAATACTGTGGTTGCCATCTTCGATCCTCCAGATCGTTGGTGGTCGGCCCCGTCCGGTGTGCAATCACCGGGCGGGGTTTCTTCCTGTAGAAGATAATCAGAGTATAACAGATATGGCGTGTTGAATCAACTTCATATTAGTATCATGCTATAGTCTGACATGGAGGCAGGCAGCATGAAACTGACGCGACTACGCACGGTCCGCGAGCGCGCCGCCCTGACACAGCGGGAACTAGCCGCGATAGCTGGCGTGACCTACGTGCAGATCAGCCGCATCGAGCGCGGCGAGGCAGACCCCTACCCGACGACGGTCCGCAAGCTGGCAGCGGCGCTCAAGGTCGCACCAACCGACCTGATGGACGCTGAACCGGGGGAAGTGGCGGCCTGAAGTGACAGGCCGCCTGTGCCGGCACTACCTGGGATGGCCGAGCCGGCAAGGGACAGGATACATGGCAACCACGAGTTGCGCTGACCCGCTGTCTGAGTGAGCAAGCCCGACAGCATCACCCAGTTGCCGAACGGCTGGAGCGAGGAGATCAAGTTCAAGAAGCACCATCGGGCCGATGGCAGCGTGTCCCAGGTCCGGAAGCTCGTGGACCCCGACGGCGTGACCCGCGAAATCTGGCACGAAGTGACCGCCCGTGACGGCACCATCCTGCACCAGCACCAGATCCCCATTCTCTGAGGAGGCCGCTCCATGACGACCAGCACGCGCGCTGACGCGGCCCACGATCTCCAGCAGACGGCGGCGGCGCTGATCGCCCGCTACCCGACCTCGACGCCGGCGCAGACCGAGTCCGGCATCGCCATCATCTCGCTCTGGGCGCTCGAAGCCGTCGAGACCGGCCGGCTCTCACCCCAGGACGCCGGTCAGGTGCTCACGCTGCTGGAGGTCAAGCTCGGCGACAGCGAGCGAGCTGGTGGCCCGGACCTGTCCGACGACACCGGCCAGCTCCTGCTCGAAGGCATGACGCTCGACGACTGGGGCACCGAGTTCTCAGCAGACCCGGCGCGGATGCGTGCGCTGGCGTTCGCGATCCTACAGACCCTGAAGTGAGCAGCGCACGCGCCGGTCTGCCGAGTGGCCGGCTCATTGACGAGGACAGAGGCCGGCCGGGCAACTTGCCGGCTGCCAGGGAAGGGAGCGCCATGCAGGGAGATCAGCCAGATGGCAGCTTCAGCGCGGCCGAACTGGCGCGGATGGAGGCAGCCGGCAGCATCGAGATCGCCAAGCCAGGGACGCCCGCTGCGGCATCGGTCGATCAGGAGCTGCTCGCCGAGCTGGAAGCCGCCGACGCCGAGCTGCTCGCTGTGGAGGGCCCCGACGCCTTCACCAGCTCCCGGATGCTCCGCCAGACGGCACTCAGGGCCGAGCTCGATCCTCAGCACCTCGGCTACGCCTTCGCCACGTGGTGTCAGGCTCACGATTGCGAACGATCCGCCCTGGCCGACTACCTCGGCGTGACGGTGGACCAGCTGGCCGCCATGGCGATCGAGCGCCGCGCAGATCCCGGCTACTCGCTGGATGCTGGCGTGCCTCAGAACGACCTGGCCGAGCGCTTCGGTGCCGACGCTGGCCGTCTGGCGGACGTGCTGGGGGGCTGACCGTTGCTTGACCGTTGGGCTAAAGAGGTCCTGAGTCAGGAGTGGCTGACAGTCCAGCAGGTCGCTGCCAGGCTGAACGTCTCTGAGGACACCGTGTACCGCCGCATCCGAGAGCGGAGGCTGACGGTCCGGCGCGAGGGTCGGGCGGTCCGCGTCGAGGCCGACTCGCTCCACGCCTATGTGCGGGCCACCACGACGCCCGCGTTGTCGTCGCTCCAGGCCGTCGCCACGTCGGCGCGGCGGCGCGAGTCGGCTCCTGACCCCAGAGCGCCGTGGGTGGGAAGCCTCTGGAACGCCAAGCCCCGGCAACAGCAGCGCAAGCGCAGGGCGGCTCAATGATCCACCTCCAGCACGACAATGAAGAGCCGGCCGACGATTGGGAAGAGACCCGACGAGCTATCCGTACGCAGATGCTTCCTGATGAGCAGATTGCGCCGTTCTGCCGCCGGGTTGGACTCTCCTACATACGGACGTGGGAATTCCTCAACCGTCGGCGAGCATGCTCGATCAACCTAGTCGCCGCACTTCGCTCTGCTCTCGGCGATTCCCTGCCACTCATGCCGTGGGAAGAACTCAATCTCCTGACCGCTACTGAAGCGGCAGCCAAGCTCGGGATCACCGGGAACGCGCTCACGGGGCTAGCGCGGAGAGGAGCCATTACTCCGGTGAAAGCCGGTCGCAACAGTGTCACCTATCGGCGATCCGACGTGGAGGCAGTCCTCTCAAACCGGGCAGAAGCTGATGAGGAGCGCACCCAGCTCGCTCAGCAACTCGACGAAGATCTGGTGGGCCTCACCGGAGCGGCGCTCATCAGGCAGACCCTCCAGGCTGAGATACTTCGCTCGGGAGGGAGCATTCGCGCACTCGCTCGTCGCCTGCGCGTGTCCCACTCAATCGTGCGAGGTCTTCTCGATGGCGATCGTGGGATCCATGCGAAGACGGCCAGAAAGCTCCTCGCGCTCTTTCCGGACCTCTTGCCTGCCATGCCGTGGCTACCCCCCGAGAGGCCCAAGCCGGTCCCTAAGCCACTGACTACCAACGAGGTATCTGAACTGCTACGCCTCCCACAGGAATCCATCGGTAGGCTCACTCGCGAGGGTGAGTTGCATCCAACAGGGCGGGGAAAGGGTCTTCGATACGAACGCAATGATGTAGATGGGCTGCTCAATCGGATGCCCTGGCTGCGCCCAACACCTCCTGACACTCTCCCGGAGTTTCTGACGTCCGCTGAGGCGAGGAACCTGCTCGGCATCTCTAAGTCCACCTTCTACCACCACAAGAGAGCCGGCCGGGTCACCCCCGCAGCAACGTGGCGGTCAGACAACCTATATCGACGCTCAGACCTTGAAGCCGTGACCACTGAAGGTAGGTTGGAGGGCACCGAGGGGGGAGATTCACCTGTTGAATCTTCCCCAGCGAAACACACCCGACGACGCAGCACACTGTTAGAGCCGAATGCCCCTGCTCGAATGTGCGCCTGCGGATGCAAGACGCCCCTACCCAAAACCGCACGCGGGCGGTTCATTCAAACCCATCACATGAAGCTTGCCGAATACGGGGCAGTTCGCGGGGTGCTCGTGACTCGTCACTACCCTAAGCCTCCAACACCGGAGGGCGAGTTGCTCCGCAACAAGTGGCGGGATTCGGGCTTGAGTGGGCGGGCATTCGCTCAAACGCTGCAGCTCAATCGAGAGACACTCACGGATGCCATCGGCGGGGTTCACCTGCGTGATGAGACCCTCGCCAAGATCCAGGCTGCCTATCCCGACGAAATCCAACGGGTCGAGATGGAGCAAGTGGACGGTAGGACGTCACTGGTATGGATGCGCATCAGAGACGGGTTTGAATCCGTCAAGATCCAGTCTCACAGTGACATTCTGCGCGAGCAAGGGAAGACCCAGATAGCCAAAATGACGAAGGCGGCTCACACTCCAGAAGCGCTGGCAAGGGCGAGTGCGACGAAACGCAATCAACCGATCTCGGCCAGGGTCGAGGCCAAACCTTCAGAGATCAAGGAGCCAAGCCCGGCGGAACTCGAGTACCGTAGCCGCTTGAAAGACTATCTACGCTCGCCCTCGTTTCGTGCCATCCGCATGCTCAACTGGAGATTGAAGCGAGTTCCGTCACCCGACCCGATCACCCTAAGCCAGTGGGCTGACGAGTGCGTGGAGCATCTCAGAGCAACATTCCCCGACCTCACCCGCGCCATGGTCCTCGGGATCTTCGACGAGCATCTGACCAAGAAGGGGCTGAAGCCGAAAGGACCGGGGCGTGACCGCATGAGCCATCGCCTCGAGATCATCGACGGCGTGCTAGCTCGGCATAAGCTGAAGCGATCCTCCGCTCACATTTCGCCTGTGATCTGGAACGAATCCTTCCTGCTGATCCAAGCCAAGGAGCAGGGTATGAAGACGAAGCGCGGCATCACGATGACGGCCGCCAAGGATGCCGAGACGATCCGCAAGTGGTGGTTTGCTCAGCCGTCAATTCGGGCAGCTCGAGGCCTGGACACCCTGGACCCTACATCCAGAACTGTCCGGAAATCCCCCGCGAGCCTCTTACGGAAATCTAGCTGTCCGGAAATAATTTCCGGACAGTGATGACCCCCGCAAGAGGGGATTTTCGGACTTCCGCAACCAACGTACGAGGAGGGATGATCGGTTAGTCAACGCCTGGCGGTTCGGTCACCCGTGCCACCAAGAGGCTGGCAATCCTGCCGCGCCGGGACTATCGCCAGCACACCGGCTCGCCGGATCACCATCCGGCCGCCTACTATGTGCCTTAACGAGAAGACGCGCCCGTCCCTAGCTTCCCGGCAGGAGGACAGACGCGTCAAAGAGGTTTGTTCCTATGAGTCTACCCGCTAACGGGCAGAGCTTCAAGCGCTCTGTGTCAACGGCGACCAGCGGTCTCCACGTTTTACGGCTACTGCTCGCCCATCGGCCGGCCGATCATCTCGTCGTGAGTGAGTCGGACCCACTTCGATCTGTCATCGAACGGGTACAGCACGCCAACGGCGAGGGAACGCGCGGCGCCCTCGAAGACGCCTTGAAGGACGTCCCCGGCCGTGACGATCTGATTGCTCTGATTCTCAGCGGCGATCCTGATGCGCCTCCTGCCCAGCCAAGAGCGAAGCTCTGGGCAGCTCCGGAACTGCCAGTCGCCGCCCAGCCCACCCGCGAGATCGCGGCCAGCGCCGGCGAGTGGATGGACGTCTACGTCAAGCACGCCAACTCAATCTCTCCCATGACACCACGTCCGTTCCACGAGTCCGCCGCCCTCTGGCTGGCAGCTACGGCGATCTCGCGACGTCTGGTGGTCCCGATGCCGTACGGCAACGTCCACCCAAACCTGATGATCCTCTGGATCGCTACCACCACGATCTTTCACAAGACCACGGCGATGGACGTCGCACGCAATCTGGCTCGCGATCTCTTCCCCCACCTCCTGGCACCCCAGGATGTGACTCCTGAGGCACTCCTCGCCGACATGGCGGGCATTTCCCCCACCAAGCTCGAGGACATGCCCGAGGCGGAGCGCAAGCGGTGGAACGACGAGCGGAACTTCGCAGGCCAACGCTCAATGATGATCGACGAGGCCAGCGGCCTGATGTCGAGCGCCGGCCGCGACTACATGGCCGGCCTCATCGAGATGCTGCTCAAGTTTTATGACTGCGATCCGTCGTACACCCGCTCCACCAAGTCTCAGGGGCGCGTGACGATCAAGAGCTCGTCGCTGTCGGCGCTGATGGCGAGCACGCCGCGAGCGATGGCGCCTCACCTGGGATCTGACCGGCTCTGGGCGATGGGCTGGTGGCCGAGGTTTGCCATCCTCTCCCCTGACGTTGAGCAGCCGAAGTGGGAGAAGGCGACGCACGACGGCCGGCCGCCGGGTGACCCCATCGTCTGGCCACTTCAGAAGCTGTACGAGCGGTTACCCACGGCGACCTGGCCAGACCAGGTGAAGCCGATCACAGTCACGCTGGGCCCGGGTGTCTTTGAGAAGTGGGACATCTATCACAAGGCCGTCAGTTACGACCTCCTTCGTCCCGATCGACTTGACGAGCGCATGTTCGGTACGTACGGGCGGCTGGCAACCCAGGCTCTCAAGGTGGCCACCATCCTTGCCGCGCTGGAGTGGGCACGAACCGACGATCTGGCACCCGTGATAGAGCTCCGCCATCTGCACCGGGCGATTGAGATCACCGAGACGTGGCGGATCAGTGCACACCTCACGCTCGACCAAAGCGCGACAGCCGAGGAAAACAACAAGCTGACCCGGCTCATTCGTCAGATCGGCCGGCACGGGCTCGAAGGTGCCACGATGCGCGATCTAACGCGCTCAATGCGCGACATCCCGTCGACTGAACTCCGGAAGCTCATCGAACATGCTGTGAGCACTGAGGAAGTGGTGTGCGTGAAGTCAGACCGTGGCCCGAAGGGCGGCCAGCCAGGAACCCACTACAGGATCCCCATCGAGTAGGTAGTGACGTAGTGTCACACTGTCCATTTATACGTCACTACCCTCTCTTTCAGAGGGTCTCTCTCCTAGTAGGTGGTCAACAGGTGAAGGCGCTTGGCAGAAATTCCCGGACACTACCCCTGTTTCATCAGGTGAATCGGGGTAGTGACGTTGTTCCGGCCACTCCGGACACTACGTCACTACGTCACTACCCTCCGGTCGCCTTCCTCTATCTGGTCAGCGAACAATCGAACTCGACTGAATGTGCCGGTAGTGTCCGGACTCGGGAAGAGCGCAAATGGTTGATATCGAGGATTTGAAGCGCCGCGTCAACCTGCTGGACTTGATCGGAAGCGACACACGTCTCCGCAAGATCGCAGGTACGCGAGGCGGAGAATACGCCGGACCATGCCCTTTCTGTGGTGGCGACGATCGCTTTCGTGTCCAGCCAGAGCAGGGGCTCTGGTGGTGCCGAGCATGCGCCGGGGACCGTTGGCAAGACGCCGTCGCTTACGTCATGCGGCGGGATGGCGTGCCGTTCACAGAGGCTGCCAGGATGCTGGGCGGTGACACTCCGCTGAAGCGTGAGGAACACTCCCAATATCCAGTGCGCTCGGAGCCGCTCAAAGAGCCATCGACTCTATGGCGTCAGCGCGCGGTCGAAGTGGCTCTCGAGGCGATTGATACTCTCTGGTCCGATGCTGGTGCCCGGGCACGCACGTACCTCCTCGGGCGCGGTCTCAGAGTAGTGCCCCGTCAAGTGTGTAAATAGGGTGTGGTGTGGTCCTCGTCGTCGTTGAGCCTGTGAGCCTGTACGATAACGCGATAAGCGTTATCCATATGGCCACAGGCTGGTCGTTTAGCTCACAGCCACGAGGGCTGGCGTGGTGTCGGCCGGAGCCTCCTTTCTGAGTTTGGCGAGCGACTCTGCGCTGGAGTGGGGACTGAGCTCCTTGCCTGTGCTGAGCGGATCGCTGTTGCGCGCAGCTGCACTTTCATGGGTTTCCTGTACCTGGCGAACAACACTGGGTCGGCAGGGCTTGCGAGGAGGCGGGACTTCACGTTGACACGCCATGATCTCGGATTTGCTCCATACCCAAAGCCTGAGGAGCAGGTGGTCAGATGCTTCAAGCGGCTGGAGAAAGCAGGCGACGTGTAGGGCTTGCTCACCTTTGGTAAGCTGGGCTGGGGTGCAATGTGGCTGAAGCAGCAACGAAGACGGCGGCGACGAAGACGATAGAGATCCAGCTCGCTCGGCTGGTCGTGACGATCGAAGGGCAGACGTCACTGATCGTCAACCGCTTTGGGGGAACGCGCCCGCAAGTCGATTGAGGACAAACAGCAGCACGCTGCTCGTGCAGCTTGGCCGCCACGCGACCCGGTGGCCGAGTTCCAGGACAGCCTGTACACCCTCGGTGAGGGTCGCTACGGGTTCCCGGCAGCTAGGATGAGGAGGGTGCTCGTCTATGCTGGTGGGCGGTTCGCTGATGAGCAGATGACCGTGCTGTGCGGCGTCATCAACATCCTCGGTGACCTGCTGGAGATCCGGGCACCGGAGCCGACAATGCGGGCTGACCGAGTCAGGATCGACGGCGGCCTCGTCTGGTTAGGCGAGGCGACGCATGGCACGGGAGGAGCCGGCAGGGTGACCTGCCGGCTCCTCGTTGCCCGGAGGATGGTGGGGACCATCACCCCGGGAGGATTCCCGCCTCCTCCAGGATGTTGGAGCAGGTGTGGCATAGCCCCACTGACTCGCTGCGCAGGCATCGCCGAGCTTGCTGGCTCACTCCAGGAGAACGGCCAGGCCGTCCCGATCCTCGTCCGGCCCGCTGGTGACCGCTTCATGCTGCTGCATGCTCGCCCACCCCTCGATGCCGCAGAGGAGCGCCGCATTCGGAAGCTGGTCGGAGGCCGGCACGCCCCTGGGGGACTGGATCCGTCGCGCGCGGATGATCGCGCGGAGCTGGGATGGGCTCCGGACCGCCGCCATCGCGTAGGAGCTTGGCTGCGATCCGCAGACGGTACGCGAACGCCTCCTTCGCTTCAACGCCGAGGGGATCGACGGTCGCGGAGATCGCCCCGGCTCGGGACGGAGACCCCGGCTGACCGAGACCGAACGCGGCGTGATCCTGAGTTTGGTCGTGACCGATCCTCCAGGCCGACTGGTACGGCAACCGTACGGCGAGCTTGAGGCGGACGACGAACGGGGGCCGGCTCGCTGGACCTTGGACATGCTGGCTGAGGCGGCTCGGACGCACGGCGCGCGAGGAGCCGGCAGGGTGACCTGTCGGCTCCTCGGCGTCTGGTCACCGCTGGAGGCAGATCCCAGGTGAGGATCGGCTACCGTAAGCACACGCGAGCCGTCCGGCATGAAGCGCGTGGCAGGACCCCGATCGAAGGTGATCGGGGCCTGTTGCTGTTCTGGACATGTGCGCGTTGACTGCCATGGCGGACCTGAGGAAATTCGACAGAACGGGAGTCTTGCGGCATGCTGAGGAGGTGGGTGCTGGTGACCGGTAATGGATGATTATCGGACACCAGCACCGCCTCAGGGCATACGGAAGGGGACTGTTGTGTATGGGGGACGTGACCGCGCTCAGCTGGGAAGAATCGCGGCCTGACGAGCCGGTCACCGCGCCGGTGGTGTTGACGCTGTTCGTGCCGCTCGACGTGCTTGGCGAGCAGGCGCGGGCCTACGCCGAGGATGGCCACGCCGAGAATACCCGTCGTGGCTACCGGGCAGACTGGCAGGCCTTCACGAGGTGGTGCGCTGCGCGAGATCTCCCCGGGCTGCCGGCCGCGCCAACGACACTGGCGCTGTACCTGACCGACCAGGCCGAGGTCTTGAAAGTATCGACCCTGCAGCGCCGACTGGCCGCGATCGGACAGGCCCATCGCTTGAAGGGGTACGCCTCGCCGACCGAGGATGCGGCGCTGCGGGCGGTCTGGCGCGGCATTCGTCGTACCAAAGGCACCGCCCAGGTCGGCAAGGCTGCGCTACTGACCAATGACCTGCGAGCGCTGATGCTGGTGCTCCCGACCACCGCAATCGGGGTGCGGGATCGAGCCATCCTGCTGCTCGGCTTCGCGGGTGCGTTCCGCCGCTCGGAGCTGGTGGCGCTCGACGTTGCCGACGTGCAGACAACCCGCGAGGGACTGATTGTCACGATCCGTCGCAGCAAGACCGATCAGGAGGGCCAGGGGGCGAAGCTGGGTATCCCGCGCGGCCAGCATCCGGGGACCTGTCCGGTGCGAGCACTCCAGGCCTGGTTTGAGGTGGCCGGCATCGACCAGGGAGCGATCTTCCGTCCGATCACCCGTCACGGCCTGATCCAGCCTGGCCGACTCACCGATCGTTCGGTCGCGCGGATCGTCCAGCGGGCCGCTGCGGCAGCTGGTCTCGATCCGGCGCAGTTCGCTGGGCACAGCCTGCGGGCAGGTCTGGCCACCTCAGCAGCGATGGCCGGCGCCGAAGAGCGCGACATCATGCGGCAAACCCGCCACAAGAGCGTGGTGGTTGCTCGGCGCTACATCCGCGACGGCTCGCTGTTCAGGAACAATGCGGCGGCCACGGTGGGGCTGTAGCGACGGGGTATGCGCTGCGCTGACTTGTGAGTTGGTGCTGAAACTGGACACTTTTGAGCACCTTTTTGGTGCCTCGCGGGAGGCTCCAGCCCGCTGCCGCTCCGTACAGCCGTCCATGGTGGCTGGCTGCTGAGGGACAACGTGGGATCGACGGTGGGCCTGGAGTCCCTGATTGCATCGTCACGAGTGCTGATGATGGAGCCTCTCCCGTGCGACCACCAGCGGTGTGATGGCCGAAACCAGACGCCGACCGCGCGGTCGGCGTGGGGGCTGACTCGAGAGATGACCACCGGAACTGGACACTTTTGAGCACGGATTTGCTGGTACGCGGGAGGCAGAAAGCTACTTCCAGTGCGCGCTGACAGACTCGGCCAGATGATGGTGGCTCTCTCTCACTTTTGGTGAAGCCGGTCACATCAGGCAGCATGCTGTGGCTAGGTCTGCCCTCAGGACCTCTCGAGCAGAACGGCGACAGCAGCAAAGCATCGAGCGGCACTGCCTGCTTACCGTCACGTTTCGAGTAGGATGGCCTTTAAATCTGATGGGGTTGGGGGTATCGATGTACGACGCCATCGTGGTGGGGGCCCGGTGCGCCGGCTCGACGACCGCTATGCTGCTGGCCCGACAAGGGCATCGCGTGCTCCTGGTCGATCGTGCCACGTTTCCCAGCGACACCGTCTCGACCCACAATATCCTCTACCGGGGTCTCGTCAAGCTCCATGAGTGGGGACTCTATGAGCGAATCGTGGCCACTGGTTGCCCTGAGTTCTCCAAACGCACGCGGGACGACGGCGACTTCCCGTTGACGGGCTATATCCCCCGTTCGAAGGAAGGCCTGGCGTACGCGATGTGCCCGCGCCGGATCATCCTCGACAAGATCCTGGTGGACGCGGCGGTCGGGGACGCTGGCCACCATCGTGACCCCGCTGGTGCGCACGGCATCTCTGACGCCGTGGGTGCCGCCGCGCTCCTGGCTGAGGATCTACACAACGGCCTCACCGGGGAGAAACCGATGGCGCGGGCACTTGCGTCGTATGAGGAGCGACGGAACGAGGCCGCATTCCCGCTGTACGAGCAGAATTGCCGGCTCGCCGCGTTTACCCCACCATCAGCAGAGGATCTGCGTATTCGTGTAGCGCTGCGCAGTGCTAGTCAGGACGACATCAACACCTACTTCGACGCACGGTATGGCACCCTGTCGAGGGAGACATTCTTCAACCCGGAGAATCTCGACCGACTCTTCCACAATGCCGCCGAGCGCGACATCGAAGCTGATCACCATCGATGATCGTCATCTTGATCCGGGGACGGCTGGCCAGGTCGGGCTGCCAGGTAGGCTGGAGAACAGACCTCGTCATCATATTTGGTGAGAGCCACCGCGACGGAGCAAGCGGGTGTGACTCACTTTTGTAGGGCAGCTCAGGCAGCGAGCGGGCGTCGAGAGCGAAGGCGTGCTCGGAGGGCCAGGAGAGCATCAGCGCCGGCCACGGACCAGTGCATCCCGGCGCGCTTCATGCGCCGCTGCACGAGGTGATCGGCGGCCGATTCGATGGCGCCGGAGCCAAGCGGGAGGCCATCGAGCCGCAGGGTGGGGTAGTCCAGGCGTTCGGCGTTGGTGGTGAAGTAGCCGCGTTCGACGCGCAGGATGGCCGCAGACTCGGGAGTGGGCGCTTTCGCCCGGAGGGCGGCAAGGACGGCATCGATGCCGACGGTCAGCAACTCGGCTTTGCGGCGGTCGACCCAGGCGCTCGCAGCGGGCGCCTCCCCGAAGAGCGCACGCGCTGCGGTATGGAGATGCTGATAGGCATGGTAGGCATCGACGACCTCGATCCGACCGTCGAACCGCTCGTCGGCCAGGTTCCAGATCCAGGCAGCGCCATCGCCATAGAGCCCAACCTCGCGTAACACCGCCAGTCCACGCCCCGTGAAGCCGCCCTCCCAGCGGACAATCTCCAGGGCGCCCCGGCGTGCAGCCTCCGTGGCGAGCCGTGCCCCGAAGCGTGCTGCTGGCTCTCGAATCGCGACATAGCTCGGTGCTCGCAACTCCCCCGCGTCCCAGCCGCCGACGAGCCCGAGCTTCACCTCGTGCCAGCCGTCCTGATAGCGCACCATCGCCCCATCCGTCTGCACCACCAGGAACCCGGGGGCCGGGTCTACCGACTCAGCAGCCTCCCGCGTCCGTTCGACCTGCGCCACCGCCGCATCCTCGGCGGCGCGCAGCGCGGTGCCCACGGTCTCCGTGTGCCGGCGGATCGTCTCGGGCCCGACCGCCAGCCCGGTCAACTCCTCCAGCACTTCGGCGGCTTCACGAAATGGGGCCGTCGCCCCCAGCCGGACCAGCCAGTTCCGCAACCCCGCGCTCACGCTCGCCCGCTCGCCCACCTCCAGCGTCGTCTCGATCGTGCTCCAGCCGTGCCCGCACGCTCCACAGTGGTACCACGGCCGCTCCAGCGTGATGGTCCCGCACCGCGTCTGCACCTGTCGACGCCGGGGCGTCCAGTGCGGCCGACCCCGCCGCTCGCAGCGCGGGCACGCTTCCCGCCCCTGCCTCAGCCGCGCGTCCAATCCGCTCGTCGTTACTTCCACCACCGCCTGCAGCAACACCGGCAGCACCCGCCGTACACGCTCCAGTACGGCGTCCTCATGGACTCCCAGTGCCCGATCTCGCCCGGACTGACACCAATCCGCCAACTCTTCCGCCAAGACCTCGACCGCCGCTACGATCTTCTCCGGGAGGGGGCGGCTCATGCGCGTCCTTCCTCTCGACCGCCGAGCCTGGCACGTCCGGCGGTCTCTTCGTTTCTGCTCTCGTGGTGGAGTGTTTACCGTACCTCCTTACCCCTCTTGACAGAAACGAGTCACACCCAGCCGTCCAGCCGTCCACGGGATTTGACAATGGGGCCGCCAGCGGACTATCGTCAAGGCACAATCACATACGTTCCGCCCGCGGGGGAGCGAGCAGCTGAGAGGCGGGGTCAAGCCCACCAACTCTTCGAACCTGATCTCGGTAAGCTGGGGACGTCAGTCTCCGGAGGACGAGCGTAGGGAAGCGGGTGCAGCGGACGACGGCAGCGAGTGTGCTGCCGTCTGTTGCTGATGCACTTCTCCGAGGGGACGGTCATGCACATTGGTGACCGTCCTTTTCTCTGTTCACTGCTCCCACCGCCTCCGGATCTGCTCTCAGGGGTAGGTCCGTGGCGGATTCGGGCGAGCGGCGGCAGGAGTGGTCCGGCGTGGCAGCAACAGTGGCGAGCTTCGAGAAAGGGAATCGGCGGGAAGGCGGGCGGAGGACGATGCGCGCCGCCCGTTATCATGGGCCCGGTCCAGGTCTCATCCTGGACACGGTCCCGGTTCCCGTGCCCGGCCCTGGCGAGGCGCTCGTTCGGGTGCTCGCCGCCGGTCTCTGCCACACCGAGCTTCAGTTTCTTGAAGGCACACTCAATCTCGGGGTTGCGCCGCTGACGCTCGGGCACGAGATCGCCGGCGTCGTGGAGGCCATCGGAGAGGCTGGCAAGGACGCGGATGACAGTCTCAGGCCGGGTGACCGGGTCGTCGTCTACTATTTGGCGCCGTGTGGCGAGTGTGTCTGGTGCGCTGATGGCCAGGAGCAGATCTGCCCGAACATGGGCCCGCAGATCGGCTTCTCCGGCGACGGCGGCTTCGCCGAGTACGTTCGCGTGCCGACCCAAAATCTCCTACCGATCCCGGCCGGGCTGGATGCTGAGGTCGCGGCGACACTCGGCTGTGCGGCGGCCACCGCGCTCCACGCTGTCCGTGCCGTGGCCGATGTTCGAGCCGGCGAGACGGTCCTCGTCTACGGTGTGGGCGCCGTGGGTCTGGCGCTCATCCAGCTCGCGCGGGTCGCCGGAGCCCGCGTTCTCGCGGTTGGACGGACATCGGCGAAGCTCGCGTTGGCCCGCGATCTCGGAGCGGAGGCGACGTTCAGCCCGCTGGCGGGCGACGTCGTCGCCGAGGTGATGCGCCTGACACGCTCGGCAGGTGCGGACGTCGTCTTTGAGACCGTGGGCGGGGCCGAGACGATGGCGAACAGCATTGCGCTCCTGCGCCGTCGGGGCCGGTTGATCTTCGTCGGCTACGGCGCTGACCGATTCACCGTCAATCCGCTCCACCTGGTCCTCAAGGAGCTTCAGGTCCGTGGCGCCGTCGGCAACACCCGAGCCGAGCTGGCCGACACGCTGCATCGCGCCGCGTCCGGTCAGCTCCGAGCCATCGTCGCGAAGACGTTGCCGCTCGCGGACGTCAACGAGGCGCTGGATCGGCTGCGTGGCGGGCACGTTGTCGGCCGTCTCGTGATCGATCCAGCCCGTGCCGGGCGAGCCTCCTCCGAGGCTGCGCCAGAGGGTGCCGCGCCTGAATCGTCCGGTGTGACGGTCGGACGCGCTGCGCACGGCTCGGTTGAAGCGTCGAGACGCGCGGTGGGGGGAATCATCGAAAAGGCGCCGCGGGACGCATCGTCAGTCCCGACCGGTTCGCGTGAGGCGAGACGGCCCAACATCGATGGGCCAGCCGATGTCGCTGCGAGCCGTCCGTTTGAGGCCGAACTGCTCGCCATGATCGATCGCGGCGTCGATGCACCGAAGGACGATGCCGAGTTTGACGACCTGGCGCGCCGGCTGTTCGCCTATCAGTTCGAGCGAAACGCCCCGTATCGGACGTTCTGCGAGCGGCGCCGGAAGACGCCAGAGACGGTCACCCGGTGGACGGAGATCCCGGCCATCCCGATCTCGGCCTTCAAGCACGTCGTCCTGGCGTGCGAGGGAACCGAGGGCGCTCGCGAGTTCAATTCGAGCGGCACGACGAGGCCGGAGTACAAGAGCCGCCACTTCCATCCGAGCCTCGCTGTGTACGACCGGAATGCCTCGATCAACTTCGCGGCCCATCTGCTCCCGGACGGTCGGCGACTGCCAATGCTCGTGCTCTTCCCAGCACCAGACGAGATGCCCAACTCCTCGCTTGCGCACTGGCTCGCGCTCCAGGCACGCCATCACGCGTCGGACGGCGGTCGCTGGTTCGTCTCGACGGCCGGCCTTGATGCCGACGGATTGACCGATGCGCTCCGCGACGCTGAGCGGGTCGATCAGCCGATCTGCCTGCTCGCCGCCAGTTTTTCGCTGGTCCACTTTCTGGAGTACTGCGCCGAGCGCCAGGTCGCCTTCCGGCTGCCACCAGGCAGTCGCCTGATGGACACCGGCGGGTACAAAGGCCGCTCGCGCGAGCTGACCAAGATCGAGCTCTACGACGCCATCAGTGCGACGCTCGGTCTGGCTGCAAATGACATCGTTAACATGTACGGGATGACGGAGCATTCCACCCAGTTCCTGGATGCCATGCTCCGTAACAACGTCCGAGGTGTCCAGGCTCCGCGCTACAAGACGGTGCCCCCCTGGGCGCGTACGCGCGTGCTCGACCCGAACACACTCCAGCCGGTGCCGCGCGGCGAGCCGGGCCTCCTGTGCCATTACGACCTCGCCAACCGAGCTTCGGTGCTGGCGGTCCTCTCGGAGGACGTCGGCTATGAGCTCGACGAAGGCTTTGAGGTCATCGGCCGGGCCGACAGCGTCGAGGCGCGCGGCTGCTCCATCTCCGTCGACGAGCTGATCGGCGCGGCGCGAGTCTGACCCGAGGTTGAGAGCGTATGTCCCTGCCTGACGTCGTACCGTACGTCCTGCCTGGCCTCGACCCTGACGCTGTCGCCGAGTGGCAGACCCTGCAGTTCGGCCACCTGACACTGCGCTTCCCCCGCCTGACTCCGGGCCAGCTTGACGCGGTCATGCAGCGTATCGTCGCAGCCCGCGATGCCTACCTCGCCGATCTGCCGGTCGGGCGGGTCGCGGAGCTGCTCGACCGGGTCGTGAGCCGCTGGCTCGAGCCGCACTCGCCCTGGCTTCACCTGGCCGAGACACTGCTGCCCGTTATCACCGGCTATCCGGGTGACGTCGTCCGGAAGGGCCTGGCAGGCTATCTGTCGACGTTTCGCCTGGAGAACACCCGTCGCCTCCTCGAAGAGGAATTGGGCGATCCTGGCTTCCTCGACGGCTTCCGTCCGCGTGGCGCGGTTGGCGGTCGGTCTCGAGCGTTCGGCCCACGATTGACGGCGCACGTCTTTTCGGGCAACGTGCCAGGCCTGCCGACGCAGAGTCTGGCCTGCGCGTTGCTCGTGAAGTCGGCCAGCCTCGGCAAGTCCGCATCCCAGGAGCCGCTCTTTCCGTCCCTCTTCGTCCAGTCAATCGCCGACGTGGATCAGCGCCTGGCTGACTGCTTCGCCGTCACCTGGTGGCCGGGTGGGACGGCTGAGCTAGAGGATACGGTGTTCCGAC
>Ga0136611_10001436_pt1 | contig 16533 bp, 14 predicted proteins | sample AntDrymUQ2232306_2_FD_106645 | JGI IMG/M metagenome (GOLD analysis project Ga0136611, IMG submission 106645) | Polar desert sand microbial communities from Dry Valleys, Antarctica - metaG UQ223 (23.06) | ecosystem: Environmental > Terrestrial > Soil > Desert | place: Antarctica: Dry Valley...
GATCCCTGATCCCTGTTTTATTGGTCTCTCAATGCCACGTTCGGATTGAGCGCCGCGGCGCGACGTGCGGGGATCCAGGCGGCGAAAGCGGCCACCAGGGCAAACATCATAGCCATCGCGACGAACGTCAGCGGATCGGTCGCCGTCACGCCCACCAACAGGCTCGCCATCAAACGCGTCAACGCGATCGCCGCAAGCACGCCCAACACGATGCCGCCGATGCTGAGCCGCAGGCCCTGGCCGATGATCAACGACAGGATGCTGCCCTGGGTGGTTGCGAAGGCCATGCGCACGCCGATCTCGGTGGTGCGCTGGCGCACGGTGGTGGCGAGCACGCCGTAGAGGCCGATCATTGCGAGGATCGCGGCCACGCCCGCGAACACGCCAATCAGGATCAGCGCAAATCGTGTCGGCGCGACGTGCTCGTCGAAGTACGAGCGCCACGTTCTTGGCTCGGTCAGCAGCAGCCGTGGGTCACGCTGCGCCAGCGCGCTGCGCAGCGCGCCGGTGATCGCGTTCGGATCGCCGCTGGTCCTCACCGCCCAACGAAACGCCGCGCGTGGGGTGAAGCCGTCCGAATCTGAACAGATGGACCCGTCCCTCCCGTCCCGAATAGATCAGGGACGCTCGATCTTCTCGCGAACGCCGGCGAGCGACGCGGCCGCAGCTGGACCATCCTCCTGCGCAATCTTGCCGGCCTTCTGCGTATGATTGCTTCGCCGTATGACAAAAACATCTAGCGCCCGCCACTATGCCGGCGCGCTCAGCGCTGCGGTCCTTGGTCTGTCATCTTTGTCGGCCGATCGTCTACCCGACTACGACGTCCGTGGGACCGCTCCCGAGAGCATTGCGATCAACGACAATCGCTCGCCCGCCGGCACATTGCACGACGGCACCTTGACGATTCACCTCGAGGCGCGAACCGGCGAATGGCATCCCGACGCTGATACCGATCCAGGCGTTGTCGTGAAAGCCTTTTCCGTGGAGGGCGGCCCGTTGCAGATACCCGGGCCGATCATCCGCGTCGTCGAAGGCACCGAGATACGCGCCTTTGTGCGTAATGGCCTGGACGTCGAGCCACTCATTGTTCACGGCTTGTACTCGAGGCCCGGACAATCTCCCGGCCCCGAGGAGACGGTGTCCATCCCTCCGGGGGCCGTGCGCGAGATCCGCTTTATGGCGGGCAAGCCGGGCACGTACTTCTACTGGGCCGCGACCGCAAACGTCAGGCTGCCCCAGCGTGCGGCCGCGGACTCACAGCTTGGCGGCGCGCTGATCGTGGATCCGCGTGGCAGTGTTCCGCAGCCGGATCGCGTGTTCGTGATCGGCTTGTGGAACGAGTCCTTGCTGGCGCGTGACGAGAAGGTGAGCGTGATCAGGTTCGTCATCAATGGCAAATCCTGGCCTCACACCGAGCGATTGACCTACGACGTGGGCCGCCCAGTCCGGATGCGCGTGCTCAACGTGGGCTTCGCCGTTCACCCCATGCATCTGCACGGGTTCTATTTCAAAGTCGACAGCCGGGGCGACGAGAGCCGCGACGACGTGTTCCCTCCGGGTTCGTCCTCGCAGATGGCGAACACCGAACGGCTCGCCTCCGGCCGCACCTTCACGCTGACGTGGGTCCCCAGCAGAGGCGGCAACTGGCTGTTTCACTGTCACGATGCCGTCCACCTCCAGAAGCGACGATCGCTTGATGGCGCGCCGGTGCCTGCTCCGCCGACGCACCACGCTGTCAATCACGCGCTCGAGATGATGGCGGGCCCCGTGATGGGCATTAGGGTTCGCCCCGCAAAGGCGGAACCCGCCCGCCGGGAAACCGGCGAGCGACGCCGGCTGCGTCTCGTGGCACGCGTCGATGCGGGCGGTACCGACAGCGAACCGGCATATGGCTACTCGCTGGAGGGTCGCCGGACAACGCCCGCCGCGCCGCCATATCTGCCTGGACCCACTATCGTTCTCGAGCGCGACGAGCCCGTCAGCATCACTGTCGTCAACCGTCTTCCCGAGCCAACCGCCGTGCATTGGCATGGCATCGAGCTCGAAAGCTATTACGACGGTGTCGCGGGGTTCGCCGGCACCCCCGGACGGATCGCGCCGGCGATTCCGCCGGGCGGGTCGTTCGAGGCCCGGTTCACGCCGCCGCGCGCCGGGACCTTCATCTACCACACGCATATCGACGAACTGCGACAACAGCAGGCGGGGCTCACCGGCGCGCTCCTCGTGCTCGATCGAGCGGCGTCGTACGATCCGACACGGGATCGGGTGTTCCTCGTCACCACCCCGAGGCGCAATCCCGACGACGACGTGGTGTTGCTCAATGGATCGCCCACGCCGGCGGCCGGCGAGATGCGCACCGGCGAAAGGTATCGCCTGCGGTTTATCAACATTCACACTTCGCGTCCGAATCTGCGCATGCGCGTGATGGCTGGGGACAAGCCGCTGACATGGCGCGCCGTCGCGAAAGATGGAATGGACCTGCCGGCCGATCAGGCAACTGAGCGGCCGTCCGAGGTCCAGATGGGCAACGGTGAGACCTTTGACTTCGAGTTCGTGCCAGCCACGCCGGGCGATATCCGGATCGACGTTACCAACGGCGGCGTGGGACTGGTGCTCGTCTCCATGCCGATCCGGGTGCGGTAGCCGCCAGGTCGAGAAGACGGGCCCAAAGCACTAGCGGTGACGGAGGGCGGTCAGCGGATCCGTCCGCGATGCTTTCCACGCCGGGAAGAACGACGCGGTGAGCGCGACGGCCATCACGACGCCCGTCCCGCCTGCGAAGGCGACGAGGTCGCGTGCGCCAATTCCGTAGAGTAACGAGCCGATGGCGCCACTCACGAGGGTGGCAATCACGAGCCCAATCACCGCGCCGATCGCCGCCAGTTTGGCGCCGCGGCTGAGGAAGCTCCACGCCACGTCGCGGCGTTGTGCACCGACTGCCATCCGGATGCCAATCTCCTGCGTGCTCTGCTGCACGGTGTACGCAACCAGGCCGTAGATGCCGATTGCCGCCAGCACGATTGTCATGACACCAAACATCGTCAGCGCGCCGGCCGCCAGTTCGTAAACCGATAACGCGACGCGAGTCTGCTCGGCCAGCGTCGTCGAACGCATGATCGGGATCGTGGGATCGAGGGCCTGCACGTGGTCGCGAACGCGGCGCATCGTGTGGTTGAGGTCCGCTGCGGCGCGTGCGTGAATCGTGAGCCCGGGCGCGTAGGTCTGCAGCAGCGGGTAGTAGACGAATGGGCGCGGCCCCTCCGACAAACGCGAATATTTGAGATCGCGCGCCACGCCGATGACGTTGCGCCATTCGTTGCTGCCGCTGCGAATGCGCTTGCCAACGGCGTTGTCCGGCGTTTCCCAGAACCGGCGGGCGAGGGTTTCATTGACGATTACGGCGGCCTGCGCGCCGTCGTCATCGGTCCGCGCGAAGTCGCGGCCGGCCACAAGCGGAATGCGCAAGGTGCCGAAGTAGTCGGGCGCGACGACGTTATAAAGGAAGAGCATGTCCTCGTCGGTGCGCGGCGAATATCCTTCGATGCTGGTCACGCGCGAGCCGTTGTCGACCAGGCTCATCGGGACATTGACAGCGAGGGTGGCGCGCTCGAAAGACGGCTCGGACGCCAGGGCATCGAGCAGCCGCGTGATGGCCACCGGACCGCGCTTGCCGTCGTAGCCAGCCGTTTGCAGGTCGATGGCGATCGACGTGACATTCGCGGACTCGAATCCGCCTCCGGCCTGAGACGCCGCGGAATAGCTGCGCAGGACAAGGCCGGCCGCGACCAACAGGACCAGCGAGGCGGCGACCTGTGACACGACCAGCATCGAACGCAGCCGCCCCCGCGTCGCCATGCGTGGCGAGAGCTCATTCAAAGCCGACGACAGTTCGACTCCCGAGGCGCGCAGCGCGGGGACGAGACCGAAAACGATCGCGCACGCGCAGGACAACCCAATTGCAAACGTCAGGACGTAACCGTCGACCGAGGTATCGAGATAGATGCGCGACGGCGCGTTCGCAGCGGCGCCGGATGCCACGAATGGCAGCAGGAACGACGCGAGCGCGACACCGATCAGCGCTCCCGGCAACGCCAACACCAGGTTCTCCACCACGAGCAGTCGCAGCAGGCGGCTCCGGCTCGCGCCCATGGCGAGACGGACGCCGAACTCGCCGCGCCGGCTGACGCTTCTGACCAGCACGAGATTGGCGACGTTGGCGCAGACGACCAGCAGGATCAACAGGCCCATGCCGCCGAGTACGCCAATTGCCGGCAGCCAATAGGTTTGCGCGCCGAACGGGGACTTCCAGATCGGCACGACGTCCAGGCGGCGGGAATAGTTCGGCAGCGGGTGTGCCTCCTCGAGCTGCGAGGCCAACACGGCGGCTTCGGCCGCGGCAGCCTGAGTGGTCACGCCAGGCTTGAGGTGCCCGATCGTGGTCAGACCAAAAAGCCCTCGCGAGTCAAGGCGACTCGGTGGCCATACCTGGGGCTGCATCATCAACGGCGCGAAGACGTCGATGCCCATACTGACGATGGTGCCGTTGAAATGGGGCGCCGCGACGCCGACGACCGTCAACGGCTGGCCATTGAGGAAAATGGTCTTGCCGACGATCGCCGGATCAGACGAGAAGGTCTGGCGCCACAGTGTGTCGCCGATCACCGCGACCGGATGCTGTCCGGGCGCCACATCGTCCGAAGGCAGCAGCGTGCGGCCGAGTTGCGCCCCGACGCCGAGCGTCTCGAAGTAGTTGCCGACCACCAGTTCCGCGATGACGCGCTGGGCATCCACCCCTCGACCAAGCCCTGCGAACACCATCATCGACGCCGTGAGGCCCTCGAATGACTGTTGCTGCGCGGCGATGTCGCGATAGTCGGGGACCGACACGCCCATGCCGCGGCCATCGATCGTCCGGCCGAGCAGCACGGAGCTGGTCGCGGAGTCGCGCACGCCAGGCAGCGGCTTGAGGGCGAGGCCCTTGAACAAACTGAAGATGGCGGCGTTACCGGCGATGCCGAGCGACAGCACCGCGATCACCACCAGCGAGAACCCCGGCTTCTTGATCAGCATGCGCGCGCCGAAGCGCACGTCCTGCCACACGTCGATCGCCATCGCCGTGATGCCGCCGCGCCACACCTGACGCGCGTCTTCCCTGGTTTGCAACACGTTGCCGAACTCGTTGATTGCCGCAAGGCGGGCCGATTCCGGATCTTCACCAGCGGCCACCCGCTCGGCGATTGCCATCTGGAAGTGATTGCGAATTTCCGCGTCGAGATCGCGTTCGATCTTGCGACGATTGAACAGCCAGCCGAGAGGATTCATGGATCAGCCTTTCGCGCTCCGCGGGTTCAGGATCGAGCCGATGGCCGACACCAGTTGCGACCATCGATCACGCTCCTGCAGGAGCTGTTTCTTGCCGGTCGGCGTGAGGCGGTAGAACTTGGCGCGCTGGTTGGCCTCGGTCTGCTTCCAGTCGGCCTTGACCCAGCCCTGCTTTTCGAGCCGGTGCAGTGCCGGGTAGAGGGAGCCAGTTTCGATCTTCAGCGACTCGGCCGACTGCGAGCGGATCGTCTGGCCGATCGCGTAGCCGTGTTGCGGCCCCCATTGCAGGGTCTGCAGAATCAGCATATCGAGCGTGCCCTGCAAAATCTCTAGACGCGGACGATAGCGTTTCTGTTCCATAAAAAGGATGTAGAGAGTCTACACCCTTGGAATGTAGACCGTCTACATGGTTGACACCAGTCTGACAAAATGTAAGATATGCGGCCATGGTTCATCCACGGTTGCCAACGATGTCGCGGACCGAGTCCCTGGTGATGGAACTGCTGCGCGGCCGCGAGCGCTACGGACTCGAGCTGGTCGACGCCTCCGACGGCTCGCTCAAGCGCGGCTCCGTCTACGTCACGCTCGCCCGCATGGAAGAAAAGGGGTTTGTCGAATCGCGGCAGGAGGAGCGCGGGCAGGGCAGCAGCGGGCTGCCGCGCCGCCTGTATCGCGCCACCCCTTACGGCCGGAAAGTCCACGGCGCGTTCGCGCTGCTGCGCGACGCGCTCGCCCTCAAACCGACGGAGGCGCGATGAGCTTCGAGGCCAGGGTGATTTCGTTCTCGGAGCGGTTCCTGTCCGACCGCGCCTACCAGCTGATCGTCGCTCCGGCACTCGCGGACCTGCAGTTCGATGAGGAGGCGGGACGCCGCGGGCGGCTGGCTGATCGCCTGGCCGTGCTGAGGGCAGTCGCCGGCGCGATCGGCGACGACGTCTGGCGTGACTGGTACAGCGTGTTCAAGCTGTCGCTCCTGTCCGTGACCTACTTCATGTTTCCGCTCGCGCTCGGCATCGAGGCGTTCAAGACCTGGTCTGAATTCCTGGTCGTCGCAACACTGGTGCTTGGCCTGGCGATGGCGCCCGTGATCGTGTGCTTCTGGCCCGAACGGCGCACTGCGCCGCCGATCGACTGAGGCTCGTCATGGCCGAACTTCGCGCGCATCGTGTGTCGAAGTACTTCGCCGGGGTACGCGTCGTGAACAGCGTCGAGTTCACCCTCCGTCCCGGGGAGGTGGTCGGCTATCTCGGTCCAAATGGCTCGGGCAAGACCACCACAGCCCGAATGCTGGCAGGGCTCCTCGAGCCATCGTCGGGACGCGTCGAATACGACGGGCGCGACATCCGCAATGACCTGGTCGGGTTCCGGCGTGAGCTCGGCTACATCCCGGAGGAGCCGTATCTCTATCCGTTCCTGTCGGGCCGCGAGTACCTGCAACTGGTCGGCCGGTTGCGCGAGCTGCCGGAAACGCTGCTGGCGTCGAAGATTGACGGCTTCCTCAGCCGGTTCGGACTGAGCATCGCCGCCGATCAGGCGATTTCGTCGTACTCGAAGGGTATGCGCCAGAAGATCGTCATTTCGGCCGCGCTGATGCACGACCCTTCGGTGGTGCTGTTCGACGAGCCGGAGACGGGGCTCGACGTGTCCACGACGATGATGCTGCGGCACCTGGTGAGGCTGCTCGCTTCACGCGGCAAGGCGATTCTCTACAGCTCGCACATCCTCGAAGTGGTCGAGCGCGTTTGCGACAAGGTCATCGTTCTTCACAAGGGCGATGTGGTCGCGGACGATTCGATCGAGCGGCTGCGAATGCTGATGTCGAGCAGCTCGCTCGAGGGCGTGTTCTCGCAGCTCGTGATTCGTGACGATCCCGAGAAGATGGCCACCGACCTAGCCGACGTCTCGGCGATGAGCGCGTGATGAACACCGCACGCGGGCGCACGCCGTACGTGTTGTTAACGCGGCACTTCCTCCGCCAGTTTCTCGAGAACGACCTGATCTCTCCGGAGGCCGACCGCACGCAGCTGCTGGCGGTGGTCGGCGCGCTCGTCATCTCGATGACGCTGTTTATCAGCGCCTTCATGACCTCGGTTTACATCGGCGCGTCCCTGACGCCGGGCCAAGTCGCGATTCGCTCGCTCGACGACAAGTATTTCTACCTGGCGCTCGCGATGATCGTTACTGCGCTGGTCGCTGCATCGCAGTGGGACGTGCTGGCGATCGATTCGCGGGATGCGGCGATTCTGGAGCCACTACCGGTGCCGGCGGGAACGATTCGCCGAGCGAAGGTGACCGCCGTCGCGATCATGGGAGCGGCCGTGGCGGTGGCCGTCAATGGATTCCCAAGCTGGGTCTTCCCGTGGATGTTGTCCGTCAACTTTCCGCGGATGGTCGTCGAGCAACTGTTTGAGTTGATGGCCGCGCACGCGCTGTTCACCGTGCTGTCGGGGATGTTCGGTTACCTGGTGATCATCGCCCTGCGAGAAACCATGGTGGCGCTGTTAGGGCGGCGCCTGTTCGCGATCGCGTCGCCCTGGGCGCAAGGCGCGTTGATCGTGGTGCTGGGCAGCTCGCTGCTGATGCTGCCGACGGCCGCGGACCAGATCGGCAAAAACGGCTTCGACGGCTGGCGGGCGTCGTCTCCACCGATGTGGTTCCTCGGGGTGTACGAAGGTGCGATCGGCGGGATCGTCGCCGACTTGCCGCGCGGCGAGATGACCGACACGAAGGCGGCCGACGATCGCCTCACCAGTGCGCTGTACGCAACGCGGCGCGCAGAGTTCCCGGCGCTGGCGCGGCGGGCCGCTGCCGCGTTCGGCGTCGTGTTGCTGCTCGGGGGTCCTCACCTACGTGTGGAACGCCAGGAATCTGCCGTCGTCGGCCGCGCTCCCGCCGCCCGTGCTGCGCCGGCGTTCGCACGCCAGCGCCTGGATTATCAAGGCGATCCTCGCGCGCGATCGCACGGTGCGGGCGGGTTTCGATTTCAGCCTCGCGGCGATGTGGCGCAGTAACACGCATCGCCTGACACTGGTGTCCGCCGCCGCGGCGGGCTTCGCCCTTGCGGTGCTCGCTCTGTCCAATGCCAACGCAGTGCAAGGAGCGGGGCCGTCTTCGCGTCTGCTGTCGATGCAGCCGCTGCTATACGGCGCGCTGCTGGTCGGGTTCCGACACATCATCCGCGTGCCGGCCGAGCTGCGCGCGAACTGGGGCTTTCAACTGGCGTGGCGCGGGCGCGAGAACGCGTTCGTCTCCGGCGTGAGGCGCGCGGCGATCCTCGCGCTGGTGCTGCCGTCGCTGGCCATCTTGTTTCCGCTGTTCGCGTTCGTGCTCGGTCCGGTGCAGGCGCTCGCGCACGCAGCCCTTGGATTAGCCGGCGCCATCGTCCTGCTCGAAGCGTTGATGGCGAGCTACGACAAGGTTCCGTTCACCTGCACGTACCTGCCGAGTGAGAACATGAAGGCGGCGGGGCCGGTTTACGCGATCGTCTTCATCGCCGGCGCACCCCTCTTCGCGCAGATGCAGAATACGGCGCTCAGAACCGGGAACCCGACGCGCGTGCTGATCACGCTGGCTGTGTTATTCGTGTTCTTTCGATGGATGTCGGTGAGACGGGTGCGCCTGCCGAACATCGACTTCGACGAGGCCCCGGCGACGTTTCAGGGGTTGGGCCTTCACCGCAACTAAAAAGGGCCGGAACCTTTCGGCTCCGGCCCTTGCGTGTTCCTGCGGTGCGGCTTTAGCCGGACCCGACTAGTGAGTTACCTGATCCTGCTTCGGCGCCTTCTTCAGGCCCTGAATCTGGATCACCGGCGCGCCGGGCGCTTCCTTGAGCACGTGCTGGCGATAAAGCTTTTCCATCTCCGCGTGCTTCAGCTGTTCTTCCGGCGTCAGGTCCTTCTTCTTGCGCGCCGCGATCTTCTCGTCGCGCGCGTTCTTGGCGATGCCGAGCACGTCGAGGTCGGTCTGCAGGCCCTTGGCGACCGCTTCGGCGTTGAGCTTCAGCGAGTGCTCCGTGGTGCTCAGCGGCACCGCCTTGTTGCCGGCGAAGATTTCATGGCGGCCGTGCTCTTCGTACCACTTGGTGAGCGTCGCCGTCATGTGCATCTTCTCGATGATGTTCCGCCAGCCGATGCCGGTGTTGTAGGCGCAGAACGAGATTTCGCCCATCTGCGTCGCATACGGAATGATACACATCTCGGTGCGGCGGAAGTCATAGTTGAACAGGTCCTGGAACCACATGCCCGCAATGAACAGGAAGTTCCAGCGGTCGGAGCGGCGCAGGTCGATGTCGGCCTTGGTGCGATCGCCGGTCACCTTGCCGTAGTCCTTGCCGGTGGCGCCGAACGTCTTGTCGAACTTCTTCATCAGGTCCGTCAGCTTGAAGTGCGTCGGGGCCATGAAGGGGTTGTAGTTGCGCATCAGCGCGATCGCCATGCCGGCGACGCTGAGGAACCGGCCCCGCGCCGCGTCATTGACCTGCGTCAGGTCCAGGGCGAGCTGCTTGGCGTTCAGGAACGCGGTCACCGGCACCGCCTCCTTGGTTTCCTTGTCGATCATCACGCCCATGCCGATGCCGCAGTTCGGGTGGCAGCCGCAGGTCAGGTTGCCCCACTCCGTCTCGGGACCCTTCGCCAGGTCGGCCCAGTCGGTGAACGTGCCCATGAACGAGATTGGGAACCAGTCGCGGGTCGGCTCGCCGATGCCGGTCTGGTTCTTGACGTCGTGCGCCAGGTGCGACAGCGTGTAGCGCTGCGCTGCGCGGCGTTCCGGGGTCACTTCCTCGTCGCGGCCCGTGAAGCTGACCGGCTGAAACGACAGGAAGTTGATCTTCTTGGGGTTGTCGAGCGCAAACTCGACGACGCGTCCGACCTGCTCGTTGTTGACGCCGTTGACGATGGTGATGACCGGGACAATGTCGACCCCGGCGTTGTGAAGGTTCTCGATCGCGCGCAGCTTGACGTCGAACAGGTTGCCGACGCGGCGATGCGCGTTGGCGGCGTTGCCGATGCCGTCGAACTGCAGGTAGGCGTAGCGCAGACCGGCTTCGGCAGCGGCCTTCGCGAAGTCAAAACTCTTCGCGAACTCGATGCCATTGGTCGCCGCCTGCACCGAGTTGTAGCCGACCTGGCGGGCGTAGCGGACCGCGTCAAGGAAGTACGGTGACAGCGTCGGCTCGCCACCGGAGAACTGCACCGACATCTGGCGCTTCGGCTTGATGGTGATGGCGTTGTCGAGCACCGTCTTGATGTCGTCCCACGTCAACTCGTGGACGAAACCGACCTGGTTGGCGTCCATGAAGCACGGGTCGCACATCATGTTGCAGCGGTTGGTGAGGTCGACCGTCAGGACGGAACCGCGGCCGTACTTGACCGTGCTGCTGCCATGGTTGTGGAGCTTCTCGTCGTTGTGGGCGCGGATGTCGCGGCCGGGGAACACCTGTTCGAGGTGCTTGAAGAACGCGGTGTCCATCGCCATCACGTCTTCGAAGTGCCCGTGGATCGGGCAGTCCTTGATCATGACGATCTTGCCGTCTTTCTCGTCGATGGTCGCCTTGATCTCGCCGACCTTTTCGTTGAGCAGGGTCTCGAGCGGGCGCGTGCCGTCGAGGATCGCCTGGCGCGCTTCACGCACGCAGGTCGGGCACAGCGAGTCGGTCTGGCGCGGCCAGCCCAGAGGTGGCTTGGTCTTCTCGTGCGACTTCAGGACCGGCTTGTCGGACCACTTGGGCTGCATCGACGGGCCCGGATTAATTTTGTTGAGTTGGGCGAAGACGTGCCAGATACCATTGGCGGCGATCGACAAACCCTTCTCTGCGTACTTAATTGGCGCGTGCATGGCGCTGCTCCTCGCATCTCGGCCTTCAGCTCCGCAATGCAGCATGAAAGCAATCACGCAAACTCATCATTGAATCCGCGTAACTAATTGACTGCGGATATCTTACGGATTTTTGGCCGCAGCTTGCACGGCAAACCGCGAGTTGGCCGGAAGCTGCCCCCAATTGGCGAAGCGCGTGGCCGAGTGGTCAACGCCGACACCAAGGGGCCATCTTGCCGACCTGTCTCGATCAAACCAAAGGCTGAGCTGGACGGTGTCGAACTCGGATATTCTTCGCACGGAGGTTGGGACTATGAAGAAGCTCGTTACGGTGTGTTGTCTATGTCTCGGGCTCGTGCAGCCCGCCTTTGCGCAGCACGAGCATGGTGGTATGGCGCCGAAAGATATCGGCACGGTCAGTTTCGACACTTCCTGTAATCCCGCGACCAAGACCCAGTTCAACGAGGCCGTCGCACTCCTCCATTCATTCTGGTTCTCGGAATCGCGCGCCCTCTTCGAGCGCGTGGTGAAGGCCGACGCGAACTGCGCTATTGCCTACTGGGGCATCGCGATGACGCATTGGGGCAACCCCTTCGCCGGGCAGCGTTCGCCGCAGACCATCGCCAACGGCAAGGCGGCCACCGACAAGGGGCAGGCCACCGGCACGCCGACACCGCGCGAGAAGGGCTACATCGATGCCGCGGCCATCCTGTTCTCCAGTAACGACGTGACGACGCAGCGGCAGCGCGTGCTTGATTTCGAGAAGGCGATGGGCCGAGTGTCCGTGGCCAACAAGGCCGACGTGGAAGCGCGCGTGTTCTGGGCGCTGGCCGTCGCACAGGCCGCATCCCCGACCGACAAGACCTACGCGCGCAATTTGCAGGCGGCGGAGATGCTCGAGCCGTTGTACAAGCAGCTGCCGAGCCATCCCGGCATCGCGCACTACATCATCCACACCTACGACGTGCCGGCGCTGGCGCAGAAAGCGCTGCCCGCGGCGCGCGCCTATGCCGACATCGCGCCGGCCGTGCCGCATGCGCTGCACATGCCGTCGCACACCTTTACCCGCGTCGGGTTCTGGAAAGAATCGGTGGCGACCAACACCCGCTCCGCGGCCGAGAGCGAAAAGACCTCTGGCTGGGCCGAGGCCATGCACGCCCGCGACTACACGACCTATGCCTATCTCCAGATGGGGATGGACGCGCAGGCGAAGACCAACATGGAGCAGGCGATCGCACTGGCGGACAGGCCGGGCAATACCCAGGGGGCCGCCGGCGCGGGGCCCAACATGTTCGCCCTGGCGGCAATCCCCGCGCGCTATGCGATGGAGCGGCAGCAGTGGGCTGACGCGGCGGCGTTGCAGCCGCGACCGGCGCCGGGCTCGCCGTATACCGAAGCGATCACGCACTTCGTGCGCGCCATCGGCGCCGCCCGGTCAGGCCGGCCGACCGATGCCGCGGCGGACGTGGCGAAGCTGGCGGCGCTGCGCGATCGCGAGATCGAGATGAAGGATGAATACTGGGCCAGCCAGGTCGACATCCAGCGCCGCGGCGCCGACGCGTGGGTGATGTTCGCGCAGGGCCGCAAGGACGCGGCGATCGCGCAAATGCGTGAGACCGCCGACATGGAAGACCTTACCGATAAGGCGGCGGTCACGCCCGGTCCGATCGCGCCGGCCCGGGAGCTGCTCGGCTACATGCTGATCGAGAACCACCAGCCGAAAGAGGCGCTGATGGAATTCGAAGCGGTGATGAAGAAAGAGCCGAATCGTTTCCTGGCGATTTACGGCGCCGCGAAGGCGGCCGAAGGCGCCAAGCAGGCCGCCAAGGCGAAGAGCTACTTCAAGCAGATCGTCGAGATGTGCAAGGACGCCGGCAACGAGCGTCCGGAGCTGGCGTACGCGCGCAAGATGGCGAACTAGATCAGGACCTGACGGGAAGTGCTTCCTTATGGGAAGCACTTCTCGCCCGAAGGGTCGTCGGGAAGATTCTGCGTCGACGGGAAAATTCAGTCCGCACGTAGGCATAGACGATCGCCACGGCGACGTGGTCCCAGGTCAAGCGCGCGCTCTGCATCAAGTAAAGCGCGCCATCGAACGAGAAGATCAGGCACAAAAGTACACCGACCTCCGCGCAGATCGCGAGGAGCAACCACTTCATTTGAATTGTCCTTGTTAACCGGCGGCGGGAGCCTTACCAGTTGAGACGGATTCTGCCACAGCTCAGCTCAGCTCATTTGCAGCCGCGGTTCATCACAAAAGAATGCAAGCGCGTGAGCGCTTCGCCGAGGGTCGCCTCCGTGGATGCAAAACATACGCGGATGTAGCCTTCGCCATCACGCCCGAATCCAACACCCGGCGCCAGTGCGACGCCGGTCTCCCGCACCAGCGCGGCCGTAAACTCCGCGGAATCAGTGATGAAGCTGAATTTCGGAAAGGCGTAAAACGCGCCTTGCGGCTCCGGCAATGACACGCCGGGGATTGCCTTCAGCGCGGTCGTCACCTGCGCGCGTCGTTGCGCATAGTGATTGCGCAGCGCTGAAATGTAGGACTCGCCGTCACGAAGGGCGACGATGCCGGCCTGTTGGACCATCGCGGCCGGGTTCGACGTAATGAATTCCGCGGCCCTGTACATCGTCCTGATGATCCGCTCGCTGCTTTGCGCCCACCCCAGGCGCCAGCCGGTCATGTTGTAGGTCTTGGAAAAGCTGTTGATGACGATCAGCCGCTCGCGATCAGCCGCGATGCGCGCAAACGACGGCGCTACCCGTGGCGACAAACCTTGTGGCGACAAACCTTCAGGTTTGTCGTCGTAGACCAGCCGTTCATACACTTCGTCGGCGAGGATCACCAGATCGTGGTGTTCAGCGATCTGCGCAAGTGCCCGTTGTTCTTGTTCGCTAATCACCCATCCGGTTGGATTTGACGGGCTGTTCACGATCAGCATTCGCGTGTGGTTGTCGATTGAGGCGCGGACGCGATCGAGATCGAGCACGAACCGGTGGCCGTCGAGCGCTAGCGATGCCGGACGTGGCTCGCCCCCGGCCATGATCGCCGCGTTCGAGAAGATCGCGTACGCAGGGGAAACGATCACGGCGTTGTCGCCGCGGCCGACCAACGCCCGGATCGCCGTGTAGACCGCCATCGTCCCGCCAACCGTCGCCATGATCTCCGGGACGTCGTAGCGGACCTGGTGCAGCTCGAAGACCTTGCCGGCGATGGCTGCACGCAGCTCGCGATAGCCGGCGGTGTGGGTGTAGAAGGTGTGGCCGGCCAGGGCTGCCTCGGTCATCGCGTCGATGATGAAGCGCGGGGTCGGCATGTCGGACTCGCCGTAACACAGCTTGAGCGAGCCGGGCATGCTTTCGGCAACGGTCGCGATCTGCACCATCGGCGATTCCGCCACGTTCAGAAATTCTTCACGCATGGTCAGGCCGGAATTCTATCCGGCGTGGTGATAATGGTGCTCATGATTCGTCCGCTTTCGACGGGCCTCCGGCGCGACAGGCTCTTATCGGTCGACGCGCTGCGTGGCGGCGTAATGATCGTGATGGCGCTCGATCACGTGCGGGACTTCATCCATCGCGGCGCGATGTCGCAATCGCCGACCGACTTGACGACGACCACGACCGCGCTATTCCTGACACGGTGGGTGACGCACTTCTGTGCCCCGGTGTTCATGCTTACCGCCGGCCTCGGCGCCTATTTCTACATGTTCCGCCGACGCCCCGGCGAAGGCGCATCGAGAGATGGCGACGGCACCACAGCCCAGCTGTCGCGGTTCCTGGTGACGCGGGGCCTGTGGCTGATATTCCTCGAGCTGACCCTGATGCAGCTCGCCTACAACTTCGACGTGTCGCCGGGCTATCCGATCTTCCTGCTGGTGTTGTGGGTCCTGGGGGCGTGCATGATCGTGCTGGCCGGCTTGATCTGGATCCCGATCACCTGGCTGACGGTCCTCAGCGTCGCGACGATCGGGCTGCATCACCTGCTCGACGGCGTTCGCGCACAGGGGTTTGGCAGCCTCGGGCCGATCTGGACGCTGTTGCACCAGGTCGGCGCGTTTCCCTTCGCCGGACGCATCCTAATCGCGCCGTACACATTGATCCCGTGGTTCGCGGTGATGACGCTCGGATACTGCCTCGGCCCGATATTCGCCAGGCCGGCGGTCGAGCGTCAACGTCTGCTGATGCGGGCCGGAATCCTCATCACGATCGCGTTTCTGTTGGTGCGCGGCTTGAACGTCTACGGCGATCCGGCACGGTGGTCGTGGCAGCCGTCTGCCACCTTCACGGTGCTCTCGTTCCTGAACACCTCGAAGTATCCGCCGTCGCTGTCGTTCCTGCTGATGACGCTGGGACCGTCGCTGGTCGTGCTGTCGTACCTCGATCGCGCGAAGTTCACACGGTCAAACCCGTTGATCGTGTTCGGCCGAGTGCCGCTGTTCTACTTCGTGGTCCACTTCTTCGCGGCCCACGCGGCGATCGTCGTGTTGGCGCTGGCGACTTATGGCACTGCGGCGCTGGGATTCATGTTCCAGCCGGTGCCATCGATGGGTGGCTCGGCGAATTCGTTTCCGCCGGACTTCGGATACCACCTGTGGGTCGCGTACGCGGTGTGGCTCGCCATCGTGATCACGTTGTATCCGCTCTGCGCGTGGTTCGCGCGGGTCAAGGAGCGCAACACAAATTGGTGGCTGTCCTATCTCTGACGCGCCGACGTTGAGCGCCCCCGCGTGGACTGACGAGCGTAACCTCCACTCGGAACGTGGGAAACCACATCTCGCTCGCCGGATTGCGCCCCATCTCTGAGACGCCCGCTTCCGATTTCTGCATTCCTGGAGCGGAAGCACGCGTGCAATCCGTCTTGCTCGACGCGGTTTCGATGGTCCGCCTGAATCCACGTTCCTCGAGTCGGTCACGCTCGTCAGTCCACGCGGTGGGCTCCGCGCCGTCACGCATGTCGGAACGGCAATCAGCGCTGCAGCAGGATCCCGCCGGCGATCTCGCGCGCGATCTTCGCGGCGACCGTTGCCGTCACGCCACCGAGATCCTGGGCGGGATTGAACTCGACGATGTCGGCGCCGATCACCGGGCCGCCGATCGAGTGAATCAGCGTGAGCACGTCGCGCACCGAGAGTCCGCCAGGTTCGCGATGCGAGACACCGGGAGCGAACGCCGGATCGATGCCGTCGATATCGATCGAGAGATAGACCGGCCCGTCAAAGGCGGGGCGAGCGCCGCCGGCGAAGTGCTGCATCTCGATCGTCTCGACGCCAAAACGCGCGATCTGCTCGCGCTGATGCGGCGTCAGTGTCCTGATGCCGACCTGCACCAGGCGATCGCACAGGCCTTCCTCCATGATCCGCGCGAACGGACAGGCGTGCGAGAACCGGTCGC
>Ga0136611_10001437_pt1 | contig 16528 bp, 34 predicted proteins | sample AntDrymUQ2232306_2_FD_106645 | JGI IMG/M metagenome (GOLD analysis project Ga0136611, IMG submission 106645) | Polar desert sand microbial communities from Dry Valleys, Antarctica - metaG UQ223 (23.06) | ecosystem: Environmental > Terrestrial > Soil > Desert | place: Antarctica: Dry Valley...
CGTCGAACTCGCCGCCACAGCGGCCAGCACCTCCACATCCGCCGTCACCGCATCTGCGTTCACGACCGGGCACGCAGTCGCCACCTCGACCACCACATCCGACGCCACCGCCGCCGCCGGCATCGACCATCCGGTCAGCGTCGTATCCACATCGGCCAGCGCAGCGACAGCGACCGCGACGCGCGAACTCGTCGCCACAGCGGCCAGCACCTCGGCGTCAGCTGTCCCCGTTACCGCCGTTGTCGAGCATCCGGCCACCGCCGACAGCACTTCGACCTCGACGGTCACAGCCACCGCGACCGCCGTCGGGTCAGGGACCGCCGACAGCGTCACCACATCCACCGCCACCGCCACAGCGACCGTCGACCACCCGGCAACGGCCACATCGACGAGCTCGAGCACCGCTGCAGGCACCGGGACCGTCGACCACCCTGCGACCGTCGACAGCGTCACCACATCCACCGTCGCAGCGACTGCGACACGCGAGACGTTCGCGACCGTCGACAGCGTCAGCAGCACGACGGCGACCGCGACAGCGACCGTCACCGCGAACCTGCAAGCGACCGCAGCGTCGGTCACCACCAGCACGGCGACCGCCACCGCCACAGTCGACCGCCGGGCTCCCGCCGACAGCATCACCACATCCGCAATGGCGGCGAACGCGGTCGTCGGCCATCCCGCCGAGGGCGACAGCACCACCTACACGTGGGCGCTCGCCACCGCCAACGTCGCCCACACTGCGACCGCCACCTCGACGTCGACATCCTCCGCGCACGCCGACGCCGAGCAGTCGATCACGGTCACCGCGACCAGCACCACCACCAGCACGGTGGTCGCGGTCGCGACGGTCACCCGCACCGCAACCGCCATCTCGACATCGACCTCCGCCGTCACCGCCACAGCGACCGTCGACCACCCGGCAACGGCAACCAGCACCACCGGCACCACCAGCACGGCGACCGCCACGGTCGAGCACTACGCAACCGTCGTCAGCGTCTCCACCAGCACCCTCCACTGGACCCAACCGCCATTCCCCGGCACCGCGACCCTCGCCCTCGCCGCCCCGACCGCGCTGCTCACCTGGACCGCGCCAGCCGCCACCCTCACCGCCGCCGCCCCGAACGGCGTGATCGTCATGGTCGCACCGACCGGCACCATTCGCGTCGACGTCCCCGTCGGCGCGCTCACCTTGAGCGGAGACTAGATGGACACGTACGACATCGGCGACCGCCCAGTCGTCACCGCAACCTTCGCCGACATCAACGGCTCCACCGGCGTCTCCACCGCGGTCACGTTCACCGTCCGCACCCCCGCCGGCATCGAAACCGCCTACACCAACACCAACCCCGCAGTCGCCGCCACCGGCAGCAACGTGTGGACCCTCACCCTGCCACGCCTCGACACCGCCGGCCGCTGGGTTGTGCGCGCCGAATCCACCGCCGGACTCCAGGCCGCCGTCGAGCAGTCATTCAACGTCCGCAACAGCGCCATCGTCCCATGAGCTTCGCCGCCGGTGTCATCGTCGGCGTGTGCGCCACCCTCGGCGCTGCTGCGGTCGCCGCCGTCTACGCGATGGCACAGGACCGCGACAACTGATGACCGTCGATGAGGTCCTCGCCGACCCCGCCGCCGCCTGCGAACTACCCGACGACGCCGTCCCGATCCACGTGCTGGTCATCGTCGAGTACGCCGAACCCGGCTCCGACGACGAACCCGGCGTCGCCCGACTCACCATCACCGCCGACGACACGCTCACCGTGTGGGGTGCGCTCGGCATGTTGCGACCCGGTTGCTGCGGTTGCTCTACGATGCCACCTCCTGTGCAGCGCACTTGGAGCAGGTGACCGACTTGACCGTGACCCGGCCGGGGGCGGGGGCGCCCCGGCGGCGGCCACCTGCTCCACATGCCGTGTAGTTCGTGCAGGTCGGGCTGTAGGCCAGGTGAACGAGGGCGCCGCTTCCGACCATGACGTGCGGGCGGGCGGCGGCGGGGGCGTTTTCCGGGCTGGTGTTGTTGCTGTTGTTCATATCAGTATCTAACCATGGATGCGTTACGGTGTCAAGCACCTTTCGCACGCCGCCGATAATTCTCTCGACACCACTCGTTCCACGCCAACCGGCACGCATCACACGGGCGCTCACCGTGGCGTCTGTGCCGTTTGTAGGCGCTGACGGTCCCACAAGGCGCCGACGCCACCGGCCCCGGTCCAGCGCCCACACGGGCACCTTTCCGGGCACGGTACGCCCGCTGCCGCTCAGCCGGCGTCACGGCTTGGAGAGGTCGTCGTAGGCGGCGCGAAACTCGACGTACCGACACCTGCAGCGGTAGCCGTCGGGACCGTTGCACCCTTCGTCGTGCCGAGCGAACTCGGCGAGGTCGCGTAGTGCGTCCACTTCGGCAAGGATAGCGACGCAGGCTTGAGCGAGGATGCTGCCGTCGCCATCGCTCTCGACGTGCCGAGTGAGCACCGGATAGTCATCCGCTGCGCTCATGCCCATCCCTTCGGGTTGGACACCATCGCCAGCCGACCCTGCCACCAGTTCAGATCCTCAGCGGCAGCGTTGCGGGCCTTGGTCGTGCAAGCGGAGTTCATGGCGTCTCGGGCTGCGCCGATGGCGTCGTTCGCCTCGGCGATGAGTGCGGTGTTCGTGGTCATGTCAGTATCTAACCATGAATCCGTTACGGTGTCAAGCCCTCATCCTCGTCATCCTCCACCGCCTCGACCACCGGCTCCGGCGCCGGCCGGACGATCGGCTGCTGCGACCGCCACACCGCCCGCTCATACGCACGACGCTGCCACGGATTCGAGTGGAGAGACGGACGACCACGCATGAGGCCAAGTGTGGGCGAGGGGTGCGACGGGGTTGCCGTTCCACATCGGTGCCACATTCACGACCACGGGAAGCGGTGCCGAACCCGTCGAAATCGGACGAATACGCAGACAGACACACACAGTCGGACAGTGTTGGACAGTGTGCGCGACTATGGCATGGAAGAGGTAGCGCGTTCGATCCGCGTCAGCTCCACCGAATAACCGCAGGTCAGAGGGCATATTTGGTCTTCCGTTCGGTTCGCCGAGGCGAATCGGCGACGCCGTTCCACCATCCGTGCCACATTTCAACGGCGACCTGTGCGAAACTAAGGGCATGGATCAGCTCGGAGAAGTCGGCTCAGCCCCGATCCCGGCCGCATACCACGCCAGGATCGGCGTGACGCGTGAACTGATCGTGGCGGCACCGACGGGTGAGTGGGAGCGTGTACTCGCGTCGCTCACCGACGTCACGATCCGCCTATTCGAATCAAATGACGACTTCATTCGAAACACCATCAGCATCGGCCTAGAAGGGCCGGGTGCGCGCTCCGCCGTCGTGAAGTTGATGGGCTTCATCAACTGACCATGCCCGCAGGCTCGATTCGCAAGCTCCCATCCGGCCGCTGGAACCTCCGCGCGCCAGGCGGAAACGACCCGATCACCGGGAAGAGGCTGATCATCACCGAGACGATGCCGCCCGGTACGTCGAAGCGCACCGCCGAGCTGCGCCTGGGCGAACTCGCCAACCGCCGACGGGCCAGGACGAGCAGCACGCACACCGTCCAGCAGGTCATCGACGCCTACCACGACCTCACCCGCTTGGAGAAGGCCACCCGTGCCAAGCACACGTCGGTCCTCAAGCACCTCCCCACCGGCTTCGCGAACCGTCGCGCCGACCAGCTCACCCGCCGCGACGTGAACCTCCTCTACAAGCACCTCACCGACAACGGCGTCGGCGACTCCACCATCCGCGCCCTCCACGGCTGCCTCGGTGCAGCGTTCCAGCAGGCCGTCGACGAGGAGTGGCTGAACTCCAACCCGTTCCGCAAGGCCCGCGTCGCCAAGGAACCGGAGTCGCGGGCCGGCACTGTCAGCGTCGCCGATCGCTCACTTCTCACGCAGGCCGCGGCGGGTCGGGTGGCGCCGGTCCCGTTGTGGTTGCGGGTGCTGATGGTCACGGGTGCCCGTTGCTCCGAGGTGCTTGCTATCCGTGCGTCGTCGTTCAACGGGGACCGGCTCACGATCGACGGGTCGATCGAGCGGGGCAGCGAACGCCGGCGCAAGGCACCGAAGACGGACAAGCGGCGCACGTTGACCGTCGACGCGGAGACGATGGGCATGGTCCGCGAGTGGCAGCAGACGCAACGCGCCCACGCTCTCGCCGCCCCGGGCGTCACACTCGCCCGTGACCCGTACCTGTTCGCCGCCGACCTCACCGGGACGACACCCTGGCGGGCCGACCACAAGACGTTCGCCAACCTCCGCGAAGCGATCGCCAAGGCCGACGCTGCGCTACTCCGCACTGCGGACCCGGCACTCACCAAGGACAACGCCCTAGAGCAGGCGAAGGCCGCGCGCCCGAGTCTGCACGCCACCCGGCAGCACGACATCCGGCACGCCGTCGCCTCCGACCTCCTCGCCACCCTCGACCCTGTGACCGTCGCCTACCGGCTCGGCGACGACCCGCGGACCGTGCTCCGTGTCTACGCCCACGTCATCGAGGGCCGCGACCGTGAAGCCGCCGACGTCATGGCCCGCCGACTCAGCTGACAACAATCAGCACTTGTCGGCCACGACCTGCTCGACTGCCGCATCGTCGGTCTCGCCGGACCCGTTCCACGATTCCTCCCACGCCCGCGCCGCGCTCGCAGCCCCCGTCTCGTCGCTCAGATCGCACAACGCGTTCTGCTCGGCCGGCGTCATCGTCGCCCAGAACAACTCCACCGACGCCACATCCTTGGCCGGCGGACCATCATCCCCACAGGCGCCGAGCAGTGTCACACCCGACAGCAAGAGTGTGACGATGATGGGTGAAGATCGGCGGTTCATGTGGCTCCTTGTTGGGCTGGTCGAGGAGAGCCGTCGGACGCGGGCTCTGGCGGAGAGTCTGGCAGTCCGAGGTGCGTGGCTATGCGAGCAAGCTGAACTGAGAGCTGCGTCAGAGCGGCACCCGTCCGGCGCTGGTTGTCGAGCAGCTCGGCCAGTAGATCAGCAGCGTCGAGAGTTCCCGCACTGGCGGGCGGCGTAACGAGCGGAGGGTTCTCCGGCCAGTCGGTCGGCCAGTCGAAGGCGCGAGTGATTGCCGACCTGACCTTGCGAGTCACCGGCCCGCCCGCCTCGAAGGTCCCCCACGTGGTGTTGCTGATGATCTGATCGCCGGCAGTAGCCGCTTCACGGATACTCCAGTTACGGCCCTCGCGCTCCGATTTGACACGCGCTCGCAGGTCATCGGCCACGTCCGCATTACGCACTGTCACATCGTGTCACGTCAAGGAACTACACCGCGTGTCGAAGTGGGGGGGCTTGAAGTTACAAGGGTGGGAGAGGCTTGACAAAGCGTGACAAGTTTGGCAAGATGAACGACCATGAGGATCAACGGGGAGGCGCTGCGGGTGCTTCGTGAGCGCACGGGCCTGTCGATCACGATGCTGTCGAAGGCGTCGGGAGTCGACCGCACAGTCATCACTCGCCTAGAGAGTGGCGAGCGGCGGGGTACGGCAGCGCAGGCAAAGGCGCTGTCCGTGGCGCTCGCTGCGCCGATCACGATGCTGCTCGAACAGCCGACCGAGGCCGCGTGATGGAGGCTGTCGGACTCAAGCCCGCCGAGGTCGCCCCGCTCCTCGGCTACCGCTCCCGCTCCACCGTCTACGAGCTGATCGCCACCGGCCAGCTCAAGGTCATCGCCGGCTGCCGATCGATCCGCATCTCACCCGACGAAGTCCGAGCGTTCGCCGCACGCGCCGAAGCCCGCGCCAAGGCCGAAGAGAGCGCAGCATGACCCCGTTCCTTGCCCCGTACGTTGCGCTCGTCGAGTCTGACTGCTGGGAATGGCGCAGCACGCTTAACGCCGCCGGGTACGCCCGAATGGGCGGAACCTCCGCCTATCGCCGGTTCTACGAGGTACTCGTCGGCCCCATCCCGGTCGGCCTCCATCTCGACCACGTCTGCCGGAACAAGATTTGCGTGAACCCGGCCCACCTTGAGCCCGTGACGCCAGCGGAGAACAACCGGCGTAAGGACGAGGCGCTCGCCATCGGTCGGTACGTCGACGCACTGCAAGCACGGTCACGAGTTCACGCCGGAGAACACCTACTTCATCCCGAACCGGAGGTGGCAGGCACGGCAGTGTCGAACGTGCAACGCCGGGCACCAGCGCTGTCGCAAGGAGCGACTCCGCGCTGCCGCGTTCGAGTTGGCGGTCGCGTCGTGATCGTGTCGCATGTGTCTGCCGCCGTGCTCCATCAGGGTGTGCCCCGTATCAACCGGTTCGTTGTCGACGCCGCCGGGGCCGATGTGCGCCATCACTATCGCCGGTTGCGGCAGTTGGGTGTGAGTGCGTTCGACGCTCGTTTGGTGATCGCTCATTGTCTGTCGGTCGGGTTGTTCCGCACCGTGTATGAGCCGGTGGAGGTCGCGTCGTGAACCCCCGTCCGTTCCGCCGGTTCGAGGGTTTGCCGCCCGAGGTGGAGGCCGTGGTCGAGGCAGCGAAGGCGTGGTGCGTCGACGAGAACCTCGTCCCACATGCTGTGGTCGCCGCTGTCGAGGCGTTGCGGGAGCCGACCGTCACCAGGTACACGGTCGAACTGCGGGCGCCGTACTTCGGTGAGCGGTTCTTATCCCTCGAAACGATCCTGGTGGCGGGAACCGACACTCCCGTCATGGTCCGCCCCGTCATCGTCGGCGAGGTCGCGTCGTGACCCTCCGTTGGCTCCGTCCACGTTCTGCGTCTCCCGGCAGTGAAGGGTCGGTCGAGACGCAGCCGGCCGGTGAGGTCGCGGCGGTCGTAGGACACCGTCCCGATCTCCCGGCCGCGTCTCGTTGCCCGCATCCGCTACTCACCCGACCCGACCCGTGGGCGGCGCAGCACCATGACGGCAGCCCCGACCTGGTGACTCATCCGGCTTCGATCACAGAACTGCATTTTGCGTCCCGTGTATTCCACGGCGAGGTGGAGGCGTTGCGGAGCCTGCGGTCGGTTGCGCAGTCGGCGGAGCGGGCGTCGGCGGTGTTGCGGCTGACGCGTCGTGAAGCGCAGGCGCAAGGTGTCCTGACCCGAGCGACCGGCGGCGAGACGTGAGCGACCACTGGTGGACCGTCGTCGACGTCCCCGCCGAAATCCTCGAATACGACCTCATTGCACGCACGTTCACGATCGCTGACGCCAACTGCGTCTATGTCGTCGACCTGTTGACCAACGAGATCGTCCAGGTCATCCCATGACCGTCGTGTTCACCGTGTTCCTGCTGGTCGTGCTCGCCGTCTGCGCCGTCTGTCTGGTGCGTGAGGAACGGGCTGACGCGGAGACGGCACGGCTCGAACGGGTGCTGTCCGCCGCCCGGTTTAGGCCGGAGCGTGACGGGTGGTGAACCGCGGATGCTGCACCTTGAACTGACTCCTGGTCCGCTCATCGAGAGCGATCGGCGCGAGCTGACGATGCGATGCGACGAGTGCGACGTCATGACGCTGCGGGTGACGTTGACCACAGAGGACGAGGCGGACGTTCGGCGCCTCATCGCCGCGTCTGCCAGCGCCCACGAAGACGAACGACACCGTCGAGATGAAGATCCAAACCCGCCGCGACCAGCGGCACAACGAAAGGGAATAAGTCATGTCCGAGAACACATTGGACGCCGCCAACATCAAGATGGCCGAGGCCAACGTTCTGGCCTCACAGGCAGGCTCCATCCGCCAACTCATCGACTCGGGAGCCTTCACCTCCGAGTCCGTCATCTCCGCCGTCACTGGCGGCGATCTGACGAACCTGACGCCCGCCAGCTGAGCGTCGCTGTGAGCCCGTGGGATGTCCTCGCCGCTGTCGGCATCGTCCTGTTCGCCGTCATCGTCGCCGTCGAGTGGCTGACATGAGCGCCTACTCCGAGGACTGGTATACGACCTACTGGCAGGAAGCGTTGACGAGATACGGCGTCCGGCGGGGAGAGCTGCCCGAACTAACCGACGAGCAAGACAGCAACTGTGCGGACGCTGCTAGCGACAGGTGGCACTCATGAGCGGCTACTGCGCCGAGTGCGGCAACACGATCTGCGTCTGTGCCGAGTTCGGCTGGGAGGAGTGCGGCACTTGCCAAGGCGAAGGCGGCTGGCCCGAAGGCGAGGCCCGCAAACGCCTGACCTTCCTCCGTGTCGACGAGATGCGGATGCTCGACCACTGGTGCGAATCATTGCGCTACACGTTCGGGGAGATCCCGTACCTCGTCGGCTCATGCATCACGCGCGCCAACTTTCGCGACGTTGATATCCGCATCCCGATCGACGACGAGAAGCTGACGGCGCTCCCGATGCGGCTCCGCGACCTGAACATGCTCCTGTCGCAATGGGGTCAGCGAGTGACCGGCTTACCAATCGACTGCCAGGTGCAACCACTTTCTGTATTCCGGGCGGAGACGGGTGCTGCTCACCCGCGAAGGCTGCTGTCGATCACAACACACCCGCGCACCGAGGGGAGCACCTCGTGAACTGCGGGCATTGCGATGTCTGCCGGGACCGGACGTTGGCCGTGTGGCGGGAGCGTGCGTTGACCGCCGAAGCCGACGCCGACCGACTGGCTGAGGCTGTGTTCCTCGGCTCTGGACCCCGACTCATCACAATCCTCGACGCCCATGACGCCGCCGTCGCACAACGAGGCGAGACATGAACCGCTGCGCCGTCATCCTCGCCGCGCTCGCCCTCACCGCCTGCACCCCCGAGCAGCTCGACACGCTCGGCATCACCGACCCCGACGCACGCGCAACGCTGCTCGCCCTCGACGACCACCCGATCCCACTCGCCGACGGGTCAACCCTCGAACTCGACGGCACCATCACCCCAGCACCACCGACCACGCACCAGCACACACCGAGCGGCTACACCCACCCGTGGCCGAACGTCCAACGCTGGTACGCAACCGCGATCGACGCCGGGTTCCGCCCCGACGAATGGCGACAAGTGTCGTGCGTCATCCGCCGCGAATCCGGCGGTGACCCCGACGCCTACAACGGTCGCGACCCGGCCGGCGGGTCACGCGGCCTGATGCAACTGAACGGTGTTCACGTCCGCTGGCTGCGTGACGCCGGGATCCTCACCCACGCCGACGACCTGTACAACGCGTGGACGAACCTGCGTGCCGCCCGCGAACTCCAACGCCGCTCCGGATGGGGCCCGTGGAACGGGACGTGCCGATGAACGTCGAAACGTCTGACCTCCTGTACGGCGACCGGACCGCCGACTACGACACCGACCCGGAACCGATCCACCCCGACCACCCGGACCGGTACACCGAAGCGAACCGACACCTCCGCGCCCTCGCCCGACTCAACGACCGCGAAACCCAAGTCACCGCCACGTTCAAAGCCGAAATGGACCTCCTCGAAGAACGCCTCGGCGACCAGATCGGCATCATCGAACGTCAACGCAGCTGGCATCAACGGCCACTCCAACAGCTCCATGAAGCGATCCTGCGGGACGACCCGAAAGCCAAGACGGTCGTTTTGCCGCACGGCGAACTGAAAGTCACCGTCCCCGCCAAACCGCAACTGACGGTCACCGACCCGGACGTGTTCGTCGCCTGGTGTCAGATCAACGGTCGCGCGGATCTGCTGAACGTCACCGTCCGCCCGGCCAGGGACGCTCTCGGGAAAGCGATCGACATCCTCCCCGACGCTCCCGTCACCGAACCGGGCGTCACCCAACTGGTGCATGACGCGAACGGTGAACGCGTCCCCGGCGTCGTCATGTTCCTTGCCGTTCCCCGGTTCCGGGCGGTGCCCGTCGAAGCCGCCGGCACCCCACACATCGACCTCTGAACCCATCCCCAACCGAAAGTGGAGCAACCGTTGACCGGACTCACATTCACACCCGCACAACGACACGAAGCGAAAGCCCGTGTCGCGATCATCGGCCCGACCGGTGCCGGCAAAACGTGGACCGCGCTCGAATGGGCGACGGTGCTCGGCGACCGCATCGCGGTCATCGACACTGAGAACGGGTCGGCGTCGCTGTACTCGGACCAGTACAAGTTCGACACTGCGTCATGGTGGCCGCCCTATTCGGCTTCGAAGCTCGCCGCGTCGATCGCCGAGGTGGCCGCCACCTACGACGTCGTGGTGATCGACTCGCTCACCCATTTTTGGCAAGGTGAAGGCGGGGTCCTCGATGTCGTTGACGCCGCGGCGCAACGCAACCGGGGCAACCAGTTCGCCGGTTGGAAGGACGGGTCCCCGGTCTGGCGAGCGTTGCTCGACGCACTCATCTTCGCGCCCTGTCACATCATCGTGACGATGCGCTCGAAGATGGACTACGTCCAGGTGCAGGAGGGCGGCCGCACGAAGGTCGAGAAGGTCGGCATGGCCCCCGTCGCACGCAACGACGTCGAGTACGAGTTCACCGTCGTCGGCGACATGGACCAGTCACACAAGATGGCGATCACGAAGTCGCGGTGCGCCCCGCTCGCCGATCAGGTGGCGCCGGCAAACCAGGCGAAGAAGCTCGCTGTCATCCTCAAGGACTGGCTCTCATCCGCCGCCGCCGCACCCGCGGAGACACGTCCTGCTGACCCGGAACAGGAGAGCACCGACGGTCCCACGAAGGCGATGACATCGAAGGTGATGGCCGCGTTCGGACAGGCCGGGATCACCGACCGGGACACCCGCCTCAACTTCACCGCCACCGTCATCGGCCACCCCGTTGCCTCATGGAACAACGTCACGAAAGCAGAAGGCGTGAAGGTGATCGACACGGTCGAGAAGGTGAACGCCGGCCGGTTGACGTACACCATCGTCGCCGACGGGACGGTCGAGCTCGTCGAGGTCGCAGCATGAGCGCCGATCAGCTCGACCTGTTCGCGCAGCCGACGGCGAGGGCGACGGACATCGACACCGCTCACCGTGCCGCGGTCATCGCGATCGGCCGAGCGGCCGGGAACCGTGCCCTCGCCCTCCGCGCCCTGTACGACGCCGGTGAAGGCGGAATGACCGACTTTGCGCTTGCCGACGCCGTGACCGTGCTCGCCGGACGCCGGGTGATCCAGACGAGTGTCGGATGCCGTCGCAATGAACTGGTGAAGGCTGGGCTGGTCTGTCGTGCGTTCCGGCTCGACCCGGTGACCGGGGACCGTGTGCCGTTGAATGGGGTGTCGCCGATGGGCAGCCCGGCCGCCCGATGGGAACTCACCCCGACCGGGTGTGGCGTGGTCGAGGCGTGGGCTGTGGACGGTGCAGCGTGACCGGCGACCGACCGGACTGGCACACACAGGCCGCCTGTCACGGCCTGACGCATCTGTTCTTCCCTGAGCCCGGCGGGAACGCCAACCAGGCCAAGGCGGTGTGCCGGACGTGCCCAGTGACGCAGCAGTGTGAAGAGGCAGGCGCCGACGAGCACTTCGGTGTGTGGGGCGGAAAATCGGAGCGACAGCGCAAGGCGGGACGTTCGCGGATCGTCGGTGTGCCCACCCCGATCCGCGACGGCACACCCACCGGGTACAACACGCACCTGCGCAGCGGTGAGCGCCCGTGCGACGACTGCCGGCAGGCGCACAACGAGCAGAGTCGGTTCGACCGCTACGGATCCCGCGACCACCCGCCGACCCCGGTCGCCGCCGGGGCTGTCAGCGACGAGTACCGGGCCGACCTGCGCCGACTCTTCGCCCTCCTCAACGACGACGACGTCGTCGCGTGACGTCCTTGAGTCACCTGACATGGCGGGGCCGTCGTTCGTTCGTCTGGTACAAGGTGCGCCGACTGTTCGTGGCCCCAGCCCCCGACGAAGCCCGCTGCATTATGGGCGGGCCTGTGGGCCCGGAAGTTCACTGCCCGCGCCGCGCCGTCCCCGACGACGGCTTGTGGTGCGCCCATCATCTGCGGGAGGTCGCCGAATGACGCCCTACTATTTCGCCCTCCTCGGCACCGACGGGGAGGTCGCGTGAGCGGCATCGGGTACGCCGACCCGCCCTATCCCGGCCAGTCGAAGCGCCACTACGGCGACCACCCTGACTATGCGGGCGAAGTTGACCATCGAGAACTCCTGTACCGCCTTGACCGCGAATACGACGGTTGGTGCCTCCACACATCAGCACCCGCTCTGCCCGAGCTTCTGACCACTGTTCACCTTCACGGATTCAAGAACGTGCGCGTGATGGCGTGGGTCAAGCCGTTCGCGGCGTTCAAGCGCAACGTCTCGGTTGCGTACGCGTGGGAGCCGGTACTCGTGAAGCCCGCACGCAAGCCCGAGGTCACCGGCCGCATGGTGATGCGCGACTGGTTCGCCGAGAGCATCACCATGAAGCGCGGCCTGACCGGGGCGAAGCCGGAGCGGGTGTGTCACTGGCTGTTCGAGGTGATGGGCTGCGCACCCGACGACGAACTCGTCGATCTGTACCCCGGCAGCGGCGCGGTGTCGCGTGCGTGGGAGACGTGGCGGACATCGCTGCTCGTTCACGGTGGCGCCGCGTGACGAACCCCGCCAATAAAAAAGGGGATCGCGCGGAGTTGGAGATTGCCGGGATACTCACCGACCAGCTCGGCATCCGTGTCCGCCGCAAGCTCGGCGCCGGACGGGCCGACGACACCGGCGACCGGCCGGATTGGCACACGGAGGCCGCGTGTCATGGGTTGACGCATCTGTTCTTCCCTGAGCCCGGCGGGAACGCCAACCAGGCCAAGGCGGTGTGCCGGACGTGCCCGGTGGTCGACGAGTGCGCCGACGCAGGCGAGGGCGAGCATTTCGGCGTGTGGGGCGGACGCTCGGAACGCCAGCGCAAGGCGGAGCGTTCACGGTCATGGATCGTCGGCGTCCCCACCCCGATCCGTCCGTGGCGCTCCGAGGCGGGTGCAGCATGACCGCCCCCGCTCTCACGCTCGAGCACGTCGGAAAACGACCGCTCACGGTGAATGAGGCGCGCCGGTTGCATCCGTTCGCCCGTGCCGCCCGTGACAAGGAGTACCGGACGTTCTTCGCTGTGGCCGCCCGTGCCGCCGGTTGGCCGCATCTGGACCGGGTGACGGTGACGTTCACCCCGCTCCACAAGGACCGGCGCAGCCCCCAGGATGTGGCCGGGTGCGCGCCCGCGTCGAAAGGTGCGCTCGACGGACTGGTGGATGCGGGCGTGTTGGATGATGACGGGCCGGCGTTTGTGCGGGCCGTTATTTTTCTGCCGCCCGATGTGTGTGGGCGTGACGGGCTCCGCGTCACCGTCACCCCCGAAGTAGGCGCCGCGTGACGCCCTACTACTCGGACGACTCGGTGACGATCTACCACGGGGATGCGCTCTGTTGGGTCGGTGGGTTTGAGCGCGACCCGCTGGGGGATGCAGCCGACGTCATGGTCACCGACCCTCCCTACGGAATCAACTACAAGTCAGGCCACGCCGGCCATCTTCCACGGTCGATCACCAATGATCAGAACACACACGTCCGTGATGCTGTCCTCGACGACTGGGGTGGCCGACCCGCGCTCGTGTTCGGAACCTGGAAGGCCGCCCGACCTCGTCACGCCCGAATGGTGCTCATCTGGGACACGAAGGGTGCGCTCGGGATGGGCGACCTGTCGCTCCCGTGGAAGCCTGCACATCAGGAGATCTACGTCATCGGTCGAGGATTCAGCGGCCCTCGCACCTCTGACGTGTTGTGCTTTGCGCCGGTTCAGGCGAAGGCGGAGAACGGTCGCGTCCATCCACATGAGAAGCCCGTCGATCTCCTCAGCGAACTGATCTCCAAGTGTCCGCCGGGGAGCATCATCGATCCCTTCATGGGGTCGGGTTCGACTCTCGTCGCAGCCAAGCTCCACGGACGCAAGGCCATCGGCATCGAAATCGACGAGCGGTATTGCGAGATAGCCGCCCGACGGATGGGGCAGGAAGTCCTCGACTTCGGCGGCGCCGCATGAGCCGGGTCACCGCCATCCAGTCCGGCACGAACGCCGAACTCATCGCCGTCGCCTCAACGCTCTACCCGCTCACCGGGGCAGTGCTCGACCTCACCTACGGCACCAGCGGCGGCTTCTGGAACGTCACCCGACCGGACGACCTCACAGCAATCCACAACCCACCCGCCCACGACGACCCGATCGACTTCCGTGACGTCCCCTGGCCCGACGCACAATTCGACCACGTCATCTACGACCCGCCGTACGTCGCGAAAGGCGGACACACCACCTCCACCATCGGCGGCATGAACGACCGGTACGGGATGCTCACCGAAGGCCGCAACCCCCGCGAGCAATGGGAGACGGTCGTCCTGCCCGGCCTGTCCGAAGCGGCACGGCTCGTCCGCCGCAAAGGGCTCGTCTGGTTCAAGTGCATGGACTACGTCACCGGCGGACGCGTCCACTGGTTCACGAAGATGGCGCTCGGCGCACTCGACGAGCGCGGCCTTCAGCTCGAGGACGAGTTCATCCTCGCCGGACGACCAGGTCCGCAGCCGACCGTCAACCGTGACGGGACACCGCGCCGGCAGTGCCACGCAGCACGCGCCCATTCGGTGCTGATGATCGCAAGGAAGCGATGACCGTCACCCTCCCGTTCGGCCCGTTGGAGGCGCACGCCGTCGCCTACCTCACCCCACGCGGCCACCACCAAACCCGCGGCGTCAACCGAACCACCCACGCCATCGCCGACCTCCTCCAAGTCGACCGGCACACCATCTACCGGTGGCGCCACAACGGACTCACCATCAACCAAGCCGACACCCTCGCCATCCGACTCGGCCACCACCCCACCACCATCTGGGGTGACCAATGGTGGGCCGACATCGAACCGATGGTCGACGATGACACCTACGACTTCACCATCGTCTGGAACGCCCGCCGACCCGGCTACATGCGCCACCGGCTCACCTGCGCCCGCACCGCAGCGACACGACTCCGCACGGCCACCAACATCGAGGCCGCCGCATGAACAACATCATCGGCCAGCGCACCCTCCCATGCGGCCACCACCGCATCCGACTCCCCGACACACCCGGCGTGCATCACAAACTTTGCCGCACATGCCGCACCAGCTACATCCTCACCATCGGATGGTCCCCCGACCTCACCGCCAAATGCGGCACCCCCGTAATGCGCGCCAACTGGTCAAAACCGTTGCAACCGGAACGACCTACATCGGAGACAGACGACGCACGCGGGGCTACGCTGAGAAAAGGCGGAGGCCGAGCTGCGACTAACAGCATCGGCCCCCTGAGCCAAAGCAACGGAGGTACCCGTGCCTGACCTACCCGGTCAAGATAGCAACAGCGTCAAGCGGTACACGAAAGCCGCCATCTCACCTGCGACGCGTCGCGCGCTTGCGGCGATCGCAAACCTGGAAATGGATCACGTCCTCGCCGAGGTATTGGGCGGCAGCCACGAACCATCGAACATCGTTCTGGCGTGCCGGTCGTGCAACCGCCGCAAAGGCACGCTCGCCTGGACGGTGACCTGATGGCATGGGTGCGCCTCGAGGACAAGTTTCACCTGAACCCGAAGGTTGTCGCCGCTGGCAATGCGGGCGCTGGCCTCTACGTTCGGCTCCTCAGCTACTGCGCTGACCAACTCACAGACGGGTTCATTCCCGACTCAGTTTCGAAGATTTTCGGCAAGAAATCAGAAATTTCTACGCTGATTTCTCACAAACTCTGCGTGCGCGTCGATGGTGGACTGCGGATTCCTGACTACCTGGAATTCAACCCCTCCCGCGAGGATGTACTGGCCGACCAAGCCACGAAACACCAGGTCAAGGTAGCTGCAGGGAAACTCGGCGGGATCGCTTCTGGCGTAGCAAGACGGAAGCACAAGCGAAGCAGCGACGAAGCAGAAGAGCAAGCAAACGGGAAGCGAAACGAAGCCCCGACCCGACCCGACCCGACCCTGACTACTCAAGTTGAAGATGACGAGACTTCTCTCACCTGTCCTGCTTCGTCGTCGTCATTCGATGACGCCGTCCAGCTCTACAGCGCACTCATCGCCGACCTGCCACGCAACGCCACCAAGGAACGCCGAGCGTTCCGGGTCGGCATCGAAGCCAACGTCCGCCGTGAACGAGCTCCCGAACTCCGGGCGTTTCTCGCCAACGGGCTCACCACGAAGCAAGCCGCCGATGCGCTGTTTACCGGAATCGGAACCCATCCGTTCACCGAGTCCCGACCGTCCCACGACCCCGGCTGCGTTCACTGCGAAGGGACCGGCTGGATCCACTACGACGCCGACGACCACCGCGGCTACGCCCACCCCTGCACCGGAACCACGCCAACCGCCGGCCGACACCTCCGAGCCGTCGAAGGAGAACCCGCATGACGCTCCGTTCCGACCTCGCCGGCCTCACCGACCGGGTACGCCGGCTCACCGACACCGCACCCGCCGCCCTCGACCGCACCCGCGACGCCGTGGACATGCACGACTCGCTACCAACCCACGTCATCGGCGCCTCAGCACCCACCGCCGGCCCACCCGTCATCTACGAAGGCAAGTGCGGCGAACGTCTCGACGCCGACATCTTCATCAAGTGCCAGAACCCCCGCCCCTGCCCCGACC
>Ga0136611_10001438_pt1 | contig 16527 bp, 13 predicted proteins | sample AntDrymUQ2232306_2_FD_106645 | JGI IMG/M metagenome (GOLD analysis project Ga0136611, IMG submission 106645) | Polar desert sand microbial communities from Dry Valleys, Antarctica - metaG UQ223 (23.06) | ecosystem: Environmental > Terrestrial > Soil > Desert | place: Antarctica: Dry Valley...
GGGTGAGGGACGTCGCTCAGTCCCCGATCAGGTGCGGGAAGTGGCCGTTGTCGTGGGGGCAGACGTGGCCTTCGGGGCCGATGGGCTGGCCGCAGCGTGGGCAGACGGGGCGGCCGGCTGCGACGGTCTGCTCGATCTGCGCTGCCATGGTGCTGGCCTGCTGGAGCGCCATGCGGATGACGACGTTCGGTGGATCGTCTTCGCCAGCTTCGACGTCGTGGACGAACACGGTGACGTTTGTGTTAGCTTCGTCGTAGCCGACGGCGATGCGTCCGACCTGGAGTTCCGTCGCGGACGGTGGGACCGGGCCGATTGGGCCGGGATCGATGCTTACAAAGTTGGCCTGCTCGACACTGGCGGTGCGGAGCTGGGCGAGCATCTGCTCGAAGGCGAGTCCCAGCGCCTGGAGCTGCTGCTTTTCGAGCCAGAGCACGACGGTGCCGAGCTGGTTCGCAAAGATCATTCTGAAACGGCGTTGTCCAGGCAAGCCGATCGCTTCGGCCTCAGCCCGGTTCACGTCGTCAAACTCATACCGTTGAAATACCACGCGCTTCGCCTTGCTCTTTCATTCGAATCTTCCTGCGCTGTTCAGGCGGGCCGACACGTCGTGCGACGCTTGTTCCTTCAATAGTACACAGTTCGTCACTACGTGACTGAAGTTGTTGTATCTCCACCCTGACGGCGACGGTGCTACGATACCTGATGTCTGGGTTGATCCGAAGGGGTAGTGCACAGCAGATGACAACATCGCCACGGCAGACGCTCACCGACAACGCATCCCTCGCTGAGCGCATCAGCCGCTCGCAGGATCGCATCGACGCGGACGCATTGGTTGCCGCGTTGCAATCGCTGGTGCGTATTCCGAGTGTCTTCAATCCGGACCTATCCGACGGCAATGAGCGGATCGCGGCGGATTTTGTCGCGGCGCTGCTCGATGACTGGGGCCTGGCGTATGGTCGTCGAGAGATCGCGCCAGATCGACCGAACATTGTGGTGGATCTCGTCGGGACGCGCAGTGGGCCGGTGCTGGTCTTTGAGGGGCATACCGATGTCGTGACGGCGGGCGACCGAGCGGCATGGAGCGTCGATCCGTTTGGCGGGGAGATTCGTGATGGGCGGCTGTACGGTCGCGGCGCGTGTGACATGAAGGGCGGACTGATCGCGATGCTGTTCGCCGCGCGGGCGCTGCACGAGGCGGGCAACGACTTCGCCGGAATCGTTCGGCTGGCGGTGCTGGCCGACGAAGAGGGCATGATGCTTGGCGCGAAGGGCTTCGTCGCCGATGGCGAGCTCGATGGGGCGACGGCGGCGATCATCTGCGAGCCGGAGGGCGATCGCGTCTGTATTGCCCAGAAGGGCGCGATTCGGCTGCGCGTGGTCCTCAACGGCAAGATGGCGCACGGCGCGATGCCGGACGAGGGTGTCAACCCAATCGCGGCACTCGGAGAGGTCATCGTCGTTTGCCGCGCGCTGGAGCGGGAGATTCAGGCAGAGGATGCGCCGCACCCGCTGCTGGGTCGCTTTCACCTGACGCCGACGGTCGCGCTCGGCGGTGAACGCGAGCAAGGGAACTCCATCCCTGCGTCTGCGGAACTGATTCTCGACATTCGGACGACGAGCGAGCAGGAGCATGGCGAGCTACGCGATCGCATTTCAGCGACAATCGCGACAGCCGTTGGACGCATCGACGGCGTGCGTTATGCGATCGAGGTGATGGACGACCGGCCCGCCACGAAAACGGATCTGCACGACCCAATCGTCGTCGCGGCGTGCGACGCGCATGAGATGGAGTGCGGTGTGCGGCCACCGTTCGGCGGAGTGCCTGGCTCAACGGACGGGACGATCTTCTGGGCTGCGACGGGCATTCCGCTGGTGACCTGGGGGCCGGGAATAACGACGCTGCCGCATCAGGCCGACGAGTATGTCGACATTGACGAGGTGGTGCGCTACGCCCGGATGTATGTCGCGGCAGCGCTGCGGTATTTCGAGATGATGGAACGGCGCGGCTAACACATGCGAATTGTCGTTATCGGGTCTGGCGCGATGGGAGCACTGTTCGGGGCGCGGTTTTCCGCGACCGGTCATCAGGTCGTGCTGTATGACACCTGGGCCGAGCATGTCGAGGCGATTGAACGCAATGGACTAACTATCGAGGGACTGGATGGCGCAACGGTCGTACGCTATCGCCTGGAGGTGAGTGCGACGCCGCCGGAGGCGCTGCAGGACGCGGAGCTCGTGCTGGTCATGGTCAAGGCGTATGACACGTTTGATGCGCTTGCTCCACTGGCGAACGTGATTCAGCCGAACGCGTTCGTCCTGTCGTTGCAGAACGGGCTGGGCAATCTGGAACAGATGCGCGCCGCCCTGCCGGGCCACGAGCGTATCCTGATCGGCACCACGGCACATGGTTCGACGGTCGTGGCGCCAGGGCGCATTCGGCACGCGGGCAAGGGCATGTCAACGATCGGCGACCCGGCGCTGCCGACAACGCCGCGTTTCCCGATGACTGGCCTGCGAAACACGATGCAGAAGGCCGGCTTCGATGCGCAGATCGCCAAGAACGTCTATTCGGCGGTCTGGGCCAAGCTGGTTGCCAACGTTGCGATCAACCCGATTTCGGCATTGACGGGGTTGCGGAACGGGGAGCTGCTGCACGACCCGGATGTGGTCACGATCGTCGAGCAGGTGATTGGCGAGACGGTTGCAGTCATGCAGGCTGCGGGAGTCCCGACGACGGTCGAGGATCACCTGCGGCATGTCAAGCAGGTCATGGAAGGCACGCACGACAACGTCTCGTCGATGTTGCAGGATATCCGGCGCGGTCGCCGCACCGAGATTGACGCGATCAACGGCTCGGTCGTGCGGTTGGGAGATGAGCTTGGAGTGCCAGTGCCAACCAACCGCTGGCTTGCGGCGTTCGTCCGACATCGGGAGGCGGAGGCGCGGCGCAGTAACGGGTAACGGGTGACGGGTGATGCGAGTGTTTGTCGGAAATTTGAGGCAGGAGCGAACTGATTCATGAGCAGCGATAGCGATCCAGTGATTTCGTATCCCTCCCGTCACTCGTCACCCGTCACTCGTCACCCAGACGAAGCGCGTGCCAAGATCACGGCTCCGGTCATCCAGGGGATGAAGGGGAGCGGGGAGAAGGTCGTCATGGTGACGGCCTACGACTACCCGACGGCGCGGGCGGTCGAGCTGGCCGGGCTGGAGGCGATCCTGGTCGGGGATTCGCTGGGAATGGTCGTGCTTGGCTACGATTCGACAATTCCGGTCACGATGGAGGAGATGCTGCATCACACGCGCGCCGTGATGCGTGGCGTCGAGACGGTGCATGTCGTCGCTGACCTGCCGTTCATGTCGTACCAGGTGTCGGATGAGCAGGCGCTGACGAACGCGGGGCGTCTGATGAAAGAGGGCGGTGCAGACGCGGTCAAACTCGAAGGTGGACGGAGCATAGTGTCACGTATCGAGGCGATCGTTCGGGCAGGCATTCCAGTCATGGCACATATCGGGCTGACACCGCAGGCATCGGCGGCGCTCGGCGGCTTCAAGGTACAGGGCCGTTCGCTCGCGGCAGCGCGGGGCGTCATTGATGACGCGCTGGCGGTTGAAGCCGCTGGGGCCTACGCAGTTGTCATCGAGGCCGTGCCGCGCCAGCTGGCCCGCATCATCACCGGCAAGCTGGCGGTCCCAACGATCGGCATCGGCGCAGGAGCCGACTGCGACGGCCAGGTGCTCGTCAACGGCGACCTGCTCGGCTCGTTCGACCGTTTCTCGCCCCGCTTCTCGAAGCAGTACGCGAACACGCTGGATGTGATGCGCACCGCCTTCGCAGCGTTCGCGAGTGAGGTGCGAGCTGGGGAGTTCCCCGCGCATGAGCATGGGTTCGCGATATCACGTGAGGTGCTGGCGGAGCTGGAGGGGTGAGGGTCGAGAAGGTAGTGGGCTTCACGTAACCATCGCCACATCCCAGCGTTTCACCACTGATCGGCACGGACCTCGGTATGCCTGTGTGTCCGTTCGGTATACTCCGAGGCTTGCCTGCCCCAACGCGGGTCAGGTGCGGAGCGAACGTGCGCTTGCAGGGGCACGTTGCGATCATCAGGGACGCTGGACTTTCAAGTAATGGGTATCAAAGGAGTGTTTATGTCGTTGAAACGACGATTTCAGGCGGACATCCGGTCAGTTCCGGTCGTCCTACTACTGCTGGTGTTGATGGCTGTGCCGGTGCTGGCGGCCTGCAGCGGTGGCGATGACGATGACGAGCCGACAGTTGCTTCCGGCAGCACAACGACCTCCGCGTCGCCAGTGAGCGATGACGCCAATACTGAGAGCGCCACTGGCACGATTGATACGGACGCAGAGGGCGGCGACGACGCGTCTCCGACGACGGGCGAAGCGACTGTGCCAGCCGCAGGCACAGGAACCGCCGATATCCCTGCCGCTGCGACTGTGACACCGGGCAGCAACCAGCCAGCCAATACGCCGTCCTCGAATATCCCTTCGGCGACGAACACGCCTTTCGCGACAACGGGCGCGTCGGGTGACTTCGCGTACGGCTGGAACGTGGCGCTACGCGGCGACAAGGATAGTCAGGCACACAACCAGCAGACGATTGAGGCAGTCCAGGCATCTGGCTTCAGCTGGGTGCGCTTCCAACTGGAATGGAGCCAGTTCGAGCGGGTTGACGATCAATGGGATCCGCTGCCGGTCGACCGCGAGATCGACGCACTCAATGCCGCTGGCATCAATGTTCTGCTCGTGATCAATAAGGCTCCGGAGTGGATACTCGGCGGTGCGAACGGTGCGTTTCTGTCTGACTACGAGGAATTTGCTGAGGTGACATCGTTCGTCGCCAGCCGTTACGCTGGCAAGGTGCAGGCGTACGAGATCTGGAACGAGCAGAATCTGGCACACGAGGTCGGCGGCAACGTGCGCGTCGAAGACTACTTTGATCTCCTGGAGGCAGGGTCCAGAGGCGTCCGCGCTGGCGATCCGAACGCACTTGTGCTGTTTGGTGGGCTGACGCCGAACGGCATCAACGACCCGGCGATCGCGATTGACGATGTCCAGTATCTTCAGCTGATCTATCAGTATCGCGGTGGCGAGATCAGCCAGTTCTTTGATGTCATGGGCGCACACGTCAACAGCACGCACAATCCACCGGACACGATGTATCCGGACAACCTGAGCGCCGAATCGGGCTGGAACGACGACGAATCGTTCTACTTCCGCCGTGCTGAGCAACTGCGCCAGGTGATGGTCGATGCTGGGGACGAGGCCAAGCCAATGTGGCTGACCGAGTTCGGCTGGACGACTGAGAACCGGGCTCCTGGCTATGAGTACGGCGTCAACAACACCGAGGAAGAGGTCGCTGAGTACCTCGTCCGCTCGTACGAGATCTGCACAACCGAATGGGAGTGGTGTACAGGAGCGTTCGCCTGGACGCTGAACTGGTCCACACTCGCGCCACCCGAAGACGAGAAGACACCGTGGTCGGCCCTCAATGCCGACTGGTCACCGCGTCCGGCGTACGACGCGCTGACGGCGTTGGAGAAGCAGTAGCTCGAACCCGCGCACACAGACTGCTGCCCCTCTCTCGATATCGAGAGAGGGGTTTTTCATGCTACGACGTGATGCGTTTCAATCCTTCAGCCGCCGCCTGATCGAGGAACCAGATGAGTTGGCCGTCGATCGGCAGGACGCCTGCGGCGGGAGGGGAATCAGTCGGGCCGGAGAAGACTTGACTGATAGCGTCGGACTTGTCCGCGCCGGTGACGAGGAAGCAGGTGAGGTAGGCGTGGTTCAACACTGGGTAGGTCAGGGTGATGCGTGTCGTGTCCTGCTGAGGTACGGCGTTTGCGACGACCCAACGTTCGCGTTCGTCGAGCGCGGCGGTTCCAGGAAAGAGTGACGCGGTATGGCCGTCCGGACCCATGCCGAGGATGTTAATGTCGAGACGTGGGAAGGCGGGCGCTTCGACCTTGCAGACATCTGCCAGAATCTGTTCGTAGTCGCGCGCGGCCTGTTCGGGGTCGTCTTCGCCACGCATGCGGTGGATGCTCTCGTCGGGAATCTCGACCTTCGAGAGCAGCGTTTCGTGGGCCATGCGATAGTTCGACTGGTCGCTGTCGGGAGAGACTGTGCGTTCATCGCCCCAGAACACGTGGACCCGAGTCCAATCGATGCCGGGGAGTGTTGCGAGCATCTCGTGGAAGCCGCGCGGCGTGGAGCCACCTGAGAGCGCGATCGTCATCACGCGGCCCTGGGCGGTTGGCTGCAAGGCGGCTGCGACGTGGTGTGCCGCAGCGGTCTGGAGGGCGTCAACAGTCTCGAAGATCTGGACTTCTGGCTTCAATTGAGTTTCGTCTGCCATGTGTTTCACCCTCTCGCGTCGAGGAGGGTTTGGTAAACCCTCCTGCCCGGTTGATCCTTGCTGCGTCGTTCGATGGCGGAACCTGGGCGGGAGGTTTTCCCGAACCCTCCCCTACGGTGCGCTGGCGATTGCCAGTGTATCAACGACGTTCGTGACGAAGGTGAGCGATTCGTCGAAGACATGGTCACGGGTGTGAATGAGTAGTTCGCGGCCGATCAGTTCGTGCAGCGACGGCTTCGTGTCTCGCAAGACACGATCCTGACGCGGCAGGGCAGCGGTCTCGATAGAGACGATGACAATATCATCGCTGCTGCGACGGACCGTCAGACGGACGGCATCGTCTGCTCCACCGGCCAGGATGCGCACGCCGCGCACGCCGACGCCACCGCTCTGTTGCAGGTTAAGGTTGATGTAGACCTCGCCGTCCTGATGGTTCTTCAGGATCAAACGCACGGTATCCGGCGTGCGCGACGCGGAGGTCAGACGCCAATTGAGCCGCGACGCCATCCAACCTGCGAGAAGATATGCCTGCGCCTCAGCAGCACGATCGAACGAGATATCGACGCGCTGGATCGTATCGAACAAGTTGCGAGCGAGCGGGTGATCGAACGACTGAGCGATGAGTTCCCGCCAGGATGTCACGCGCGCCCAATTGAGGTCGGTGCCGGTGCAACTCGTGTCCTGGTGTTCGAGATAGGAAGCGAACGCGCGCAGCCCCTCCAGCGGGGCGTCGAAACGGGCCGAGTCGATGATGACGCGTTCGGCAGACGACATCAGACGACGGGCCTGCGGGGAGTCGAAGTCGATGTCGCCGACCCACCACATGAACGAGGGCACGTCGTACAGCTCCAGTGGCACGAGCAGGCTCGGGACAGCCTGGAGTCGGTCCGACGCCGCACGAATTTCGACGATCTGATAGCAGGCGGCGCGACCACTTTCGAGGTACTGGCAATGAGCGGATATCGTCGCGTCGAGCTCGGTGCCGGGTCGAGCGATCTCAACGATGATGGCGCGCGATGGGAGCTGCTGGCTGAGACGATGGAGGACGTCGTGCGCCGAACGCATCTCCAGGCGGCCTCTCGCGACGACGACGAGCGTGAGAATGCTCGTCTGGAGGGGGATGTGTCCCGACTGCTGCTCGACCTGGTGAGATATCTCCGACCAGACGCGCGACATCTCCCGCGACAGATGATCAACGGTAATACGTTCGGGGCTCGTTGAATTGACATCAATGCGGCGCGCTTCAGCTTGATTGACCAACTACAGCTCCCGCCACTGGCGGCCCTCCATCTTCAGGAAGGCGTCCGCTTCGACTGGTCCCCAGGTACCAGCTTCGTAGGTCGGCAGCGTCGTCGCACCCGTCTGCTCCCAGCCGGTCATGATCTGGGTCACGATATCCCAGGCCGTCTCAACTTCGTCGCGGCGGGTGAAGAGCGTGCTGTCTCCGAGCATGGCGTCGAGCAGCAGGCGCTCGTACGCGTCCGGAGACTGGACGTTGAACGACGTGCCGTACTGGAAACCCATGTTGACACTGCGGAGGTTCATCATCGGACCGGGCACCTTGACCGCGAACTTGAGCGAGATACCCTCGTCCGGCTGCATGTCGAGCGAGAGGACGTTCGGCTCCATGCTCCCGGCGGCGTTACCGGGGAAGAGCAGGTGCGGGGCGCGCTTGAACTGGATCGCGATCTCGCTGGCACGCTTCGGGAGACGCTTGCCTGTGCGGAGGTAGAACGGCACGCCCGCCCAGCGCCAGTTGTCGATAAAGAGCTTGAGCGCAACGAACGTCTCGGTTATGGATTCCGGTGCGATGCGTTCCTCGTCGCGGAAGGCCGGGACGGGATCGCCTGACTCGTAGCCCTCGGCGTATTGCGCGCGGACGGTGAAGCGACGGACGAGGTCGGGCTTGATCGGCCGGACGGCACGCAGCACCTTGACCTTTTCATCGCGCACCGGATCGGCAGTCAGTTCGACCGGGGGTTCCATCGCGACCAGGGTGAGGAGCTGCATGAGATGGTTCTGAACCATGTCGCGCAGCGCGCCGGTATGGTCGTAGTAGCCACCGCGTCCCTCAATGCCGATTGACTCGGCCACGGTAATCTGAACGTGGTCGACGTACTGGCGGTTCCAGAGCGGCTCGAAGATACCGTTGGCGAAGCGGAAGGCGATGATATTCTGGACCGTCTCTTTGCCCAGGTAGTGGTCGATACGGTAGACATCGCGCTCGTTGAAGACGCGATTGACGACGGCGTTGAGGTCGCGGGCGGAGTCGAGGTCGTGGCCGAACGGCTTCTCAACAATGATGCGCTGCCAGGATGCGGGCGGACCGATGTTCAGTCCCTGATTCCCCAGGTTGACGATGATGTCATCGTACGAGTCTGGCGGGGTCGAGAGGTAAAATAGCCGGTTCGACAGCGTGCCGCGCGTCTCGTCCATCACACCAAGGTGCTGGGCAAGATTGTTGTAGGCGTTCGCGTCGGTGAAGTCTCCGCGTACATAGGTGAGACCCTCGGCGAACGAGTTCCAGACCGCGTCATCGACCGGGCTGCGACGTGAGAACTCGTTGACCGCCTCCTTCATGCGCGCACGAAATATCTCGCTGGTCATGTCCTGGCGGGCGAAGCCGACGACCGAGAACCCGGCTGGCAGCAGCCGCTCCAGGGCGAGGTTGTAGAGCGCCGGGATGAGCTTGCGGCGGGTCAGGTCGCCGGACGCGCCGAAGATCACCATCGTGCAGGGCGCGGGGGTGCGCTCAATGAGCAGACCCTCGCGCAATGGATTGGTGAAGGGGCTGGCCTGCGCACCTGCAAGGGAGTCGATGGTTTCACGGGTGGTCATCGACATCAGTTATCCAATCGTCGTGCGTGGGTGACGGGTGACGGGTGATTACGATTCTGGTTTCAGCGCGGCTGTTGACGAGCCGTGGGGTTCGCCGATCTCTTTTGCGACGATATGGCCGCCGAACTGGAAGCGGAGGGCGGCGAGCATCTTGTTGGCGAAGTTGTCGTCCTGGCGGGAAAGAAAACGCATGGCGAGCGACATGTAAATCGTCGGTGCGGCGACATCGAGGTCGATCGACTCGAAGACGGTCCAGCGGCCCTCGCCGGAGTCCTGGACGTAGCCACGGACGCCCTCCAGCTTGGGGTCTTCGGCGAGGGCACGTTCGGCCAGCTCGAGGAGCCAGGAACGGACGACAGAACCCTGGTTCCAGAGCCCGGCGATCTTGTGCAGGTCGAGGTCGTAGCGCGACTTCTCCAGAATCTCGAACCCCTCAGCGTAGGCCTGCATCATGCCGTACTCGATGCCGTTGTGAATCATTTTGACATAATGGCCAGCGCCGTTCGGGCCGACGTGCAGGTAGCCGTTCTCCGGCGCCAGCGACTTATAGGCGGGCTCGACGATCTTGAACGCTTCGTCAGGGCCGCCGATCATCAGGCAGTAGCCAACCTGGAGTCCCCAGACGCCGCCGCTGGTGCCGCAATCCATGTAGTGGACGCCGGTCGGCTGGATGCGTTCGGCGCGGGCAATCGTGTCGGTATAGCGCGAATTTCCGCCGTCGATGAGGATGTCGCCGGGGGAGAGAAGCGGCAGGAAGGTGTCGATCTGGTCGTCGACGGGCTGGCCAGCGGGGACCATGAGCCAGACGACGCGTGGCTGCGGCAGATGGGCGACGACTTCTTCCGGTGTGTAAGCCGCGACCGCACCCTCGCCAGTCAGTTCGTCAATCGGGCCACGACTGCGGTTGTTGGCGACGACGCGATGCCCGTCGAGCATGAGCCGTCGGGCCATGTTTCCGCCCATGCGTCCGAGTCCAACGATTGCGATGTCCAACAGTACCTCCCTCTTGTGGATGAATGGCGTAATCCGCCAACCATCGTCGTAGGGGGGCCGCTTGCTGCCCCCGGCGTGAGTAGTCGTGTGTTCGAACGAGACAAGATCGTCAAAGGACGTGTTCGCTGCCGATCCAGTCGGTCCGGCGGCGACGGCGTCTGGCGGCGTTCGTCGGTCCCGCTGGCGTTCGACCAGCGACGCCGGGGGCGACAGGCGGTCCCCCTACGAGGTGACTACTGCCGATCGCAGCGACTCGATCAGCACTCGTACCGTGTTCGCGAGATCCATTCCAGCTTCGACACGCACCAGCGGAACGCCCGCGCCGTGCAGGGTGATCGCGTCGGCGGCCATCTGGGCGGCGAAGAGCGTGCCGAAGGTGTAGGGTGCGTCCGGGATAGTGACGTCATGGGCAGGAATCTCAACGATCTGCAGGAACGCGCCGCCACCGCGACCGGAGCGGTGGAGCTGGCCTGTTGAATGGAGATAGCGTGGGCCGTAGGACAGGATTGTCGCCAGTCCGGTCTCGGTTGCCAATGCAGCGCGCAGTTGGGCGAGTGCTTGCTCGTTCTCGGGCGTGCGATCAACCCAGGCCAGGATTGTGATGTAGCCAGCGGGAATCGTGGCTTCAAGAAGGCGTCGCGCAGCCTGATCGATTGGGAGGGCGGCAGGTACGGGGCGACTGCCATTCGCCAGCAGTTCTTTGATGATGTCTTTGGTTTCCTGGAAGCCGGATTCGTCGAACGGGTTGACACCGATCAGACCGCCTGCGACCGTCGTCGCGACATCCCAGCGCACAACTTCCAGCCCGAGCTGTTCTGGGCCGTCGACATCGATCAGGACGACGGGATATCCGGCATCACGCAGCGCGGCGAGCGCAGCGTCGTCCGCGGTCACGGCGTCCGGGCCGCGGTAGTAGACGAACAGCCGGTCGTGTCGGTAGCGATCGGGCAACATGAGCGACCCATGGGTGATTGGCACGACGCCTTTGCGATGCTTGGCCGTCGATTCAGCCAGAATCTGCTCTAGCCAGTCAGCAAAGCCTGCCAGTGAGGGCGATGTCAGAATGGTAACGCGGTCGCGTCCCTCTTGCGCTGCTGTTGCAATGACCGCGCCGAGCCAGAGTCCGGGGTGTTCGTCGGTGATGGGCAACAGGGTGTTGGCGCGGGCGAGGAGCGTCGTTACATCAACGCCAGCGGCTGCGGCTGCGACGAGGGCGAAGTAGGAGATGGCTGAGTAACGACCGCCGACGCCGTCGGGGTTACTGAGAATCTTCCAGAACCCACGTTCGCGTGCCTCACGGTCGAGTGGCGTGCCAACGTCGGTGACGGCGATGAAGTCGGAGGCGTCGCCGCCGCGCTCGTGCAGGAAGAAGCGATAGAGCGAGAGCGTTTCGACCGTGGTGCCGGATTTGGTTGAGACGATGAACAGCGTCTTGCGGTCGCGCGCTTCGGCGGCGACACGGGAGATGGTGTCCGGATGCGTCGTGTCGAGCACAGTCAGGGTTGGAAAGCCGTCCTTTGCGGGGAACGACGATGCGATGAACTCCGCGCCGAGCGATGAGCCGCCCATGCCGAGCAGGATGGCGCGCTCGTAGCCGCGCTCGCGCACCTCGTTGGCCAGATCAGTGAACAGGCCAGCGCGCGCCTGAGCGAGCAATTTGGTGACGACCGGACCCCAACCGACGCGCTGCTCGGGAGCGTTCGCAGCTTCGTCCTCGGCCAGCCAGATGTCCGGGTCCTGGTCACGCAGGCGACGCGCGACAGCCTGTTCGATCAGGCTATCGAGCGCCGCCCGCACTTTTGGGTGCAGCGACCCTGTTTGCTGCGCCTGACTTGCGGCTGACTCATCTTTGAATCTCTGGCGCTTCTCATCCAACCCAGCCAGCAGCGACTCGAACGACTTGGCGAACGACGCGACTCCCTCCCGGACGATCGTGTCGATGATGTCGTCGTAGGAGACGCCCAACACCTCGAAATCGTCGAACACCTTCTGGGCCGCGTCCAGATCAGCAGTCAACGTGTCGCCGAGCGTGCCGTGGTTGGCGAACGCCTCGATTGAGGCGGGAGCGAGCGTCTGGACGGTGTGCGGGCCGATGAGCTCATCGACGTAGAGGGTATCGGGGAAGGCGGGGTTCTTAGTGCTGGTGCTGGCCCAAAGGGGGCGCTGCACCTTCGCGCCGAGCTCGGCCAGCTTATCCCAGCGCGGGCCGCTGAAGATCTCCTGGAAGGCAGCGTAAGCGAGCTTCGCGTTGGCGACGGCCAGCTTACCGAGCAGACCTTCGGCCTGCTGCGCGCGCTCCGTGCCTGCTTCGGCGTCAATGATGGCTTGCAGCCGCTTGTCGGCTTCCGTATCAACGCGCGACACAAAGAAGGACGCGACTGACGCGATTTTTCCAAGTCCCTTGCCCTCTTCGGTGCGACGTTCGAGCGCTCGCAGGTACGCTTCGGTGACCTCGCGATAGGCATCGAGTGAGAAGAGCAGGGTGATGTTGACGTTGACGCCCTCGTAGAGCATCTGCTCGATGGCCGGGAGCCCCTCGGGCGTGCCGGGGATCTTGATCATGACGTTCGGGCGATCGACGCGCGCGAACAGGCGGCGGGCGTCTTCCATCGTCTTCTGGGTGTCGTGGGCGAGTGTCGGGGAGACTTCGAGCGACACGAAACCGTCGCCAGCGTTGTTGTCGGTGTGGTCGAAGATCGGACGCAGGAGATCGGCTGCGGTCTGGATGTCGCGGACGACGAGCTCTTCGTAGACCTCGTCGGTGGTCTTCCCGGCGACCGCCAGCGCGCGGATCTGGTCGTCGTAACCATCTCCGGCGGACATCGCCTTCTCGAAGATGGTCGGGTTCGAGGTGATGCCGACGACGCCGGAGCTATCTATAAGCTCCTTCAGGCCGCCGGACGCGAGCAGGTCACGGCTGAGGTTGTCGTACCAGACGCTCTGGCCGCGATCGTGGAGCTGTTGCAGCGGGTTCTTTGCCATTCGTTCCTCCCTGGTGGATACATGCACATGCCAGCGACAATCGTTGAATTTGGCAGGGACGGGTTGCACCGAGGGCTTGGCGAACACGGTATTGAAAAACCGCCCCGGTCTCAGCGGTATGACTCGTTGGTGAGTCGGGCCTGCTGATTCCTAGCGGACGCCGGGACGGGTTTCCCAGCGCCTTGTCTGCCAAGCCTTCGGTGAAACCCGTCCCTACACCGGAGTCAAGGTTGTTCGGTTGAAAGACATCATGGTTCGATTCCGTCTCACGTTATCTGCGTCGCAGTGACGCCAATTGCGGCTGTCGAGCGTCGTCGCACACGATGATTGTAGTCGGAAAAGCCACACTGGTTGCGACGTTCTCACAATATCACCGCGTCTGGCGTGCCAACAGATTGACGCCCTGCTGCCCGACCTCGCGATCGTAGAACGATTGCTGCCTCCATAGGCCGTCGAGGTGGCGTTCGTGGAAGGCAGGGCGCGGTTCGTAGACCTGGCTGAGCGGCGCGTTGCGCAGATGCGTGCGATTCACGATGCCCGCGTCGCGCAGAGCCACGAGCGCCGCGCCGCGGGCCGACGACTCCTCGACGGCTGACGAGACGATGGGACGCCCGAATGCGTCCGCCAGCATCTGTAACCACGCGGGAGAGTTGCGTAATCCACCGCCTGTCGTGACGATCGTTTCGTCGCCACGTGACAGCGCATTGACGAGGGCGGCGAAGCGATAGGTTACGGCTTCGATAGCAGCGTGAAAGATGTCGAGCGGGGTGGTGTGCTGCTTCAGGCCGGAGATCATGGCGGTCGCATCGCCAACCCAGCCAAGGGAACGCTCCCCGACGAAGAAGGGGAGGACGACCAGGCCGTGCTGGCCGGGTTCGCGCCGCGCCAGTTCCGCCTCGCACTCGGCCCCCGACGGCAGGCGCAGCGTTTCCTGGAGCCAAGCATAGACGCTACCGCCGTTCGAGAGCGCCCCGCCGGGAACCGTGTAGGCGCGGTCTAGCCGGTAGCGCCAGAGTCCGGGCGGGATGCGCTCGTCGAGTCGGGCTGGTTCGCAACGGCGCAGCGCGCCGGAGGTGCCGACCATCAGCGCCAGCCGATCCGCTCCGATGCAGCCCGCACCGATGTTGGAGGCGACACCATCGCCAATCGGGGCGCGCCACGGGACGTGTTTCAATGCTGGCCAGCGCGACGCATAGGCTGGCTGAACTGGCGGCAGCAGTTCGGGGTCGGTAAGGATTTCGCCAAGCTGGTCTGGGCGCACACCCAGCAGTTCGCTCAGTTCGGCGTCCCACTCGCAGGTCTTTCCATTGAAAATGCCGCTGCCGGACGCCATCGAAACGGAGCTGGCGAGGGTGCCGAGCCAGATGCCGGTGCAGTATTGCGCGAACGAGACGAACGTGGCCGAGCGCGCGAAAAGCTCCGGCTCGTCGCGGCGCAGCCAGTGCAGCTTGGCGGGCAGATAGGACGGATGCAGGATGCATCCGGTGCGCTGGTGGATGGCGTCGTCATCGAGCCGCTCGCGCAGCACGTTCGCGTCCGGCTCGGAGCGCGTGTCGGCCCAGGAGAGCACTGGCGTAAGCGGTCGGCCCTGTCCGTCGAGCGCGACCAGCGAATGCCAGAAGGTCGTCATGCCGACGACGGCGATCTCGAGTCCCTGGGCGGCACCCGACGACAGCGTGCCGTCGATGGCCTGCTCCAGCGCGAGGCGCATCGCTTCGGCGTCGATGACCGCGACGCCGCCGTGCCGCATCGTCAGGTCGGTGTCGACCTGGCAGAGGGTGTCGGGAACGGGCGTCCCCTGCTCGTCGTAGAGCGCGGCCCGGACGGAGGACGAGCCAGCATCGAGGGCGAGGGCGTGGACGCGAGTGGTCGCGCGGCGGTCAGCCATCGGCGTCGCTCGGCGCGCGGCAGATGCGGCAGAGGCCGAACACGGCCATGTGGTCGATGCGGGCATCGAATCCGTGACGCGCCATCAGGTCGTCGCGCAACGCCTCGAATAGTTCATCTTCGGCGTCCTCGACGTGCCCGCACTGGAGGCAGACGAGATGGTGATGCTTCTCATCGAGCAGGAGGGAGAAGTGCCTGCGCCCATCGCCCAGGTCGGTCTCGGTCACGACGCCGATGTCGCGCAGCAGCTCCAGGTTGCGGTAGATCGTCGAGACGTTCAGGTAGGGATAGCGCTGCAAGGCGGCGGTCAGCAGCTCGTCGGCGGTGACGTGCATCCCGCCCGCGCCCTGGGTGTGCAGCAGCTCGATGATGAGCAGGCGCTGGGGGGTCATGCGCTGCCCACCCTCACGCAAGCGCGTGTACAACGCTGTCAGGTCTGGGGCGGGAGTGGCTTCGGAGCCAGCAGCGCGCTCCAGATTCGATTCCTCGTGCATCTGCCGTCCCTCCTCCGCCGCTTAATTCAGGGCTCGCGACTCTGGCCCTGATTCTACGCAGCCGATGCCAACCAATGTCGCCGATGGCACCGTCGTTGAACCGGCACCTCATTCTTGGGCGCGGTGGTACGGCGTATCTGGTGCTAGCGTTGTTGGACTCGGGTGTTCCAGGGCTTCCGAGCCTTCCGATCCAACAGATCCTTCTGGACTCAATGTCCAAAGATCGGCTGGTAGTTGCGCACCCATCTTGATCAGGCCGGTCGCCGTGTCGGTGTACGCGCCGTACGCACCACCGTACCGATACGGGTTCGCGACGGACCCGCGCCTGAAATTGTTCGACTATTGCGAGCGTGGTAGGCACCTGTATGCAGGTGGCAGTGCAAAACGGTATCGCCTTTCTGATCTGTAACGAATAGTCAGGCCACTGAGTCGATAACGAACGGCGTGACGGCTACTGCTAGAGAGTTGATCAGTTCAGGATAAGTCTTTTTTAGATATCATTAGCCGAAAATGAAACTATACCCTTTACCTCTTGTTCCTCCGAGACATGATATGCTATTTTCTTGAAATAATTAACAGCAGCATGGACACGCCAACGAGGAGCATAACGGCGAATCCAGGAATGATCAATCTTCCAAGATCAACATTGGCTACTGATGCTCCGATTATTAGACTCATGACCACCACCACGAGAATTACATTTCCAAGCACAATGGATTTGAACCTGCTCATATCTCCACCATCATCTGAATACGAAGTTCTGATCGAATATCTAATGAATGGCTATATGCCGGATAGATTATATCCGGCATATAGCAGGCGTGACCACTGACTAGAGGGTGTTATGCACTTGCGATCTGAGACACCCGCGAACGTACGCGATGACGGCGCTCGCCGAAGCGCCAACGACCGCATCAAAGGGCCGCCGCACCGTCCACGGCTGACACCGGATGA